>Ga0153916_10003165_pt1 | contig 12186 bp, 9 predicted proteins | sample Opewatmetagenome_FD_109642 | JGI IMG/M metagenome (GOLD analysis project Ga0153916, IMG submission 109642) | Freshwater wetland microbial communities from Ohio, USA - Open water 3 Core 3 Depth 4 metaG | ecosystem: Environmental > Aquatic > Freshwater > Wetlands | place: USA: Ohio, Lake Erie, Old...
ACGCAGAAGGGCCTGCGCCAGGTGCAGGTGAACAAGAAGGCCGGCCTCGATTTCTCGGTCGTGATGAAGGCGTTCCTGCGGGCCGATCCCGACATCATCATGGTCGGCGAGATGCGCGACAAGGAAACGACATCCCTCGGCATCGAGGCGTCGCTCACCGGCCACCTGGTGTTCGCGACCCTGCACACGAACTCTGCACCGGAGTCGATCATCCGCCTGCTCGACATGGGTATGGACCCGTTCAACTTCGCCGACGCACTGCTCGGCATCCTGGCGCAGCGCTTGGCCAAGCGCCTGTGCGCCAAGTGCAAGCAGCCCTACTCGCCCGACACCGCCGAGCTCAAGTCGCTGCTCAACGAGTTCTGCGAGGAGCTGATGAACACCGAGCCGTTCAAGAAGGACGCGAAAAGCGCCATGGAGTCGGTGTACAAGGACTGGGTGAAAAACTACGGCAACGAGAAGGGACAGCTCACGCTGTACAAGCCGGTCGGCTGCGATGCCTGTGGCGGGACCGGAATGAAGGGGCGTCTCGGCTTGCACGAATTGCTGATCGCGAGCGACCGCATGAAAAAGGCCATCCAGGAACACGCCCGCGTCGCGGAAATGCTCGCCATATGCTTGGAAGAGGGCATGCGCACGCTCAAGCAGGATGGCATCGAGAAGGTCCTGATGGGCCTGACGCACATCAAGGAAGTTCGCGCCGTCTGCATCAAGTGACGACGCAGTCCTCCCGCTGATGAGCGGCTCGCTCGACACGACGCAAGTCCTGAATTTCGCGGGCCATGAGCTCTCGCCCGAGGACGATCTCGTCCAGCGGCTCGAGAGGCTCAACGCGATCGGCGCCTCCCTTTCCGCCGAGCGCGACATCAACCGGTTGCTCGAGGCCATTCTCACTGCGGCGAAGTCCATCACGCGCGCCGATGGCGGCACGCTTTACCGCGTGAGCGACGACCAGATGCTGCGCTTCGAGATCCTGCGCACCAGCTCGCTGAAATACTATCTCGGCGGCACGACCGGCAATGCAGTGCCTTTCTACCCGATCCAGCTCTACAAGGACGGCAAGCCGAACCACAACATGGTGGCGGCGTACGCGGCGCTGACGGGTGAAACCGTCAACATCGCGGATGCCTATACGGCGGAGGGGTTCGACTTCTCCGGGACGCGGGCGTTCGACAGCAAGACGGGCTACCGCTCCAAGTCGTTTCTCACGGTGCCGATGCGCAACCACGAGAACGAGATCATCGGCGTGCTGCAACTGATCAACGCGAGCGATCCGGTGAGCGGCGAGATCACCGCGTTTTCCGCGTCGGATCAGAGGCTCGCGGAATCGCTGGCATCGCAGGCGGCAATCGCGCTCACCAACCGCATGTTGATCAACCAGCTCGAGCAGCTGTTCGAGTCGTTCATCAATCTGATCAACACTGCGATAGACGAGAAGTCGCCCTACACCGGCGGGCACTGCCAGCGCGTGCCGATGCTCACCATGATGCTCGCGGAGGCGGTCAACGACACCGCGCACGGACCGCTGCGCGACTTCACGATGACCGACAAGGACCGCTACGAGCTGAAGATCGCGGGGCTACTGCACGACTGCGGCAAGGTCACCACGCCGGTGCACGTCGTGGACAAGGCGACCAAGCTGGAGACCATTTTTGACCGCGTTCACCTGCTGGACACGCGCTTCGAGGTGCTCAAACGGGACGCCGAGAGCGAGCTGCTGCGCAGGCGAATCGAGCTGGCCGAACGGTCGGCGCCGCGCCAAGAGGTGGAGGCCGCGGAGGCGCGCTTCCGTGAGCGCGTGCGCCAGCTCGACGACGATCGTGCGTTCCTGCGCGCCTGCAACATCGGCAGCGAGGCGATGAGCGAGACGGACATCGAGCGGGTGAAGTCGATTGCCAGTTATCGCTGGATCGACAGCGCCGGCCACGAGGCGAGCTTCCTCACGGCCGATGAGCTCAAGAACCTGACCATCCGCTCCGGCACGCTCAATGCAGAGGAACGCCAGGTCATCAATCATCACATCGTGGCGACCGTAAGGATGCTGGAGGCGCTGCCCTGGCCGAAGCACCTCAAGAACGTCCCTGAGTACGCTGGCGGGCACCACGAACGCATGGACGGCAAGGGCTACCCGAAGGGCCTGACGCGCGAGCAGATGTCGGTGCAGGCGCGGGTCATGGGCATCGCCGACATCTTCGAGGCCCTAACGGCCAAGGACCGGCCCTACAAGAGGGGGAAGACGCTCTCCGAGTCGCTCGAGATTCTCGGGCGCTTCAAGCAGAACGGGCACATCGATCCGGACCTGTTCGACATCTTCGTACGCAACAAGGTCTACCAGCGGTACGCCGAGATGTTCCTCGACAAGGAACAGATCGACCTGGTCGACGAGTCGCGAATTCCAGGCTTCGTGCCTTAGCCCGCGCCAGTCTCGGCCCGCGTGTCAGGCGCCGCCTCCGGGCGCCGATTGCGCTTTGCCTTTGCGCGTGGTGATGTAGACCACCAGGCCTTCGGTGGCCACTTCGACGAACTTGTCCGTGTAGCCGAGCTCCTTCAGCTCCCACTTGAAGGCATTGGCGAGCTTCGCCTTCTTGTATATGCCGAAGCGCTGGCTGGCGGCGTAATCGGTCGCCTGCTCCATCGCATCTTCGAGCACCTTGGTGATGCGGTTGGGAGAGACGCGGCGCTCGGGGGACTTGTCGAGCGCTGGCGGATAGCGCTTGGCAATCGCCTGTGCCAGCGTCTTCGCGAACGCGTCTACGTCCCTGCCCAGCAACTTGTCGAGAATGCCCATAGCCTTCGCTCCGGTTCTTGTGGTTATGCCCCGCGCGACTTCCGTGCCCAGGGCCAGATTGCCCGCACGGTCTCCTCCCTGCGCTGCGGAAGGACGACCTTGCGAACGTAGATGTTGTACAGCAGGACGTTGCGCTCGATGCGTTCGTCCGTGATCTCCTCCACGCCATGGAAGGAGAAGTCGGTTTTGAAGAAGCCGAGCAGGGTGTTCGGCATGAACGACATGGCCGCTACCTTGCGAAACGCCTCGAACGGGTAGCGCGCGGTCCCTTCGCAGCGGAAATTGGGGTCGATAGGCCGGTAGAGCACGGTGCCGTGGTGGCGCAGCGCATCATCTGCCGGCAGGTAGAACAAGAGCGAGACGAGCTTCGCGGGCTGGTCGGTATGGGGGTGGATCATGTACTGGTGGAAGTCGCGTACGAAGCGCCCCTCAACGTCCGTCTTCAGACGCGCTTGCTCGCCGAAGCGTTGGCTGATGCCGACGCGAAACTTCTCGATCATGAGATCGCGGAACGCGTCTCCCAGCAACCACGATGAAAGGTCGCGCCAGACGTGACCGCGCCGGTTCGCCTCCTCGTCCTCCTCGAGTTTCGACAGGTCGGCGATGAAGCGGGGCTCGTAAGCAGGCTTGATCTCGCCGGTGTCCTTGTTCGCGATCCCGACGGTACCATGCTCGTGAATCGGCTCCAGCACCTCCGTGCGCGGCAGGCACGCCAGCAGTTCGCGGTAAAAGGCATCCGGGAAGACCGGACTCACGCAGAAGTGCGGAAACGGGTAGGGGCGTACCTGCGCGTTGGCGATCTGGTAGCGGACGAATTCCTCAACGTCGAAAGACATAGTTTCCTGTTCCCGCAAACGGCCCCTCGCGGCGACGCGCGCGGTCAGCCTCGGCGGCATCGTACGTAAAGCCGCGCGCCAGCATGCCGTCGACCACCTCCCAGTGCTCGTCGAGCGCTGAGTTGAGCTCGACCAGCACCGATTTTACGCGCGGATCGCGAAAGGTTGCATCTGCACCGCCCACCACCTTGTGCTCGATGCCATCGACGTCGATCTTGACGTGCTGCGGCACCGGAATGACGCCCTGCGCCACCAGCGCATCGAGCGTGGTGGCGAAGCATCCCTGGCGAAACGGCGAGGGCCTCGGCTTGAGCCCGGGCGATAGGCTTGCGCCGAAGCTGTGGCATGAACCACCGGCGCCGAACTCGGTCAGGTAGAGCAGATCGAATCGCGTTTGATTCGAGAGCGCCACACAATACGCGGTGACGAATTCATCCAGCGCATTGCGATGGATGTTCTCGTTCAGCAACGCGAAGTTCTGCGATTCCGGCTCGAATGCGAACACGCGCACGTCGTTGAACCGCGCAGCGCAGAGAGAGTAGATGCCGACGTTCGCACCGATGTCGACCAGCACTTCGCCGGGCCGGAACTCCTCGATCCAGGAAATCGTGCCAGGCTCCTTGGTCATTGCGCTCTGAGCGCGCCACGCCGTCGTCGCATTTTTGACCGCGAACTCTACCTCGCGGTCACCACGAACGATCTTGACGCTGTCGGACCGGTTCGGTTCGCTCTCAGGCCTGCGACTGTCCGCTTCCATGGGCATCCGGCATCCGCGTGCTCAGTACGTTTCCGGGTAACGAAGCGTAAAGGCGGCGATTTTGTTGAGTAACTTGTGCTCCTGACTTCCCGGCGACTGCAGCCTCGCGAAGAACGCGCGATCCGCTTCGTCTTCGAGCCCCATCTGGCAGAAGCTGCGCTTCGCCAACTGCACGTAGGCGCGATCGATCTTCGCGCCGAGCGAACCATCGTCCGGCGATGCGGAGCGCTTCGTGAGGACATCGATGACCGCGTTGCGGAACTCGGCGTAATACTCCGAATACTTCGGCGACGTGACGAGCAACGGCCAATGCTCGTAGTCGTCCTTCAGTCGGGCCGCCCAGCTGCCGAGGTGTATCTGCCGCGCCAGGAACAGCCCGTCCAGGCATGCCACCCGGCCCTGGGCGACCGTGATACTGGAGGAAAGGTACTGGAAAAAGATCACGTTCTTGGTGAGCGATTCGGTTAGCCTGAAGTTCTCGATGAGCTGCGTGCGCCGATGTACCGAATAAAGCGTCGACGCGTACATTCTGAGGTGCGCGAGCACGCGACTCAAGGGTTCCGGTTCCTGGTAGCCGAGCATGGGGTGCGGGTTGACTTCGATCGCAGCTTGCTCTGTGCCACCATTTTCGGGCCGCCTGACGTAGAAGCGGGCCACCCTTCCCCGTGCGCACGACAGCCCCTCGTCCGCCTCCAGCGTCTGCAGGAGCTTTTCCACGTTGTCCGAGAGGATGAAATCGTCCTGCCCGCACAGCATGACGTAACGAGAGTCGAGCTTTTCCATCGTCCGTGCAAGCTTTTCCAGAAAGCGGATGTCTGCGTCGAACAGCTGAACGTCGAGCCACAGACCCGGATAGCGCTCTGGACAAGATTTGACGAACGCCAGGTGGTCTCCGGTACTGTTGTCCGAAAGAACGACGTGGCCGCGGAAGGCGCTCGCCTGGAGGAAATCGAGGCACCGTCGCACGAAAGGCGTACCCTCGTACGTTGGCACGATGAGCGAGAAACGGTCTGCGTCATCAATCAGCACGGGATCGGGAAACCGCTGTGCACGGGTTGTCCGCCGGGAAAGCCACGCACGCGGGCACGTCGTTCGTTGGTATTATATTCGCGCAGATCGAGGACGGACCTCGGCGGACTAAACGTGCGGTTTTTCACGAGCGCCTTTGTTCACATGAAGCATCTGGCCGGATTGGTTCCATGACCTTTAGCCGACAACATCCCAGCCCGAGATACGTCGAACTCGTGATGACCTATCGGGAAATGCACCTCAATGGCGAGCGGCACATGGGCGTGCCTGCCGCTCAGACGTTCGACGGGCGCAGCCTTCGGCCGCATGTCGAGCACATCAAGCGGCTCATCGAGGCTACGGGCGCCCTGACGGTGCTCGACTACGGGAGCGGCAAGGGAAAGCAGTACGATCCGAATCCGCTGGAGATCCCCGGGAAGGGGCGCTGGGACAGCGTGATCGATTACTGGGGCATCGACGAGGTGACCTGCTTCGATCCGGCTTTCCAGCCCTACAGCGAGCTCCCCACCGGGGAATTCGACGGCGTCATCAGCACCGATGTCCTGGAGCATTGTCCCGAGGAAGACATCGGCTGGATCGTGAACGAGATATTCTCGTTTGCGTCGAAGTTCGTCTTCGCGACCATTGCGTGCTATCCCGCGAACAAGCGCCTGCCGAACGGCGAGAACGCGCACTGCACGGTTCGCCCGACTGAATGGTGGAACGACATCTTTCAGGGCGCTGCCGCCAAGCGCCCCGGAATTGTCTGGCAGGCGCACATCTTTTCGCGGTCTTCGCCCGAGGCCCAGAAGATCAGCAACGAGCGCATCGGGTCCTGATCGCGGCGGACCGCACGGCGCGCGCCCCGCGGAACCGGAATGCTGCGATCGCTTTTCTCGCAATTCTTTGCGCGTCCGAAGCCGCCGCCTGAGCGCACGGAGCCGCGTGCGCCGTCCAGCGCGGCCATCGACGAGGCACGCCGGCTGCTGGCGGCGCGCGCCTTCGACGAGGCGGATGCCGCGGCGAGCGCAGCGCTGGCGGACGAACCCGAGAACGCCGATGCCCTGGTGATCCGGGCGGAGATCCTGCGCCGGCGCGGGCGGATCGAGGCCGCCATGGAGACCTACCGGCGCGCCCTGGTCCTCAAGCCGCGGCACGCCGAGGCATGGCTGGACCTCGGGGTGTGCCACTACCTGTCGGGCGACCACTTCTGGGCGCGCTTCTATTTCCGCCTCGCCAGCACGCTCGATCCCGACCGCGCGGACGTGTGGAACGAGCTGGGACTGGTCGAGATCATCCTGGGCAACTACGAGAAGGCGGAGGAATCGCTCGAGAACGCCGTCAACCGCGATCCGGATCATCCCGAGGCATGGAACAACTTCGGCCTGGTCGTCGCGCGCCGCGGAGAGCTCGCGGTGGCGCGGCGCCACTTCCTTCGGGCCACGTTCCTGAAGCCGGAATTTTACATGGCGCATTGCAATCTCGGCCTGGCGTGCCGGGACCTGGAACTGCTCGATGAGGCGGAGCGAGCGTTGCGTCGCGCCACGGAGCTCCGCCCGGACTTGCATACCGCGTGGCTGAATCTCGGCATGGTGCTGCAGGACCAGGGACGGCTCGAAGAAGCGCTGCAGGCCATCGAGCAGGCGCACGCGCGGGCGCCGCAGGATGCCGACGTGATCGCGGCGCTGAGCGCCGTTTGGTTGCGGCGCGGCGATGCCGCGCGTGCGATCGCGTGCGCCGAGGAAGGGGTGCAGCACGACCCTGAGAACGCGGACGTACGCCTCGCCTTGGCGCATGCGCAACTCGCCATGCAGCGGTTCGAGGAAGGTTGGCCGAACTACGAGGCGAGGCTGCGCAGCAATGCCTCTCCCTTCGAGCCGCTTCCGGTGCCCCTGTGCGATGCCGGGGGTCTCTCCGGCAAGACCGTGCTGGTGCAGCGCGAGCAGGGGCTCGGCGACGAGATCATGTTCGCGTCGTGCCTCGATGAGTTCGCGAATTCCGGGGCACGCTGCGTGGTTCATTGTGACAGGCGGCTCGTGGGGCTGTTCAGTCGCTCCTTTCCGCAGCTCGAGGTCATCGGCGGCCTGCGCGAGCTCGAGGCGCCTGACGGCTCCCTGCGCCGCGCGATCGACTGCTGGGTACCCATCGGTTCGCTCCCCGGGCGCTATCGGCGCACGCGCGCGGACTTCGCGCGCGCGACCACCTTCCTGCGCGCCGACGCGCGCAAGGCCGCCGCCTGGGGCGAGCGCCTGGCGACGCTCGGCCCGGGCCCGAAGGTCGGGATCGCGTGGCGCGGCGGCCTGTACAAGACGGGACGCGCGCTGCGCTCCCTTTCACTGGAGGCGTTGCTGCCGGTATTGCGCGTCGCGGGGGTGCAGTGGGTCAACCTGCAACACCGGGTCCAGGGCGAGGAGCTGGAGCAGATGCGCACGCTCCACGGCGTTCAAATCGGGCATTGGGACGAGGCGCTCGCGGACTTGGACGAAACCGCGGCCCTGATGCTCGGCCTGGATCTGGTGATCACGGTTTGCTCGACCGTGGTCCATCTTGCCGGTGCCCTTGGCCGGCCCGTGTGGACGCTTACGCCGCATGCGCCGGCTTGGCGCTATCTGTTCGACGGCGACAGCATGCCCTGGTATCCGGATGTCAGGCTGTTCAGGCAGCGCGCCGAGGGGGATTGGGGCGAGGTCGTCGGCAGCGTTGCTGCGGCGCTACGCGACTGGCAGGCAAGGGCGGCCTAGGGGCAGCGGGGCGATCAGCGCGTGTCAATCCTGACCAGGCTCGTATCGGACTTTTTCGGCGGCCGCAGCGACGCGTCGAATGCGCGGGCCGCCGCCAGCGCTTGCGCCGAAGCGGCACGGCTGCTCAGGCGGGGGGAGACCCTCGGGGCCGAGGCCGCGTTCTCGCGCGCCCTCGCGCATGAGCCGGCAAGTTTCGCAGCCCACAGCGGGCTTGGCGTTCTGTATCAGCGGCGAGGCGACCGCGCCCGTGCGCTCGACCACCTGCTTCGTGCGCTCGAGCTCCAGCCGCGCGCGCGCGAGATCGCGCTCCTGGCGGCACAGATCCTGCGCGCGGAGGGACGCTCTCACGATGCCCTGGCCGCGCTGGAGCCCGCGTCGGCCGCGGCGCCCGGGGATCCGGCGCTCGGCCACGAGCTGGCGCGCCTGCGTCGCGAAACGGGAGACTACGACGGCGCGCGCCGGCAGCTCGAGGCGCTGCTCGCGCACGCGCCGCAGCATCCGGGCATCATCGAGGAGCTTGCGATCGTGCATCGCGAATGCGGCGACATCGACCGGGCGATCGAGCACTACGAGCGCCTCACCGAGCTGCTGCCGGAGCATCCGCGCAGCGAAAGCGCGCGCCTGTTCCACGAGCTGTACCGTCGTCACGAGCGGGCCGCACACCTGGCGCGGCATGTTCGCTGGGGCGAGCGCTTCGCGCCGCGCTCGCTCGGTCGCAGCGACCATGCCAACGATCCGGATCCCGAGCGCAGGCTGCGCGTCGGCTATGTCTCGGCGGATCTCTGGTGGACCTCGGCGGCGCCGTTCATCGAGCCGCTGCTCGCGCATCGCGATCGCGCACGCTACTTCGTGACCTGCTATCACGTGTCCGGGCGCAACGACGAGGTGACGCGCCGCCTTCGCGAGCAGGCAGACGATTGGCGCGACGCGGACGGGCTCGACGACGAGGCCCTGAGCGCCGCCGTGCGCAATGACGGCATCGACGTGCTCATCGATCTGAACGGGCACACGCGTGGCGGCCGGCTGACGGCGTTTGCGCGCTGTCCGGCGCCGGTTCAGGTCGCCTATCTCGGCTACGGCGCCAGTACCGGCGTCGCGGCGATCGAGTATCGCATCACCGACCGCTATATCGATCCGATCGGCGACGCGGACCGATGGTACACGGAGAAGCTCGTCCGCCTGCCGGGATCGATGTGGTGTTTCGCGCCCCCCCGCTCCGCACCCGAGGTGCGCGCCGCGCCCCTCACGACGCGGGGGTTTCCGACGTTCGGCTCGTTCAACAACTTCGCCAAGGTCGGCGCCGAGCTGATCGATGCCTGGGCCGAGATTGGCGCGCAGGCGCCGTCGGCGCGCTTCGCGATTGTCGGCGTGCCCGCAGGGGAGACGCGCCGCGGCGTCGCCGAGCGCTTCGCTCGGCGGGGCGTGGACCCTGAGCGAGTGCTGTTTCACGGCCGGGTAGGGCCGGGGGAGTATTACTCGCTTTTCCACGAGGTCGACATGGCGCTCGATTCGTTTCCCTATAACGGCGGCACGACCACCTGTGACGCGCTGTGGATGGGAGTGCCGGTTCTGACGCTCGCAGGAACGAGCACCCTCGAGCGCTCGGGCCTCAGCCTGCTGAGCGCGGCGGGGCTGACCGATTGGGTGACGAACTCGAAGGACGATTACGTGGCAGCGGCGGTCTCGCTTGCGGGGCGCCCGGAGACGCTGACTGCGCTGCGCGCCGGATTACGCGATAGTGTGGCGGCCTCGAGCCTGTGCGACGGGAGGCGCTTCACGTCGGAAGTTGAACAGGTGCTGCGCGACATGTGGCGCGCATGGTGCGTGCGGACAAGGGAAGGGCGGCGATCATGACGCTGGCATCCGAACAGGGCCTTGAGGCGGGATCGGAGGCGGAGGTCGACAGCCTCCTCGACGACGCGGAGCGCCTGCTCGCCGACGGCGACGCCGCCGAAGCCCAACGACTGGTGCACCGGGCGCTCGATGCCCGGCCGGATCGGGCGCGCGCGCTGTTCCTGGCCGGCAGACTCGAGCGCCTCGCTGGCCACCATGACGCGGCGCTGCAGCTTCTCGAGCGCGCCGCCGATCGCGACCCAGCGCACGTGGCGACGCACCTCGAGATCGCCTTCCTCCACCGCCGGGTGCGCGACTTCGAGCGCTGCCTGGACGAGTTGTCGCTCGCGCTCTACTACGACCCGGACAACACCACCGCCTACACCGAGCTCGGGGCCGTGCACCAGATGAAGGGCGATCTGGATGGCGCCATCGAATATTTCAGGAAGACGCTGGAACGCGATCCGGATCATGCGCGGGCTCTCACCGAGCTCGGCTTGTGCTACCTGCAGAAGGAGCGTTTTGCGGAGGCGCTCGAAGTGCTCGAGCGGGCGGTCGAGCGCGACCCGTACAGCATCGCGGCGCAGAACCATCTCAGCTTCGCGTGCGTCAGGCTGGAGGAGTACGACCGGGCGCTGGAGATCATGCAGAAGCTGACGCAGGGCACGTCGCGCTCGATGCTGTGGCAACGGGTCAATCTTGGAACGGCCTACGACCACACCGGTCGCTTCGCCGAATCCGAGCGGACGTACGACTTCGTGCTGCGCTACGAGCCGAACAACTTCGCCGCGCACTGGAACCGCGCCCACCTGGTGCTCGCCCGGCACGACTTCGAGCATGGTTGGCCCGACTACCAGTACCGGCTGCAGGTGGAGGGCGCCTGGGCGCCGCGGCTGATCCCGTTCGCTCCCTGGAAGGGGGAGCCCCTGCGGGGAAAGACGATCGCGGTGAGCGCCGAGCAGGGCCTGGGCGACCAGATCATGTTCGCCTCCTGCATGCCGGACCTGTGCGAACAGGGCGCCTCCGTGGTGCTCGAATGCGACGAGCGGCTGAGCGCCCTGTTCCGGCGGTCCTTCCCCCAGGTGAGGGTCATCGCGAGTCGGCACGAGCTCGAGCCGACGTGGCTGCGCGAAGTCGGCCTGCTCGACTACCACGCGCCAGCAGGCAATCTGCCCGGGTTTCTGCGCAAGCGCCTGGAGGATTTTCCGCGCCATGAGGGATACCTGCGCGCCGATCCGGCGAAGGTGGAGAACTGGCGTGCCCGCATCGCTGCGCTCGGGCCGGGTCGCAAAATCGGCCTCTCCTGGCGCGGCGGCACGCACACCACGCGGCGCCAGCTGCGCAGCCTTTCGTTGCGCGATCTGCTCCCGATTCTGCGCGTTCCAGGATGCCATTTCGTTTCCCTGCAATACGGCGAAGCGCAGGCGGAGCTCGGCGCGCTGCGGGAGGCCGAGGGCATCGAGGTCGCGCACTGGCAGGAAGCGATCGATGACTACGACGAGACCGCCGCCCTGTGCTGCGCGCTCGATCTCACGATCAGCGTGTGCACCTCGGTGATTCACCTGAATGGCGCGCTGGGGCGCCCGGTCTGGGTAATGGTGCCCGCGGTCGCCGAATGGCGTTACGGGCGTCGCGGCGAGCTGATGCCTTGGTATCCCGCGGCGCGCCTGCTGCGCCAGCCGTCGCGCGGCGATTGGGAGCAGGTCATCCGGTCGGTCACGTCGGAGCTGGGACAAAGTTTGTCGCAGGGAACCATCCCATAGGCGTCAACTGACATAGATTGTCATCGAAATTATGTGACGTTGTTCACAGGCAACAGCTGTTGCTGTGTCTAGGGATGCTGGCCGCTGGCCAACCGAAGAGTTTCTTTAAATGGCTTTAATTCAGGCGGTTATTTATCATCCGGCCGCTCGCCTGTCCGGTCGCTGACGGTGAGCGCAGCCGACGGGCATGACGATTGCAAATAGATCTGTGGGGAAGATTTCCGTATCTGCAAAAGGAGAGCGCATGAAACGGCTACAACGTGGTTTTACGCTGATCGAACTGATGATCGTGGTCGCGATCATCGGCATTCTGGCGGCGGTCGCGTTGCCCGCGTATCAGGACTACACCATCCGTGCGAAGGTGTCGGAACTGATCCTCGCGGCGAGCGCGGCGCGCACCTCGGTCACCGAGCAGGCGCAGAACCTGAACGGTCTGACGAGCGCCGGCGAAGGCCTGGTC
>Ga0153916_10003167_pt1 | contig 12182 bp, 4 predicted proteins | sample Opewatmetagenome_FD_109642 | JGI IMG/M metagenome (GOLD analysis project Ga0153916, IMG submission 109642) | Freshwater wetland microbial communities from Ohio, USA - Open water 3 Core 3 Depth 4 metaG | ecosystem: Environmental > Aquatic > Freshwater > Wetlands | place: USA: Ohio, Lake Erie, Old...
CCAACCATAGTCCCGGTTGCGGTTCTGCGCAAGGGCCCGAACGAACTCGATTCGCCTGAGCATTGACGCCGTATCGATCCAGTCAAAACCCAGCTCGGAGTAGCCGTCTGGATCATCCCGCGTGAACAGGTGCATTCCCATAGCATCGTCAAGCTGGGGAAGCGCCGGGCCTGCGGCGGCCGAATCAAGCACGCGCAGGCTGCTGGTGATGTATTCGATGGGCGTCTTGACCTTGCTGCGGTAGGCAAGCGGCGTCCAGAAGGCGGCCGACTGATTCACAGGGTCCAGAATCGCACGCATGACCGTCGCAATGTTGCCGGGAGGGTCCGTTGAATCCCACGCCGTGATGGCCTCGGCGAGCAGGTTACGCAGCGAAGCCGGGGCGGTCCCGTCCTTGTAGGTCGCAAGCGTGATCTCGTCGGATACGAACTTCTGGATGAGTTTGATGCAGATAAACTCGGCGGTCGAGGGGTGGCTCGGCATGGCCTCGACAACCTCCAGGGCATCGCGCAGACCCTCCGCCGGCAAGCGGTCCGTGCCGCGCCCGGCGGGGATCACGATCTCATACGGCGTGCCGCTAAAGAGCACTTTGGCGCTGGCATCGTGTTCTTCGGGGCTGAAACGGAAGGTCCAGACGCCGTTGCGATCCCCTTTCTCGATGCTGCCGGGCAAGATGTGGCGGTCGAGGAGACGCGGCAGAATCGACAGGTCGGAACTGTCCAGCGTGGAATTATGCACCTGGATTGCCAGCACGTTCTCGCCGGGCTTAAGGATGCTCCGGAAGGGCTTGAGACTTATGTACTCGGACCCTGCGGTGACCTCGTGACTTTGGCTTGCGCTGCGGTCGTGGGCAGGGGGAGAACCCCGGCCTTGCATGTTGGCGCTGCGCGCGATTTCGTCGCCGTTCAGATAGGCAACAAAACCGTCGTCGTAGGCGAGCTCCAGGATGAGATTCTCAAGCTTCTGCGGGTCGGTCAGGGTGAACCGGCGACGCAGATAAATGGAGAAGTAGTTGCCCCGCATATCGCTCAGGACGGTCGCATCATCCCCGTCGCCATATCCGATTCCCGTGGCCCCGCCGAGCCATCCGAAGTCGTCGAATTCAGGCCCTGCCCAGCGGGTCGTTGGGCTGCCATCGGGGGCGCCGGCTGGCTCCTGCGTTCCTTTGAAGTACTTCCAGGCGGCTCCGAGGTCAATAAGGAGGTCGTCCTCGAATTGGACCTCACATTCGGTAGGGGGCTCCAAAGCCGAGGCAGGAAAGTCCTGGGCCTGTTCCTGCGGGACCTTGCAGATTCCCCAGCCGGTAAAGCACTTGGCCAACTGCTCGATGTCCTGCTGGCTGTAACGGTTGTCCACACCGAAAGCAAACAGCTCCAGTATCTCCCGCGCATAGTTTTCATTGGCTGCGCCCTTGACGTTCAGGACATTGTCGAGATAAACGAGCATACTGGGACTGGTCGCGCTGTAGAGCAGCAGATCGCCGAAATTGCCCAAGGCATTCTCGTAAAAGAACTGGTACTCCTTGTATTCTGCCTCGGCGGCCTCGGCGCGGGCCTGCGCTTGCGGCATGGCATCGGCGCCGTCAGAGTTCTGCAACCCGTCAAAGTAATCGACGAGCTTATCGTAATCCGTGGTGAAATGGTTTTCCCAGAACTCGGCCAGCACGGCCTGAAGCTGGCGCTGGGAGTACACGCCGCGTATGTGAACGAGCTGCTGGAGCTCGTTGATACCGCGAATCACCCGGCGGGAGGGTCCCGGAAGAACCGCCTCGCTGATCAGCTCTGGAATCATGCTCAGGTCGGCGCTGGTGATATCCCTGTTGTGCACCTGGATGGCAAGCAGGTTCTCGCCGGCGCGGAGCAGATTCTTTCGGTCGCTTATGTCAAAATCCTCCGGCGTGCCGGCCTCGTGCGAGGCGGTGGCCCGCTGGTCGTAGCGCACTACGCCGGCCGGCAGCAGCGAACGCGCGACTTCCACGCCGTTGAGATAGGCCTTGAAGCCATCGTCATAGTCCACCCGCAGGATCAGGTCATTTACGGCCGCCAGAGATTCGGCGTCCAAGTGGAATTTCTTGCGCAGATAAACCGATAGATATCCCGGCTGACTCTCATCCGCGGCGGTCTCGGGGTCGTCGTCGATGCGCTGCATGTCACTAAGCACTGTGCGGTCGTCATTGTCTCCAAAGCCGATACCCGTCGGACCGCGAAGCCAACCGGAGTCATCGAACCCCATCTGGTTCCAGGCGGCGTCGGGCTCGCTGGTTCCCTTGCGATAGCGCCAGAATTCCCCGGCCATGACCAGGGGTGTCTCGCGTATAGGCAGCTTCGCCGTGAACAGGGCCTCTTCCCTCTGCCGGAGGCGCAGATTGCTGGTCTCGTCGATACCGGCCGGATCGAGCTGCTCCTCGACGTAGGCCCGAACGCCGATGTCACGAACGCGAGCCAGGTCGGCCGTCGAAGGCCCGTAGGCGATGCGGTTTAGCACGTGCCCGGCCTTTCGCAGACCGTCGGCACCAACGTCGGATCCGCTCGTCGGGCGCACCGGAATGCACACACAGAGTAACGTAACTGCGGAGAGCAAACGCAACCGAAGGGATGTGGGATTAAACATAACGCATCAAACCTCCATATAGAACAGTCTATTCCCACATCTCGACTTGCTCGGCCAGGTTTGCCACGACGAGGCTTGGCCATGCCGGTGTGAAAACCCCGAACAAGAGACGTCTTTGTATTGTTTATACCCGATTGGCCGCCGGACCGTCAAGTGCAATCCTTCGACTTCGCCTGCCAATCGGCGTGGCGGGCAAGCTCAGGATGGTAAGCCTGTCAAACCATTTCCGTCGAGAGGCCGTCGGGTGCCCTCGGCGGTTGGAGGGTACGAAAAAAGCCCGCGCGTCCGTGCGCGGGCCGTGCGTGGCGTCCGACATTTTCTTCAGGTGACCACCCGCCGCCTGCCGGCCTTGCGTGCGCACCGGCGGGTGTGCATCAGCCGAAGCATAGGGCGGGTCGTTTTCCCCGCGCTATGTCTGTCGCGCCACTGAGTAATACTATTGCTGGCCGGTCTGAGGGACCGCCGGCTTTGCCGCGGGCGTTCCGCAGCCGCAACTGTCCATCGGGGCCGCAGGCTTTGACACGGCCGGTTTAGCTGCCGCAGCGGGCTTGGGAGCCCTGGCCGGCTTCTTCGGCTGTTGCGGTTTGTTGAGTTGGTCTGCCATGTTCAATTCTCCTTATCTCGATGCTGTTGACGGAGGCCGCATCTGTCGCCCGATCGGTTCGCACCCGCCAACGTGGCGGCGCGCAATTCGATCTTGGATTGAGTTCGATTCGTTCTGTGGCATGAGTGAGGTAAGCGAAAAATGCGCCCCTGCGTTTCGCCGGCGCGTGCCCGCCGAGCAAACGCAGAAAACGATTTCACGTGCTACAGGTATATGAGCAACCCGCGTCTTTGAAGGCCCCCCAAACGCGACGGATGGCGTTTGGGGACCCCGATCAGAAAGCCAAAGCCACGCAGAACAGCGACGCAGGTTCGATATCTATAATTACGTCAGGAGAAAATCCTGATCTTGCTTACGACAATCAAGCCAAAATGTCTCGATAATCGTCCTTAACGAGAAAACTGGTTGGGGTGTTGAAACAGCCGAGTTTACACTCCTTCGGGCAGCACCCACCACTTCTCAGTGTAGCCAATTATGCGCGCGATCGAGTGGCTGTCAAGACAAATCTTCAGAATTTCTGCATAATGGAGATTTCGTTTGACACGGATTTTCTGACGGAGAATAATACGCCGTCGATTGGGTGTAGGGGTCCCCAAACGCGACGGATGGCGTTTGGGGGTCCCCTAGCCGAAGTGGCGGAACTGGCAGACGCGCGGGATTCAAAATCCCGTCCTGGCGACAGGGTGAGGGTTCGACTCCCTCCTTCGGCAGTGCGCGAGGGCCATTGTCGCCCGCAAAACTGTTTACTTTCGCGACGGCCGATATATACTCCATGACATCATAGCTCGCTGGTCGTGAGTCGCTCTTGATGACTGCACGCGAACGATCAGCTTTGCGTAACATGGGAGACTCATGATGACCTTATTGAAGTGGATTTTCTTTTGCTGCGGATTCTCGGTCTGCTTGCCGGTCAACGCGGCGGACAAACAGGCTCTCGTTTTTCCCGGCGAGACGTGGCAGATGGCCACGCCGGAGAGCCAGGGCATTGATTCTGCTAAACTGCGCGAAGCGCTGGATTACCTACATGAAAACGCCGGCGGCGTCGGAACCGACGAGACGGTAATCGTCCGAAACGGCTACCTGATTTGGGAAGGCCCGGACGCCAATAACGTTCACGAAATCTACTCTTGCACAAAGACTTTTACCAGCACCGTGCTGGGTCTGTTGGCGACGGAGGGCGTCCTCGGCGTGGACGACTACGCTGTCAGATATTTGCCGTCGCTGGATGACCAGTATCCTGCATACGCCCAAATCAAGTTGAGCCACCTGGCGACCATGACCTCGGGCTACGACAGCATAAAAGGCGACGGCTGGAAATTCTATGAAACGGATCCCGCAAAACACCACGAATACGTCTTAACGTTTACCACGCCGGGGCCGCCTCTATTTCCCGCCGGGACATCCTTCAAATACCATGACCCGGCGGTCCATATCTTGGGCTATATCCTGACAAAAGCCGCAGGTGAGCCGCTCGAGCAGCTATTCATAAAACGGGTCGCTGACCCCACCGGTATGAAACAGTTCACCTGGTCGAATTACGGCTACAGGGACGGCATACTCTTCAATAATCCCGCGGGCACGCCGGGGAAGGGCCAGGGCGGTGCCTATTCCAGCCCGCGCGACCTGGCGCGATACGGATTATTGTATCTGAACAAAGGCAACTGGAACGGTAAGCAGATTCTCGATGCCTCTTTTGTTGAGCGGGCCACCTCGACCCAGGTTCCCGCCGAAGTCAAGACCAAGTATTATGACCTGACCGGCCGATATGGCTTTTTCTGGTGGACCAATGGAATCAAGGCAGATGGAATGCGGCCATGGCCTTCAGCTCCGCCGAAAACCTTTGCCGCACACGGCGCCGGCCGCAATTTCATCTTCGTGATACCCGAATGGCACCTGGTCATCGTCCGGTTATCTCCGGCCCCCGGGGACCAGGTTCCCGCCGGCAGCGTAAAAGAGAGCGTTTGGGAGCAGTTCTTCGTGCGCCTCAAAGGCGCCATTGAAGCATGAACCAAAGGCGTACCTACGGATTGGTCTTGAGATTGGCGTGCAGCATCGCGGAAAGCTCTTTGACGAGCGCACTGTACTCGGGCCTGTCTGCCAGATTCTGGTTCTCCTGCGGGTCGTTCTGGTGGTCGTATAGCTCGTAAACATCCGGAGCGCCGGCCTTCCGCCATTCGACCAATCGCCAGCGGTCCGTGCGCATGGCAACGCCCTGGTAGCCACCCTTGGGATACCAACTGCATCCGGCCTGTTTGATGGAGCCGAGAGGATCGTCGAGCAACGGCTTGATACTTCGGCCCTCCAGGCCGCCCGCCATCGGCAAGCCGCAAATATCTACCAAAGACGGATAGATGTCCACGAACTCGACAAGAGCATCGCTTTTTGCGCCCCGGTTTTTCTGGCCGGGCACTGCAATAATGAGCGGCGCCCGCGTCGCCCCTTCGTAGTTGTTGTGCTTGCCGCCCCACCAGCCGTGCTCGCCCATATAGTAGCCGTGATCGCCCCAGAGAATGACGACGGTATTCTCAGCCAATCCGGTTTCTGAAAGTGTGTCGAGCAGGCGGCCAACGAGAGTGTCCACATAGCTGACGGCCGCCAGATAACCGTGAAGGCAGCGACGCCCGAACTCGGGCGTTATCTTGCGGTCTTTGGGCACATTGCCATACCAGTAGAAGTCCGCCCCGGATCGGGCTGCGAAATCGGGCGCATTCTTGGGCGGGTATTGATTATCCGGCAGAGGGATGTCCGGGGGATTGTAGAGGTCCCAATACTTCTTTGGCGCGACCCACGGCACGTGCGGATTGTGGAAGCCCACGCCCAAGAAGAACGGCTGCTCCGGCTTGCGCGCCAGCTCGCGCAGCGCCGCGGTCGCCTCGCGTGCAATATCGCCATCGGCCAGCGCGTCATCCGGCACATCGGGCGACTCGAACACCGGCCCGGCATAGAAGGCCGCACCTTCGCTCTTCGATGGGATCGTCTTGCCGGCCGCTTTCATGTCATCGCGGTATTTGCGAACCGCCGCCTCACCTTCCGGCCCATAGCGTGGTTTCTTAGACTGCCATGACGGCACGCTCCACGATGGGGGGTCGTCAATGCCGACGTGATAGACCTTACCCAGGCTGCGAGTAAAATAGCCGTTGTTCTTGAAGTGCTGCGGCAGGGTTACGATGTCGGGCATGGTTTCGCGCAGGGCCGGACCGATTGTGAAAATCCGTGTCGTGGCGGGGTATCGGCCGCTCAGCAGCGAAATGCGAGATGGGCTGCACAGCGCCTGCTGGCAGTAGGCCCGCGTAAAGAGCGTCCCTCGCGCCGCGAGCCGGTCAATATGTGGCGACTTCACCACCCGGTCACTGTAACAGCCTAATTGCGGACGCAGGTCGTCCACCGCGATGAATAAGATGTTCAGACGCTGTTTGGTTGGCACCGATGAAGACCGTGCGTAACTTCGGCCTCCGAGGCCAAGGCACAGCGCTCCTATCATGCCGGCGGCTGCACCCGCGGCCTTTTGTAGGAATAGCCTTCTGCTGGTCATATTAGCGATTCTCTTGACTTCTTCTTTGGAGGGGAATTAAGGGCTCTGGTCAACGGTTACTACTGCCGCCAATGTTGCCTGCACGGTCATGGCCGCGTTGACAATGTCGCACGTTTCCGGGGTATCTCCTTCGGTGTGATAGTTCGGGTCGCCGTAGGGCCAGGATCCGATGTTGATAACCGCGGCGGGGTAGCCGGCCAGAACAAACGAGCCATCGTCATCGCCGGGCCGCGGTCTCTCCGCCGTCCGCTGCTCAAGACCGATGGCATATCGAGCGTTCACCTCGGCCATTAGCTCGGCAAGACGCTTGCCCTCGGGCTTTGTATAGGCGGTCACGTTGGTCTTCTTCCCTGCGGCGGTCTGCTCCGGCGTCTTGACGCCAATGCCATCCATGTTGAAGACAGCAACAATATTGTCTCCGCGCGATTTCGCCTCTTGTGCGGCCGTCTTGCTGGTCCACGGTGTATGCTCCTCGTTGCAGAAGAGAAACCGGATGGTGCTCTCGCAGGTGTACTCGGCCAGGACGCGCGCCATTTCCAGCACACCGGCGGTTCCGATTGCGTTGTCGTTGGCGCCTGGGGAGTCGATCCAGCTTTGCGAGTCCTTGTGAGCGAGCACGACGATGATCCTGTCAGGGTGCGAGCGGCCTTTTCTTTCGGCGTAGAGATTGTACGCCGTGTACCAGGGGTCTTCGGGTTTGGGCGGGGAGTACTGAGCATGCTTTGGCTTGCTTGTATCCCGGCGAAAGGCCTGCACCTGAACGCCCTCTCGCTCGAGCCGATATCCCCACGCCTCCAATTGGCCGGCGAGGTAGTCGTCGGCCTCGTAAAGCGTGTTCTTTTGGTGGCCCGGCAAGATCAGGTTCAGCTTGCGATAGGGCAGCGGATCTTTTGCCAGATAGAAGACGTGCTTCGATATTCGCTCGCGGTCAACCGCGCTGATAAGGCGGCGTACGCTCGCATCCACCTTGTTGCCGTCGTTGCTTCTTTCCTGGCGCCCCTCGACCGCGCGGAGAGCGCCCGCCGAGAAAAGCAACGCAAGTCCGATCCCATAGATACTCGTGCGTTTCATGTGTCCTCCCGCATTTTGAGCTCCTTTTGCAGCAGCACGGCGGCTAAGCACGACTTGCCGCCACAGGGACTTTACTGCGTTCCTCAAGAGCAATCGCATCCTTCCGGCAGACGGAACGGCAGATTCCACACCCGTAGCAGGCTTGCTGATCGATGACGGCTTTCTTGTTTGAGACGCTGTACGATATGGCGCCGAACTGGCAGACACGCATGCACTGCCGGCAGCCGTTGCACAGATCAGGATCGACCGCAGCAACGTATTCGGCTCGAAACATGATGGGAGTCCGGTGCGTTACAGTACAGCGCATGGCCATGCAGTCCGAGCGGTCGCAGTTGCATACTCCTCCTATGAATGGAGCGTGAAAGGTCCAAACACTGTGACAGAGGCCCTCTTGCTCATGGGCGCGCAGCGCAGCAAGGGCCTCATCCTTGCTTAGCCTCTCCATTGCGGCGACGTCAGGCCCGTTGAGAAAACTTTTGTCAAGACCCCTGAGGATTTCGCCGAATTTGCCGCCGTCCGGTGCCAGACTGACGCCGTAGCAGTAACGTTCTTCCCGCCCGAGATTGATATGGCGGCAAATGCAGGCCACGCGGACGACAGAATTTACAAAGCCGAAAATACGCTCGATATCCTCAATGGGCACGACTTGCCCATAGTGAATCTTTTTCATTCTGCCGGTGACGATCCTCCTGATTATGCCGCTTATGAATCTCGGAACTCTTTCGAGATGTTCTAAACGCTGAACGTCCCTTGCGAGCGCCTCGGTGTCCGTGAAGAAGGTCTCAATGAACCTGCGTCTGCGAATATCGCTCAGCAGGTCATCAGAGTAGTTGCTTGCCCGCAAATACCACTTCTTGCCCTCGCCATGTTTCAGGCAGAACTCACACATTACAATCCCCTTTCGGATTTTCGATTGACCAATCGGCAATCGGCAATCCAACCCTTCATTCTTGCAACCAAACACCGTGATTCTATCGGACCTGGCGCCTGGACACAAGGGGCAAGAATCAGAAGTCCGCCGCACAACTGGTCTGTCATCAGCAGGAATCTCAGTTCCGTGGGATTTTGCTTGCTCTAAGGCCAGCCTTGTTTAGAATGTGCCTGATTGGATATTAAGAAGACTGAAAAAGCCCTGTTTTCATGTGCAATAGAACGACAATCACTCAATGATCCGGTTAGTGAAAGATAATTATTATGAGAGCAACTTCCAAACTCCCGCTGTTGCGTTTGTGCCTGATGTTGTCGTTCTTCCATGCTTCTACAGTCCATGCCGCGGTGCAGCCCCACGGCGGGATGATGCGTTACCCCGATGTCAGCTCGACTCACGTCGCGTTTGTCTATGCGGACGATATCTGGGTGGTCCCGCGGGCAGGCGGGGTCGCATCGCCGCTGGCCAGCCCATCCGGCGGAGAGGCGTTTCCACGATTCAGCCCGGATGGCCGCACGATTGCATTCAACGGCAACTACGACGGGAACGACGATATCTACACGGTGCCCATCGAAGGAGGAATCCCCCAACGAGTGACTTATCATTCGAGCGGTGAGCGCCTATGCGACTGGTCGTTCGATGGCCGCCTGCTGTTCGCCATGAGCGGGCTGGGCGGTTTGGCCCGTCATTCCCAACTGTTTACCGTGCAGGAAACAGGCGGCTTGCCGAATCGGCTGCCGGTGCCCTACGGCGGCTACGGGGTCACTTCGGGCGACGGCCAATGGCTCGCCTACACGCCGCGCAACACCGACTTTCGGACCTGGAAGCGTTACCGCGGGGGGTGGGCCTCGGACATCTGGCTCTTCCATCTGGCGGACCATACGTCGCAGAAGATTACCGAGTGGGAAGGCACCGATACCATTCCGATGTGGCAGGGCCGAAAGGTCTATTATCTCTCGGACGCCGGCCCGGATCATCGCCTCAACATCTGGTGCTACAATCTGGAAACAAAAGAAAGAAAGCAAATTACCCATTTCCGGGATTATGACGTAAGATGGCCATCGAACGGTCCCGGCCCGAACGGCGAAGGTGAAATCATTTTCGAGTACGACGCCAAGCTCTATCTGCTGAATCTGGCCAGCGAGCAAGCCACACCGCTGAACGTCCTGATTCCCGGCGCTCGACCGCAGCTTCGTCCCATACGCAAGGATGTCAGCGAAGGGCTTTCAGACTGGCAGCTCTCTCCCAATGCCAAACGCGTCCTGGTGGGAAGTCGCGGCGACATTTGGTCTCTGCCGGCCAAGAACGGCACCCCGCGCAACCTCACTCGAACAAGCGGTATCGCTGAGCGCGAGCCTTCCTGGAGCCCGGATGGAAAATGGATCACCTACTTTTCTGACGAATCCGGCGAAAACGAGCTTGTTATATGTCCGGCCGACGGCAAGGGCAAGCCGGAAACAGTTACTACAATGGGACCCGGCTACCGCTATCAGCCCATCTGGTCCCCCGATTCGAAATGGATGGCTTACGCCGACCACGAAAGCAAGTTCTATCTGTTCAACGTCGAAAAGCGTGACGTGCATTATTTTGACCGGATCAATATGACGGGGTGGCGGTGGGGCGTTTCGATGGAGTTCCGCTGGTCCCCCGACTCCCAGTGGCTGACTTACACGAAGCCGAACCTGGATAACATGAACGTGGTCATGCTCTACAACGTCCCCAAGAATGAACTCCACCAGGTCACCCAGGGGATGTTCGTGGATTACCTGCCCACGTTTGACCGCAAAGGCGACTTCCTGTACTTTTTCGGCGAGCGAGAGATCACACAACCCAAATACGCCGATGCCTCTCTAACCTTCATCTATGAGAATACGGCGGTCTTGCACGCTATACCCTTGCGAAAGGACGTCTCGAATCCCTTCAAGGCCAAGAGCGACGAAGAAGAGCCGGACAAAGAGAAAAGAGCCAAAAAGGACAACGACAAAAAAGACAAAGAAGAAAACGGCAAGAAAGACGGGGAGCCTGAGTGTGAGGACCCCAATAAGGCGGACGACAAGGAATCCGAGCAGAAAGACCCAGCCGAAAAATCCGACGAAGCCGATGATGCCAAAAAAGATAAAGAGAAGGAAAAAGTCAAGCCGGTTGACATCGACCTGGAGGCTATGGAGACGCGTGCCTTCCGCCTGCCCATCAAGCGCGGACGCTTTTCCTTTCTTGGGGTTAACGACAAAAACCATATAATCTATCTGCGCCGGGCAGAGGAGAGCGTACTCCAGTCCTTTGATCCCAACGACGAAAAACGCGAGGAGAAGACGATTCTCAAGAAGGTGGATTTCGTCCAAATGACGCCGGACGGCAAAAAGCTGCTGGTGCGCAGCGAGGGCAAAACAGGTATCATCGACGCCAAGCCCGATCAAAAACTTGAGGATCTGATTGTGACCAAGCCGATGGAGGCGGTGATTGAGCCGCGCCAGGAGTGGCGGCAGATCTTCTCCGATGCGTGGCGATTCATGCGTGACTACTTCTACGATCCCCACATGCATCGCGTCGATTGGCCCGCCGTGCGAAAACAGTACGAGGCCATGCTGCAGGACTGCGTGTCTCGCCGCGACGTCGGATACGTCATTTCGGAGATGATCAGTGAGCTCAATGCAAGTCACACGTACTACGGCGGAGGCGACGTGGACTCCGGCCCGCGCGAGCCCATCGGGTATCTCGGAGTGGATCTCGAGCTCGACCAGGGATATTACCGCATAGCGAAGGTGTACGAAGGCGGCGACTGGGACACCGACGCCCGTTCGGTGCTGCACGATCTGGATCAGAAGGACCGTGAGCAGCTCAAGTATCTGTTCAAGGTCAATGGCGTATCTATCGACGCCTCCAAGGCGCCGTGGGCGGCCTTCGAGGGCCTGGCCGGACAGACCGTAACGCTCACCGTGGGTGCCACGCCGGACCCCGACCAGGCGACCAATGTGGTTGTGAAATTGCTCGGCTCCGAATCGGAGCTGCGCTACCGGGAGTGGGTGGAGCGTAACCGTCGGTACGTCGAGGAAAAATCAGGTGGGCGGGTAGGATATATCTACGTGCCAAACACCGCCGATTGGGGCCAGAACGAATTGTTCCGTCAGTTCTACGGCCAGATGAACAAGGATGCGCTCATTATTGACGAACGCTGGAACGGCGGCGGGAATATCGCGGACCGGTTCGTCGAGCTGCTGAACCGGCCCATTTACATGCACCTGTTCGAACGCTACGAGAACGACTGGCGCGTTCCGACCCTGAGCCACCAGGGCCCCAAATGTATGCTCATCAACGGCGAATCCGGATCGGGCGGTGATATCTTCCCCTACCTTTTCCGCAAAGCCAAGCTGGGCAAGCTGATCGGCATGCGCACCTGGGGCGGCGTCATCGGCATCTCCAAGAACCCGCCGCTGATC
>Ga0153916_10003168_pt1 | contig 12180 bp, 8 predicted proteins | sample Opewatmetagenome_FD_109642 | JGI IMG/M metagenome (GOLD analysis project Ga0153916, IMG submission 109642) | Freshwater wetland microbial communities from Ohio, USA - Open water 3 Core 3 Depth 4 metaG | ecosystem: Environmental > Aquatic > Freshwater > Wetlands | place: USA: Ohio, Lake Erie, Old...
CAAATTGTAGGGTGACTGCTCGGAAATAAACCGGGCATAGCCTTTCATCTCGCTGACCAGGACAGCTTCCAGCACCTTCCAGGCCGGCGAGGTCGTGCTGCCGATATAGAGGACCTTTCCCTGCCGGACCAGATCGGTCATGGCTTCCAGGGTTTCCTCGATGGGACAATCGAACGACGGGCGGTGGGTCTGGTAGAGGTCGATGTAGTCGGTCTGGAGGCGCCGCAGGGAATCTTCGCAAGCCCGGAGGATATGACGCCGTGACCCGCCTCGGTCGTTGGGACCGGGGCCGGTCGGATAAAAAACCTTTGTCGCGATGATCACCTGGTGGCGGCGCTTGTTCTTGATAAAAGCCCGGCCGATGATGCGCTCGCATTCTCCATCGACGTAGCTGTTGCTCGTATCGATGAAATTAAGGCCCGCGTCCAGCCCGGCCTCGATCATCGCCGCGCATTCGTCCTCCGGCGTCGGGTTGGCGAAATTGTCCGTGCCGAGGCAAAGCGGAGAAACCTTGAGCCCCGACCTTCCCAATGTTCTGTATTCCATAGAGCGAACCTCCTCGAGAACGGATTAGCGAGCCGTGTAGCCGGCGTCGACCGTGACCATGGACCCGGTCATGTAGCTGGCCCCGTCAGAGGCCAGAAAAACCACGACGCGAGCGATCTCGACCGGATCCGCTAGCCGGCCCATGGGAACCACTGTTTCTCCGAGCTTTTTGAGATCCTCGGGGGTCGGCGGTGTAGCCCGGCCCGACGCCAGCATCGGTGTGTTGACCTCGCCGGGACAAACGGCGTTTATGCGTATGCCGTCTTTGACGTGATCGAGGGCCATGGCCCGGGTCAGGTTATGGACGGCGCCTTTGCTCGTGCAGTAAGCGACGACGCCAGCCGCGCCTACCCCGCCCCAGATGGAACCGAAGTTGACGATGACGCCGCGGCCCTGTTTTTTCATGGGGACGACGGCGGCGCGGCTCATGAAGAATACGCCGTCGACATTGACGGCCATGACTTTCCTCCAATTCTCGTCGGAGGTGCCCTGGGCGTCGGCCCGATGGATGATGCCCGCGCAATTGACCAGGATATCCAATCGGCCATAGCGGTCCAGAGCCATTTTCACAGCTTGGTTACAGAAAGCGGAATCGCTGACGTCGCCGATGACGGGCTCCGGCGCACCAATCTCGGCTGCGACCGCCTTGGCTAACGGACCGTTGAGATCGACGATGACGACGTTCGCTCCCGCCGAGGCGAACTCCCGGGCGCATGCGGCACCCATCCCAGACGCGCCTCCGGTGATCAAGGCCGTTTTTCCCCTGAAATCCATGCTCCTCTCCTCTTGACCGGATTCCTATGGCATTTATATCAAAGAAGGAAACGAGGGTCAAACGCCCGAATCGATGTTGACGTCCCCCCGATTATCTGGTATCAAGGAAACTCATGAAGAGGTCCCTCTTCTCTATCCTGGGCTATTTTCCATCTCATTTTCCTTTGAAAGGAGAACCATGAAGTTTTTCCTGCTGGCTCTTCTCGGCATCTCGGCTTTGATCTTCGCCGTTGCCTATTTCCGGGATATCGCCAAACGCCGTGCATCTTTTTCTAAAGCCCCCTGGCTGCCGTTGACAGGAATCGGCTTCGTGACGAATTTCTTCGACACGCTGGGCATCGGCAGTTTCGCCCCGACAACCTCATTCTACAAGCTCACGAAAATCGTAGACGATAGGGTCATCCCCGGCACTCTTAACGCCGGCCATGCCCTTCCGGTTGTTGTCCAAGCTCTCATTTTTATCACTGTCGTCGAGGTGGCGCCCTTGACGCTCATATCCATGATGCTCGCTGCGGCTTTGGGGGCGGTCATCGGCGCCGGCGGGGTCTGTAAGCTGCCCGTCAACAAGATCCGGATCGGCTTGGGCGGAGCGCTTATCATTGTGGCCTTTGCTATGCTGGCCGGGCTCCTGAACCTCATGCCGACTGGCGGCGACGCTTTCGGTCTGACTGGATGGAAATTCATTATCGCCGTCGTCGTGATCTTCGTCCTCGGGGCGCTCCAGACGATCGGCATCGGACTGTATGCCCCCTGTATGGCCCTTGTCTATACGCTCGGCATGAATCCTCGCGCCACTTTTCCCATCATGATGGGATCCTGCGCCCTGCTCATGCCCTGGGCAAGCCTAAAGTTCATCAAGAAAGCGTCTTATGATCCTAAAGCTGCCGTCGGTCTGACGAGCTTGGGAATCGTCGGCGTTCTAATCGCGGCCTATATCGTCAAGTCGCTTCCCCTGAACGTTCTCAAGTGGGTGGTCGTAGTCGTCATCCTCTACACGTCGGTCATGATGTTCCGATCGGTCAAGAAAAAGGAAGGGGCCGAGGTCTGTAAAACCTGACCCCGCCGGAAGAGAAGAAATATTCAGGTTTTTTGACATTCCTTTACATTTTTTTTACATTTCTTTGACAATTCCAGCCCCAATATTGATACAATTGAATTGAAACCGCTCAGCACGCGTGCCGGGGATGAAAAGACTGAACGTGGGGATATTCGCCAAGAGAAAAATAGTCGTCTATTTCCTCCTAGCCATCCTGCTGCCTGTTTTCCTCGTCGGCTATTTGGGCTACAACACTTTGACCACAAGACGGGAAGCCGTCAAGAACCTGCTGAGTTCGAACCTCTGGGTGTCTGCCGAAGCCGCGCTGCGGACCATTGAGGATGCTCTCCTGGAGCGTGAAAAGACCGCCTTGAAGCCGGAACATTTCTCTCGCTTTCTCCAAGCTCAAGGCGCTTCGAATTTTCTTTCTTTCTACGTCCTGGATCTCGGGGACATTCGGGGGAAGCTCTTTGTCCTCGACAGCAATTATCGGATTCTCGTCCCTCCGACTGCCGACGAGGACGTCAGCCCCGTCCCCTGGGCCGAAAGTTTATCCGAAAGCGGATTCTCCAATTCCCTGGCCCGGGCGGAATTCCTCGAGTTTTCTGAAAAGAACTACACCCTTGCCGAAGACTTTTACCGCAAAAGCGCTTCTCTGGCTGCGTCGAGCCGACAAAAAACCATGGCCCTTGAAGGGCTGGGCCGCTGCCTCCTTTCCTTAAAAAAATACAGCACCGCCTACGATGTTTATAGCGGGCTGTCTATAAATCACGGCCAGGACCTGAATAAAGCCGGACATCCCAGCGGCATTGTCGCCCTTATTCGGTTGTCTGAGATCGACCGGCAGCGGGGGCAGGAAGAGAGAGGCTATCAAATTCTCCTCGACCTCTACCGGAAAATAAGAAGTGGAACATGGCCTTTGAGCATGGCTTCTTATAATTTTTTCACGTCCGAAATCGAATCCGTTTTCGATGAATTAGCGTCCGCCGGCAAATTCCCAGACATTCAATCCGCCTCCAAAACCCTGCGCGCCCAGCCTTCTCCTTATCTTGAAGCCCTGCTTTTCGCCGGTTTATTGAGGAGAGAAGCGATTCCCAAGATCAAAGAAAAAAATGCCTTCTCCCTTCCCAGCCGTGAGGGACAACCGTTTCGCATTCCGGTCGGCTCCGGAAGCGCTTTTAGCCTTGTCTCCTATTCTTTCCTTCCCGATTTTCAGGGAAAAGAGAGCGTCTATGGGGGATTTTACTGGGATCCCATTTTTTTGAAGGATTCGGCCTTGTCAACAATCCTCAAGGATGTCGGCGTCAGTTCCGGGCTTCGGCTTCAAGTCATCGATGAAAACCGACGTGATATCCTGACCGGGGAGACGCAGCCCGCCGCAGACAATACAGCCTCATTATCCTACCTGAAGCTCCCTTTTCCCTGGAAACTCGCCGCCTCTCAGCCTGCCCTTAAGAATCTGGAGAGGGCCATCCGCCGGGAGAACGTGTTCTACGGCCTTCTCCTCGCCGTCATGGTGATCTTGATGGTCATGGGCGCTTCACTCATCATGAGGGACATTTCGCGTGAACGGGAGACAATGCGTCAAAAAACAGAGTTCGTGAACAACATTTCTCACGAGTTGAAAACTCCCCTCACCCTCATCCGCCTGTACAGCGAGACGCTTGAGCGCAAAGACGACATGAGCCGGGAGCAAAAACGGGAGGCCTACGAGATCATCACCAAGGAGAGCGAACGCCTGACGCATATGATCAACAACGTGCTCGACTTTTCCCGGATAGATATGGGGAGAAAGGAATTCCATTTTAAGAAAAGCGATCTGGCGGCCGTCATTCGAGACGCTCTGAATTCTTACCGATATCACCTGGAAAAGAAGGGATTCGTGATTCTTGAGGAGCTGGCCCCGAAGCTTCCCGAAATGGAATTTGATGAGGAAGCCATGGTCAGCGTCTTGGTCAACCTCTTGGGCAATGCCATGAAATTTTCGCCGGTCCGCAAAGAGGTCTCGGTCCGGCTCTTTGGAAGGGACAGAGCGGCCATCCTTCAGGTTGAAGACAAAGGGATCGGCATTCCGGCCGGGGAGATCAAGAAGATTTTCGAGCGCTTCTATCGCGTCAAAAATGAAGTCGTCGCCGAAGCCAGGGGAAGCGGCCTGGGCCTGCCCCTGGTCAAGCACATTGTGGAGGCGCACGGCGGGAAGGTCGAAGTCCAGAGCGAGCCCGGCCAAGGGAGCGTTTTTTCAGTGGTCCTTCCTTTTGAACTCCCCAAAAAAGGATAAACGCCATGAACGAAAAAATATTGATCATCGAGGACGAGGAAAACCTTGCCAAGGGCTTGCGGCTCAACCTGGAAAGCGAAGGATATCAAGTGGATTGGGCGGGTGACGGCCTGGAAGGGTTCAATAAAGCGCTTGAGCAGACGCCGGACTTGATCATCCTCGACCTCATGCTGCCCAAGATGAAAGGCCTCGAAGTCTGTCAAAATCTCCGCCAGAAAAAAATTACGATCCCGATCATCATGCTCACGGCCAAGGGCGAGGAGATCGATAAGGTGGTCGGCCTCGAAGTCGGCGCCGATGATTATATGACCAAGCCGTTCAGCATCCGGGAGCTTCTGGCCAGGATAAAAGCCCATCTCCGGCGGGAAAAAAGAGAGGAGCGGCCCGCCGCCAACATTTATCGCATCGGCGACATGGAAATCGATTTTTCCCACTATAAGATTAGCCGCAAGGGTAAGGAATGGCCCCTCACTTCTCTGGAGGTCGAAATCCTCAAATACCTGATCGACCATCGAGGCGAGGTGGTGACGCGGGATGATTTACTCGACAAGGTTTGGGGATACGAAAAATTCCCCACCACCCGGACGATCGACAACCATGTCTTAAAATTGAGGAAGAAGATCGAGGAAAAGCCGAACCAGCCCAAGCACATTCTGTCCGTTTACGGGGGGGGGTACCGGTTCATCGATTGATGACAATCTTTGACATTCTTTTACAATCCTTTGACATCTTAACTTCTTAAAAGCGCTATATAGCTAGTGGACATGAAAACTGTCGCCAGGAGGCTCGGCATGGGGAATAAGAAAATCATCATTTTGGTTGCTTTAACGTCGTTGGTCAGCGTCGTCTGGAGTCTCCAGAACACGTCCGACCACAAGGTGCTCTTCGAGAAGGCGAAATTCGCCATGGAGACAAAAGGCGATCTCCAGGGCGCCATCAGGATTTTTCAGGAGATTATCGCCAAGTATCCGCAAGAGAAAGAATACGCGGCCAGGGCTCAATTTTATATCGGAGCTTGTTATGAGAAACTGGGCAACATCGAGGCCATTAAGGCGTATGAGCTGGTGCTGAAGAAATACGCCGACCAGCCTGAACTCGTCGTCGCTGCTCGGGAGCGCCTCGCCGTCCTTCGGCAAGAGAAAGGCGATAAAGAATTTAGGATCAGGCGCGTGGCGGCTAACCCTGAAAATGTTTATTTGGGGAGCCCTTCCCCCGATGGCCGCTATCTCATCTGCCAGGATCTCACGACCGGGGACTTGGCCATCCAAAACATCCTGACTGGAGAGGTGCGAAAACTGACGGACAAAGGCCCTCTTTCCAAATCGATGGAGCTCCTGCTCTTTGGCGGCTGGTCGCCCGACGGCAAGAGGATTGCTTATGCCTGGGTCAATAAAAGCCTGCTCACAGACCTTCGTCTTGTCGATGTGGCTAATCCCAATCCAAAAATTCTTTGCGGGGTGGCTGATCACTACATTTTTGGACCCGTGGATTGGTCCCCTGATGGACGGCAGATTCTGGCTGTGTCAGCGGGGCCCACAAAAGATATGAGCTTCGAGCTCGTGTTGATCTCTCCGCTGGATGGCGCCAAGCGGACGATCAAAGCGCTCGGCAAGAGCCCAAATAGTGTTCCAAGCATGGAAAGCAAAATGTTATTTTCTAAGGATGGCCGCGCGGTGATTTACGATTTTCCGGCCAAGGAAGGCGCCACAGAAAAGGACATCTTTTGGCTCAACATCGATGACGGCCGGGTTATCCCACTCATTCAACATCCGGCCAACGAGGTTCTCCTTGGCTTGACTCCTGACCGAACCGGCATTCTCTTCACCAGCGACCGCCTGGGGACCAAGGACATGTGGAAGGCCGAGGTCGTAGACGGCAAAGTCCAGGGTGAGCCGACATTGGTCAAAAAAAACATCGGCGATATCGCGCCGTTGGGGATGACCAATGGGGGCGCGTTCTATTACGAAACCAATGCAAACATCAAGGATATTTATACCGCCAAGATCGACTCGGACAAAGGAGAGGTCTTAGGGCCGCCGGCCAAGTTGTCGCAAATCACGTCCAATATATCGCAACCGAGCTTTTCTCCGGACGGGAAATTCCTGGCCTATCAATCCGCCCGAGAAGCCGGCCCCGGTGGACAGGTAAAACAATTCGTATGTATCCGCAATATGGAAAGCGGAGAAGAGCGGGAACTTCATCCGGATCTTTCAGGATTCAACACCAAGCTCCGCTGGTCTCCGGATGGCCATGCCATCATGGTCGGAGCATCTGATACTTCTGATAGATACGGTCTCTTCCGGATGGACGTCCAATCGGGGCGCACGTCTCTGCTGATACAAACCTCGGTGGTTGAAAGCACGATTGACGGTTATGCCTGGGCTCCCGACGGGAAGAGCATCTATTACGGTTTAAACATGGCCAGGGCTAAAGAAAAAGTCGGACTCCTGCTCAAGCGAGACCTTCAAACCGGACAAGAGAAAGAAATTCACAGGGAACCATGGCCGAACGGCGTCAGGAACGTCCAAATATCGCCCGACGGGAAATATTTGTCTTTTGTGGCCGAGCAGCTCGAACAGGAAACCGAGTTTCTCAAAGTGCTCCCTGTCGAAGGCGGAACTCCCCGGGATCTCTATACGATCAAAGGCATCGATAACTGGACGATGTTTCATCATTATGCTTGGGTGCCCAACAGCAAACAAATTCTTATCTTTAAATACGTAAGAAGCGGGAAGAAAACAAACGGCGATCTGTGGCGGATTTCTCTGGATGGGACAGAACCGAAAAAAATGAGCACGATCGCGTTGGAATCCCCTGGCTTCTTAGCCGTCCATCCCGATGGGAAGAGCATCGCCTTCCTCGCCGGACAGTTGATCTATGAAGTCTGGGCTATGGAAAATTTTCTGCCCCAGGCTAAACCTGATAAATAGGAGAGCTAAGTCCATGAGATATAGAAAAATCATAATGTTAATCGCCACGTTGGCTGTGGTCCTCATGGCGTCGGGCTTCCAGAATGCATCCGATCACAAGGTGCTCTTCGAGAAGGCGAAATTCGCTATGGAAACAAAGGGCGATCTCCAGGGTGCCATCAGGATTTTCCAGGAAATCATCGCCAAATATCCGCAGGAGAAGGAATACGGGGCTAGGGCTCAGCTCTACGTCGGCCTTTGCTTTGAAAAGCTGGGCAACGCCGAAGCCATCAAAGCCTATGAGCTGGTCCTGAAAAAATATGCCGACCGCCCAGAAGAGGTTGCCATCGCCCGCGAACGCCTGGCCTCCCTCCGTCAGGGATCGCCCTCGGACATCTCCGTTGTCAGACTCTCGCCGCAAGCCGAGTTGCTTTATTACAAACGGATTTCGCCCGATGGGACGAAAATCGTAGGCTTGGATTCTTCCAAAGGTATGAACATCGCCGTTTATGACCTGGCGACCCAAAGCCAGACGCTCCTCACGGACTTTCCCTGGAACGATCTGGAGGCCTTCTCCCCTGTTTGGTCGCGAGACGGCCGGGAAATTGCCTATAATAGAATTAGAGTGGACGGGAAGGGGATCTGGTGGGAGCTTGTGGTTACAGCGTTGAACGGAAAAGAGCGCATGCTTTTCCGTAGCGAAGGACAACAATTTGTGTGGCCGCTGGATTGGCTTCCGGACGGCAGTGCTCTTGTCGCGATATTGGCTGATAAGATGGGCCTGATTCCTTCTTCCGGAGGCTCCTTTAAGCCGATATCTAGTCTCGAAAGAATCCTCCCAGAAAACGTATCCCTGCCCTTGGTTACTGAATTCATATCCGCGCCTTTAGTTTCTCCCGACGGCCGGTTCATTGCCTTCCAGAAAAGGTCCAAAGAAGGACCTTTTGATATCTTTATCTCAGGCATCGATGGGCAACCGCTCGAGGCACTGACCAATCATCCCGCCGACGATGTAAGGCCTCTTTGGTCACCCGACGGCAAATACATCGCTTTCCAGAGCCGCCGGCAGGGGGATTGGGCACTCTGGGGAGTTGCCGTCAAGGACGGAAAATCCCAAGGCCAACCCTTCATGATAAAAGACGGGACGCAAAACTCGGTTTTTTTGAATTGGACGTCCCAAGGCCTTTTTCAGCAGATTCTAGCTCAGATGTATGATATCTATACGATGCCGGTCGACCCCGAAACCGGGGAACCTGCCGGCAAACCGCGGCAATTATCCTTTGCTCCAACGGGAGCCAACAGATGGCCTCTCTGGTCTCCCGACGGCAGATTTCTGGCTTTTGTGTCCGGTCACCAGTCTGGTTTGATGAATCTCCCTCAAGGCCGCATTATCCTTATGCCGAGGGAGGGAGGTAAAGCTAAAGATTTTCCCATCCCCATAGATATATACAACCCGAAGGAAATAGGTGCGATTCGTTGGTTGTCCGATTCGAGCGGACTCAGGTTCTTTTATCCAGATTTTAAAGGGGAATATTTCGCTTATCAACTCACGGTTGGGACGGGGGAATGGAAAACCGAGCCGCGGCCGCGGAGAAGGATACATTTGGACAAAAGCGGCCAGGCTTTCTACTACAGCAAGAGTGACGCCAAAGAGAACGACCCAGGCATCATTGAAGAAAATATTGAAACCGGCGCAAAACGGCTTGTCTATCGCCCGGAAATGGAAAAAGGTTGGGCCGCGTATCGGCAATTGAGAATTTCTTCCGATTACAGATGGCTGGCCTTCCATGAAGAAATAACCCCGGGCGACTCCAGACTCGTCATTTTAGACCTGGAGACGGGCAAGAGTTGTAAGGTGAAGGTCACTGGCAGGTTGTATAATGCATTCTGGTTCCCCAATAAAAAGCTCATTATGGCCACGAATGCGTATACCGAATATCACGACAGGTCCGCAAAAGAGGGAGGGCCATTTTATGTCCTGGTAGCCCCTCTGGTGGGTTCTCAGAAAAAAATCTCTCTGGCCGACAGCCTGCCGAGATCGAACATTGTGTCGATCGACTGGTCGCCCGACGGAAAAGAGATTGTTTTTGAAGTTGCGGCTGTTCATACGTCAAATTTTTTTCTCAGGAATGTCATCCCAAAGGGGCATAACTGAAACGTCTGGAGGGAGGGTATTCTGAGGCGGAGGCTTTCTTCATGCTTTAGCAGGGCGTTCGCCCGGGGAGGGCATCAAGGAGGGGGCGCATGGGCATCATTCACATCTTGATGTCAATGGGTGGGGACGATGTGGCTTTGGCGAGCTGTCTTAAATCCTGCTTCCAAATCATCGCCTTAGCAGTTTTTATCGTGTTGGGGGTCGGTGTCTGCGTTATTGTATACCGCAATTTTTTTGAACTCAGGCATTGAGACAAGCTCGGCTTTTAAATCTTTTCTTTTTTTATTAACATCTCTCGCAAAGGGCTGACATGCCGAGGACACAAATAGACAAGACGCAGACGTTGCCGCCTATCAGAGAGGAATATGCCGTTGGCGCAAAAGTCGCCGGGAGATACAAAATCCTCGGGATGCTCGGGCGCGGAGGCATGGGCGTCGTCTATAAAGCCCAGGATTTCAGGCTCAAAAGGATCGTCGCCCTCAAATTCTTGCCCCCAGAGCTGACTCTCGATAAAGATTTCAGGAAACGTTTTGTCCGGGAGGCCCAGGCAGCCGCCGCTCTGGATCATCCCCACATCTGCACGGTTCATGAAATTGACGAAACAAAGGGAGAGACTTTTATTGTCATGGCCTTCATCGCAGGCCAAAGCCTCAAGGACAAGATGGCCTCCGGCCCTTTGTCCACCCAGGAAGCTCTAGATATTTCGGCGCAGGTGGCCGAGGGACTCTTCGAAGCTCACGCCAAAGGAATCGTCCACCGCGATATCAAACCCTCCAATATCTTATTGACCGAGAAAGGACAGGCGAAAATCACAGATTTCGGCCTGGCGAAATTGTCAGGAAGACAAGACCTGACCAGATCCGGCACGATCATGGGCACCGTTTTTTACATGTCGCCCGAACAGGCCAAAGGAGAAAACGTCGACCAGCGGACGGATATCTGGTCGCTGGGTGTCCTGCTTTATGAGATGTTGAGTGGCGAGCTCCCGTTCAAAGGCGCCCATGATCAGGCCACCATTTATTCCATCTTGAACAATCAACCTGCCCCCTTCTCGGCTTTTCGCCGCGATATCCCGAGACGAGTCGAGGAGATCGTCTTAAGAGCCCTGGAGAAAGATAGGACCCGGAGATATCAAGATATGCAGGAATTCATCCAGGGCCTGAAGCAGGAGAGGGGCGCTCACGCGGCTGCGGGCGCTTTGAAGCGAAAGTTAAGCGCCGCAGAGAAACAAAAGGCCGACCGACGGCCCAGTGATAATACCCGGGCTAATGAATGCTATCTCAAGGCCAGGCGAGAAATCGCGCGTTTTACCGAAGATGGAGTGCAGAGGGCGATCAAATGTCTCCAGGACGGCCTTGACGCAGATGGCGAAAATGCTGTTCTCCACGCCGGGATGGGCTATGCCTATTTTCAATATGCGAACCTCGGTATCAAGCAAAAGGAAAACATCAGAAAAACGGAAGGGCATGCCCGAAAAGCTTTTCAGTCAGGCTCTGAATCTGCTCCCGGGCACTTGCTCCTCGGACTCATACAGCAAAACTTTCGCGGGAATCAAGCCCAGTGTATCCTCCATCTCAAGCGGGCGCTCGCGCTGGACGCTAATGATCCTGATGTTCTGTATTGGCTGAGCAATTATTATGCGCTCGTCGGAAAGACATACGCCGCGATTCCGCTGGTGGAAAAGCTCGTGAAATTGGACCCGCGTCATGCCCTCAGCGACATAATCCAGGCTAGATTGTTTTATTATGAGGGCCGGCATGGTCTTGCCTTGAAAGCGATTTCAGAGCGCAACAAAGCGCCCGGCGAAGCATCCATGTCTCGGTTCTGGCACGCTTTTCTGTTGTCATACAATAGACGCTTCAAAGAGGCTGAGGACGCCGTCGATCAGATCGCCGCCGCTTCACAACAAGACGTTTGGACAAGATTGAGCATTTTATTAAGAGCCGCGCTGAATGGCGAGAACAAAAAGATTCCTTTGCTGTTCAGCCAGGATTTGAAGCTGGCCGCCCAAAGAGACTGCCAGGTGGCGTGTCTGATTGCCGTTTTCTACGCGATGCTCAATGATCGGAAGCACGCTCTGGACTGGCTGGAAGTCGCCGCTCGCCGAGGCTTCCTCAATTATCCCTACCTCTCCGCTTGCGATCCTTTTATCGATAACATCCGGGGGGACGAGCGATTCGCGAAGTTCATCAAGCGCGTCAAACGGGAATGGGAAAATCTCAAAGTGTAAGGCCGATAGCATCCCCCGTTGCTAAAAAAATGCAGATGAAAATAGAAATTCGCGCGCTCGGCGCAGGTCTGGATGACGGAATCAATTAGGCCGGGCTACTTTGCTGCCGGCGTTTCGAGCTTCAGCAGCTCGGCCCATTCTTTATCCACTTCTTTTTGAATGGCCTCGAGCATCCAGGCATTTCCTTCTTTAAAGAGATGGCGGAAACGGCCCTGCGGCTTAAGCCACTCGAGAACGGGCTTTTTCTCCTTG
>Ga0153916_10003169_pt1 | contig 12179 bp, 12 predicted proteins | sample Opewatmetagenome_FD_109642 | JGI IMG/M metagenome (GOLD analysis project Ga0153916, IMG submission 109642) | Freshwater wetland microbial communities from Ohio, USA - Open water 3 Core 3 Depth 4 metaG | ecosystem: Environmental > Aquatic > Freshwater > Wetlands | place: USA: Ohio, Lake Erie...
GGCCTCGACTGAGCAGCATTGACTGAACGAAAACATTCGCAACGGGAGCGGGTCGAGCCCGCTCTCTGGTCGTTTGACGAGAGTGATCCGAGATTGATACCGTTGGAGCTCATCAGGGAACTCGAGATGCAGATGAAGAGCCTCAGGATAGGAGGCACATCCATCAGGCGAGCTCAAAAACTCGAGAAGCGTCTCGGAATAAGGAGACTTTACCTGAAGTTGGAGGGGGAGAACCCTTCTGGGACCCACAAGGACAGGGCTGCGCTCATACACGCGTTGGATGCTCGCAAGAAGGGATTCAACGCAATCACTGCTGTTAGTTGTGGAAACTACGGAGCCGCTCTAGCATATGTCGCTGGCAAACTGAACATGGACTGCTACATCTACATTCCGAAGGGCTTTGCGGCTCCCAGAAGGGTGGAGATACAGGATCTGGGGGCGAACGTGGTCGATGTCGAAGGAGACTACGAGACTGCTATGAGGAAATCGGTCGATGATGCGGCCAAGGGGAACTGGTACAATGCCAATCCTGGAGGGGTCAACAAGGAACTGGGCATCTTCGCGTATACGTACATCGCGAAAGAGATCGCCCAAGGCCTGGGCAGACAGCCAGACTGGGTGTCCGTACCGGTGGGGAATGGCACACTCATTGGGGGAGTTTGGCAAGGCTTCCGATCAATGAGCATGAAGCCAAGGATGCTCGCCGTGTCGAATAACAATTCAGCAGTCCATGGGCTTGCCACTGGCGCAAAGGCCTCTATCGAGATTCCGGACATACAGATAACCGAGACAAATGAGCCGCTATCGGGCAACTTCCTGCTCGATAGTGAAGAAGTCATTTCGGCTGTGCTCGATTCGAACGGAATCGCCCAAGAAGTTCCGGACACAGATCTGCTGAACGCGTCAAGTGTGATCATGCAAGAGGAGGGGCTGGATGCGCTCCCAGCTGCCGCCAGCTCGGTGTGGGGCATCTCAAAGCTCGACTCGAAGAACCATGTCTTCGTGGCCGTGATTACCGCAAAGGGACACTTCGGGTGAGCTAGCACCACCCGTTCCCGATGTACAGTTCTGCTCATCCGAAAACACATCTGGCCCTTCGCGGCCAAGATTTTAATATTCGCTCGGGCATTGCCAGCCCCGATGTGCAAGTCCGCTGGCCAAAGCCCTTTGATACTTGTTCTAGGGACCCTAGAGGTCCTGATCGACCTGCGGATTTTGCGCCCGTAATGGACATGCAGGGGTTGCATGGGTCCGTTGCGGGCGATGATTGAGGAGTGTGTGAGTGATGAAGGGAGCCAGAGCCGCCGTGGAGCTGCTAAGGCAGCAGAATGTGAAGGTCATGTTCGGCATTCCAGGCGGAGTCCTCCTCTCGTTCTACAACGAGCTTGAGCAATCAGACATAAGACACATTCTCGTCAGGCACGAACAGTGCGCCGGTCACATGGCGGACGGCTACGCCCGGGTCTCCAAGAAGCCAGGGGTCTGCGTCGCGACATCGGGTCCGGGAGCAACGAACCTAGTGACTGGAGTCGCCACGGCGTTCATGGACTCGTCGCCAGTCATCGCTCTCACTGGCCAGGTGGCAACAGGCGTGCTTGGAAACGACGCCTTCCAGGAGGCCGACGCATTCAGTCTCATGATGCCTGTCACGAAGCACAACTTCAGGATCACCGACCCCGCGCTGCTTCCGGAGACCATGAAGAAGGCGTTCCTCATCGCGATGACGGGGAGATTCGGCCCTGTCCACATTGATATCCCGGTCGACATCTTCAACGCTGACATAACAGAGGAGCAGATGGCAAGAGAGGTCAAGATACCGAAGCCAAAGAAGAACCTGACCGGGCTTCTCGATGCAATCAAGCTGCTTGAGAAGGCAGAGCGACCGACGATAATGGTCGGGGGAGGCGTCACTTGGTCCCGCGCTGGGCCTGAGATCATGACGCTTGCGGAAATGCTCATGGCGCCGGTGGTCACGACACTGATGGCGAAGGGCTCGGTCCCGGAGAATCATCCCCTCGTGCTAGGAGTCTGCGGGATGCACGGTCGGCAAGTGGCGAACTATGCCCTGAACAACTGCGACGTCCTGCTTGCAATAGGCACCAGGTTCAGCGACCGTGTGACGGGCAAGCTGAGCGAGTTTGGCACAAAGACGAAGGTCGTTCATGTGGACATCGATTCATCGGAGATTGGCAAGAATGTGAAGGGTAGGGTGGGCCTTGTCGGCGATGCATGGACAGTCATAAACGCGCTCTTCGCTGGTCTTCAGAAGAGGACCAAGAGTGCAACCTGGCGCGAAAGAATCGTGCAGCTGAACAAGGAATGCTCATGCGACTACAACTTCAGGTCTGACCCGATAAAGCCTCAGAAGGTCATATATGAACTGTCGAAGAACCTGACCGACGATGCCATCGTCACAACTGAGGTCGGCCAGAACCAGATGTGGGCAGCCCATTTCTTCAAGTGCTATGGCAAGAGGATGTTCATAACATCGGGTGGGTTGGGAACGATGGGGTTCGGATTCCCCGCAGCCATCGGCGCCAAGATTGCCAGACCGGAGAGCGTAGTGGCCGACATCGCGGGGGACGGCAGCTTGCAGATGGTCTCGCACGAGTTTGCCACAGCCGTGGAGAACGACATACCAGTAATGGTCTGTCTGCTGAACAACGGCTGGCTTGGGATGGTCAAGCAGTGGCAGAAACTCTTCTACGAGTCAAGGTACATAGCCACGAAGTTCGGCGGATCCCCGGACTTTGTGAAGTTGGCGGAGGCATACGGCGCTGCGGCAATAAAGGTCGAAAGGCACTCCGAGATAGCCGATGCCATAAGACAAGGCATGAAGTCCGATGTGCCCGTGCTGCTTGATTTCATTGTCGATCCTGAAGAGGATGTGCTTCCGATGAATCCTCCCGGAAAGACGAGCGCAGATTGTATTCGGGGCAGATGCCCCTGGAAAGGCGGGGTGAGCTAGATGGAGGTCATGATGTTGCTGGTCTACGACCAGCCAGGGGTTATGCAACGGGTGATGGGCGAGTTCAACAGAAAGCGCATAAACGTTGAGACCATCGTGGTCGGCAAGTGCGAGATGCCAGAGAGAGCGCGCATAGTGCTCGCCATCGAGGACAAGGAGAAGGCCACCGGTGTCTTGGAGCATTTGCGGGCGCTCCACGAAGTGATCGAAGCCGACCTGGTGGACCATACGAGGCATGAGGCGTACGCGCTCATCCAGAGCCGTGAGGGCATCTGCAGGGTGACCGGATCGGTCGAAGAGGTCGATTCGATAATCAGGAAGAGCCAGCCAGAGAAATACGTACAGGCAATGAACGCAATCTGAGTGTCAAGGAGCGGATACGGAATGGCCAAGATATTCTACAACAAAGACGCGGACCTCAAGGCCCTGAAGGGCAAGAAGGTCGCGGTGATAGGCTATGGGATACAAGGGAGAGCTCAGTCGCTGAACCTGAGGGACAGCGGCGCCGACGTCGTGCTGGGCCTCAACCTCAAAGACGAGACATGGAAGCGGGCGAAGGCTGACAAGATGAAGATTGCGAGCATTCCTGATGCGGTCATGAGCGCAGACATCGTAATGATGCTGATACCCGACGAGGTCCAGAAACAAGTCTACGACAAAGATGTCGCACCTCATCTCCGGGAGGGCATGACGCTCGACTTCGCGCACGGCTTCAACATTCACTTCAAACGCATCGTCCCACCGAAGGACATCGATGTGATCATGGTCGCTCCGAAAGGCCCAGGCGCTCTCGTGAGGGAAACCTATCTCGCGGGGATAGGCGTCCCCGCACTTGTGGCCGTCTACCAGGACCACTCAGGCAGGGCCAAGAAGACGGCTCTGGCTATCGCCAAGGGATTGAAGGCAACCACTAGAGGCGTCATCGAGACCACTTTCAAGGAGGAGACCGAAACCGACCTCTTCGGAGAACAGGTCGACCTATGCGGTGGAGCAAGCGCTCTCATCAGGACCTCCTTCGACGTGCTTGTGGAGGGAGGATATCAGCCCGAGATCGCCTATTTTGAGGTGCTTCATGAGCTCAAGCTGATCATCGACCTCGTCCAGAAGGGCGGCATCGAGGGGATGTGGGACGGAGTGTCGAATACCGCCGAGTACGGGGGTAGGACGCGGGGCGACAGGATTATCGACAGCAGGTCCAAGGAGACAATGAAGGACATCTTGAACGATATCCAGTCAGGAAGGTTCGCTGCCGAGTGGGTGGCGGAGTATGAAGCGGGGATGCCGACTATGAAGAAGCTGCGCGCCGAGGGAGCGAGGTCGAACATAGAGTTGGTCGGCAAGCGCATCAGGAAGATGTTCGAGTAGGTGTAGAAGGAATAGATAGCCTCCGCGCTTGACGTCGATGTCAGAAGTGGAATCAATGGCTCGTTCAGCCCGTCACTCGATCAGGTTCGGGAAGTTCTCCAAAGGAAAGAGGACTTTCATCGGCGAAGTCGATGGAGAGCGGGTGCTGGAGATGGGTGCCAAGTGTATGACCGAAGCCCTTAGAGGATTCCTTGAACGAAACGGAAATGAACATGCCCTCGGCGGACTGAAGGTCCTTGCGCCTGTGGACAGGCCGTCCAAGATCATATGCATCGGCTTGAACTATAGAAGCCATATCAAGGAAATGGGCTGGGAGACTCCGAGAGTCCCGGTCATATTCATGAAGCCATCGTCTGCGATAATCGGACCCGGAGACAATATCGTTCTCCCAAAGATGTCTGCTCGAGTAGACTTCGAAGGCGAATCTGCGGTGATCGTGGGCAAGCGTGCGAGCCACGTGAGAGACGGGAGCAAGTACATCTTCGGTTACACGTGCCTGAACGATGTGACCGCGAGGGATCTCCAGAAGATTGACCCTGACTGGACTAGGGCAAAAGGATTCGATACGTTCGCGCCCGTGGGTCCGTTCATATCGAGCAAATGCCCGACGAGAGTCTCAACAAGACTCAATGGGAAGCTCGTCCAGAATTCACCCTTGACAGATAGGGTATTCGGTGACGCCGAGCTCATCGAGTACATATCCTCGATCATGGTCCTTGAGCCTGGGGACATCATAGCCACCGGCACGCCGTCGGGCATCTCCCCGATGAAACGGGGAGACAATGTTGAGGTCGAACTAGACGGCGTGGGAAGCCTCAGAAACCAAGTAGTATGATTGCGTTGACTACAAAAGGAGGTCGAGCAAGATGCAGATCCAGCCGACTGAGAAGATATGGAAGAATGGAACGCTTGTAGACTGGAAGGATGCCACCGTGCATGTACTCACACACGGCTTGCACTACGGAACCGGGGTGTTCGAGGGCATAAGGTGCTACTCGACAGTCAAGGGACCTGCAGTCTTCAGGCTCCGGGAACACATGAAGAGGATGCATCAGTCGGCGAACTCCATCAACATGAAGCTGCCCTATTCACAGGAGCAGCTCTGCGCAGCTGCGAAGGAGACGATCAAGGCGAACAGGCTCGATTCCTGCTACATAAGACCAATCGCGTTCTACGGTGTTTCAGGGATCGGCGTCAACCCGATTGGCTATCCAATCGAGGTCTTCATAATCACGTTCCCCATGGGAGCTTATCTCGGGGATGAAGGGCTGAGGAACGGGATAAGAGTACACACTTCTTCGTGGCACAGGGTCACCTCTGGCTCCGTGCCCGCGACTGCGAAGGCCTGCGGGGACTACCTGAACAGTGCTTTGGCGGTCATGGAGGCGAAACAGAACGGTTTCGATGAGACGATCATGCTGAACGAGCTCCACATGGTCGCGGAGGGCTCCGGAGAGAACTTGTTCATGGTCCGGGATGGAAGGCTCCAGACTCCTCCCCTGAACGCTGGGATATTGCCGGGCATAACCCGTGACTCGATCATGAAGATTGCCTCCGACTTGGAGTACGATGTGGTTGAGCAGAACATGGCAAGGAGCGAGCTGTACCTTGCGGATGAGCTGTTCTTCACCGGCACTGCCGCGGAGGTCACTCCAATAAGAGAAGTCGATAGGAGACCTGTTGGCAGCGGTAAGCCAGGTCCGGTCACGATGAAGCTCCAGACCAAGTTCCTTGATGTGGTCAAGGGAAAGGAGAAGAAGTATCGATCGTGGCTTGAGCCGCTCGATTAGATTCCCCTCTTGGCAAGCATTATATACATCGGCGCTCCATACATCGTCTGACGATTGTCATACGCAGGAGATGGGAACAGCATGGGGCTTTCTCGCGTAAGGGAGCTTGTGAGCCAGGCGGAGAAAGAAGGCGTTAGCCTAGGGATCCTGATCGCCAGGGAAATGACCGCTAAGGAGATGGATCTAGCTCAGTCGCAACTCTGCGGGGAGCTCGAGGCAAACTACTCTTCCATAAGCAACTTCATGGCGAAGATTGAGATTCCCAGCATAGAAGACATCTTGTCCCGAGCCGAGCCTCGGGGAGTAGACTCAATCGATGAATCGTCAGACAGCATGATCGCGGAAGTCGAATAGAGCTTCCATCGTGAGTCTCAGGACAACTTCCTCAGGATCCTGTTTTCTTGGTCGATTATATCGAACTTGCTCCTCATTTGGCCTATGAGAGCTTCGGTTCTCCCGAGCATCAGGTATCCGTCCAATCTCAAGGCCTCATGGAGGTTCGCCATGACAATCTCGTGCATTGGCCTCGAGAAGTATATCATGACATTGCGGCAAACGATCGCATCATAGAACTTGGAGCCAGGCTTGTCAAGGAGGTTCTCAAGGTGGAATCTGACCCTCTTGTGAAGGTCATCAGTGACTTGGTACTTATCCCCGTTCCTGGCGAAGTATTCGGACAAGAACTTGTCAGGCACGCCTTTCACCTCCTCTTGTGAATAAATCCCCGCCTTGGCTCTCGAAATCGCGTCTCGGGAAATGTCGGTGCCCACTACAGAGAGCATGGGCAGGTTAGCCTCGCCAACACGCTTCAGTTCCTCAGCCAGGCACATCATGATTGTGTAAGTCTCCTGACCTGTCGCGCATCCTGCGCTCCAGATCCTGAGAATGCCTCCGCCAGAGGCTATCTTTGAGTCCAAGAGAGGCCTGATGGCCTTCATCCCGAAGGTTTCAAACGCCCCCCTGTCCCTGAAGAACTCGGTCACGTTTATCGAAAGTGCATTTAGCAGTTCGTTAGTCTCCTGCTCGCTCCTCATAAGCAGCCTGGAGTAGGCAGCGTAGCCAGCGGAATCCGAACGCGCCATCCGCTTCCTAATTGCCCTCATCACAAATGACTGGGTGTAGCCTGATAGATCCACGCCCCTCGACTTGAAAAGCTGTCTTTTGACCTGGGCGAGGAACTCGTCCTCGAATATGTCCATCTGACAGAGTGATACCCCTGGTGATAGATAGCCCTTGTCCGTGCCTCTCGGGAGCCAGCACTCTAGCCAGTAGTAGTATCAAATTTGAGATTAATAGCGAAGTATATTAATAAGTACCGGATGGATTTTAGGCTGTCAAGCTGCAATCCAGCTGGGCCCCCCGCCCCGAGGGATTTGCATGACTTGAGTTTGGTCTGGTGGTAAGTTGAGGCTGAATCTAACGACTAAGTTCGTGGCGATAATCCTGGGACTGTCTCTGATTCCCGTTCTGCTGGTAAGCGCGTTCTCGATTCAGGGGCTCTACGAAATCCGAAAGGACGCCAACGTGCTGACGGACGAGTCTCTGATGGTCGCGACGGCGATCTCTGATGGAGTGAACGACCTTTCTGCCACCCACGAATCGTTCATGATACATATCCTGACGGAAGACAGCGGGAGCTACAATGATATGATTGACCACAGGGACAGATTCAGCAGTTTCGTTAGCGACTACGACACTTACTACTCTTTGAATTCACTTCCGACCATGGGCAAGATAGTCACTAGCCAGCAGAGGCAGGATCTGATATCGCAGGAGAACCTGGCGGTTTCCGCAATCGAGTCCGGATTCGAGTCCTATGTTGAGCTCACAGATCTCGCTCATCTTCAATTGGCTAATGGTCAGACCTCGAACGCCTATAACACTTCGATTAGCGCCTCACTAGAGTTTGAATACCTTAACGACAACATGACGATTTTGATCGGCATCAACAACGCCGCAAGCGATCTGATGAAGCAGGTGACCAGCAATACAGTTCGCACCGCCATGCTCTACACGACCATAGCAGCTGGCGCGGGCATTGTCGCCGTTGCCTTGAGCACATTCGTCATATCCTCCAGGGAAACGAGGCCCATAGTGGCTGTCTCGAAGGCAGCAAAGACAATTGCCGAGGGCAATTTCAAAACAAGGCTGGAGATCCGAACACCAGATGACGAAATCGGTGATCTCGTCAGGTCGATGAACATGCTCATCGACAACACGTCCAAGCCACTCGTCGAACTCACAGAAGTGGCCCAGGCGATAGCGTCTGGGGACTTCTCGAGGAAAATCGAAGTCGAAGGCAAGGGAGACATGGCCAAGCTTGTCGACGCGTTCAAGATGATGAAGGGCAACCTGGAAAAGCTCACCAAGGAGCTTCGAACGGCATCGGAATCATTGAAAGAATCCTCTTCCCTTCTCGCTGACACTGTCAGCCAGATGACTCAGAGTACTCAACACGTGTCGACATCTGTTATGCAAGGATCAAAAACGGCGCAAGCGGAATCCAACAAGATAGACGAGATGGTCAAGATGCTTACGGAGCAGACCAAGGCAATCTACGATGTTGTTCAGAGCGCGCAGAATGCTGCCAGCGCATCGTCGAACGCCAGCGAGGTCGCACAGAACGGGAGCAAGTCCGCCCAACACTCGCTCGAGCGAATGAGCTCTCTATTGAAGAACGTCGAGGACACCGCGGACTCGATGAAGCAGCTTTCCAAGAAGTCCAAGGAGATCTCGCAAATAGTCGCGATCATCACAAACATCGCCCATCAGACCAATCTGCTCTCACTTAACGCGGCAATAGAAGCTGCCAGAGCGGGAGAACAAGGTCGAGGGTTCGCAGTTGTCGCGGATGAGGTCAGGAAGCTGGCCGAAGGGTCCAGAAAGGCAGCTAACCAGATACAGCAACTGATAGAGCTCGTCGAGAGCGACATCGATGACACCACGCAGAAGATGGAGCACACAATGGTGGATGCCAACGAGAGCGCGAGGACAATATCCGACTCGCTCAAGTCCCTCGAAGACATCGCGGCAACGATTGAAGAGACCGCAGCGATGGTCGAGGAGATAAGCGCGTCGACTGAGGAACAAAAGGCGCTCACCGAGAACATAGCCAAATCGCTCGATGAGGTAGCAGTAATAGCGCGAGACACCTCTTCGACATCGGAGGCTGTATCCGTCTCCACGGAAGAGCTAGCGGCAGGCATGGAAGAGCTGACCGCGTCAGCCACGGACCTTGCTGATCTGGCCTCCAAGATGAATGAAATCACCAAGCAGGTCGACAGCAGAACAAATCGGGAAACCGTGCAGCCATCGGAGCCACGAGAGTCAGCCAAGGGGCAATGATTTCGATGATGGATGATGAGTCGAAGCAGTTCGTCATCTTCAGACTGGGCCAAGAGGAGTATGGATTCGACGTGGCAAACGTGCGCGAGATACAGAGCATCGAGAACATTACCACAGTCCACGGCAGCGCCGACTACATTGAGGGAGTCATGAACCTCCGTGGCAAACTAGTCACAGTAATCAACTTGCGCAAGAGATTCGGAATGTCTCCTCCAACTGAAAAACGCGACCCGAAAATCGTGGTCATCGACGCCGCAGACGCTCCCGTGGGATTCATAGTTGATGAAGTCATGGAGGTGGCCCACATATTTAGCGCAACTGTGGAGAAAATGCCGAGTCACATAGCGAGCAAGATCGAGTCAGAGTACGTCCTCGGAATTGCCAAGAGAGACGAAAGGCTCGTCACTCTCATTGATCCGCTCAAGGTGCTCGAGCTTTCATGCGATTCAAACGTGGAATCTGGGAGGGCGAAGAATGTCTAAAGTGCTCGTCGTTGATGACTCGGAATTTATGCGGAAGGTCTTGCGGAACATACTCGAAGCTGGAGGTCACAAGGTCATCGAAGCGAGGAGCGCTGACGAGGCTTACGAGAGGTTCGTAAAGGAAGGGGCCGACGTCATCACGATGGACATCGTCATGCCCGATAAGGATGGAATTGAGGCCGTCAAGCGCCTCAAGGATGCCAACAAGAAGGCCAAGATCATCATGATTTCAGCATTGGGTCATCAGAAGACAGTCATGAGGTCCTTGGAGGCTGGCGCGGTCGACTTCATTATCAAGCCATTCACCGCGGACGATGTGCTAGAGTCTGTGAATGCTGTTCTTCAAATGGAAATATGAGGGACCCTGATGCCGGAGAAGGTCAGGACCCTGATAGTCGATGACAGCGCCTATATGCGAGTCGTTCTCAAGGACATGCTTGAGTCAGACGCTGGAATCGAAGTCTCTGGCGTAGCAAAGGACGGCGTCGAGGCGATGGATAGAGTCAAGTCGTTGTCGCCCGACGTGGTATTGTTGGACATTCAGATGCCAAGGATGGATGGAATCGCCACGCTCCAGAGGATCATGAAAGAGGCACCGACCAGAGTCATAATGCTATCGGCCATGGACAAGAAGGACGATCAGCTGCCGCTGAGGGCACTTGGCTTGGGGGCAGTCGATTTCATTTCCAAACCGAGCGGTCCTGTCTCGATAGATATCGTCAATTTCACTGATAGGATAATCGAAATCGTCAAGACCGCCGCTTCAGCCAGAATTGAAGCGCTCCAGCATGCTCGCGCCCCACCTCCAGCGAAGTTGTCAGTCCTGAGGCAGCAGGTTCAGAAAGAATACAAATCGATCGTAATCGCTGCATCCACGGGGGGACCGAGAGCTCTTGAGACGATTTTCTCGGCGCTTCCGAGCAACATACCGGCACCGGTGTTCATTGTACAACACATACCAGTGGAGTTCTCGGTTTCGTTTGCCAAGAGGCTTGACGCTGCCAAGGGGCCGAAGGTCATGCTGGCATTCGACGGCCAGAAGGTCGAGCGAGGTGTCGCCTACCTTGCGCCAGGGGGAAAGCATCTGAAGATCACCTGGAAGGGCGCAACGAACCTGACAATCAGACTGGATGACGGGGAACCTGTAAACTACGTCAAACCGTCGGCTGATGTATTGTTCTCCAGTGTGGCGAAGTGCGCCACATGCCACACCCTCGCGATTGTCCTTACAGGAATGGGCAGCGATGGCGCGGCGGGAGCCGCTGCAATCAGGCAGTCTGGCGGACGGGTAATCGTGCAGGACGAGCAGACCTCCGTCGTGTACGGCATGCCAAGGGCTGTGATCGAGTGTGGCGCTGTGGACGAGGTCTTGCCCCTTGATGAGATACCCAAGGCAATCATCGAGTTCCTGGAGGAGGAATGAGCAATGGCCAAGGAACTTGACATGAACAAGTACTCCAAGCTGTTTGTCTCAGAGGCTAGGGAAGCGCTCAGGAACTCGATTGACGCGATGCTCGAGCTGGAGAAGGATCCTGAGAACAAGGAGCAAGTCGATCTCATCTTCAGGAACTGTCACACGATCAAGGGCATGGCCGGTATGATGAACATGAAGGTCGTGGCCGACACCGCCCACGCAGTCGAAGACGTCCTGTCGGCGGTGCGAGAAGGCAAGCTTTCACCTACCGGCTCGGTCGCGGAGGCGATCTTCAAAGGACTAGATGCGCTCGATGGAATGGTCACCGCTGTGGAGGGTTCCAAGGAGATACCAGGTGACCAGGGCGTTCTCGACCTCCTACATCGAATAGTGATCGAGGCTCCTCAAGTAACCGCCAAGAAGAAGTCGCCAGCCAAAGAACCGCAGAAACATGAGAAGTCTTCCACAAAGTCAATCATCGTCAGATTCGGACGCAGATGCACGCTGCCGTCAGCAAGAGCTATGGTGATCCTCAAAGAACTCGGCAAGACTTCCGTAATCACCGAAACGGTCCCAACAGACGATGAAATTGAACACGAGCATGTTTTCGAGGAGCTGCACGTCACATTCGAGCCGGGAGCCAAGCATCTGGAGGCTCTGAAGCGGATCGCGGCGATGACGGACGTTGATCAACTTCTGATAGGTGGCACGGACCTGCCCAAGGAGAAATGGGAGAAGATGTCCCGTCTTGAAACCGGCCAACCTGGAACTACACCGGATGTCCCCCTGGCGCAGACGGTGAGAGTGGGAATGGA
>Ga0153916_10003170_pt1 | contig 12177 bp, 12 predicted proteins | sample Opewatmetagenome_FD_109642 | JGI IMG/M metagenome (GOLD analysis project Ga0153916, IMG submission 109642) | Freshwater wetland microbial communities from Ohio, USA - Open water 3 Core 3 Depth 4 metaG | ecosystem: Environmental > Aquatic > Freshwater > Wetlands | place: USA: Ohio, Lake Erie...
CGAGCAGACCGGCCAGCGCGGCGGCATTCATAATTCCGTCACCCGCGTCGTTCTCAAGCCGACGCATATGATCGGCGGCTACGTGCAGCAGGCCTACGGCTTCAACTATTACGGCACGGTCGGTTCCAACCGCGACGAATTCGTCATCGTGCGCAAAATGTCGAAAGTCGATTGGCTCGATACCCCAACATCAGATCAACCCGGCACGCCCCGTCTGGAGGCCGCAGAATGAAAATCCGCGCTCAAATCGCAATGGTGCTGAACCTCGACAAGTGCATCGGGTGTCACACCTGCAGCGTCACTTGCAAGAACGTGTGGACCAGCCGCGAAGGCATGGAATATGCGTGGTTCAACAACGTCGAGACCAAGCCCGGCATCGGCTACCCGAAGGACTGGGAAAACCAGGCGCGCTGGAAAGGCGGCTGGAAACGCAAGCGCAACGGGGCGATCGAGCCGCGGATCGGCGGCAAATGGCGGGTGCTCGCGAACATCTTCGCCAATCCGGATCTGCCTGAAATCGACGACTATTACGAGCCGTTCACGTTCGACTACCAGCATCTGCAGCAGGCGCCGGAGATGTCGGCGATGCCGACCGCCCGCCCGCGCTCGCTGATTTCGGGCGAGCGGATCGAGAAGATCGAATGGGGCCCGAACTGGGAGGAAATCCTCGGCGGCGAGTTCGCCAAGCGCTCGAAGGACTACAATTTCGAGGGCGTGCAGAAGGACATCTACGGCCAGTTCGAAAACACCTTCATGATGTATCTGCCGCGGCTGTGCGAGCACTGCCTCAACCCGGCCTGCGTCGCGGCCTGCCCATCGGGCGCCATCTACAAGCGCGAGGAGGACGGCATCGTCCTGATCGACCAGGACAAGTGCCGCGGCTGGCGGATGTGCGTCTCCGGCTGCCCCTACAAGAAGATCTATTACAACTGGTCGTCGGGCAAATCGGAGAAGTGCATCTTCTGTTATCCGCGCATCGAGGCTGGCCAGCCGACGGTTTGCTCGGAGACCTGCGTCGGCCGCATCCGCTATCTCGGCGTCGTGCTCTACGACGCCGACCGGATCGCGGAAGCCGCGAGCAAGCCGGACGAACGCGACCTTTATCAGGCCCAGCTCGACGTCTTCCTCAATCCGAACGATCCCAGGGTGATCGCCGAAGCCGAGAGGCAGGGCATCCCGCATGCCTGGCTCGAGGCCGCCAAATCCTCGCCGATCTGGAAGATGGCGATGGAGTGGAAGGTCGCTTTCCCCCTGCATCCGGAATATCGCACCTTGCCAATGGTCTGGTACGTGCCGCCGCTGTCGCCGATCACCTCGGCGGCCTCCGCCGGCAAGATCGGGCTCGACGGCGAAATGCCCGACGTCAAGTCGCTGCGCATTCCCATGAAGTATCTCGCCAATCTCCTGACGGCGGGCGACGAGAGGCCGGTCACGCTGGCGCTGGAGCGCATGCTGGCGATGCGCGCCTTCATGCGGGCGAAGACCATCGACGGCGTGGTCGATGCGGCGATCGCCAAACGCGTCGGCCTTGAACCCGCGCAGATCGACGAGATGTACCAGATCATGGCGATTGCCAATTACGAGGACCGTTTTGTAATTCCGACGGCGCATCGTGAACTCGGCGCCGACGCCTACGACATGCGCGGTTCCTGCGGCTTCACCTTCGGCAACGGCTGCTCCGGCGGCGAGAGCGAGACCAACCTGTTCGGTTCGCCGCGCAAGGCCAAGAACCCGATGGAGATCGCGTGATGAAGACGTTCAAGGTGTTGTCCGCGCTCCTCAGCTATCCGAGCGAGGCGCTGATCGAAGCCGCGCCGGAATTCGTTGCCGTGCTCGACGCTGAAAAGCTGGTGCCGGCGGCGAGCCGCGGGGCCGTCGATGGGCTGATCGAGGAGATCTCGGCCGGCGATCTCTATGACCTGCAGGAGCGCTACGGCCTCCTGTTCGACCGCAGCAAGACGCTGGCCCTGCATCTGTTCGAGCACGTCCACGGCGAAAGCCGCGACCGCGGCCAGGCCATGGTCGATCTGAAAGCCATGTACGAAAAAGCCGGGCTCATGATCGCGGCGAACGAATTGCCTGATTACGTGCCGCTGTTCCTCGAATTCCTGTCGACCCAGCCGGTCGCGGAAGCGCGCGAACTGCTCGGGCAGACCGCGCATATTTTCGCAGCATTGGCCGAACGGCTGGGCCGGCGGGAGTCGAGCTACAAGACGGTGTTCGATGCGCTGGTTGCGATCGCGGCCGAAGCGCCGCGGCGCGATATCGTCGACGAATTGCTGAAGGCTCCGGATACCGACCCGATGGACCTCGTGGCCCTCGATGCGGCCTGGGAAGAGGAAGAGGTGCGGTTCGGCCCCGGCGCGCAGGGACAGGGCGCCTGCGGCCATGAAGGCCTGATCGCAAAACTTCGGCACGCCAGGCGCGCGGTCGATCCCGCGCCATCATCCCTGCAGTGAGGAGCGAAGCGATGCAAACGCTCAATTCAATCGTGTTCGGCTGGTATCCCTATCTCTGCCTGACGGTGTTCCTGTTCGGCAGCCTGTTCCGGTTCGATCGCGAGCAATACACATGGCGTACCGGGTCGAGCCAGCTGTTGCGGCGGCGGCAACTGATGTGGGGCTCCAACCTGTTCCACGTCGGCATCCTCGTGATCTTCGTCGGCCACTTCGTCGGGCTTTTGACGCCGATCTGGGTGTTCGACATGTTAGGGGTTTCCCACGGCTTCAAGCAGATGCTGGCGATCGTCGCCGGCGGCGTGGCCGGCCTGATGTGCCTGGTCGGGATTTCCCTGCTGACGCACCGGCGGCTGTTCGATCCGCGCATCCGCGCCAATTCGTCGTTCGGCGACACCGCGATCCTGCTGCTGCTGTTCGCGCAATTGCTGCTGGGACTGGCGACGATTCCGGTCTCAATGGGTCATCTCGACGGCCATGAAATGGTGAAGTTCATGGGATGGGCGCAGGGCATCCTGACGCTGCAGCCCGGCATCGCCGCCAACATTCTGGACGCGCATCCGATCTTCAAGGCGCATCTGGTTCTGGGCATGACGATCTTCCTCGTCTTCCCGTTCACCCGGCTGGTCCATGTCTGGAGCGCGCCGGTCTGGTATCTCGGCCGCCGCGGCTACCAGGTGGTGCGCAGCCGCGACGGACGCGCAGTCCGTCCGCTTCAGCCCGCGGAGTAGGCCATGGATTGCTCGGTCACGAATGCGTTGCCGAAGCCGAAGACGATCAGCGTCAATGGCACGGTGATTGCGCGCGAAGTGATCGCGCGCGAGGTGCAGAACCATCCGGCGGAAAAACCGATCCTGGCCTGGCAGGCGGCGGCGCGGGCGTTGGTTGTGCGCGAACTGCTGCTGCAGGAATCGAGGCGTCTCGGCATCGAGGCCGAGCCGCTGCGCGATCCGGAAGGACGCTCCGAGACATCGGAAGAAGCGGCGATGCGTGCCTTGATCGAGCGCGAAGTCGTCACGCCGGAGCCCGACGAGGCCGCATGTTTGCGGTTCTACGAGCAGAACCGCGCGCGGTTCCGTTCCGGCGACCTCTACGAAGCCGCTCATATCCTGATCGCGGCGCCCCGCAGCGATCCGGCCGCGCGCACTGCGGCGCGGGCGACAGCCGATACGATCCTGTCGGCGGTCCGGGCAGATCCCGCGATGTTCGCCGAATTCGCGCGCAGTCATTCCGACTGCAAGACCTCGGCTGCGGACGGCGGCCATCTCGGCCAGCTGACGCGCGGCCAGACGGTAGCGGAATTCGAGGCGGCGTTGCAGCGCATGCGTCCCGGCGAATTCGCCATCGCCGAAACCCGTTACGGCTTTCACGTGGTCCGGCTCGACCAGCATGCGCCTGGGCAAATGCTGCCGTTCGAACTCGCCCGTGACCGCATCGCCGACTATCTCGCGACCAGCGTCCAGCATCGTGCACTGGCGCAATATGTCTCGGTGCTGGCCGGCCGCGCCGAAATCACCGGCATTACGCTGGCGGCGTCGGCGTCGCCGCTGGTGCAATAGGAGAGGCGCCATGCAACTCGGCGAGATCATCAGGAGTTTCAGCGAGGAGGCTCCCGCCAGCGAGGCGCTGCTTGCCTGCAACGACATCGTGCTGTTCGCGCGGGTCGGCGCGGTCGCGGGGCGATATGAGGAGACCGTCGGCGAATACGCGGCCGGCGCGGTGCGGCGCTTTGCCAATCTGGCGGTCAGCGAGGACTGGCTCGGGCTGATGAACGTGATCGAGCGGGCGAACGATCCCGGGATCGACTGCCTGACCTACATGGTCAAATGGTCGCTCAAGCAGGACGAGGCGCCGCCAGCGCCCGCGCACGAGGGGTGCACCTGCGGTGGGAACGGAGGCTGCTCGTGAGCGACGAGCTCAACCAGCTAGGCGTTGTCGCGGAATCGCGTGAACTTGCCAGGGTCGGCATTCTCGTGATTTCCGACCGCGCCAGCCGCGGCGAATATAACGACGAGAGCGGCAAGGCGATCAACAATTTCCTGAACAAGACGGTTCAGTCGAACTGGATCGCCGTGATGAAGATCGTTCCTGATGGTGTCGACAGCGTCGCCAATGCACTGGTCGAAATGGCGGATCGGGAAGACTGCGACCTCGTGTTGACCACCGGCGGCACCGGGCCGTCGCCGCGCGATCTGACGCCGGAGGGAACGCGGATGGTGATCACGCGGGAGCTGGAAGGGTTCGGCGAACTGATGCGCCGCGTCAGCCTGGAGCAGGTGCCGACCGCCATTCTCTCGCGCCAGACCGCGGGAACCCGCGGGCGTTGCCTGATCGTCAATCTGCCGGGGCGTCCGGCGGCGATCGACGTCTGTCTGAACGCCGTCTTTCCGGCGATTCCCTATTGTCTCGACCTGATCGGTGCCCGTCCAATTGAGGTGAACCCTGATGTCTGTCACGCATTCCGTCCCGGCGCCTGAGCTTTCGTCCGGCTACGTCCGGCCGGTCGCAGCGATCGTCTATGCGGATGAGGTCTATCCCGACGCAATCTTCAAGATGCTGGTCAAGCGGTCCCGCGCCCTGGGACTGACGCTCGCCGGCGTCCTGCAGCATCAGGCCTTCGAGGGCGGGGACCGGCGATGCGATGTGATTCTCGAGGATCTGGCGACGGGCTATCGCACCGCTCTGTTCGAGAACCGCGGCGCCGGCGCGCGCGGCTGTCGCCTGGACGAGGCGGCGCTGGCGGAAGCCACCGCAAGGGTCGAAGGAAGTCTTGAACACCTTCCGCAGCTTCTCGTCCTCAACAAGTTTGGCAAGGTCGAGTGTGAAGGCGGCGGATTGCGCGATCTGATCGCCAGCGCCATCGATCGCGGAATTCCGGTCATCATCGGCGTTCCCGAACGAAACGTTGACGCATGGCGCAGTTTTGCCGGCGACTTCTCGACCGAACTTCCCGACGACGCCGGCCGAATTGCCGAATGGCTGGAAGCGACCCTGGCAGCGTCGCCTGCGGAGAAGGAAAAGCTAGCCGAGTGAAAAGTGAAAGCAGCCGTGAAACCAAGGTTGCCATGAAAAAAAATGAGGCGAGGATTACTGAGGATTTCAACAGTAGGGTAAGGTCATGTCAGTACCTAGAATTGCGGGCCTGCTGGCCTTGATTGGGTTGCTGGGCGTGGTGGCGGTGGTGACCTTGGGCAAGGTAACATCGGCCACTTACCTGCTCGATGCTTCGTTCATCTGCATTGCGCTCGCTGGCGTTATCTTCCTCGGGTACGTCTTGGCGGGCCTCTGGAAAGATTTCAGGCGCTCCGCGTAAGGCCGTCGCAAGAGTCCGGGCGGCAGCGCAGGGGCCCTGGATCGGCATCACTGCTTCGCGTCGTTCAGAGGGCGCGGGAATCAATCGCGAATGTCCGGCTAATTGACACCGGCAATATCGCCGCTACCCTGTATCCAACTTGAGGAAGCCATTTCCGTTGGAGATGGGTCTCCCCGAAACAACAAGAAACAGGGCAGGGTGGAACGCGATGAATCGCGGCGTCGAGTTTTGAGCGGGCCGGCGCGGCCTTCCGCGCTCGCACCCTTCCGTATCCGGAACTACCGTTTCCAGTGGCCTGCCGATCTGCTCACCTCCTGGGCGTTCGAGATGGAGACGCTCATCCTCGGCTGGTATGTGCTGGTCGAGACCAAGTCGGTCGTGCTGCTGACCGTGTTTGCCTCGCTCACCTATATCGGTACGCTGATCGCCCCGATCTTCGGCGTGGTCGGCGACCGTATCGGCCACCGCGACCTGCTCGCCATGATGCGCGCGACCTATGCGGTGCTGGCGGGAACGCTGATGACGCTGGCGCTGACGGGCTATCTGACGCCGCTCTATGTCTTCGTCATCGTCGCGATCATGGGGCTGGTCCGGCCCTCGGACCTCGGCGTGCGCGGCGCGTTGGTCGCCACCATCATGCCGCACGACCAGTTGATCGGCGCGATCAGCATTTCCAGAACCACGATGGACACCGCACGGATTGCGGGGGCGCTGAGCGGCGCCGGATTGTTCGCACTCCTCGGCATGGGGCCGGCCTATATGGCGATCGTCAGCCTTTATCTCGTCGCCACGCTGCTCACGCTCTGCGTGGTGGCGCCGTCGAAGCCGCATCCCGTCGATGCGGCGGACGGTGCGCTGCGGCGTTCGCCATTGCGCGACCTCAGGGAGGGCGTGGCCTATGTCTGGACCACGCCGCGAATGCGCGCCGCGGTCTGGATCGCCTTCCTCGCCAACCTGACCGCGTATCCCCTGTCCAACGGATTGCTGCCGTTTATCGCGCGCGAGATCTACGGCACCAACCAGACCGGACTCGGCTATCTGTCGGCCGGTTTCGCCGTCGGCTCGCTGGTCGGCTCGATCCTCTTGAGCCTGATCGGCGGCATCCGCGTCGCGCGGTTGATGATCGCCGCGACCATCATGTGGTACGCGGCGCTTTTGGTGTTCGCGCAGATACAGTCGGTACCGGCCGCGATCGCCTGCCTGTTGCTGGCTGGCTTCGCCCAAAGCCTGACCATGATCTCGATCGCGGTGATCCTGATGCGCACCGCAAGCGAGCATTTCCGCGGCCGGGTGATGGGCGTGCGCATGCTCGCGATCTACAGCCTGCCGCTTGGCCTCTTGGCCGCCGGCAGCCTGATCGACGCGATGGGTTTCGCCGCCACCGCCACGCTGTACGCGGCCGCCGGGCTGACGCTGATGCTGGCCATCGTGCTGCACTGGCGCGCAGATCTGTGGCACCTGCACGCGCCGGCGAATGCGAAGTGAACATCGATCCGGGTTTTCGCCGTCCTTGAAGGAAGGCGATGGCTTCGCCCGCGCAGGGGGGCAGCTCTGCTATGGCCGCCGCTGGGCTGCCAAAAGGTCGTAAAAACCCAACAAATCTGTGCAGAAAGCTCTAACTCCCTGCGCGTTGGTCTAATATCGCCTCGCCACGAATCAGAGGAGACACAATGGCTACCCAAATGTCCAAATCGCAGTTGATTGAGAAAATTGCGACCGCTACCGAGCTTTCCAAGCGCGACGTAAAGAACGTCATGGATACGTTGACCGATGTCGGTCATAAAGAACTGAAAAAGAACGGGATTTTTCTGGTTCCGGGCTTTGCGAAGTTCGTCGTTGTGAAGAAGCCGGCGACCAAGGCCAGGAAAGGCACCAACCCGTTCACGGGTGAAGAGATGATGTTCAAGGCCAAGCCAGCCCGGAAGATCGTACGGGCAAGGCCGGTCAAAGCCGCAAAGGACGCCGTCTAAAAGAAAAGGCCCCCATACGGGGGCCTTTTGTTCGAGTGCCTTAAGTTCCTCGAGGAGGAATCAACTCGAACAGACAAACTATGCTGCATTCCTCCGGTCTTTGACAAGCAGCGCACCGGGTTCGTCCATTCACCGCTCATCAGGACGTGCGGACCGGCATCCGGGAAACGGCGCAATCGGGAACCGTCGGGTAATCGCGCTCCGGACGGGATTCGCCGGTGGCAAACCACCGGCGTCCCGAATGCCGGAGTAACCCGCTACAAGGGTTGGCCGCGGCCGCAAACCGGCTTCACTCCGCAGGTTCGTGTTTATTCCCGTGCAGCACGCGAAAAATGGATTCAGTTTCGCAATATTCCGGACAATGCCTCGCCGCTGGAATACGTCGCTTCACTGAAGAAGCTTGCCGCACTCGACTGGGATCGGATGATTCCCGGCCATCCCTATGCCGGCGGACGCTACGGGCCGCACACCGCTCGCACCATCTCCGACGCGAACAGGATGTTGTCGATCGGAATCACCTTGGTGAGCAGTTCGATACGTGGCTGGTGATAGACACAGGTGTCGAAGAAGACGTTCCCGAGCAGATGTTCCGAGAGCGGCGGAAGCTTCATTTCCCATACCGATTCAAGAGCTGCAGCGGCTCCGCTAAGCAGACATCATACCGCCAGCTTGTCGCTCGGTAGCGACCTCGCCCGGCGAAATATTTCCTGTTCTGTCACGCAATCGGAAAATGAGCGTCATCGTCGCGGAATAAGAACGCGCCTGTTGCCCTGACTCTCAAAATCCAACAGGAGAAATCTATGCTAAAATCAGCGCTTGCGCGCAGGTTTGGCCTGCTCGGCGTTTCGCTGGCGGCCCTAACGCTTTCGCAAGGTGTTCGCGCAGAAGACGGAAAAAACGCGAACGATTCCATCAAGACCGCGTCGCCGATCAAGCATGTCATCATTATCGTCGGCGAAAATCGCAGCTTTGATCACCTGTTCGCCACCTATGTGCCGAAATCGCGCGGCGAACGGGTGTTGAACCTGCTGTCCGAAGGCATCGTCAAGGCCGACGGCACGCCCAACGAAAATTTCGACAAGGCCCATCAGTTTCAGATCACGTCGGCGCCGAATGGCGGAAAGTTCTTCATAAGCGCAGGATCCGCCAACAAGTCATTGTATTCGATGCTGCCTGCGCCTGACGTCAACGGCGTGAAAAACCCCCCGGCTGCCGCCATTCTTGGCCTGCCCGGCGGCGATCCGGGACTCCCGGCTGCCGACCAGTTCCTGTTCGGAACCGGCGGCACGGGTCTGCCTTACACTCAAGGCCCGGATGTCCGCATCACCAACGTCAACACCCTGCCGCCCGGGCCATTCCAGATGACCGGCCCGACCATGCCCTATGATGCCTATACCGGCGACACCATCCATCAGTTCTTCCAGATGTACCAGCAGATGGATTGCGCGATCGACAAGGCGCATGTCACGCGGCGCAATCCGACCGGCTGTCTGCACGACCTGCAATCGGCGATCACCACGACATACGCCACCGCCCCCGGCGGCACGCCGCACGATACCGGGCAGACCATGGCGTTCTTCAACATGCAGCAGGGCGATGTGCCCTATCTGAAGGCTCTCGCCGACCAATACACCATGAGCGACAACTATCATCAGCCTGTCATGGGCGGAACAGGTCCGAACAGTGTGCCGCTCGGCTTGGCCGATCAGGTGTTCTTCGGCGACGGTCACGGAAATGCGGCGACGCCGGCCGCCGGCAGCATCTACAATCCGGATCCGCAGTCCAATACGCTCAACCAGTACACCTTGCGGAAGCAGTGGTTCAATTGCTCCGATCCGGCGCAGCCGGGGATCAAGCCGATCCTGGATTACCTCGGCAAGCTGCCCTACGCGGTGCAGACCAAGTGCGACGCGGGCCATTATTACAACGCGGTGAATGTCAACCCGGCCTGGACGCCGCAGGGCACGCCAAGCCCGGCCGGCGCCATTCCGCCGGTCACCATGACCAGCATCGGCGACCTCTTGAGCGCGAAGAACATTCCCTGGAAGTACTATGGCGGCAGCTATAACGTTTCCGGGACCGGCGCCCCGCTCGACGGAATCTATTGCAACATCTGCAATCCGTTCGAATATCAGCTGAACTATCCGGCGATGCGCGCCGACCACATGCGTGACGTCACCGATCTCTTCAATGATCTGAAGAACGGCACGCTGCCGGCGGTGTCATACGTCAAGCCGGACGGTGCCTTGGACGGCCATCCGGCATCATCGAAGTTCGGTCTGTTCGAAGCCTTCGCCAAGAACATCATCGAGCAGGCCCAGGCGAACAAAGAGCTGTGGGAAAGCACCGCGATCTTCGTCACGGTGGACGAGGGCGGCGGATATTACGACTCCGGCTTCATTCAGCCGGTCGACTTCTTCGGTACGGGTCCGCGTATTCCGATGATTGCGGTTTCACCGTTCTCGCGGGGCGGTCACGTCAGTCACGTCTACAACGAGCATTCGTCATTCGTGAAATTCGTCGAACGCAACTGGCATCTCGGCAAGCTGACTGATCGCAGCCGCGACAACCTGCCCAATCCGCGCGTCGACGACGACAACCCGTATGTTCCCGTCAACATGCCGGCGATCGGCGATCTGTTCGACATGTTCGACTTCGACAGAGATCACGATCGGGGCGGCGACCACGATTTCAGGTAGTTGGTCGGGAAGAACAAGCCATACGACATTGGGGCCGGCATCCTTGCTGCCGGCCCCAAATTATTAAGGGTCCCGCCGCAAAACCCTCAGGATTCCATTCGCCAGCTTGCTCGCCGTGGCGATGCGTTCAGTGTATCGAGGCCGCTTGTCGGAGCCGGTCGACCGTCTCGCGCACATCCGTCCAGGGCGGCTTGTCCGGGGCGAACTGCTGCCGCAGGTAGGACACCAGATCGGCCACCTGATCGCTGCTCATGCTGTCCTTGAAGCCCGGCATGTAGCCGAGATCGCCCGAAACCGGCGAAGCGATGCCGTGCAGGATCACCTGGATCAGATTGTCGGGGACGGCACTATGCAAATTGCTGTTCAGCGAAAGCGACGGCCGGCTGCCGAACAGAGCCGGGCCGCCGACCGCATGGCAGACCGCGCAGGCGCCTTCATAAAGACGCGCGCCGATTGCTGAAGCTGAAACGACCCTGGTGCGGGTCGAGGTTTCGAGTTTGGCGGCCAATTCGTCCTGGGCTGACTTGCTGATTGTGCGCTCGTTGAACGAGCTGAGGTAGAACGCCATGGCGCGGATGTCCTGGTCGGGCAGGCCCGCGAGTTCTTTCACCACCGGACCCATCGGGCCGGCGGCGACCCCGTGAAAACGGGATTCGCCTGTCCGCAGATAGGCGTACAGCTCATCCTCGCTCCAGGGGATCGGCGCGCGGGAAAGCGACGTCAGCGGCGGGGCCTCCCAGCCTTCCGCAAAACCGCCGGCCAGATAGGCTCCGGCTTTTTCAGCCCCCAATGCATTGCGCGGCGAATGGCAAGCGCCGCAATGGCCGAGGCCCTCGACCAGATAGGCGCCGCGATTCCACGTCTCCGATTTCGTCGGATCGGCTTCGAATATCTCAGTCCGGTGGAACAGCGCGTTCCATCCCGCCATCAACGGACGCAGGTTGAACGGAAAGGTGAGGGTGGTCTTGCGGTTTTCGGCGTGCACCGGCGCTTGGGCCAGCAGATAGGCGTAGAGCGCTTGCAGGTCGGCGTCGGTCGTCTTGGCGAAATGCGTATACGGAAAAGCCGGATAGAGATGCCGGCCGTCGCGGTGGATGCCCTCGCGCATCGCGCGCTCGAAGGCTGGATAGGACCACGTGCCGATACCGGTCTCGGGATCAGGCGTGATGTTGGTGCTCCAGATCGTACCGAAGGGTGTCTCGATCGGCCGGCCCCCGGCATTGACGGCGCCACTCGCCTCCGTGTGACAGACCACGCAGTCGCCGAGCGCGGCCAACTGGCGGCCGCGGGCGATGGTCGCCGCCGAATAGGTCGATGCGTCCGGCCGCGCGATCGGTGCGATCGATCGCCACGGCAGCACGGCCGTCGCGATGCCGATCGCGGCAGCGCATAACGCCCCGATGGTCGCGAGCGCGCTTCGTCGTCTCGCAAACGGATTTTGCCAGCGATCGGCCGAGGCCGAATAGTTGGATGACGCTATCGGCAATGGGCTTGCCGTTGCATCCCGGCCGCCTTGCAATCCCCTGAGAATCCGCTCCGGTGTGAAGGGCAATTCGCGAAAACGCACGCCGGTCGCATCGAAGATGGCGTTGGCGATCGCTGCAGCGCTCGGGACGGATGCGGATTCGCCGACGCCAAGGGGCGGCTGATCCTGTCGCGGCAACATCAGGACGTCGATCTTCGGGATGTCCGGGAATTTGATGATCGGGTAGGCGCCCCATTCGCGGCTGGTCACCGCG
>Ga0153916_10003172_pt1 | contig 12176 bp, 15 predicted proteins | sample Opewatmetagenome_FD_109642 | JGI IMG/M metagenome (GOLD analysis project Ga0153916, IMG submission 109642) | Freshwater wetland microbial communities from Ohio, USA - Open water 3 Core 3 Depth 4 metaG | ecosystem: Environmental > Aquatic > Freshwater > Wetlands | place: USA: Ohio, Lake Erie...
CAGGCTGTCGGAACCGCCCGAGACCGCAACGGCCAGCTCGGGCGCCCTTTCGAACGGACCCAAGGCCCGCATCATTCGGGCAAAATGCAAGGCGCCCAGCGGCCTCACGGCCGGCTGGGCGCCTGAACCGCGGTCTTGCCGCGGTGCCTGCGAGGCTGAAGCCAAGCGGGCCTCACGTACAGCCGTAATGATCCTTCTCGCGCTTGGCGCGGACCAGCAGATCCTCGGGCGCGCCTGGATATTTGCTGAGTAGCTGCGACAGCGCCGTGCAAGCATCCTGCTTCTTCCCCATCTCGCCCAGCGACATGCCGAGCTTGAGCAGGTTGTCGGCGGCCTTGCCGCTGTTGGGATATTTCTGGAAGCCCTCGGCGAAGGCGACGGCCGCCTTCTGATAGTCGCCGCGCACATAGTAGGTTTCGCCCAACCAATATTGGGCATTGCCGGCGAGCACGTCGGTGGGGTTCTTCTGCACGAAGGCGGTGAACGCCTTCTCGGCCTCGGGATAGTTGGCCGTGCGCAGCAACCCGAAGGCATATTCGTACTGTTCCTGCGGGGTCGCGCCGGGCAGCTCATAAGGCGTCGACGCCGCCTGGGTCGTGGCCGGTGCCGCCGGTGCCGGCGCCGGCTGGCTGCTCTGCGCGGCCTCCAACTGGCTCTGGCTCAGGGTCCCCAGAATGCCGGTGCCGGCGGGCTGGGGCGGCGGTGTCGCGGCGCCGCCCGTCGCCGTGGTGGACGTCGTCGTGCTGGGCGCGGCCGTCGTCGCCATGGTCCCGGCGCCTGAGGTCGGTGCGGTCGCGGCTGTGGCGGCAGTGGCCGACCCATGTTCCAGCGTGGACAGCCGCAACTCGGTGTCCTTCTGCATCCGGTCGATGCGGTCATTGAGCTGCTTGATCTGGAAATTCGCGTCTTCGAGCTTGCCGGTCAGATCGCTGATCTGCTGCTCGAGCTGCTGGATCCGGACTTCCTGCTGCGCCAGCACCGTGGCGCTGTCCTGCGCATGCGCCGTCGGCGCATCGGCAAGAAGGAGGGCGCCGGCCAGCATCAGGGCGCCGGCGCGCCCGAACCCGGACGCGGTCTTGCGCATGGTCAACCTTTCGAGCGCCTGCATCGGCATGGTTCCTCAGCTTGCGTCGGTTCTCGCCCGCCAGGATCGGTCGGACGATGCCCGGGTTTCTAGGCCAAAATAAGGCGCAGCCGGCCGAGGGGCTTTCCCTGGCCGGCTGCCAAATCAGTCACAACGCATGGATCGCGCCTGCGGTTCCAAAAGACCGCGGCAGAGCGCAACCAAGCCTTTGTTACTGGACGTTCGGAACCGTCACGCCACGGCGGTTCTGGGCCCAGGCGGTCTCGTCATGACCGTCCACCGCCGGACGCTCCTTGCCGTAGCTGATGGTCTGGATCCGGTTCGCATCGATACCGAGAGCGACCAGGTAGTTCGCAACCGAGGCCGCACGACGCTCGCCGAGGGCGAGGTTGTATTCGCGGGTGCCGCGCTCGTCGCAGTGGCCTTCCACGACGACCGTCGCCTGCGGATAAGCCTTCAGCCAAGCGGCCTGCTTCTGCAGGGTCGCCTGCGCCTCGGGCGTCAGGTCATACCGGTCGTAACCGAAAAACACGCGGTCGCCGACATTCTGCACGAAATCCTGCAGCGTGCCGGGCGAGACCGTGCTCGTCGTGCCAGTCGAGGTGGTGCTCGTCGTGCCTGTGCCGCTACCTTCAGTGGCAGCAGTCTGTTCGGGGGTAGAGGAGCAGGCGGCCAGCAACAACGCTGCGGCGGCCGCCGTCAAAATCTTGAACTTCATGGGCTAAACCTTTCTTCGCCAGTCCCGGGGGAACGCTTATCGAAGTTTGGGGGTCTTTTTGCTTCATGCTTAGTTGGCGCATCCAGACGGCAAATTTCCCTTCCGAATCAGCACCAGCCGGCCATTTCGCGGGCGCAATATATAAAGAGTAGCGCAAGGGGAATCAAGCAAGGCTACGCTGACATTTATCTCAAATTCCTCATTCGCCCTAGCGATTGCTTAGGGAATGAGTGGAGACCAGGCCGGATCCGAGGCATCGAGCGGGGTCATGAGCTGGCGCTCGTTCGTGCCAGTCAGATCAATCGTATAGAGCTTCGGCTGACCCTGGTTCGACTCGCGGAAAAACGACAGAACGCGGCCATTGGGCGACCAGGTGGGGCCTTCGACCAGATAGCCCTGCGTCAACATGCGCTCCCCCGACCCGTCGGGCCGCATCACGCCGATATAGAAGGTGCCGCCCGAGATCCGGGTGAAGGCGATGAGGTCGCCGCGCGGCGACCAGACGGGGGTGCCGTATTTACCCTGGCCATGGCTGATCCGCTGCACGTTCGAGCCATCGGCATTCATCGTGTAGACCTGCTGCGAGCCGCCGCGATCCGAATTGAAGGTGATCTGGCTGCCGTCGGGCGAATAGCTGGGCGAGGTGTCGATCGCCGGATTGTTGGTCAGGCGCGCCACCTTCCGCGTGCGCAGATCCATCGTATAGATCTCGCTGTTGCCGTTCTGCGCCATGCTCATGATGACGCGATTGCCATCGGGCGCGAAACGCGGCGCGAAGGTCATGCCGGGAAAGTCGCCCAGCACTTCCTGCTGGCCGGTATCGATGTTGAAGAGATAAACCCGCGGCCGGTTGTTGTAGTAGGAGAGATAGGTGATCTCCTGCGTCGAGGGCGAGAAGCGCGGCGTCAGCACGATGTAGCTGCCATCGGTCAGATAGCGATGATTCTCGCCGTCCTGATCCATGATCGCGAGACGCTTCACGCGCCGGTCATAGGGGCCGGACTCCGCCACATAGACGATGCGGGAATCGAAATAGCCGTCTTCGCCGGTGAGCCGCTTGTAGATGGCATCCGCGATGATGTGCGAGACGCGACGCCAGTTCTCGGGCTGGGTGAAGTAGGCGAGGCCCGTCATCTGCTGCTCGCCATAGACGTCCCACAGCCGGAACTCGACCCGGAGCCGGCCGTCCGCCTGGGTTTCCGCCGAGCCCGACACCAGCGCCTGCGCGTTGATGACGCGCCAATCGCCGAAGCGCGGCTGCACCCGCAGCGATTCCGGCGTCTGGATGAAGGCCTTGGGATCGATCGGCTTGAACAGGCCGGAACGCTCGAGATCGGCCGAGACGACGCGCGAGACATTGGCGCCGACGGTCTGGTCGTTCTGGTTGCTGCCGAAGAGATCGGTGATGGCGATCGGCATCGGCTTCATCGTGCCCTGCGTGATGTCGATGCGCAGGCCTTCCTGCGCCGACGCCCCGGTCGCCGCCGTTCCGGCCGCGGTCGCGACCAGGAGAACCGTCAAGGCCGCGTGTCGGCCGAGCTTGAAGAGCGCGTTCATTGACCAACCATCTCCCTCGGATCGAAATTCAGTGTGACGTTCTTCCATATGTTGTACTTCTTCAGCGGCATCTGCTGGAGCGGGCTGCAGAGCAGGACCGCCCGATAGGCGCTCTCGGCCGCCGTCCGATAAAACGCGTCGGACGCCATCCGCGCCGTATCGACAATCTCCGCGCGCGCCACCGATCCGTCCGGATTGAACATGACCCGAATCTCGACGGCGAGATTCTGCGCGTCGCGCGCGCCGGCCGGCACGTTCCAGCATTTCGCCAGCTGCTGGCGAATCGCGTCGATCTCGCTGATCGTCATCGGCGCGTCCGACAGGTTCTGTTGCGTCAGCGGCTGGGTCGGCTGCTGGGTCGGCTGCGGCGGCGCTTGGGTCGGCTCCGGCTGATCCTTCAGCTTCTCCACATTCTTCAAAAGCGAGGCCAACGCGTCCTCTTGCGGCTTCGGCTGCTCCACCGGCTTGTCCTGCGGCGGCTTGGGCTTCTGCGGCGGCACCACCTTGGGCGGCTCTGCCTTGGCCTGCTGCTCTTCCGCGGGCTTGGGCTCAGGCACGGCTTCATCGGGCACGGGCGCCGGCGGCACCACTTCGGGCTGGGGCTCCGGTTCCGGCGGTGTCGGCGGCGGCGGCTCGGGCGGTGGCGTCTCGACTTGCGGCTGCGGCGGCGGGGGCGTCGGCTCGGGCTCCGGCGGCTTCGGTTTCTCGACCGGCGTCGGCGCCGGCGTGGGCTGCTCCTGCTTGGGCGGGGTGGTGATGTCCGCCATTGTCGCCAGCTGCACCGGAACAGGCTGCTGGATGTCCTCAGGCGCGATCCAATCAGGCAAGCCGAAATAGACCGCCGCCAGGATGGCGGCGTGGAACAGCGCGCTGATCAGCGCGCCACGCCCCATGGAACGGTCAATTGCCAATCTGGGTTCCCGTCTGCGTCTCGGCCGGCTGGTCGACGATGAGGGCCACTTGCGCAAAGCCTGCGCCCTTCACCAGCCCCATCACTTCCATGACGCGGCCGTAGTTGATGGCCTTGTCGCCGCGCACATAGATCTTGGTGTCGGGCTTGTTCGCCGTGATCGCCTGCAGCCGCGCCACCAGCGATTCCACCGGCACCTCGGTCTCCTGCAGAAAGATCTTGCCCTCGGCATTGACCGTGATGACCAAGGGTTCGGTCGGCTCGCTCAAGGTATCGGCCTTGGTCTGCGGCAGGTTGACCGGAATGCCGGCCGTCAGCAGCGGCGCCGTGACCATGAAGATCACCAGCAGCACCAGCATGACGTCGACCATCGGCGTGACATTGATCTCGGCCATCGGTCGATAGCTGCCGCCACCGCCGCGCCGGCGCGAGCGCCGCTTGGGACCGGCGACGTTGAGGGTGGCGCCCATCTAGCGCTTCTCCTCGAGCTGACGGGAGAGAATCGCGCCGAACTCGCCCGAGAAGGCCTCGAGCCGGTGTCCGTAGCGGCTGATATCGCCCGAGAGCTTGTTGTAGGCGAGCACGGCGGGGATCGCCGCGACCAGGCCCAGGGCGGTCGCGAACAGCGCTTCGGCGATACCGGGCGCCACCACCGCCAGCGTGGTGTTCTTCGCGGCCGCGATCGAGGCGAAGCTGTTCATGATGCCCCAGACCGTGCCGAACAGGCCGATGAAGGGCGCCGAAGAGCCGACCGAGGCGAGATAGACCAGGTGGCGCTCGAGCTGCTCCAGCTCGCGGCCGAAGGTGATGTCCATCACCCGCTCGATGCGATCCTGCAGATTGGTGCGGAGCTGATCGGTGCCCAGAAGGCCCTTCGCGGCCGACCGGCGCCACTCGCGCATGGCGGCGACGAAGATCGCCGACATCGGATCGGGCGGACGGTTGGAGATCCGATCGAACAATTCCTCGAGCGAACCGCCCGACCAGAACGACTCTTCGAACTTGTCGGCCTGGTTGGTCAGACGACGGATGCGAATGACCTTGTCGAAGATGATGGCCCAGGTCCAAAACGAGGCCAGCACCAGGATGAGGATCACGATCTTGACGACGATGTCGGCCTGCATGAACAGGCCGACGATCGTCAGATCGGCGGGTGGCGCCGAACCGGCTAGGTTGGCGGCATCGATAGCAGCGTTCTCCATCTACTCAACTCGCTCTTCGGATTGCTGGAAACGGGTAAGCGCGGCACGCACCGAGGCGGGAATTCGCCTGGCGCGGCCGTCGCGATTGACGCAGGCGAGCCGGACCTTGAGACGTGCGACGTCGTCCTGGTTGCGGCGAATCACCTGAAGGGCATCGAGCGTGGCTCCCCCCACCTCGACAATACGGGTCCGGACCTCGAGCAGATCGTCGAGCCGTGCCGATCTGAGGTAGTCCACCTCGCAGCGCGACACGGCAAAGCTCAGCTCTTCGGTTTCGATCATCTCGGAATGGCTGGTGCCGAGCTCGCGCATCATCTCGGTGCGCGCGCGCTCGGCGAACTTCAGATAATTGGCGTAATAGACGATGCCGCCGGCATCCGTGTCCTCGTAATAGACGCGGATCGGCCAGCAATGGACCGGGGTGCCGGAGCCCTCGCGTTCAATCAAGCGGCACCTCCGCCGGATCGGCGGGGACGATCAGATCGAGCTGCCCGGCGCGCGCGGGTTCGGCCAGCCCGAGATGGCGATAGCCGTTGCCGGTCAGCATGCGCCCGCGCGGCGTGCGCTGCAGCAGCCCGCGCTGGATCAGGAACGGCTCGATCACCTCTTCGATCACGTCGCGCTGCTCGGAGAGCGCCGCGGCCAGGGTCTCGACCCCGACCGGGCCGCCGGCATAGTTCTCGGCAATGCAGCGCAGATAGCGTCGATCCATCGAATCGAGCCCGAGCCCGTCGACCTCGAGCCGGTTGAGCGCGGCGTCGGCCGCCTTCTCGTCGACCTCGTCGCGCCCCGCCACGGCCGCGAAATCGCGCACGCGACGCAACAGGCGGCCGGCGATGCGAGGCGTGCCGCGCGCGCGTCGCGCGATCTCGGCAGCGCCCTTGGGCGTGAGATTCATCTGCAGGAGCCTGGCGCCGCGACGCACGATCGCCTCGAGTTCCTCAGGCGTATAGAACTGCAGGCGCAGCGGAATGCCGAAGCGCTCGCGCAGCGGCGTGGTGATCAGGCCGGAGCGCGTGGTGGCGCCGACCAGCGTGAAGGGCGGCAGATCGATCCGCACCGAACGCGCCGCCGGGCCCTCGCCGATGATGAGATCGAGCTGCTGGTCCTCCATCGCGGGATAGAGGATTTCCTCGACCGCCGGATTGAGGCGATGGATCTCGTCGATGAAGAGCACATCGCGCGGCTGCAGATTGGTCAGCAGCGCCGCGAGATCGCCGGCGCGCGCGATGACGGGGCCCGAGGTCGCGCGGAAACCGACGCCCAGCTCGCGCGCCACGATCTGCGCGAGCGTGGTCTTGCCGAGGCCGGGCGGCCCGAACAGCAGCACGTGATCCAGCGCCTCGGCGCGGCCGCGCGCGGCGGTGATGAAGATGCGCAAATTATCGCGCAACTGCTGCTGGCCCACGAACTCGTCGAGCGTCAAGGGACGCAGGCTCGATTCGAGCTGGTCCTCGCCGCGACGCTCCGGCTGGATGACGCGGGTCTCGCTCAATGGCTGAGTTCCTTAAGCCCGGCGCGGATCAGCGCTTCCGCCGACGCCTTGGCGCCGAGCGCGCGCGCGGCGCTGGAGACGGCGCCCAGCGCCTCCTGCGGGCGATATCCCAGATTGACCAGGGCGGAGACCGCATCGGCCATGGGCCCGGGAGCTCCGGTCTCGGCGGCGGCGCTGGCGAGGCCCGCCAAGGGCGTCCCGAGCGCGATGCCGCCGGCCTTGTCCTTGAGCTCGGTCACGATGCGCTGCGCCAGTTTCGGGCCCACGCCGCTGGCGCGCGTCATCGCGGTCTTGTCCTGCGCCAGCACGGCCTGCAGCAGCTCCTCCGGCGCCAGCGCGCCCAGGAGCGACAGCGCCACCTTGGCGCCCACGCCCTGCACGGTGGTCAGCAGGCGAAACCAGTCGCGCTCGGCAGCGGTCGCGAAGCCGTAAAGATGGATATGGTCTTCGCGCACATGGGTCTCGATCAGCAGGCTTGCCGGCTCGCCGATGCGCGCCAGGCGGCCCAGCGTGCGGCTCGAGGCGAAGACGAGATAGCCGACGCCGTTCACGTCGATCACGGCGCTGTCGCTGCCGACGGAATCGACCAAGCCGTTGAGCTTGGCGATCAACGGCCCGCCTCCGCTGCCGCCGGCGCCTGCCAGCGCTGCAGCGTGTTGGCGTGATGCGCATGACAGATCGCGACCGCAAGCGCATCGGCCGCGTCAGGGCTCTCGATCATGCAGCCCGGCAGCAGCAGTTTCACCATGCGCTGGATCTGCTGCTTCTCGGCATGGCCGGCACCGACCACCGATTTCTTGATCAGGTTGGTCGAATATTCGGCGACGGGAAGCCCGGCCAGCGCCGGCACCAGCAGCGCCACGCCCCGCGCCAGCCCCAGCTTCAAGGTCGAATTCGGGTTCTTGTTGACGAAGGTTTCTTCCACGGCAGCCGCATCCGGCCGGTAACGCTCGATGACCTGGACCAGCCCCTCATGGAGCTGCACCAAACGCTCCGCCAATTCCTTGGCGCCGTCGGAATGGACGGCGCCATCGGCAATATGCGAGAGCCGGTTGCCTCGTACCTCGATCACGCCCCAGCCGGTGTGGCGCAATCCGGGATCTAGCCCGAGGAGACGCATGAACCTCTTGTCCGTCGCTTTCTGCCCAGGGCTTTGCCGCCGGCCAACTCAGGCCGACAGCCGCGCCAGGACCTCGTCGGCGATCTCGTAATTCGCAAACACCGTCTGGACGTCGTCATTGTCTTCGAGCGCTTCGATCAGCTTGAGCAGCGTCTCGGCGGCGCTGTCATCGACCGGCACCGTGTTCTGCGGCTGCCAGGTCAGGCGCGCGAACTCGGGCGGCCCGAACTTGGCCTCGAGCGCGTCGCGCACTTGCGCGAAATCCTCGGTCTGAGTCGTCGCCGTATGGCCGCTCCCGTCGCTTTCGACATTCTCGGCCCCGGCCTCGAGCGCCGCCTCGAACATGGCGTCGGGCGTGGCGACGGCAAGCGGGAAGTGGATCGTGCCTTTGCGGCCGAACATGAAGGAGACGCTGTTGCTCTCCCCCAGATTGCCGCCGCCCTTCGCGAAGACCGAGCGGATCTCGGAAGCGGTGCGGTTGCGGTTGTCGGTCAGGGCTTCGACGATGATGGCGACGCCGCCGGGGCCATAGCCCTCGTAACGGATCTCCTCGAAGTTCGCGTCCGCCCCGCCGCCGCTGCCGCGCTTGATCGCGCGCTCGATGGTGTCCTTGGGCATATTGGCATTGCGCGCGGCGGTGATGGCCGAGCGCAGCCGCGGATTGGCGGCAGGATCGGGCAGGCCGTTGCGGGCCGCCGTGGTCAATTCCCGGATCAGTTTGGTGAAGAGCTTCCCGCGCCGGGCGTCCTGGGCGCCCTTGCGAACCATGATGTTTTTGAATTGCGAATGGCCGGCCATAGCCTCAAAACCCAAATGATGGGGGGATTTAGCGATACCCTACCATATTTTGTGGGGCTCACTCGCCAATTTGGCGAAGAGGTAGTCCGTCAATATGGCAAGAATGGGGCCGCCTTCTAGCAGGATTCCCTAGACTTCCCAAGGGGTCAGAGGCGCTCGCCGGGATCTTAGGACCGGTCTTTGTCACCCCGAGTCGGTTTCAGCGCTTGTTAACCTCGCGGACGCAAACTCTGGCGGCATTCCAGGAGAGGCTTTCATGGCTCAGGCACCGGGTCCGGTCCTTCCCGATATCGAAAAGGCGTTGAAGCGTCGGGGCGGCAGCACCGCCGAGCTGGGCCGCGTGGCGCAGCGTGTGGCCGAGCTGGTGTCCGAGGCGGGCTTGAGCGCGCTCGACGCGGCCCTGGCCCTGGCCGAGACCGGCACGCCGGCGCTGGCCGCCTCCAAGCGCATTGCCGACGATCTGACGGCCCGCGCCGAGACGATCGAGCGCGAGGTCGCCCGCGCCATCCTGACCGCCAAGCCGGTCTGAGCTTACCCCCCAACTGTCATCCCCGCGAAAGCGGGGACCCAACTCGATCCAGCGCACCAAGCTGAAAGATGGGTCCCCGCTTTCGCGGGGATGACAACTTTGGGCGCTGCGATCAATTCAGCGGCTGCTCACCCGCGCCCCAGATAGGGCATGGTGACGGGCAGCATCACGCTCTCGAAGAGATTGACGTCCGCCGGCAGGCTCGCGATCAGAACCGCGACCCGCGCCACCTCTTCGGGCGCCATCAGCCCTTCCTTGCGCGCCTTCTCCTCGGCCCCGTGCCAGATCGGCGTCTCGGTATTGCCGGGCTGGAGCACCGAGACCGCGATGCCGTAGGCACGCCCATCGAGCGCCAGCGATCGCGTCAGGCCCTCGAGCGCGAATTTCGAGGTCGTGTAGGCGGCCGATTTATGCCGCGGCACCTTGGCCGAGATGCTGCCGATATTGATGATGCGCCCGCCGCCCTGCGGCTTCATCAGCCGGAAGGCCTCGCGCGCGCAGAGAAAGGCGCCCGTCACATTGACGTCGATGACGCGCTGCCAGTCCTCGAGCGACAGGTTCTCGACCGCGTCCGGGACTGCGATGCCGGCATTATTGACCAGGATATCGACCCGCCCATAGGCCTCGACCGCGCCGCTGAACAGCACCGCGACCTGGTTTTCCTTCGTGACATCGGTCGCGATGGCCATGGCCTCGCCCCCGTTGGCGCGGATCGCGTCCGCAGCGGCCTGGAGCTTGTCGCGGCTGCGCGCGGCCAGCACGGTCTTGGCGCCCTCGGCCGCGAAGGCCTTGGCGATCGCCAGCCCGATGCCGGTGCTGGCCCCGGTCACGATCGCAACACGATGGTTCAACTGCGTCATGGCCCCCTCCCGGCTTGCGCGGACGCCTTGCGGCTCAAGGCCAGGTCTCGGTCAGCTTGCCGCCGACCCGCAAGGGTGCCACCCGGCGTGCCAGGCCGGTCGCATCGTCGGTCTCGACGAAGACGCCGGAGATCGTGGCCGGCCCTTCCGCGGGCGTCAGGCGCTCGGTCGGCATCTTGCGCACGAAACGCTGCACCGGCAGCGTCTTTTGCATGCCGATGACAGAATCGTAATCGCCGCACATGCCGATATCGGACTGATAGGCCGTGCCGCCGGAGAGCAGCATGGTGTCGGCGGTGGGCACATGGGTATGGGTCCCGATCACGGCCGAGACGCGGCCATCGAAGGCATGGCCGAAGGCCATCTTCTCGCTGGTGGCCTCGGCATGAAAGTCGAACAGGATGGCGTCGGCGCCGCGGCCCAATCCGATCTGGGCCAGGATCGCCTCGCCGGCCGCGAAGGGATCGTCGAGCGCATCCATGAACAGGCGTCCCGTCAGATTGGCGACCAGCACCTTGCGCCCGCCCGGCGCCTCATAGAGCCCGAACCCGCGACCGGGCGTGTTCTTGGGGAAGTTCTCGGGCCGCAGCAGGCGCGGCGTGCGGTCGATGAAGCCCGCCGTTTCCTTCTGGTCCCAGATATGGTTGCCGGTCGTGACCACGTCGGCGCCCGCCTTCAGCAGCTCCGCCAGGATCTTCTCGGTGATGCCGAAACCGCCGGCGGCGTTCTCGCCATTCACCACCACGAAATCGAGCGACAGACGCGTGCGGATCCCGGGCAGGCGTTCCACGATCGCGTCGCGGCCGGAGCGTCCGACGACGTCGCCAAGATGCAGGATCTTCATGATACCTCCGTCACATCAATTCGCCCCCACGCTTCAATTCGCCCCCACACGAAGCGCGCGCCGCTCGGTGACGATCCAATCGAGCGGCTGATCGAAATTCGCATGCGGAACATGGGCGACTTCCTGCCCGTCGAAGGCGGTGCCCACGGCGAGCGCGCCGGCCCGGGCGCGCAACTGCTCCAAGGTGCGGTCATAGAAGCCGCCGCCATAGCCCAGACGATAGCCCTCGCGATCGAAGGCGAGCATCGGCACCAGCAGGATCCGCGGCTCCAGCAGCGGGGCGTCGGGCGGCGGCGTCGGCACACGGAACGGCCCGGGCACCAGGGCGATGCCGGGCCGCCAGTCGCGAAACTGCAGCGGCTGATCGCGGCCGATCACCACCGGCAAGCCGATCGGATGGCCGCGTTCGAGCAGCCGCTCCATCAAGGGTCTTGGATCGAACTCGCCTTCGAGCGGCCAATAGCCTGAAATCACCGTGCGGGGCCTGGGCTTGAAGGCCGCCAGGAAATGATCGGCGGCCGCGGCGCCGGCCTCGACGGGCCCGACCTCGGCCGCCAATTGGCGCCGCCGCTCGGTCGCGAGCGCCCGCAAGGCGCGTTTCGCCTCCGCCAATCGCTCGGGAGTCGGGCTATCGGCCGCGCTCATGAGGCGGGCCCGCGGCCGTCCGATTGAGTCCATCGCAGAAGAAGCAACGCTTTCTTCCCCTCCCCCCTTGAGGGGGAGGCTGGGGTGGGGGGTGGACGCAATCTCGATGCGATCCTGTTCACGCGGCGGAACGTTCTTGCAGCATCGCGTTCTCTGATCACCCCCCACCCTAACCTCCCCCTCAAGGGGGGAGGGGATGAGTGATTGCGGCCGGAATCGCCGCGCCGTCGCGAGGAATGCCGGGCGGTTGCCGTCTTGTGAAATGCCATGATCATAGGGTCGGACGGGGCCATGTTGGCCGGTGAGCGTTTCTATCCTCTGCGACCTGCTCTCAGCAGGTGGGCACCGTGTGTCTGGGCCCAGAGGCCCAGCCAGGGACAGCTCCCAAGAGAATAATCATTGGCCCCAGGGATA
>Ga0153916_10003173_pt1 | contig 12176 bp, 10 predicted proteins | sample Opewatmetagenome_FD_109642 | JGI IMG/M metagenome (GOLD analysis project Ga0153916, IMG submission 109642) | Freshwater wetland microbial communities from Ohio, USA - Open water 3 Core 3 Depth 4 metaG | ecosystem: Environmental > Aquatic > Freshwater > Wetlands | place: USA: Ohio, Lake Erie...
CCTAGCCATTTCGGCTATGCTCCGGGCGGCTCCACATACGGGCCACCGTCGCGCTCCGGCTGGTTGCCCGCGGCGGGACCACGCAGGGAGCGATGCTTGACGTTCGACTCACTCGGTCTGTCCGCAGACCTCGTCCAGATGGTTGCGGAGGAGGGCTATCTCGCCCCGACCCCGGTCCAGGCTGAAGCCATTCCCCTCGTGCTGGCCGGACGGGACCTGCTGGCAGCCGCCCAGACCGGCACCGGCAAGACGGCGGCCTTCGTCCTGCCGATCCTCGACCAGCTGCGCGACAAGGCCAACACGAGCTTCTCCCCTGCCCGCCATCCCGTCCGCGTCCTGATTCTCGTCCCGACCCGCGAGCTCGCCATGCAGGTCGACGAGAGCGTCCGGACATATGGGCGGACGGTCCCGCTTCGCTCCACGGTGGTCTACGGCGGCATTCCGATCGAACCGCAGATCAAGGCCCTCCGGGCCGGCGTCGAGATCCTCGTCGCGACGCCTGGCCGCCTCCTCGATCACGTCGGGCAGCGGACGGTGAACCTTGGCCAGGTCGAGATCCTCGTCCTCGACGAGGCCGATCGGATGCTCGACATGGGCTTCCTGCCGGACATCCGCCGGATCCTCGAGCTCCTGCCCGCGCGCCGACAGAACCTGCTCTTCTCCGCGACGTTCTCGCAGGATATCCGGGACCTGTCGGGATCGCTCCTGCGCGATCCGGCCACCGTCGAGGTCGCTGCCCGCAACACGCCGGCCGAAGCGGTCCGCCAGCTGGTCTATCCGGTCGATCGCGACCGCAAGGAAGCCCTGCTGGCCCACCTGATCCGCAAGGACGACCTCCGCCAGGTGCTGGTCTTCACCCGCACCAAGCTCGCCGCCAGCCGGCTGGCGGCCCGGCTCGATCGCGAAGGGCTGGAGGCGGTGGCGATCCATTCGGATCGCTCGCAGCCCGAACGGACGCGGGCCCTGGAGGGCTTCAAGTCAGGCGAGATTCGGGTGCTGGTGGCGACCGACGTGGCGGCTCGTGGCCTCGACATCGAGGATCTGCCGGTCGTCGTCAACTTCGAGCTGCCGTGGAACCCGCAGGACTACATCCACCGGATCGGACGGACGGGTCGAGCCGGGGCGACCGGGGAGGCCATCTCGCTCGTCTGCATCGACGAGACCGACCTGCTTCGAGGAATCCAGCGGATGCTTCGGCAGGCCATCCCGTGGACCGTCGAGGAAGGCTTCATACCCGATCGGGACACCGAGGCGCGTCCCCTCGGCGCACGCGCAGGGCACGCCCGGGTCGGGACCGAGCACCACGCTCAGCGCAAGCCCGTTCGCCGTCGAACCGGGACCGGGAGCGCCCGGCGAACTTGACGCCCGGAAGCGGGCCGCCGGATCACGCCACCCCGGCGGCGGCGCTCCTCGGCGCATCGACGGCGGCGCCCGCGAAGTCGATGACGGCACCCGGAAAGAAGAACCCGAGCATCAGGTCGGCCCGGATGCGCTCGACGCCGTAGCGATTGACCAGCGCGTGGTCGCCCACCGAGACGCCGGCCTCGGGATGCGCACGGACCGACAGGCGGACATCCCGCAGGAGCACCCATTCGCCGGACGGACGGGTGAGCGACCGGCCCGGGTCGAAACCGGGCATCGTGGCCAACTCCCCCTCGAGCAGGTAGGGTCCAGCGTCGAGCAGCACGTGATGCCACGCGACGTGCATCGGACCGCTCGGCTCTTCGTCGGCGACGGCGAACAGGATGTCGTCCGTAGCGAAGGTCAGCGTCCCCGCCGAGCGAGGGACCGACTCGCCGAGCGCCTGCCAGGCGGCGCGCTCCAGGTGGAGCTCAGGATCGGCAGTCAGGGCTTCTCGGAGCGTTCCCGGCCGAGCCAGGATGCCGCTGGCCATTCCCCCGATCGTGTAGACCTCGACACGAATCGCCATGTGACCCTCTTCGGGCGAGGCTGAAGTGTGGCGCGAGTCGAGACTCGTGGGAAGACCCCGGCGGTACCGTATGCGCCGGCCACTGGTACGGGCGCCTTCGAAGGCGGTGCCTGGGTGCACCAGAATCTCAGGGTTGCGGCGGGCACTCCGGACAGGGCGGCGGAACCCCGAGGACCGATCGCAACAGGTCTCGGACGAGCAGGTTCGGGTCGGTGCGGCTCTGGTTGGTCATGACCGCGACCGCAATTCCCTCATCGGGCAGCCAGCGCATGACCGCGCGGAAGCCGAGCAGGCGACCGGAGTGGCCCATCGCCGGCCGTCCGTCGATGGTCACGACCTGGACGCCCAGGCCGTAGGGAACGCTCGACTTGAGGGCGGTCGTCACGGCCGCATCGTCGACCATCGTCGCGAGCGTCTCCGGACGCAGCACCGCGCCGCCATAGAGAGCTCGAGCCCAGCGAACCAGGTCGGAGGCGGTGGTCGCAATCGAGCCGGCCCCGCCGGACGCCGTGACGACCGACGTGAACGGGATGACGGCGGTGCCGTCGGAAACGTCGACGCCCTTGAGCCTTGGGTTCGAGCCGCTGAACCGGTAGCCGTGGGCAACCGGCCCGCGAGGCCGTTCGACCCGCTGGTAGATGGTATGGCTCAGCCCGAGCGGCTCGAAGAAGCGATGCCGGAGCTGGGTGGCCAACGGCGCTCGGCCGACCGCCTCAGCGAGCATGCCCAGCACCAGGTAATTGGTGTTCGAGTAGTGCCAGCCGGCGCCGGGCTTGAAGTACGGCTTGGCAACGTAGCGAAGTGAATCCGCCGGCGACCAGACGCGACGTGGGTGGGCGAGCAATGCCGTGTCGATCGTCGAGTGGCTGAAGAAGTCGTCCAGGCCGCTGGTGTGATCGAGCAACTGCCGAACCGTGATCGCCGGATTGATGATGAGCTTCGGCAGGTACGTCTTGACCGGCGCATCGAGCGAGAGCTTGCCCTCTTCGGCCAGGGACATGACGAGCGCCGAGATGAACGTCTTGGAGATGCTCCCGGCCGCAAAGGCCGTGCTGGTGGTGACGACGCGATGGGCGGCGATGTCGGCAAAGCCGGCCCTGGCGATCCAGCTCGAACCGTCCGGGAAGGTCATGGCCGCCGAGATGCCTGGGATCCCGTAGGTCGCCCGCAGCCGGAGGAGCGCGGCGGACAGGGCCGCGCGGCGCTCTTCGATCGTGACCGGGAGCGGCGTCGGGGTGGGCGTCGGGGTCGCGGCGGGGGTCGGGGTCGCGACCGGCGTCGGACTTCCGACTGGCGCGCTGGCCGATGGTGATGGGCTGACGCTGGTCGCCGGTGACGGACTCGAGCTCGAGATGGCGGCTGGCGCCGCAGCGGCGGTGCGACCGACGGGCAGGGTCAGCCCCGGAGCCAGCGCAATCCAGGCGGACCCCGCGACGACGACCAGCGCGAGGACGACGAGCGGCCGGCGGGCGGCCCGTCTCACGGGCGCAGGGAGAGCTGCATGATGGCCGCACGATACCTCGCGACGTCCCCGGGTACCATCGGCCGATGACCGCCGACACGACTGCCCCGGCGCTGCTTCGCTCGGTGGGTCTGATGGCTGACGGCCCGGGCCAATGGGGGCGCCCGGTGCCGGCCCCCGGGCCGGGCGTCTTCATCGTCGAGCTGGCTGCCCCGCTGCCGAGCGCGCCGATCGAGCTGAGCCGCGTTGGCAAGTGGATCGAGCGAGTCGGGACCCTCCGGCTCGACGGGGAGCGGCCGGCGTCGAAGGCCCTCGCCGCGCGTCTGGCGTCCTTCTGGCTGCCGTCGCAGACCGTCCTCTACATCGGCGCTTCGGAGGCCTCAGTGCGGCGGCGCCTGGCCGCCATGGCCGCGACGGAGCTGGGCGACCGGCGGCCGTACGCCGGTGGCCACTGGCTCAGGGCGCTTCGGACCCTCGACGCCGCACGGATCTGGTGGGCTGGGACGACCGCCACCGAGGAATACGAGGACGCCCTGTTCGACGTGTTCGCCGACGGCGTGTCCGATGTCGAGCGGGCCGGCCTGCCGGACAGGGAGGCCGTCCTGCCCTTCGCCAACCTGCGTCGGGGATCCGGCGCCCGCAAGGCGACCGGCGTGACCGGTGCGCTCCTGGCCGAGCCGGTCGAGGCTCCGGCGCCCCCGAGCCGAGTGGTGGTGGTCCCAGACGGGGATGCGGACGGGGCTCACGGCGAGCCGGCGCCTCCTCGCCGACAGGCCGCGCCTCGAGCCACCGAGCCAGCGGTGCCACGAAGGTCTGTCGCAGCGGTCGTCCGGGACAGGCTGGCCGCGGAAGCGGCGGCGGCGGCCGGCCAGGGCATCCAGGACCTGACCGTCGAAGGGGCGGCACGCCTCCGTGCGGAGCTCGAGGAGCTCAGGCAGGTCCGCCGGCCCGAGGTGATCGCCCGGATCCGCACGGCCAAAGAGCATGGCGATCTCAAGGAGAACGCCGAGTACCACGCAGCTCGCGAGGAACAGTCCTTCCTCGAGGGCCGCGTCCAGGCCCTCGAGGCGAGGCTGCGCACCGCATCGATCGTCGATGCGCCGGCCGCCGGCTCCCGGGTGGGCCTCGGCTCGCAGGTCACCGTGGAGCACGACGGCGAGACCGCCACCTACACGATCGTGGGTGCCTCCGAATCGCACCCGGCATCCGGGCGGATCTCATCGTCCTCGCCGGTCGGGCGGGCGTTGGTCGGCCACGACGTGGGCGACGAGGTGGCGGTGAAGACCCCGGCCGGGGAGCGCCGCTACCTGATCGTCGCGATCGCCTGAGCGTCTAGCTCGCGGGTGGCTCGACGAGCTTGTGCTCGACCGCGTAGAGGGCGGCCTGGGTGCGCGACGCGAGGCCGAGCTTGCCCAGGATGTTCGAGACATAGGTCCGCGCCGTCCGTTCCGTGATGAACAGGCGCGCCGCGATCTCCTTGTTGCTCATCCCCTGGCCGAGCAGGTTGAGGACGTCCTTCTCGCGTTCGGTGAGCGGCTCGGCGAGCTCCTCCTGGGGTGCCTTCCGGAGGCGCATCCGCTGGGCGAGCAGCCTGGCGACGGCGGGATCCAGGTGGACCTAGCCGGCGAACGCGGCGCGAACCGCGGCCGCGACTTCTTCCGCCTCGGCGTCCTTGAGCACGTAGCCCGACGCGCCCGCTTCAAGGGCGGCGGTCACCTTGTCCTCCTCGATGAACGAGGTCATGGTCACGATCTCGGTTTCAGGGCGCTCGGCCTTGACCCGACCGATCGCGGTGATTCCATCCATCGTGGGCATGAGCAGGTCCATCAGGATGACGTCGGGTTGGAGGCGACGGGCCATCGCCACCCCTTCGGAGCCGTCGGCCGCCTCGCCGACGACCTCGATGTCCGGTTGCAGGTCGAAGAAGACGCGCAACCCGGTCCGAACGACGGCATGGTCGTCCACGATCAGCACGCGGATCTTGCTGGATTCGCTCACATCGGCTCCCGGCGCCGTTGCGCCATGGACGGGTCGTGGGCTCGGCGGGAACGGCACGGAGTCTAGCAAAGGACGCTCCCCTTGAGGGTCAGCCGGCCGCACGCCGGCCGGCCGCCAGGATCGCGGCCGTCAGGTCGTCGGGTCGGAAGGTCTTGCGTACACAACCGTCGATCCCACCGCACGCGGCGGCCTGTTCGACGACGTCGGCCGAGCCGATGACGAGGACGGCCATGCCGGGTACGAAGTTCCTGGCCTGCTGGATGAACTCGAGCCCGATGGCCAGGTCGGGTAGCCGCGGATCGACGACAACGACGTCGGGCTGCAGCGCGTGGACGAGGCGGAGCGCGTGTCCGGTCTCACCGGCGGCGCCGACGACCTGCAACCGCCGCCCGATGCCGAGCAGGCGGGTGAGGCTCTCCCTCACCAGGTCGTCCGAATCCACGATGACGATTCTGAGCGGCTCGGGCTGGCTGGAGAGGGGGGCATCCATTGGGACCATGGTCGTGTCCCCCCGCCCGGCGCGAAACGGACGAATGACGAGGTCTCGCCTCGCCGTCTGTCCCGACGTGTTACGTCATTCGTCGCGGATGGCGACACCAGTGACGGCACCCGACACCGGCCCGGCGCCGGCGATCGCCTCGTCCGGGACGACGACCTCGATGGTCGCCCCCTGTCCCGGCTCGCTGTGACACGAGAATTGCGCGCCGATCTTGTCGGCACGCGCCCGCATGCCGGCCAGGCCGAGATGCCCATCCGGGACACGCTCCGGGTCGAACCCCTTGCCGTCGTCTTCGATGCGCAGCCGCACGCCCTGCGCCGTTCGGCCGACCTCCAGCCGGACCTGGCGGGCAGCCGCATGCTTGATCACGTTGTGCAGAGCCTCCTGGGCGATCCGGTAGAGGACCTCCTCGACGGCCAGCGGGAGCCGACCCTCGAGCGTGCTTTCGAGGACGACCGGCAGCCCGATCCGTCCCTGGATCGCCGCCGTATGCGTCCGTAGCGCCCGGGTCAGGCCGTCCTGCTCGAGGTTGCCCGGCCGCAACTCGAAGATCAGCGCGCGCATCTCGGCCAGCGCTTCACGCTGCAGCTCGCGCAACTGGTTCAACTGCGCCCTGGCCGCCATCGGATCGTGATCCAGGAGGAGCTCGACCGCCCGCTACACGAGCGTCATCGAGAAGAGGGCCTGGGTGACCGAGTCGTGCAGCTCGCGGGCCAGGTGCGCGCGTTCTTCGCCGGCGGCGAGTTCGCCAGCCTGCCGGCGCAGCTCTTGCTCGAGGTGGGCCCGCTCGCTGATGTCGCGTGTCGAGCCGTGAATGCCGGCGAAGTGTCCTTCCGAATCGACCATCCCGCTCGAGCTCACCTCGACGGGAATGCGCCGTCCGTCCGGGCTGATCATGTTGATGTGGGCGACCTGCTCCACGGTCGGCTGGCTGGCGAGGGCAAGCCACGTGGTGGTCGCCGCCTGGTGGCTGTCGACGTCGACGACCATCGAGAAATGGTGGCCGAGGACCTGGTCCGGCCGCCACCCGGCGACCCGTTCGATCGTGTCCGACATGAACGTGAAGTGGCCCTCGGCGTCGGTCGAGAACACGATGTCGGGCGAGTTCTCAACGAGGAAGCGGTAGCGGCTCTCCGAGGCTCGAAGCTCGCGTTCGAGCCGCTCGCGATCGCTGACGTCGCGGGCGACGCCGTGGATCGCGGTGAGCCGGCCAGCCTCGATGCTACCGACCACGTTGATCTCCAGCGGTACCGGCTCTCCGCGTCCGTCGAGGACGTCGATCCGTGAGCTGTGCACCCGATCCGGCTCATCGACCAGGACCTGGTAGCTGGCGGCAGCTTCGGCTTCCCAGCCGGGCGCCACGAAGTCCATGAACGAGCGGCCGACCAGCGCCCTCGTGTCCCATCCGAGCATCCGCTCGGCCTGATCGCTCAGGAACGTGTAGCGACCCTCGGCGTCGGTGGCGAAGACGAGATCCGGCGAGGACGATGCGAGCGTTCGGTAGCGGGCCTCGGACGCACGCAGCTCGCGCTCGAGGCGCTCCTGTTCGCGCATGTCGCGAACCGACCCGTTGGCGCCCAGGAAATGGCCTGATTCGTCCAGCCTGGCCGTGGCGATGAACTCGGCCGGGACCGGCTCGCCGTCTGCGCCGGCCAGGTTCAAGCGTCCGCGGACCTCCTGCGAGCCGGACTGCATCCCGGTCGTCCAGTCGAACTCGGCGACGTCTCTCGATGATTCGTGGACGAGGGCACCGAAGTGCTTTCCGACGAACTCGTCCGGCCGATGGCCGGTCAGGCGGATGACGGCGTCGGACAGGAACGTCAGCCGCGCGTCGGCACCGATCGACCAGACGATGTCCGGCGCCCGTTCGACCAGGTAGCGGTACCGTGCCTCTGATTCGGTCAGCCGGGTCAACAGGCTGGAGTTGGTGATCGCGATGGCAGCCTGATCGGCGAGGCCCTGGAGCAGGTCCAGCTCCTCGGCGTCGAAGGATCGCGATCGAACCGTGGACACGGCCAGTGTCCCGATCACCTCCCCGCCCGGCGCACGGAGCGGGGCGGCCGCCATGCCGCACAGGTTCAGCCGTTCGGCGACCGCGTCGTCATCCGGTTCGTGAGGCACTCGCGGGTCGGCCTGGTAATCGCTCGTCCAGACGGGTATGCCCTGCTCGGCGGCCAGGCCGTTGATGCCACCACCCAGGGGGAATTCCATCGTCAGCAGCCAGGCCTGATCGTCAGCGACGTCGTCGGAACCGGCGACCACGACGGGCACGAGGAAGGGCCCGCTGTCGCTCATCCGGGTGAGATGCGCACCGTCGGTCCCGAGCAGTCGCTTGGCTTCCTCGACGACGCGATCGAGGATCACGTTCGTGTCGCGCAGGGCCGCGATCCGGGCGGTGATCTCGCGCAGGGCTCGCTCCGTTTCGGCGCGCCTGGCCACGGCCGACCGCGATCGCGCGAGCTCCTCGATCAATCTGGCATTGCGGATCGCGATCGAGGCCTGCGTGGCCATCGCCGTCAGCACATCCGTGTCGGCATCGTCATAGGCCGCCCGCCGACGGGACACCACCGACAGGGTGCCGAGGGGGCCCGCATCGCCGGCCAGCGGAACCGCGACGACCGAACGGATCCCCGACGCCTCGATGAAGGCGCGCGTCTGGTCGTCACGCAGGAACCGGCCATCCTCGAGGTAGTCGTCTGTCCGGACCGGACGCTGTTCCGCGAAGGCGGTGCCGGCCACCGCCTGCCCGGGCTTGAGCCCGCCCGATTGCGCCCATTCGGGAACCATGGCCATGGCATCGCCGGCCGCGTACGACCAGCGCAGCGCGTCGATCTCGGGGTCGTACAGGTCGATTCGGGCCCCGTCCGACGCGAGCAGACGGGTTGCCTCCTCGACGATTCGCAGGAGGACCTCGGCCGGGTCGAGGATGGCCGATACCCGGGCGGCGATCTCGCGGAGCGTGCGCTCGCTGTCGGCGGTGCGTGTCAGCGCCTCGCGTGAACGAGCAAGCTGGGCGATCAGGGTGGCGTTCGTGATGGCAATGGCCGCCTGGGCCGCGAGGGCGCCCACGAGTCCGGCGTCGTCCTCGTCGAAGGCGGCTGGCTCTCGCGCATAGACCTCGAGGACGCCGAGCGGCCCGGCGTCGCCGGTGATGGGGACGGCAATCATCGAGTGGAAGCCGGTCCGCTCGTAGAACTCGGTCGACTCGGGCGACGGCGGGAACTGCAACGCCAGGTCGTCGTCGGCCACGATGACCCGGTCTTCGGCGACCGCGATCCCTGTCGCTCCGACCCCAACGGAAATCCAGAGCTTGGCTCGCTCCTCGGCGCTGAACTGCGCCGACAGGCCGTTGTCGAGCGCCCAATGCAGGTTGCCGGTCGTCGGATCGACCAGATCCAGGATGACGCCGTCGGCACGGACCAACCGGCCCGCCTGCTCGACCACGTCCTGGAGGATGGCGTCGGAGTCGCGCATCACGGTGATCCGGGTGGCGATCTCGCGCAGCGCCTGCTCGGCCTGGACGCGCCGGGCCAGCTCGCCACGCGATGCATCGAGCGCCTCGATCAGGCGTGCGTTGCGCATGGCCGCGGCCGCATGGTCGGCCAGAGCCCGGACAAGGCCAATCTGCGCCGGGTCGAAGGCGTGAGCCCGGCCCGAGAACGTACCGAGCGCACCGAACACCTCGCCGCCCGCGACCAGGGGCGCGACGACCATCGAGCAGATCCCGATCTCGCGGACCACCTCGTCCGGAGCGGGCGCGTGCTCGAACGCCGGATCGGCAAGGTAGTCGCCCGTAACGACGACCGTGCGTTCGGCAACCGCGCGGCCGAACAGCCCGACCCCGATCGGCAGCCGAATGGCCCGGATCAGCTCGCGACCGCGCTGACTTTCGATACCGGCATCGTGAGCGAAGCGGAGGATCCGGCTTGCCTCGTCGAGCAGGTAGACCATCGCCCCGTCGGCCTTCAGCAAGCTGGCCGCCTCGGCGACGGCGGCGGTCAGCAGTTCGTGGATGTCACCTTCGCCGCCATCCGGGTCGGCCGACGGAGCGGGCGTTGGTGTTGCGACGGCGGTTCGGTGGGCGCGCGCGCGTCCGGTCGGGATGGCCACGGGGCCGAGGATACGCCCGACCCACGAGGGACGGCATCGTCAGATGTCGAGGGTGACGACGTCATTCGGCCGATCGCCGTCTCGGCCACCGTCCAGCACCCGGATCGGCCTGCGTCTTCCGCGTTTCGGCGTCCCTTGCCCACGGTCGGAGGCCCTGGCCCGACCCGAGGATGCACCCGGACGCCGGCACCCTGACCGGCCCTCGAAGCCCGTTGAGGTCATTGCCCGGTGTTTGCACCGCGAAGCTCTCTCCGCACCCCGGACGTCGTGATCCGCGGCATCATCGTCGCCCTCACCCTGGCGACGGCCTACATTCACTCGACCCTGGGCGGCCTGCTGTTCACCCTGAACGCAGTCGGCTACGTCGTGGCCGTCGTCGCGGTGGTCGTCCCGCTCGCCATCGCCGTCCGATTCCGCCGGATCGTTCGCGTCGGCCTGATGGGTTACGCAGCCACCGCGATCGTCGCCTGGGCGGTCATGGGTCCGTACTACACCACCGCGTACATCGCGAAGGCGATCGAGGTCGCGCTGATCGTCACGCTCGCCATGGACTTCGTCCGCCACGACGGGAACCCGGTCGGCGTCGTCCGGCGCGAGCTGGCCGCCTTCACGGCCCTCGTCTCGCGCCGCCGCAGCGCCGCCGGCGCCGCGGCCTGATCGACCCGTTCAAACACCCCCGCACCAAGACTCGAGCGCCTCCACCAAGGTCTCCGTCGGCGAGATCTTCAGCGGCCCAGGCCAGAAGACGCAGTCCGTCCCGGCGCTGACCGCCGGCACCTACTTCTTCCGCTGCGACGTGCACCAGAACATGACCGGGACGATCATCGCGAAGTAGATCGCGTCCCTCCTCCGCTCGCTGCAACGGCCCGGGCAATTCGCCCGGGTCGTTAGCGTCCGTCCCGAACGCCAGGCCGACTACCCTGAGACGCACACCGAAGAGGAGGAGACAGGCATGCCGAAGCACGTTCCGCCGCTGCCAGGCAGCGAGGCGAGCGCACTCCCATTCAGCCAGGTCGTCGAGGCCAACGGCTTCGTCTTCCTGGCCGGCCAGGTCGGCAATGCTCCCGACGGCGACGGTGCCGTCCCGGGCGGGATCGAGGCCGAGACCCGCCAGATGCTCGACAACGTGGGGCGTCTGCTCCGTGCCGTCGGGCTGGACTACCGCGACGTGGTCAAGGCGACCGTCTACCTCCGCGACTTCGACGACTTCGCGGCGATGAACGCGGTCTATCGCGAGTTCTTCCCGACCGAGCCACCGACCCGGGCGACCGTCGGCGTGACAGCCCTGGCCCGGGACTTCCGGGTCGAGATCGAGGTACTGGCGGCCCGCTAGCCTCGCGTGAACAACGGGGTTACGGCGTCACCACCAGCTCGTCGATCGCCACCAGCTTGTGTCCGCGCGTCGCGACGACCTCGATGACCAGGCTGTGGCGTCCAGCCGCCTTCCAGCTGCTGCTGTAGAGGAGCGTCCGGGGACGGAAAGTCGATCGGTTCAGGTCGACGGTCTTCTGGACGACACCGTCGATCACGACCCGTGCCTTGCCCCGGGTTGGCCCGACTGGCCCGTACCAGGCGATCCGGCTGCCGGTGAAGGTGATGGCGGCGCTTGCCCCGGCGCTCGACGCGTAGCTCACGCGGCCACCCGCGTAGCTCGCCGCGCGCGCGACATGCCAAGTGCCCGAATAGTCGATCGTCGAGCTGCGCTCCGAGTAGTGGCGGATCGCCTCCACCGACGGCTCGCTCGCCTCGATGCCGCCGAAGATCGCCATCACCCGGGCGACGTACTGGCGAGCGGCATGCGACCAGGCCGACGTCTGGGATGACCCGGTCAACCACCAGTAGGAGACGCGCTTCCAGCTGCCGAGCCAGCGGTAGAGCTGCGCCATCTTCGCCCTGGCCACGCGTTCCTGGTTGGCCGGCGTGGGCTTTGCATTCGCGTTGCCGAGATAGCGCCGCGCCCAGGCCCGCCAGTTGTCCGGCATGATCTGGTAGCGACCGTACGCCCCGCTCTTGCCGTTCAGAGCGGTGTGACTGCCGTGCGATTCGACCTGGGCGACCGCCCGCATGAAGCGGTCGAGCTGCGGGGGGTCGGAGGCGAGCATTCGCGCTGGGCCGGCGACGTTGCAGACGAGGATGCCCGCGAGGGCTGCGACGAGGACCACCATCTGGCGGCCAGA
>Ga0153916_10003175_pt1 | contig 12174 bp, 7 predicted proteins | sample Opewatmetagenome_FD_109642 | JGI IMG/M metagenome (GOLD analysis project Ga0153916, IMG submission 109642) | Freshwater wetland microbial communities from Ohio, USA - Open water 3 Core 3 Depth 4 metaG | ecosystem: Environmental > Aquatic > Freshwater > Wetlands | place: USA: Ohio, Lake Erie, Old...
GATTTTATTAAAATTAATAGAATGGAATATCTCCAGGTATTTATCTGTTTGTGAATTCATTTGTATCTAAAGGTTGGTTTGTGAATTATGGATTCGTTCAGCTGTAAGCTTTGCTGAGATTAAAACATTTGGTATTCCATTACCGGGATGGGTGCTTCCGCCAACAAAATAAAGGTTTTTGTAAAGGGGATGACGGTTATGAGGCCGAAAGTAACCCATTTGCATGATATTATGTGCAAGACTTCCAAATACAGAACCTCTTGAAATATTGCAAACATCTTCCCAGTTTCCCGGAGTAAAGCATATTTCAAATTTAATATGATCTTCAATGTCATCGAGACCTAATTGTTTTAATCTTTTGATAACAGCAGTATGAGTTTTTTTCTTCATGTCATCCCAATTCTGATTTTTCTTTTTATCAACATGCCCTGCTCCTGCCACAATTGATATTGTATCATGGTTATCGGGTGCTGCAGATGGGTCAGACCTCACAGGTGCATGTAAATAAAAGCATGGATTATCATTAACGGATTTGTCTTTAAAGATGCTGTCAAGTCCTTCACGAAAGTTGTCTGCCAGGAAAACATTATGATGTGCCAGCTGAGGGTAAACTTTATCAAGACCCCAGTGGAAACATATAGCAGAGCATGAATATTTCATTCTTTGAAGCCTTGCGGATCTCCATTTATCAGGAAGCAGTTTCCTGTATACATAAGGGAGATCGGCATTTGCCACAAAGATATCTGCTTTAATTTCAGTCCCGTTTTCAAGAATGATACTCGTCGCTTTTTTCCCGTTCACTGAAATTCTTGATACCGGCATATTATAATGGAAAATTACACCTGATGAAATTGCCTCAGACAGGAGTTTTTCAACAATATTGAACATCCCTCCTTCAGGGAAAAATGATCCTTCAGTAAGTTCGGCAGCCGGAACCATTGAGAATAAAGCCGGAGAATTAAATGGACTTTGTCCTATATAGATATTCTGAAAAGTGAATGCCATTCTCAGATGAGGATGCCGGAAAAATTTTTTGACGTACCTGTAATTTGAAATATATGCCTTTATCTTTATAAGTAATCCTATATTTTTTAAGTTGGTGAATTGTAAAAGGTTATAGAAATTTCTGTTAATAAGTTCATTGTGACTTGATTTAAAAATCTCATAACCATATGAAACATATTTTGTTGATTTGTCAAAACTTCCGGGTTCTATTTTTTCCAGCTGTTTTTTCATTTTATTTTGATCAGTCGAAAAAGTAATAACCTCATTATCATCAAAATATATTCTATATAAATCCTCAAGTGGCTTAATATCATTATTTTCGAAAAGAGGAATTCCCAGTGAATTGAATATTTCTTTGTAAATACCTGGCATTACGAGCATAGTAGCCCCCAGGTCGAAACGGTGTCCCTCATGTATCAAATGACTGCAACGTCCTCCCGGTGTTGAGTTTTTTTCATATACATCAACCTTGTATCCGTTTTTTGCAAGGTAGATTGATGTTGCAATCCCGCCAATTCCAGCTCCAATAATTGCTGCTGATTTTTCTCCTGACATGATTACCTGTCTTCTTATTTATGTTATTAATTCATTGCAATTATGACGACGACAAAATACCCACCAGTGGATTCCTGATTTAGAATAGTAGCTTTTTAAGTCATACATTTTGGTTTCAATTTTTCCATGAGTTAAAAGCTCTGATAACTTCTTAATGTTCTTTAGCTGCCTGGCCATCATTATTTTATCAATGACAGAAAAAATAAAAAAGAATCCTTTTGATGATATATCAGTATTTATATAACCTTTTAACTTGCACCATAATTTAGTTTTAGTTCCTTGTTCCTCAATCCTGTATTCAATAAACAGGTCTTTCATGTATAAGTTAACTGGCGTATTAATTGGTTGACAGAAACGACACACAATAAAAGAATTTTCCTCAAATCCGAATATATGAAACGATAACAGGAAGTGTGAATTAACTTTCAGGGGGGGCAGGTTTTCAATGATATATTTGGGTGATTTTCTAAACCTGTTATCAATAAAATCATAACTATATGGTGCAATGCGCAGCTGTTTTAACCATACAAAAATGTCTGATGCATGTGCACGTATTTCTATACATCGAAGTAGCTCCCTGCAATCAGTATTTGAAATATCTGGTAAGGAATCAACAAAAAAGCCAGGTATCGTATGAGATTTTATCTTCATTAAGATTCCGATATTATTCTTACTTAAATAAATGTAATTGTAAATAATCCGGCCTAAACTTAACGATATTTTTTTAAAATCGGGTTGGGTTCATTACTCATTTCCCAAACGCATAAAGGTATCTGGAAGTGCGGAGGTAAAGTTTATTGTTAACCACTGCCGGTGTGGCAGCTATGTTTTCTTTGAGGTCATTTTGTGCAAGTATTTTAAACGTATCTCCCGATTCAAATACTGTAACTATACCCTTTCTTGAGGCAATATAGATCCTGCCATTAACAACTATTGGTGAGGATAAATAAGCGCCCGCTGCCCCAAGATTTTCCTGATAAAGCAATTTCCCATCTTCTGCGTTAAAACATGAAACGATCCCTCCATCTTTAATAATGTAAATACGGTTTTTATAATAGAGAGGAGAAGAGACATGGGAAGCCTGTTCCGGATAACCCCAAACATAATTACTTATACTGACGTCTCCCTTTCCCCCGAGTTTGATAGCCTTTAAACCCTGCTTATCACGATTAGAATCCATAAATTCAGTTAACACTTTCCACTCTGTTTCGTCATAATACTTATCATTATTTTTATCCAGCCAATCTCCAAAAAAATCATTAAAGGATAGTATTTTGGATACCTCCGGTTTATCTGGATACCACAGAAACTGAAAATCTTCCATTTCTTTTCTTTCAATCTTTGAATCTCCATTCTTATCACGCTCAGCTAAAAGCCTCCCAAATTGAGGAAATTGTGCCATCATAATAGGATTCCCAAAAGTATTTAATCCATTTGTATAGAGGAGATCATTTCCTATAACAGGTGTGCAAACTGCATCCATACAGTCATTCAGGCATTTCCATATTTGTTCACCGGACGTTAAACTATAACCTGCTATTTCATTACAAGTATTAATGATTACCTGATCATTATAAACAACCGGTGTGGCATAACTGTCTGCGCAATATTCATCTTTATTTGGCACAGAATATTTCCAGACAATGCTTCCATCATATTTATTAACAGCCAGTAAGCGGGGATCATTCCAATGGCCAAAACAATTTAGTATCACGAGATCCCCGGTAACTATTGGCGAAGTACCCATCCCATGTACTGATTCTGCCAGGGGGATTGGCATTTCCCAAAGTAATTCACCTTCATAATCATAACAAAGAAGTCCATATGAGCTGAAATAGAAATATACTCTTTCTCCATCTGTTGCAGGTGTAGCTGTAGCCTGACTGCTATAAATATTGACTTTTTCAAATTCCTCTACTTTTTTATCCCTCACCCACCGGATTTTTCCATTTATTCTATTAATACAGAACATTTTCAGTAGTTTGTTTGAAGTGTCAACACCTGTCAGAAAAATATTTTTGCCCCATATGCAGGGAGATGAATGACCATCTGGCAGGGTGACTTTCCATAGGACGTTCTTTTCAGTATTAAAAAGAATGGGTGGATCCTGTTCAGGTGCAGCGATTCCCGAACAATTTATCCCCCTGAAGCTCGGCCAGATATTGGCGTTTTTGTCTGTAGATAAATGTGAACAACTGAATAAGATACTTAACGATAAAAATGCAAAAATGAGAGAAGCTTTTTTCATGAATTTTTTAGGAACAAACAGAGAATTCCCATTGTTGAACTTCCTGTTCAGGATCATATCCACCACCTGCACACCATTCATCATAGTGCCGTAAAGGCCATGAGCGAATTTTGGTTGATACAGGTTCTTAATTGGGGTTTTCATTGGCAGACGTTTCGGTCCAAACTGGGTTACCAGTGATGCCATATCGTAAATACTGCCGGTTGGTGAACCTGAATAACGAGCATATGTGGCTGGTGAGGATATATCCTTCACTACTATATGTTTCTTCAGGTCAGGAATGAAATATTTTTCTGCTATATCGATCAAAAAATCACCCCATTTTTCCTTTTCATCCAGGTATCTTTTATAATCATTTTCACGCATATCTTTCCATCCATTCAGGGCCCATGGAGTACTGCGGATGGTAATTGTATTTTTCGCCCCGGTTGTCAGCGAAGGACAGATGATAGCCGCATGGAAGCAATCTTTTGAAAATCCATTATTGCCGGCCAGAAATGCATTAAACAGTTTCTCAGCAGTTCCCAAACCGGTAGAGACCACATTGTAGGGGTAATCAAGATCCAGTTTAGTCATATTAATGTTGTCATCCAGTCCCAGGGCAACATTGAATGAAGAAGGAGACATGATTGTTTTTTCAAGTTTTTGTATATACTTTACCGGGAGGTGCTCATCTCCAACCAGCCGGCGCATTGCAAGCATCGGATCCACTGTGGTAATCACTTTATCAGCACGGATCAAAGCAGGCTCCCCCTTGATCATCACTCCCGATGCAGATTCGTCTTTCACAACAATTTTTTCAACCTCAGCATTGAAAAGCATTTCACCACCTGATGACTTGAACTTTTCGGCCAGTTTTGCAGGATATTCATCAAAGAAACCAAAGGGACGGAAACAGCGTGTCATGGATGAAAGCATGGCTCCGGTAGCCAGGATAGCAGAAGCACGGTCAGAAGGCACACCTGAAAAAGAGGTGAATGTTTCCATGACTTCCCTCAACCTTGGATTGGTAATACCAAATTTATTAAGTAAACCTGCGTATGTACGGTTCAGGTTTGCAATGACTTTTGGAGCCTTAAATGGAGTTGCCAGAGTATCTTTCGGAGTGGCGTTTGCCTTCAGTTTCCTGACCTGTTTGAAAAGGTCTACGGAGTAATCCATCAGGGCTGATATCTTACCTGCATCATCCGGGAATTGCTCTGTCAGATACTTTGTAAAATTTTCTGCACCTGCAGGGATCTTATATTCAGTAACGTGATCCCCATCCACAACCAGTCTGCGCATAAAGTTTTTTTCATATCTCTTCAATGGCAAATCAATTTCGAGATAATCAAGAATATCAATTATATCAGGAAACAGTTGTGTGGTTTCAAAAACATATCCCTCACGTTCATACGCTGTACAATAACCTCCCGGGTAGCTGTTCTTTTCTATGATCAGGGTTTTCATCCCTGAAGTATTCTTCAACCACATTAATCCGCATGACAGTCCGCTTAAACCTGCACCTAATATGATAAGGTCGTAATGCTCTTTACCGGAATAATTTGATAATATCGAATCTCTTTTAAGTTGATAAGTGCTCTTCATAATTTTATTTTAACAGTGTTTTTTAAATTTCCCCTCTCACACCAACGTAACTTAGAACCTTGAACCTGGAACCTGGAACCCGGAACCCGGAACTATAACGTTCCCTGCTGCTCCATCCACTTCCTCACCCTCTCATGCTCTGCCTGGTATTTGGCTTCCTGATCCCTGACAATCTGCTGAAACTCCGGTTCGCTTCTTATTTTACTGAATAATGGATCATATTTTTTTAAAAAGGGGATCCACCAGTATGCGCAAACAGGCATTTCGGCCCATATTTTTAAATTCTCATATGCTTTTTCCCTGTCTTCTAAAAACGCATACACGGCTGCCAGATCATAGCTCACACGGTATGGATTATAGGTCCCTGCTTTTTTTAATTTTTCACAATATTTTATTGTTTCATTGAAATAGTATTGTGCTTCTTTTTTGTTTCCAATTTGCCAGTAAGCAAATCCGATACGATGCAACCCAAAAAAAGTAACATCGCTCAGACTTTCAGATTTCTTCAACCATTCTGTGAATAATTTTAATGCTTCTTCATATTTTTCAAGATTTAAATAAGACATGCCCAGCCACCATATGGCATTAAGATCACTTGAATCTATCTCATATTGTTTTTTACGATATTCAATGATTTTTGAGTAATTATCTTCACAGGTTGCTAACCTGTCATAATAAATAAATGAGTCCCCGTCTAATTTTAAAGCCTCCTGGAAATAACTTTTACCCTTATCCACAAATCCGGCATTAAGAAATACGTCTGCAATATTTCTTAATAAGAATGGTAACTGCGCCCCATGATTCAGAGATATGGCTTTCTGAAAGTTTTCAAGGGACTTTACCAGGTCATAATTCCCATATACTAATCCTTTTCCCATATAAGCCATCCAATCATTTGGATTAAATTTCAAAGCTTTGTCAAACTCTGTTAAAGCCTGTTCTGATTTGCTGATTTGATTATAATAGGCTCCCCTTAAAGTATATGCGTCTGATAACTGATCATCATAAGAGAGGGCAATATCGCAAAGTGTCAGAATAGAATCCATATAATCTTCAGATAATATAGATTCCCAAAAATGTCTGGTCCAATATACCCATGCAATCCCGGTATAGGCCTTTGCAAAAGTTGAATCATATTTCAATGCTTCATAATAAAGGTCTTCGGCTTTTTCTAATGCTTCTGTGTTTTTATTATCGATTCCGTACTTCCAATATTCCTCCCATCCTCTTTGATAAAAGTAGTAGGCTGTCAGACTGGTAGTTGGTACTTTTTCAATGAGTTGTTTTTCCTGGGGAGTGATGATCGCACTTAATTCATCAGCTATTGACTGTGCGATCCGGCTTTGAATTCCGAAAATATCTTCTACCTTTTCAATTTTCTGTTCATAGGTTTCCCCCCAGAGATGCCTGCCTTTGGCACCTTCAAGAAGCTGTACCCTAAGGCGGAATGTGTTGCCATATTTCTGTCCGCTACCCTCAACGATATAATTAACTCCCAGCTCATTTGCAATTTCGGGTATAGATTTAGTTACATTATTCCTATATTGCTCGACAGAGGTACGACCGGGGACACTCAGATCTTTAATTGTCTGGAGATTAATAAGAATTTCATCCATGAGTCCATTAATAAAGGCAGTGTTTTCTTCATTCCTGCTATCGTCAATAAATGGCAAAACCGCAATAGATTTTTCAAGTTCTTTGATTTGTTTTCCTCCGCCGATAATATTGAATACAAACAAAACCGCAACAATAGTCATAACCAACAAGAGTCCGGAAAGCAATAGTATCAGTCTTTTCTTTTGTTTATTGATACCTTCCCTGTTATCACATGGTTCCGCGCTTTTATCCTTAACTTCTTCTGTCCTAACAATACTTTTAATCTGTGTATCCTTGTATTTCACATACCATTTAATAATTGTTGCCAGATTTAATAATATTGGTCGTACCTGTTCCGGATCAAAATCTTTTGGATGGGCACCAAATGTGGATAGACTATTCAGTCCTTCCATTGATGCGATTATATGAGAAGGAACCTTTTTTTCGTGGTTTAATTTATCAATGATCCCTTTAAGAGGTTCGGTTCCACGGGATCGTTTCAATTCAAATTCGCAGAGGTCAGTTATAATGACTTCCAGGCAGCGTCTTGAATATAGCATAACCACATTCGCATCTTTAGTCTCTATAAGCTGTTCGAGTTCTTTCTCCAATTCAGGAAACCTGCCTTTTAGAGAGGTGTATAATGATTCAAGTTCTTTTATTTCAGCAGACCAGATCTGCATGAGGGATGGTGTTTAATGCAAGGTATGATTAGTTAAAATTAAGATAAATCCAGTATAAAGTCAAATAATTATATTTTATGGTCAGTATAGGCAGATTTCTAAATTCCAATCAGTATTGAAACAACTTGTAAAATTTTGCCCGGATATTATTTAAATAGCATTATAATACCATAAAAATATGTGCTTTGCCCTATATTTGTATAAAAGGATCTCACACCATGGAAAACAGATATTCTGTTTATTATTAAACTATTGACAATAAACAACTCATAATTATCAACCAACTTAAATTTAACCTGTCATGAAAAGGATATTCATAATTTTCCTTCTAACTCTGCCCTTTTCGTTATTTGCTCAAAATGCAAAAATTAAAATTGAAATTGATCGGACAATTAGTGCGATCGATCCTAAAATCTATGGGGTATTCATGGAACCTATTCATTTCAGCGGAAGGTTTATGGGATTACCTGATACGGTAGGTTTCAATACCCTTTACGGCAACCTGTATGATCCATCCTCGCCGCTTGCTGATGAAAACGGTTTCAGGAAAGATTACATTGATGCAATGAGAGAACTTAAAATCACCAATATGCGCTGGCCGGGCGGAAATTACGCAAGCGGTTACAACTGGCAGGATGGTATCGGCCCAAAGGAAAATCGACCGGCACGAATTAACCTGGCATGGGGTGGAGTCGATAATAATCATGTAGGGACAGATGAATGGTGTGCATTAAATAAAGCTATTGGAAGCGAAAATGTGATTTGCGCAAATCTCGGCCTCGGCAATATACAGGATGCCTGTTACTGGGTCGAATACTGCAACTACAGGAAAGGAACATATTATTCCGGTTTACGTGCTAAGTATGGGCATATAGAACCATATAATGTGAAAATATGGTGCCTTGGTAACGAAATTGATGGGGCACCATGGGAACTGGGTTACAAAAACGCGGATGACTATGTAAAAATCGCGAGGGAGGCTGCAAAAGCGATGCGGTCAGTGGACAACACTATCCGATTTGTTGCATCAGGATCATCCTATTACGAAAGCACCGGTAGGTGGGTTGAATGGAACCATAAGGTGCTTGCAGGACTTGGCGACATGATAGATTATATTTCCATTCATCGTTACTGGTAAAGGTCAGACGACTATTACAATTACATGGGGCAGAGTGCAATGGATTTTGAAGAAAAAATCAGGGTAACAGCTGATGAAATCAATGCCGTCAGGGCTATGAACAGCTTCAGGGATCCTATCTACATCTCAGTTGATGAATGGGGAATTATGTCAAGAAACTTATTATCAGTACTGCCAATTGCACAGTGTTTCAATTCTTTTATCCGCCATGCTGATATTGTTAAAATGGCCAATTTCACCATGCTTACTTCGTTATTGGGAAGTGACAGAGAAAAAGGTACATTTAAGACGCCCCTGTTTTATATTTTTAAGTCATTTTCAAATAATTGTCTTGGCAATTCAATAGATACCTGGGTTAAATGCGATACATTCAATACTCCTTTGTACAAAGGTATTCCTTACCTTGATGTAACAGCAGTATATTCCAAAGAGACAAACACAATATTTATCAATGTGGTAAACAGGCATAAGGAAAATGCCATCACTGCTGAAATAGATAACAGAGCCGAAGGTCTGACAGGAAAAGCTGAAGCAACTTTAATTGTCGGGAATTCTCTTGACGAACAATTTTCTTTTGATAATAAAGAACAATATATACCCAAATCAAAAGAAATTAAAATTGAAAAAAATAAAGTAATATATTCATTCCCGGCACATTCATATACACAAATCAAGGTTGAGCTAAAAAAATAAACATGAAAAGAAACTTTCCAATTGCAATAAGCTTTCTGATTATAGTAAGCTTTCAATCAGCTATAAGGGTATGGGGACAGCCATATCCATTTCAGAACCCTGAATTAAGCTCAGAAGAACGGGCCAAAGATTTAATATCACGGTTAACAATAACAGAAAAGGCCACTCTGATGTGCGATATGTCGGATGCTATCCCCCGTCTGGGCATTAAAAAGTTCAACTGGTGGAGTGAAGCCCTGCATGGACTTGCCAACAATGATAGTGTAACCGTTTTTCCTCAACCGATTGGTATGGCCGCCTCATTCGACGAAGAACTGGTATATCGTGTTTTCTGTGCTGTGTCAGAGGAGACCCGTGCCAAATACAATGAATCGAAAAAAATGGGACGGGAAAACCGTCGGTTCCTGAGTCTTGCAGTATGGACTCCCAATATAAACCTTTTCCGCGACCCACGCTGGGGGCGCGGCCAGGAGACCTATGGAGAAGATCCTTACCTGACTTCGCGTATGGGCATTTCGGTAGTTAAAGGTTTGCAGGGCCCGGCTGATGCCAGATACAGGAAACTTCTGGCCTGTGCAAAGCATTATGCCGTACATTCAGGCCCTGAATGGAGCCGCCATACATTGAACCTCAATAATGTCGATCCCCGTGATTTATATGAGACTTATCTTCCTGCTTTCAAAGCCCTCGTTCAGCAGGCCGATGTCCGCCAGGTAATGTGTGCCTACCAGCGTCTGGATGATGAACCTTGCTGTGGCAATTCTCGTCTGTTACAGCGGATCCTTCGTGATGAATGGGGTTATAAGTATGTTATAGTTTCAGACTGCGGTGCCATAACCGACTTTTATACCAGCCATAAAGTTTCCTCCGATGCAGTGCATGCTGCTGCAAAAGGAGTCCTGGCAGGAACCGATCTGGAATGCGTCTGGGAGGGTTATAATTTTAAGAAATTACCAGAAGCCATCGAGAAAGGTTTGATCTCCGAGGAAGAGATTAACAGGCATTTGCTGCGTGTTCTAGTTGGACGTTTTGATTTGGGTGAAATGGACGATGATGCATTAGTCTCCTGGTCTCAGATACCGATATCTGTTGTGAATAATGAAGAACATAGAAAACTTGCCCTGGATATGGCTCTCGAAACAATGACTCTTCTTCAGAACAGGAATAACATACTTCCCTTGAAGAAATCAATCAAGAAGATAGCAGTAATAGGCCCGAATGCTGACAATGCGCAAATGTTATGGGGAAATTACAATGGAATACCAATAAGGACAATCACAATTCTTGATGGGATAATTTCAAAGCTTTCCCCTGATAATGTTCTGTATGATAAGGGATGCGATCTGGTTGATGATAAAGTGACTGAAACCTATTTTTACGAATGTTCTTTTGATGGCAAGAAAGGTTTTAAAGCTACATACTGGAACAGTAGAGACTTTACCGGTGAAGTTGTTGCATCAGAACAGATCGTAAATCCAATAAAATCAACCACTGCCGGTCAGCATGAATTCGCGCCCGGGGTTCAGCTCGAAGGTTTTTCAGCTAAATATGAAACAGAGTTCGAAGCATCACGGGATGAGGAAATTGTATTCAAGTTTGGCGCTGCGGGATCATTTGAATTATTAATAAATGGTGAATCTGTTATGAAGTTTCTCAATTGGAGGACACTTCCTACAAGATTTCCATACAAGGTCGAAAGTGGCAAAAAGTATAAGATCGAGATAAAGTATGTCCAGATGTTCAACTGGCAGGCAAATATCGAATTTAATTTTGGAAAAGAAGTGGATGTAGATTATACTGAGCTTATAAAGAAACTTCAGGGAATTGATGTAGTAGTATTTGTGGGTGGTATTTCTTCACTGCTTGAAGGAGAAGAAATGCCGGTCGAATTCCCCGGCTTTAAAAGCGGTGACCGCACCCTTATAGAACTTCCCAGGGTACAGAGTAATTGTCTCAAAGCACTGAAGCAGGCAGGAAAGAAGATTGTATTCGTAAACTGTTCCGGTTCAGCCCTCTCCCTAGTACCAGAAACCGAAAGCTGCGATGTAATTCTCCAGGCGTGGTATGCCGGTGAATCGGGTGGACAGGCTGTTGCCGACGTATTATTCGGGGATTATAACCCATCAGGTAAATTGCCCGTCACTTTCTACAGAAGTACAGAACAATTACCCGGTTTTGAAGATTATTCAATGAAAGGCCGTACATACCGTTTTATGTCCGATGCACTTTTCCCGTTTGGTTTTGGCTTGAGTTACACAGAATTTGCCATCGGAAAAGCAAAGCTCAGCAAAACAGAAATAAAGGGCAACGAATCTATTGAGCTTACTATCCCGGTAACCAACACTGGTAAACATGACGGTACAGAGATTGTCCAGGTTTACGTGCATAAAGTAAACGATACTGACGGACCGATTAAAACCTTAAAGAGCTTTCAGAGGGTCAATTTAGCTGCCGGAAAAACCAGTGAGGTTGTTATTAACCTTCCTTTTAATTCTTTTGAATCTTATGATCGGGTACGTGGCAAGATGGCTGTAGCTCCCGGCGAATATGAGATATTGTATGGAAATAGTTCCGATGATAAAGATCTTAAAGTGACGAAGGTTACAATACAAAACTAATTTGGAACCCGGAACCTTATCCTGATGTCCTGATGAATATCAGGATCAGGA
>Ga0153916_10003176_pt1 | contig 12174 bp, 12 predicted proteins | sample Opewatmetagenome_FD_109642 | JGI IMG/M metagenome (GOLD analysis project Ga0153916, IMG submission 109642) | Freshwater wetland microbial communities from Ohio, USA - Open water 3 Core 3 Depth 4 metaG | ecosystem: Environmental > Aquatic > Freshwater > Wetlands | place: USA: Ohio, Lake Erie...
CTCGACTCACCGCTCATTGAAATGCTCAAGTGATCCGGAACGGTGGCGCGTGAGTTGCCAGCCATGGTGCGCCAGTACCGACGCTTCGGCATCAACATGAGCCAGGAACCGATATTGGTTTATCCCACGCTGCACTACCAGAACGGTGGCGTGGCCATTCGCGCCGATGGCGGCACCCCTGTGCCGGGCCTGTACGTGGCGGGTGAAGCCGCGGGCGGCATCCATGGGCGCAACAGGCTGATGGGCAATAGTCTGCTCGACATCTGCGTTTTTGGGCGGCGTGCCGGGCGCTCGGCAGCCGAGTGGGCGCACACGGCCGTGAGAGGGACTCCCACCCTCGCTCATCTTGCGCGTTGGCAACAAGTGCGCCATGACGCGGGGGTGAGCGATGAGATGGTGTCGCCAGTCATTCTCCCGGACTATACCCGCCATGTGTCTCTCAAGGCCGCGGCGGAAGTGCAGAGACCGACGTGACAGTAGTGACAGGACGGGCGGTGCCGCTCCCCGACGGGAGCACTCTGGTCGCCGAAGCGTGCGCGGGCGACGGCCAGGCGACTGACCGGTTGCTCAAACGGCTGGGTTCGCCAAACAAGGAAGCTCAGCGCCTTGTGGCCGAGGCGGTTCGTCGCGCGGCAGATCCGCGCCTGTGGCGCACACTTCTGGAGTACCTGGCACTGGGGCAAGAGGGTGAGCCAGCCGAGGGAGGGGTCACCCGAGCGTCGGCCTCCTCGGTGAATCGCGTGGTGGCAATCGTCGGGTTGTTTGTTGATGCGGACCCGCTCTCGGCGAGGTCTCGACAGTCCGTTCTGCTCACGGCACTTGACGACCCGTGTGCGGAGGTCCAGATCACGGCCGCATCACTGCTGGGGCTGCAGGGCGACCCGCGCGCGGCCGAACTTCTGGTGCAGGCTGTCAATTCTGCCGCGCCGGCCGTTGGCGCGCGAGCGGTGGATGCGCTGGGGGTGTTGCGCCTCGAACGCTCGGCGTCCGTGTTGGTTGACGCGCTGCGGTCCGACAACGAGCAACTGCATCACGCCGCAACGCACGCACTCTCGGGTTTCGGGCCGGGGGCGGTGACGGCATTGGCCGGAGCGTTGCGCGCGCCGCAAGAACACGTGCGCTGGCACGCGGCTCGGGCGCTTGGGCAAATCGGACATCCTTCGGCCGCCGAACCCCTGGCCGCCGCGCTTTCGGACCCCGACAGCAATGTCCGCTATGCTGCCGCGGAGGCTTTGGCCGAGATTGGCGGCGAGGCCATCCCGTCTTTTCTCGAACGATTGACACGCCACGCAGCTTCTGAGGACGTCCGTCAAGCTGCGCGTCACATGATCAACAGCTTGCACGCCGACGAACTCAAGGCTCGCCTGCAGCCCCTGCTTGACGTGCTTTATGCGCCCGGAGCCGGCGCTCAGGTGCAGACCGTCGCTGCACGTCTCCACCAGATGTGGCGCATCACAACCTGACAGCGGTCGACAACGCTCGATTCTTCCCGAGCTTCGCCCAGCGAGGATGGAACCGCGCGGCGACTCAGCGCCCGCCCGGCCTGTTTCTGCTATCATCCACACCACTTTGGCGGAGGGATCTGCAAATGGACGAACTCTTCGAAGCGATGCGCAACAGTATTGTCGAGGGAGAACCAGAAGAGGCGGAGCGGCTGGCGCGAGAGGTGCTTGCCCGCGGGATGGATCCGATGGAAGCGGTAAGCCGCGGTTTCCTTCCGGGGGTCAACCAGGTGGGCGAGGGCTTCGGCTGCGGAGACCTCTTCCTGCCCGATCTGGTACGCGCCGGAGCCGCCATGAAGGCGGCCGTGCGGATCCTCGAACCGGAGATGACGAGGCGGGGCACGGCCCGCGAAGTGGTCGGGCGGGTGGTCCTGGGGACGATCAAAGGCGACATTCACGAAATCGGCAAGACGTTGGTGGGAACCTTGTTGACGGCCAACGGATTCGAGGTTCATGACTTGGGTGTGGACGTGCCGCCCGAAACCTTCGTGGAGAAGGCGCAGGAAGTGGGTGCCGATCTCATCGGCGTCTCGGCGCTCCTGACCACGACGATGGCTGGCCAGCGTCAGGTGGTCGAGGCCGCTCAAAAAGCCGGTTTGCGACCGAAGGTGCGCGTGATCGTCGGCGGGGCCCCCGTGACCAAGGAATGGGCCGACGAAATCGGTGCCGACGGGTTTTCGGAAGACGCAGCCGGCGCCGTCACACTCTCGAAGAGACTCCTGGGGCGGGCATGAGCATCCTCTCGGTTTCCCATCCCAAATTGCGGCTCGAGATCCTCTCGCCCGAGGATGTGCGCCGTATCCACACCGCCACCCTCGACCTCATCGAGACGGTCGGCGTGAGGATGCCATCGCGGCGCGCGCAGGAGATCGTGGCCTCGCACGGTGGTCGGGTGGACCCGGCCACCCATATCGTCCGTATTCCGGGCGCCGTTGTCGAGCAGGCGCTGGCCAAAGCGCCGCCGGCCTACACGCTGGCAGCGCGAGATCCGTCGCTCGATCTGCCGATGGACGGCCAGCACTGTCACCTCGGGACGGATGGCTGCGGGGTAGAGGTGATCGACCCGGCGACAGGGGCACGGCATCGCTCGTCGTTTCAGGACGTGCAGGATGCGGCGCGCGTGGCCGACAGCCTGGATGCCATCGCTTTCCACTGGACGCCGATCTCAGCCCAGGATCGGCCACCCGAGAGCCGATCGTTGCACGAGTTGCTGGCCATTTGGTCGGTCAGCCACAAGCATGTGCAGACCGAATCGATCGTAACCGAACGCGAAGCGCGCGTGGCGGTCGAGATGGCCGCCGCGCTTGCCGGCGGGCGGGAGGCACTGCGCCGGCGCCCCATCCTTTCGATCATGCAATGCACGCTCCCGCCGCTCGCCCAGGATGGCGGCAGCCTGGAGGCGGGCCTGGTTGCAGCGGAAGCCGGGCTGCCGGTAGGCTTCATGACGATGACCTCCTGCGCCTCGACCGGCCCGGCCACGTTGGCGGGCACGCTCACGGTGGGCAATGCCGAAGTGGTGAGTGCGCTAGCGCTGATGCAAATGGCCTACCCGGGCGCGCCGGTGTACTATGCGGCCGCGCAAACGACGATGGACCTTCGCTCGGGTGCCTACACGGGCGGAGGACCGGAGGACTATCTCTTCGGCGCGGCCACCAACGTGCTGGCCGACTTCTACAACGTGCCGCTTTCGATGGGCGCGTTCGCCACGGGCGCCAAGGAGCCGGGCTGGCAGAGCGCCGTCGACAACAGCCTCTCATCGTTCATGGCGATCTCGACCTGGTCCGATATGCTCCTGGGCGCGGGTCTGCTGCACGGTTCCCGCATCCTCTCGTACGAGATGATGCTCCTCGACGCCGAAATCTGGTCGATCCTGTGTTCCATGAGTCGCGGTATCACGGTCGATGATGAGACCTTGGCCCTGGAGGCCATCCGCGAAGTGGGCCCGGGCGGCAACTTCCTTGCCCACCGCCACACCAAGAAACACATGCGCGAGTTGTGGCGGCCGACCTATTTCGACCGGCGCCCCTTCTCCGAGTGGGAGACCAAACGGGACGGCGCCGTGACGTGGGCGAACGCCAAAGCGCGCGAGATTCTTGCCACGCACAAACCCGAACGCCTGGCGCCCGCGGAGAAGGCAGAACTCGAACGGCTCATCGCAAGCGTCGAACATGCCTGAACAAACGGGCCCATCTCGCAACTCGGGGGGTGGGCTGCCATCCCATAATGCGACTCCGACCCGTGGGAGGCACGTATGCCCCTATTGCAGTTGCTGACGAATGAAATGGCGGATCGTGTCCTGGATGAAGCCTATGACCTGCTCGAGACGGTCGGGGTGGATGTCCAAGATAGCGAGGCCGCGCGCTTGTTGATGGAGAACGGCGCGCGTCCGCACAAGGACCGTCGGCGGATAAGCCTGCCCGAGTCAGTTGTGCGCCAGGCGTTAGCGACGGCGCCACACGCGTTCGACCTGGTGGCCGCGGATGGCAGCCCGGCCGTGCACTACGGCGAGGACCGCGTTCACTTCGATCCGGGTTCCTCGGCCGTGCACGTGCTCGACGGCGCGACGCACGAACACCGCAATGCTACCTCTCAGGATCTAGTGGACCTGGTCAAAGTCGCGCATATGTTGCCGGAGTTCGCCGCGCAAAGCACGGCAGTCAACTGCAGCGACGTGCCCACCGATGTGGGTGACATGTACCGCCTTTACCTCGTATTGCTGTACTCGCCCAAGCCGATCGTGACCGGTGCGTTTGGATTGCGGACCCTCGGTTTGATGCGTGACATGCTTATCGCCGTCGGTGGAGACACGGCGCAGGCCCGCAGGCGGGCGGTCTTCGATGTCTGCCCTTCACCGCCGCTCAAGTGGACGGAGTTCGCCTGCGGCAACCTCCTCTTCCTGGCGCGCGAAAAGATCCCGGCCGAGATCATCTCCATGCCGCTCGCTGGGGCGACCGCGCCGGCCACTCTGGCAGGATCAGTTGTCCAGCATGCCGCGGAAACCTTAGCCGGCATCACTCTGCACCAACTGGCCGGCCCTGGCGCGCCGATCGTGTGGGGTGGGGCGCCGGCGATTTTCGACATGCGCTTTGGCACGACGCCGATGGGCGCGATCGAGACGGCCATGATGGACGCCGCGTATACCCAGGTGGGCAAACGTCTCGGACTGCCGACGCATACCTACCTGGGCGCCACAGACGCCAAACTCATCGATGCTCAGGCCGGTCTCGAATCCGGCATGACAGCGCTGGTTGGCGCGCTGGCCGGCATCAATATGATCTCCGGCGCAGGCATGTTGGATTTTCTTGCCTCTCAGAGCGTGGAGAAGCTGGTCCTGGATGCGGAAGGCATCGCCATGGCGCAGCGCCTGCTGCGCGGCATCTCTTCGCGCGAGGCGACGCTGGCCAAAGATGTCTTTGCGCAACTTGGGCCGGACCTTGACTTCCTGGGGCTACGCCACACCCGGCAGAATTTCAAGCTGGAGCAGCACCTGCCCAGCTCGGTCATCGACCGCGCTTCGATTCGTTCCTGGAAGGAAGGCGGTCGACTCTCGGCGCTCGATCGGGCGCAGGCCAGGGCGCGCGATCTGATCCGTCGCTACACGCGTCTGCCCTTTGCGGCGACGGCCGAGCATGACCTCACCGGTATTATGACCGCGGCCGCCAAAGCGGCAGGGTTGGCCCAGTTGCCCGCCGTCCAGTAAGCACACGCGAGGTCCGCTTTCATCGAAAACCCCCACCTCGAGGAGGTGGGGGTTTCATTTCCAGGGTTAGGTTGAACTCCGATGGTCGGACCTGCACCCGCGGGGCCCGGCACGGTGGGACCGGAGCCGGACCCGCGGCGGCGTAACTGAACGAGCCGCTGCTGCCCGAGCCCGCTGCCGGAAAGCGACTAAAACTCCTCGTTCGGCGAACGCAGGCGCAAAACCATCAGGACGACGTTCCACAGCTCGCCGTCGGGAGGCATGAAGTAGTCCTCGATCGTGCACTTGGCTTCGAACCCCAGGCTTTGAAAGGCTTTGATGAACGAGGTCTGATCGTGAATGATCTGGGCCTCGAGCAAATACAGATTTCGCTGGCGGGCAATGTCGATGAGCGCCTGCAGCATACGGTTGCCGAGTCCGCGGCGGCGGAAATCCTTGGCCAGGAAGATGAACACCTGGGCGCGATGGCGCTCCGGCCCCCGGCCGAAGATCAGTGTGGCGTCGCCGACGATGCGATCGCCGATGACCGCCACCAGATGCAGGACCCGGGAGTGGTCGATGTGATCGACCCAGGCTCCAACAACCTTCGCATCGCGGACTTCGTAATGCATGTACCGCCGCTCCTCGAAGGTGACGGAGGAATACAGATCGACCATCGCTTTCTTGTCGTCGGTGGCCAACGGGCGCAGCAGGACGCGCGTTCCGTCCTGCAAGGTCAGCAGCTGCCGAAAAACCAGTTCCTGTCGAGTGACCACGCCTCACGCTCCTTTGCACCGGGCCGCCCGGCGGCCTACCGCCCCGCGTTGAGGGCTATCGACGGCGGGCCTCCCGGGGAGGAGGCCCGCCGTGCGAGAATCCTACCTATTTGGGGGCCGCAGCCTTGGCGGCCTTGCGCAGGTAAACGAACCAGTAAACCAGGCCGACCATGAATGCCCCGCCGATGATGTTGCCGATCGTCACGGGCAGCAGGTTGCCGATGAAGAAGTTGCCCCAGGTCAGATGCGGGAAGTCGGCGGCCGTCTTCTTTATCATTTCGAAGAAGCCGGTGTCCCCCCACTGCTTGATGAACAGTGCGACCGGGATGAAGTACATGTTGGCGACACTGTGCTCGAACCCCGCAGCCACGAAGCATGCGATGGGCGGGATGATCGAGAGGATCTTGTCGGTTGTGGATCGGGCGCTGTAGCACAGCCAGACTGCCATGCACACCAGGGCATTGCACATGATGCCGAGGGCGATGGCCTGGATGAAGGTCAGGCTGGTCTTGGCTTCGCCGATGCTGAGCGCGGCCAGGCCGATGGCGCCGCTTCCGAAGGAGTACTGCTTGCCCAGGAAGACAATGTAGGCGGTCAAGACCGAGCCGACGAAGTTGCCCGTGTAGACGATGACCCAGTTGCGCAGCAGGCCGCCCAGGGTCACTTTGCGATCGGCGAAGGCCATGATGATCAGGTTGTTGCCGGTGAAGAGTTCCGAGCCGCCGACGACGACCAGAATCAGGCCGACGGTGAAGACCAGGCCCGTGAGCAGCCGGACCACGCCGTAGGGCAGGCCGGTGGAGAAGGCGGCCGCGCCGGCCGCGTCCTTGACGGACATCGACCCGGCGCTGACGGTTGTCGCGAAAATGGCGCCGATGGCGATGAACGCACCGGCCAGGATGGCCAGGATGAACATATTGAGCGCCGGGAGGCCGGCCTTCTTGACGCCGAGCTCCTCGGCCTTGGCGGCCATGCCGGGCGGCAGAACTGCATCGAACGAAATCGGTTGATCGCTCATGGTTTGCTCCTGTGATGTAGAGATCGTCTCGCGGGTCCGCTGCTTTGTGATCGCGTGCCGTTGCGTTGGTGCGGGTGGCTGGATTGGAACGGCGGTGGTGCACCTCCTAAGGTGGGTTGGCAGGCAGCATGGTCGGCGCGAGATTGCGGTCGCCGGTTATCCGCCCCAGGGCATGCTGGAGTATTGCTCGAAGGCCTTGTCGTGCATCTCCTTGAAGAGCCGCTCGTGGCCATGCTCCCAGCGGGCAAGCATCTCGAGAACTTTCTTCGACTCGCCCTCGGCCTTCTGGGCCGACGTCTCGTAGAACTCGGCAAAGTCGCGTTCGATGAGATACGCGGTGCGCAGCACGGGCAAGTCGGGCACCATGGCCTCGGTGACGGTCTGGTCGAGTGATTCTGAGGCGGCCCGTTGAGAGAAGAACCCTTCCTTCTGCAGGCTCGTGCCCATTGCGGCGCTCGCTTTTTCGCCGCGGTCAAGGGAGGCGATCTGAGCGCTGATGAAATCGATGTGCTTCTGTTCTTCGGCCGCGAGCGCCCTGAAGGCACCCGCTGCCGCCGGGTGGTGCAGCCGACCAGCGTTCTCTTCGAAGAATCGTTTCCCCTCGTGCTCGCGCTGAAGCGCGTACTCATAGATCTTGCGGATGTCCATGGAATCTCCTTTGGCCTAGAGCGCGGCCGGTTCCACCCGGACCGAGCACACCTTGTACTCAGGGATCTTGGCCACCGGGTCGACGGCCGAATTCGTCAGCATATTGGCCGCCGCTTCGGCGAAGTGGAAGGGAATGAACACGATCCCCGGCTTGATGCGTTCGGTGATCCGGGCGCCGAGCTCGATCTGGCCGCGGCGACTCACGACGCGCACGCGGCGCCCGCCATTGAGCCCGATACGTTTGGCGTCCTCGGGATGGATCTCGATGTACGCCTCCGGCACTTCACTGGCCAGCTTCTTCGAGCGGCGGGTCATCGTCCCGGTGTGGAAGTGGAACATGATCCGACCTGTGGTCAGCGTGAACGGGTACTCGGTATCGGGCAATTCCGCGGCCGGCTTGTAGGGGATAGCTGTGAACAGGCCCAGGCCGCGAGAGAACTTGCCCTTGTGCAGATAAGCCGTGCCGGCGTGCTCGGGGGTGGGGCAGGGCCATTGAAGCGAACCGAGCTGCTCAAGGCGTTCGTAGCTCACGCCACCGTAGCTGGGCGTGAGGCGCGCGACTTCCACCATGATCTCCTGCGGGGAGGAATACTCGAAGCCTTTGCCGCCCATCAGGCGCGCGATCTGGCACACGATCTCCCAATCCTGGCGTGCATCCCCGACGGGCGGGATGGCCTGGCGCACGCGTTGCACGCGTCGGTCGGTGGCGGTGAACGTGCCGTCCTTTTCGGCAAATGAGACACCGGGCAAGACGACGTGCGCCATGCGGGCCGTCTCGGTCAGGAAGATGTCCTGCACGACGAGGAATTCCGCCTGCTCGAGGCAGTGGCGCGCATGGTTGAGGTCAGGATCCGAAAGCATCGGATTCTCGCCCATGACAAACAGGGCGCGTACCTTGCCCTCTTCCAATCCGTTGACCATGTCGGTAACGGTCAGCCCGACCGTGGCGGGCCCGGTGCTGCCCCAGGCCTCCTGGAACTTCTTCTGAACGTCCGGGGAGGAGACGACCTGGTAGCCGGGATAGACGTTGGGCAGTCCACCCATGTCGCAGGCACCCTGGACGTTGTTCTGGCCGCGCAGCGGGTTAACCCCACCGCCCGCAACACCCATGTTCCCGCACAGCATGGCCAGGTTGGCCGTCGACCTGACGTTGTCGATACCCGTGGTGTGTTGGGTGATGCCCATGGCGTACAGGATGGCCGCCGGTTTGCCGGCCGCGTACATCCGTGCGGCCTGACGCAGACTGTCGGCCGGCACGTCTGTGATCTCCTGAACCTTCTCCGGTGTGTACTCGGCCACCAGCTTCTTCAGTTCCTCGAAACCTTCGGTCCGCTCACGGATGAAGGCCTCGTCGGCCAGCCCCTCCTGGATGATCACGTTGATCATGCCGTTGAAGAGGGCGACATCGGTGCCGGGGTTGAAGGCTAAATACAGGTCGGCCCAACTGGCCACCTGGTTGCGGCGCGGATCCAGGACGATGATCTTGGCGCCACGCTGCTTGGCCTTGAGCATGCGTGTGGCAATGAGCGGATGACCTTCGCTCGTGTTCGACCCGATGACCAGGAAGCACATCGTATCCGTCTCGAACTCGGGGATCGAGTTCGTCATCGCTCCGCTGCCGAACGTGGCGGCCAGACCGGCCACCGTGGGAGCATGTCAGAGACGGGCGCAGTGATCGACGTTATTCGTCCCGATCACCGCGCGCGCGAACTTCTGCAAGATGTAGTTTTCTTCATTGGTGCACTTGGCCGACGCCAGAATACCGATGCTGTCGGCGCCGTGGGCGGCCTTCACCTGGCCCAGGCGTTCGGCGACCAATGCCAGCGCCTCGTCCCACGAGGCTTCCACCAGCGAACCGTTCTTGCGGATCAGCGGAGTGTGCAGGCGATCCTTATCCTGAACAAAGGCATAGGCATTCCAGCCTTTGATGCACAACCCGCCGTCGGCGATGACGTGTCCCTTGGCGGGGAGCACGCCGACCAGCTTGCCGTCGAGCACCTGCAGATGGAGATTGCATCCGGTGCCGCAGTAGGGGCAGGTCGTCAAGACGTTCTTGTATTCCATGCGCGTGCCTCCTTGTGGTCGCAGGGCAGCTAATGCGGCAGCCCGGTTTTCGCGTAGTCGCCTTCTTCCAAGACCAGCAGCTGCGGCGGTTTCTGGTCGATGACCGCCCCCGTCTCGTAGCCGAACATCTGCTGGACGTCGTGCGCGATGAGGCGGAACTGGATGGCCATGGGGATGCCGGCGGGGCAGGTCTCCTCGCATTCGCGGCAGGCCACGCACTTGGCCGTCATGTGCATTGCGCGCACAAGATGGTACATGGGCGGCATCGGCATTGGCAGTCGGCCCGTTTCAACCCACGTCTCATCTTCCAGGGCACACACGTTGCAGAAGCACTGCGGGCAGATGTTGCGACAGCCGTAGCACTTGATGCAACGGGTGAATTGCTCTTTCCAGAACGCCAGCTTTTCCTCCTGGCTCTTGGTCAGGAAGGCGTCGGTGAGTGCGTCAGGCACTCCTTCGATCTTGTCGCCAACCGTGACCGTGGCGTGCGCGGTGAAGGGTTTTGCGCAGCGGCAGAAGGTTGCCTCATCCGCCACGCACTGCAGGCCAACCATGCGGACCTTGGCAAGATCGATCTGCGCATGCTTGGCCATCTCAACAATGCCGCGTTCTTCGCAGCCGCGGCAAACGACCGCCAGAGTCGAGCCGGGATGCGCCTTCTGGATGATCTTGAGCGTGTCCGGTACAGGATACTTGGGCCACAAGGCCAGGGCGGCCAGGTCCGCCGGCTGCTCGCGCTGGAAGAGGTGCGGGGCCACGATGCCACCCGGACCCTGCTTGAGAGCCACCACGCCGTCCACTTCCGGGAGCAGGCGTTCGACAGCCTGGCGCAGATCGTTCAACCGGTCGCTCATCGCAGCACCTCGCTCATCGGGGGCAGGGCGCGCATCGTTTCGGTGAACTCCGTGATCACCGTGGCGAACTTCTCGCCTTCCGCCGCCGAGACCCAGTTGATGTAGAGGCGCTGGGGGTCGATGCCGGTGTACTCCAACAGCTTCTTGAGCACGGGCATGCGTTTGGCGGTGCGGTGGTTGCCGGTGCTGTAGTGGCAATCCCCGATGTGACAGCCGAGCACCATCACGCCGTCGGCTCCCTCCCGGAAGGTGCGCAGGACCAGTTCCGGCGAAATGCGCCCGCTGCAGGGGACGCGGATGATCTTCACGTTGGGCGGATACTTCAGGCGGGCCATGCCCGCCGTATCGGCGCCGCGGTAGGAGCACCAGTTGCACAGGAAGCCAATGATCTTCGGCTCGGGCATCAAGCCACCTCCATCTTCGCCTGCTCGAACATCTTCATGGCGGTCATGGCACCGATCATCTCCGAGACGAGTTGGTCATCGGTAAAGTGCTTGAGGGCAATCGATTTCGACAGGCAGGTGCCGACGCAGGTGCCGCAGCCCTTGCACAACGCCTCACGCACATAGGCCTTCTGTTTGTCGTCGAGGAATTCGATCGCCTGGTACGGGCAGGAGGCAATGCACTCCTTGCAGCCCACACAGGACTCCTCGTTGACGATGGCCGTGGCGGCGTCGATCTGGATTTCTTTCTGGCCGATGATCGAGAGCACGCGGGCGGCGGCGGCCGAGCCCTGCGCCACGGAGGCGGGGATATCCTTCGGTCCCTGGCAGGCGCCGGCGACGAAGACGCCGTCGGTCATCGTGGCCACCGGATCGAGCTTGGGGTGCTTCTCCATAAACCAGCGGTCCGCGCTGCACGAGATGCCGAACTTGATTGCCACTTCCTTCGAGTCGTGACGTGGCTCGAGCCCGGCCGAGAGGATGACCATGTCGAACGGGATGCGGCGCTGCAGCCCGGCCAGCGAGTCGTCCACCTGGACGATAACCTTGCCTTCTTCCTCGGGGGTGCGGGCGGTGTCGGTTATCTCTGCCACCTTGCCGCGAATGAAGATGGTGCCTTCCTCCAGGATGCGCTGGTAGAACTCGTCGTAGGCCTTGGCCGGCGTGCGGATGTCGATGTAGAAGTTGTGCACCTCAGCGCCGGTCTTCTCATGCACCAGGTGGGCGAACTTGAGTGACTGCATGCAGCAGATGGCCGAGCAGTAGTTGTTGTAGTGCTTGTCGCGGCTGCCCACGCAATGGACGATGCCCACGCTCTTGGGCACCGAGACGCCGTCGCGCATCACGATCTTGCCACCGGTCGGGCCAGCGGCGTTGGAGAGGCGCTCGAACTCCATGCTTGAGAAGACGTTGGGCAGCCGGCCGTACCCGTATTGGGGGATGCGCCGAGCATCGAACAGGTCCCATCCGGTGGCCAGGATGATATTGCCCACTTTGACGGTGATCAGTTCGTCCTGCTGGTCGAACTTGATCGCTCCGGTGGGGCAGAACTTCTCACATGCCTTGCAGGTCCCCTTCTGGAAGAACGTGCAGTTGGGCCGGTCAATCACCGGGTAGTTGGGCACCGCCTGAGGGAACGGGCGGTAGACCACCTTGCGGTATCCGACCCCGGCCTCGAACACGTCGTCGAC
>Ga0153916_10003177_pt1 | contig 12171 bp, 10 predicted proteins | sample Opewatmetagenome_FD_109642 | JGI IMG/M metagenome (GOLD analysis project Ga0153916, IMG submission 109642) | Freshwater wetland microbial communities from Ohio, USA - Open water 3 Core 3 Depth 4 metaG | ecosystem: Environmental > Aquatic > Freshwater > Wetlands | place: USA: Ohio, Lake Erie...
TAGGCCGGCGCGATGGGGTCGTGGTGGGCGTGGAGCTGGAGGTCTACCGCGAGGGAGAGGAGCTCAAACACCCCAAGACGGGTGAAGTGCTGGGTCGCACCGAGAAGACCCTCGGTCGCGTGAGCGTCATCGACGTTTTCGAGGCTTATTCCACCGCCAAGGTCGTCCAGGGCGCAGGCATCGCCGCAGGTGACAGGGCGAGGGTGTCGGCAGGCAAGATCCGCCTGACCGTGCTTCCCCTCTCGACGGGTGTCAAGGACAACCTCATCGAAGCGGCCCTCCAGGAGGTGGTGGATGGGCTCAGCCGGACCGGGCGCTTCAGCGTAGCCATGGGTGACTCCCTCGGCGTGGCGCTCGGTCAGCAAGGGATCAAGCCCGAGGAGGCGCTCGAGGGCAAGGGCTTGGCGCAGGCGGCCGAGCGCTACAAGGCCGAAAACCTCCTCGTTGTCCACTTCAAGCGCGTCGAGACGAAGCCGTACATGGACGTGCGCCTTTTCCAGCTGCCGCGGACCAATGCAGCGCTCGCCACAGCTTTCTTCGTGCCGCCATCCATTCGCCCGACGCCGGCGGGTGGGCGGTTCTCCCAGGGTGGCCCGGCCAACCCGCCCCAGGCCAAGCAGCGCTCCCTCCTGGCGCGGCTCTTGGGCGGTGAGCTCGAGGCGGGCTCTTACTCCAGCGGGGAGAATAGCATCCCGCTCCGCGAGGTGGCCAAGTTCCCCTTCCCGGTCGTGGCCATCGACGTGGGTGTGATGCCGACGGACAAGATTCCGCGCATGGTGGTGAGTGACGGGGACAAGGTCTACCAATACAAGGTCGTGGGCACGAAACTCGAGGCCGAGTGGTCTATCTCGGTGCGTTCCATGGGCCGCCTCTTCTCGCTGTACTTCGTGGACCTCGACGGCGACGGCGTCTTCGAGATCGTGGGCAACCGATACGACTCCAATATCGGGCTCAACTCCTTCATCCTGAGCGCGAAGGACGGCAAGCCGAAATTCCTGGCCGACGATCTCGACGCGTTCCTCTTCCCGGTGGACCTGACGGGTCAGGGGTACAAGCAGACGCTGTGGGCCCAGCGTTTCAGCCCGGATACGTTCTTCACCCGGGGCCAGGCGGACCAGATGGCCTGGAAGAACGGCAAGCTCGTCAAGGACCACTCGGTGCCCGTGCACTCGTCCTTCAGGCCCATGGGCGCGGTCTTCTCCAACATGAACGGCAAGGACTCGCGTGTGCTGGCGTTCATCGACGAGTTCAACCGGCTCCAGATGGCCGCCGAGGGCGAGGACCTCTGGCGCTCGGGGACGGCGGTGGGGGGCGGCATCATCACCGTCGAGACCTTGAGCATGGGGACGACCAGCCGCGTGCGGCGGAGCCTGTTCTACAAGATCGAACCCACGCCGCTCGCCATTGACCTCGACGGGGACGGGGTGGACGAGGTCATCGTGCCCCAGAACATCGTCAAGGAAGGGCTTCTGGCCATCATCTTCAAGGGGCCTGCGGGCTTCAGGCTGCAGTCCATCGATACGGGCTTCGAGGGCATGATCACGGCGCTGGGTGGCTTCAAGACCGATGACGCCACGCAGCCGACCATCATCGCGACCGTGGTCCGCTTCAAGAACCTCCTCAAGACCTCGGGCGAGACCCAGGTCATCATGACCATCCCGCAGGAGTAGTCTCGCTGGCCCGCCGCGCCCACCCGTCCGAGTCCGGAGTCGAACCATGATCCACGCGTACCGGGGCGTCCTGCCCAACGTGCACTCGTCTGCCTGGATCGCGGATTCTGCCGACGTCATCGGCGACGTGCACTTCATCCGCGTCGGCCGCGGGACCAACCTCCAGGACGGCGCCGTCATCCACGTCAACCGCAACGGCACGCCGACCATCCTCGGGGACTACGTCACGGTCGGGCACGCCGCGCGGCTCCACGGCTGCCACATCAAATCGAACTGCCTGGTCGGCACCGGCGCGTGCTCATGGGCGCCCCCGCGCGGGTCAAGCGCTCCGTGACCGAGAAGGAGCTCGAGCTGATCTACCGATCCGCGAAGAACTACATCGGCCTCGTCGCCGAGTACATGGACGCGCGGGGCGCCTGAGATCATGACCATCAAGGCGGTGCGGGGCGTGCGCGACATCCTGCCCTCGGAGACGGGCAAGTGGCAGCGCGTGGAGGCCGCGGGGCGAAAGACCTTCGAAGCCTACGGCTACCGGGAGATCAGGCTGCCGCTGTTCGAGCGCACCGAGCTCTTCGCACGCGGGATCGGCGACGAGACCGACATCGTCAAGAAGGAGATGTACACCTTCGACGATCGCGGCGGCGACTCGCTCACGCTCCGGCCCGAGGCGACCGCGTCGCTCCTGCGCGCCTACATCGAGCACGGCTTCCAGGTCGAGCCCAAGCCGGTCCGCCTCTACACGGCCGGCCCCATGTTCCGCTACGAGCGCCCCCAGGCGGGGCGCTACCGGCAGTTCCACCAGGCCAACGTCGAGGCGCTCGGCGAGGTCAATCCCGCGGTGGACGCCGAGGTCATCTGCATGCTGATGGACTTCTTCCGCGCGCTGGGCCTAGGCTCACGCCTGGTGCTGCACGTCAACTCCATCGGCGACGCCGGCGACCGCGCGGCGTATATCGCGCGGCTCGTGGACTATCTCCGGCCTCACGCGGCGGCGCTCTGCGGGGAATGCCAGGCCCGGCTCGGGCGAAACCCGCTCCGCGTGCTGGACTGCAAGGTGCCCGACTGCCAGCCCGTCGTCGAGAAGGCGCCGTCCATTCTCGACTCGCTGTCGCCCGAGGCGGCGAAGCACTTCGAGAGCGTGCGCGGCTACCTCGACGTCATGGGGCAGGCCTACACGGTCACGCCGCGCCTCGTCCGCGGGCTCGACTACTACGTGCGCACCACCTTCGAGGTGAAGACTGCGGACCTGGGAGCCCAGGACGCGGTCGCGGGCGGCGGGCGCTACGACGGCTTGATCGAGCGCCTGGGCGGACCCGCGGACCCCGGCATCGGCTTCGCCATAGGTCTCGAGCGGGTGGTCCTTCTCCTGGGGGATGCGGAGGCGGCCTCGCGCCCGTTCGTGCTCCTGATACCGCTGGGAGACCAGGCGCTCCAGCGCCTGATGCCCGTCGCGCGCGCGGTCCGCCAGGGCGGCGTCGCCGCGGAGCTAGGCTATGGCGCCCGCAAGCTGCCGCGCGAGCTCGAGCGGGCCAACAAGCTCGGCGTCGCCTACGCGGTCATCGCGGGGGAGAACGAGCTGGCGGCGGGGGAAACGGTGCTGCGAGAGATGAAGACGGGAGAGCAGAGGCGCGTGCCGATCGCCACGCTGGCCGCCGAGCTCCGCGACCTCGCCGCCAAGGGCGCCTCCCCCAAGGGGGCTTCCCAATGACCGAGACGCGCGGCGAGCCCCGAGTCGAGCCCCAAGTCGAAACTATGTCCGGATGGAAGCGGACGCATTCCTGCGGCGCGCTCCGCGCTGGGGACGCCGGCAAGACCGTCACGCTGATGGGCTGGGTCTTCAGGCGGCGCGACCACGGCGGGCTCATCTTCGTGGACATCCGCGACCGCGAGGGCATCACCCAGTGCGTGTTCAACCCGGGCGACGGCGCCCTGGCACACGCCAAGGTCCAGGGTGTCCGCGGCGAGTTCGTCCTGGCGGTGCGCGGCACGGTCGCCCCGCGTCCGGCGGGAACCGAGAACGCGAAGATCCCGACCGGCGCCGTCGAGGTGCACGCGGCCGAGCTCAAAATCCTCAACGACTGCCGGCCGCTGCCCTTCCAGATCGACACCGAGGGCGATGCCGAGGTGGACGAGACACTCCGCCTCAAGTATCGCTACCTCGACATGCGCCGCGCGTCCGTTCTCAAGGCCTTCCAGGTGCGCGACCTGCTCTGCCGGGCCGTGCGCGACTACCTCCACGAGCACGGCTTCCTCGAGGTGGAGACGCCCTTCCTGACCCGCTCGACCCCCGAGGGCGCGCGCGACTTCCTCGTGCCGAGCCGGCTCCAGCCCGGCTCGTTCTACGCGCTGCCGCAGTCGCCCCAGCTCTTCAAGCAGCTCCTGATGGTGGCGGGCTTCGAGCGCTATTTCCAGATCGTCCGCTGTTTCAGAGACGAGGACCTGCGAAAAGATCGCCAGCCGGAGTTCACCCAGGTCGACATCGAGACCTCCTTCCTCGACCGCGACGACTTCTTGCCCATCGTCGAGGGCATGGTCGCGGCGATCTGGCGGCGGGTGAAGGGCGTCGAGCTGGCGCTGCCGTTCCCGCGGCTGGCCTATGACGAGGCCATGGCGCGCTTCGGCTCTGACAAGCCCGACCTGCGCTTCGGCCTCGAACTCAGGGACGTCTCGGCGCTCTTCGCGGGAGGCGAGTTCCAGGCCTTCGCCCAGGTGGTGGCGGACGGCGGCGCCGTCAAGGCGCTCCGCATCCCCGGAGCCGGCGGGATGAGCCGGAAGGAGCTGGACGACCTCACGGCCGAGGCCAAGCAGGCGGGCGCCAAGGGTCTGGTCTGGATCAAGGTGACGGCCGACGGGGTCAACTCGCCCGTGGCCAAGTTCCTCGCCGCCGTGCAGGAGCGGCTCCTCTCCTCGACGGCCGCCGCGACAGGTGATCTCCTGCTGCTCGTGGGCGACGCCCCGGCGCTGGCCGCGACGGTCCTCGGCCGCCTGCGCGTGGACCTGGCCAGGCGCTTCAAGCTGGTCCCGGAAGACCACGACGTCTTTGCCTGGGTCATCGACTTCCCCCTCGTGGAGTGGAACGCGGACGAGAAGCGCTGGGACGCCGTCCATCATCCGTTCACGGCGCCGCGCGATGAGGACCTGCCGCTCCTCGAATCCGACCCCGGCCGAGCCCGCGCGAAGGCGTATGACCTCGTGCTCAACGGCCAGGAGGCGGCCGGCGGCTCCATCCGCATACACCAACAGTCGGTCCAGGAGCGCCTCTTCGGCCTGATCGGTATCTCCAAGGAGGAGGCGCGGGCGCGCTTCGGCTTCCTGCTGGAGGCGCTCGAGTTTGGCGCGCCGCCCATGGGGGGCATCGCCTTCGGACTCGACCGGCTCGCGGCGAGTCTGGCTGGGCAGGAGTCCATCCGCGAGGTCATCGCGTTCCCGAAGACGCAGAAGGGCACCTGTCCGCTCACCGACGCCCCCGCCCCCGTGGACGCGCGCCAACTCCGCGACCTCGGGATCAGAATAGTCGAAGGAGCTGGCCCCGCGTGACCGAAGTCGCCAGCGCCACCCGCCGCGTCCTGATCCCGCCGGACCTCAACCTGCTCGCTTTGCTCGGGCGCAACGACGAGCACCTGAAGCTGCTCGAGACGCAGTACGACGTCCGGGTGACCTCCCGCGGCCACGACGTCACGCTCCGGGGCGACGAGGGAAGGCTCCAGCAGGCGGAGAAGGTGCTGCGCGACCTGATAGACATGCTGCGCGCGCGGCCGTCGCTGGGCGCGGCCGACATCCGCTCGGCCCTCCGCATCGCCGGCGCCGAGCCGGACACCGACCTCAAAGGCTTTCTGGCCGACGCCATCGCGGTGCCGTCGCGGCGCAAGCTCATCAGCCCGAAGACGGCCAACCAGAAGCGCTACCTCGACGCGATCCGGACCCACGACCTCGTTGTCTCCATCGGGCCCGCCGGCACCGGCAAGTCCTACCTCGCCGTCGCCATGGCGGTCTCCGCCCTCGTCAAGCGCGAGGTCTCGCGCATCATCCTGACGCGCCCGGCCGTCGAGGCGGGCGAGCGGCTGGGCTTCCTGCCGGGCGACCTGATCGAGAAATTCCACCCCTACCTCCGGCCGCTCTACGACGCGCTGTACGACATGCTCGAGGCCGAGAAGGTCACCACGCTCAGCGAGAAGGGGGCGATCGAGATCGCGCCGCTCGCGTACATGCGCGGCCGCACGCTCAACGACGCTTTCATCATCCTCGACGAGGCGCAGAACACGACCTCGGAACAGATGAAGATGTTCCTGACGCGCCTCGGCTTCAACTCCAAGATGGTCATCACGGGCGACATCACGCAGGTGGACCTGCCGTCGAGCCGGCCTTCGGGGCTCATCGAGATCCAGCATGTCCTCAAGGACATCGACGGCATCCGCTTCGTCTACTTCGACCACCGCGATGTCGTGAGACACGATCTCGTCTCGGCCATCGTCCGCGCCTACGACCGCGTCAAGCCCGCCCGGTCCGGGCCGGCTCCGGACGCCGGCGCCTGATGCCCGCCGCCGTCAGCAATCTCCAGCGGAAGGTTCGCGTCTCGCCGGGCAGGATCCGGAGGACGGCCGAGTCCGCCCTCTCCGCGCTCGGCCGCGCCGACCGCGACGTCCACGTGAGCGTGGTGGACGACCCCGCGATCCGGCGGCTCAACGCGCGCTACCTCCGCAGGCGCAGGACGACCGATGTGCTCGCCTTCGACCTCCACGCGCCCGGGCCGTCGCGCCTCATGGGCGAGGTGATCGTCTGCGCGGACACCGCGAGGCGGCAAGCCCGCCGCCTTGGCGTGCCAGTGGCGCTCGAGCTCGACCTGCTGGTGGTCCACGGGCTCCTGCACCTGGCGGGGTGGGGCGACCACGAGCCTCGGGAGGCGCGGCTCATGCACGAGCGCGAGCGGGAGATCCTGGCGGAGACCGGCCGTCGCGCCCCGTCGCGTCTCTGGAACGGGCTCCTCGAGCCGCGATGACCGATCCCACGCACAGGGCGGGCTTCGTCGCGCTCGTGGGCCGCCCGAACGTCGGCAAGTCCACCCTCCTCAACCGGCTCGTGGGCGAGAAGATGGCCATCGTCTCGCGGAGGCCGCAGACCACCCGCACGCGCATCACCGGCATCAAGCACCTGCCTGATGCCCAGGTGGTCTTCGTGGACACGCCGGGCCTGCACGAGGGCACGGGCCGGCTCGGCGAGCTGATGGTCAAGACCGCCGAGCGGGCGCTCCAGGACGTCGACCTCGTCTGCCTGGTCCTCGAGGCGACAGAGAAACCGGAGCGGCTCGACCGCGCCATCTTCGAGCGCCTCAAGGGCGTGAGGGCTCCCGTCTACGCCGTGCTCAACAAGGCCGACCTCGTCGCTCCCAAGTCGAAGCTCCTGGCGCTCATCTCCGCCTGCCGCGCCGCGTTTGCCTTCAAGGAGATCGTGCCGGTCTCGGCCGAGACCGGGGAGAATTGCGATCGTCTCCTGACCCTCATCGTGGCGGCCATGCCGCAGCGACCGCCGCACTTCCCGCGCGAGTCGCTGACCGATCAGCCCGAGACCTTCTGGGTCGCCGAGGCGATACGCGAGAAAATCTTCCGCCTGACAAACCAGGAAGTGCCCTATGCCTGCGCGGTGCGGGTCGCTGAGATAAAGGAGCGCAAGCGGCCCGAGTGCCTGTACATCCGGGCGAGCATCTTCGTCGAGCAGGACTCGCAGAAGGGCATCCTGATCGGCAAGGGCGGGGCCATGCTCAAGCGCATCGGCACCGCCGCGCGCGAGGACCTCGAGCGCTTCTTCGGGATCAAGGTGTTCCTCGAGCTGACCGTGGCGGTGAGACGAAACTGGAGGAAAGACGAGCGGGCCCTCAAGGAATTCGGCTTCCTCTTGACCTCCTAGCGATGGCGCTGTACAAGACGCAGGGCATCGTCATCGGGCGCCGGGCGCTCGGCGAGAGCGACCGGCTGGTGGACTTCTACACGCGCGACCACGGCAGGGTGCGCGGGGTCGCCAAGTCGGCGCGCCGGACGCGGTCTCGCTTCGGCAGCGCGCTGGAGCTTTTCACGCTGGGCGAGCTCTGCTTCTTCGACACGGGGCGCAGCGAGCTGGTGCGCGTGGATCACTTCGACATCGTCCATCCGTTCGTCAGGGTCCGCGAGCACCTGGAGCGGCTGGGGCAGGGGGCGTGGGTCATCGAGTGCCTGACGCGGCTCACGCCGGATCGCGATTCGCAGCCGGCCCTCTTCGGGCTTACCCTGCGGAGTCTCCGGGCGCTCGACGCCGGCGCGCGGCCCCAGCGGGTCGCCAGCTGCTTCGCGCTGCGCGCGGTGGACCTCCTCGGCCACCGGCCCCGCATCGACCGCTGTGTCGAGTGCGGGCGCGCCTACCCGTTTCCCGAGGCCGCCCTCGACATGACGGCGGGAGGGCTCCTCTGCGCCCGCTGCGGGGCCGGCGCCGACGCGCTCCCGCTCTCGGGCCCCGCCGTCGGGCTCCTCAAGCGGCTGCGCGCCCTGGCGTGGGAGGAGGGGCTCCAGCTGCCGCTCGCGGCCGACCTCGACGCCGAGCTGGCGGCGACCCTCGAGGGCGTCATGACCCGCCTGATGGGCCACCTGCCGCGCTCCTCGCGCTTCCTCGCGCAAACCCGGCGCACGCTCCTTGCGCCGCTTCCCTGAACGCCGCAACCGCCGTGCTATCCTGAGCCCATGTCGCTGACCATGGACACGCTCGTTTCCCTCTGCAAGCGGCGCGGCTTCATCTTCCAGTCGAGCGAGATCTACGGCGGCACGGGCTCCTGCTACGACTACGGCCCGCTGGGAGTCGAGCTCAAGCAGAACATCAAGCGGCTCTTGTGGCGTGACTTCGTCCAGAGCCGCGCGGACATGGTGGGCATCGACGCGTCGATCCTGATGCACCCGACCGTCTGGAAGGCGAGCGGGCACCTGGACCATTTCACCGATCCCATGGTGGACTGCCGGGAGTGCAAGCTGCGCTTCCGCGCGGACCACGTGGACACGCTGCCGTGGACCCACTACTGCCCCGCGACCAAGGGGAACAAGTTCACGATTCCTCCGGGCGAGCCGTGCAGCCACTGCGGCGCTCGGCGGACGCTGTGTCCCGACTGCGGCAAGGGCGAGCTGACGGCGCCGCGCCAGTTCAACCTCATGTTCAAGACCTTCATGGGCCCGGTCGAAGAGGACGCGTCCGTCGCCTACCTCAGGCCCGAGACGGCGCAGGCCATGTTCGTCAACTTCGACAATGTCCTCCAGTCCATGCGGATGAAGCTCCCTTTCGGCATCGCTCAGGCCGGACGATCGTTCCGCAACGAGATCACGCCCGGCAATTTCATCTTCCGGACGCGCGAGTTCGAGCAGATGGAGATCGAGTACTTCGTCAATCCGCATGACACCGTCGAGGGACGGCCCGCCGACGAGTACTGGCACGACCGGTGGATCGCGGACTGCATGGCGTGGTTCCGGCGCTACGGGCTCTCCGGGGAGAACCTGCGGCTGCGCGAGCATGATAAAGACGAGCTCTCCCACTACTCCAAGCGCACCGTGGACATCGACTATCGCTTCCCGATTGGCTGGAGCGAGCTGATGGGCATCGCCAACCGGACGGACTTCGATCTCAGGCAGCATGCGAAATTCAGCGGCAAGTCGCTGACGTACTTCGACGAGGAGCGGAAGGAGCACGTCGTGCCCTACGTCGTCGAGCCCGCGATGGGCGTGGACCGTGCGCTCCTCGCCTTCATGGCAGATGCCTACGTCGAGGAAGAGGTACGGGGCGAGAAGCGGGTGGTCCTGCGCTTCCATCCCGAGCTGGCGCCGGTGAAGGTGGCCGTCCTGCCGCTTCTCAAGAAGCGCGATGAGATCGTGCGTACGGCTCGCGCGATCCGGGCCGATCTCGCCAAGCAGTGGCGGGTCGTGTACGACGACACGGCGGCTATCGGCAGGCTCTACAGGCGCCAGGACGAGGTCGGCACGCCCTACTGCGTCACCGTGGACGTGCAGACCGTGGGCGACAGCGAGAAGGGCGAGGCGGGCGACGGCGAGGTGACGATACGCGACCGCGACTCCATGGAGCAGGCCCGCGTCCCCATGGACGCGCTGCCCGCTGTCTTCCACGATCTCCTGAACGGCGGCGCCTGGTCCCAGGTCGCCGCCCGGTACCCAGCCGCGAAGTGAGCTATGGGCTCTGGGTTGGGGACTTGACGGCTGGCGCGCCAGCCTCGCCGGCCTGATCGGTCGCCGCCTCGCTCTTGGGACCTCCCCGCGCGGGCCCGCAGGTGTTCTTGGGCTCGGTGCCCGCCAGGAAGGCCATCGGTACGGGCTTGGCGCAGGAACCCGACGCCGAGAGATCCACCGGCACGACCACTACACCCTCCGGGATCGGGAAGTCTTCCACTGGTGTTCCAGCCAGCGCCTCTTTCATGAACGCCAGCCAGATCGGCACCGCCACGCGCGAGCCGGTCTCGTCCTTGCCGAGGCTCCGCGGCTTGTCGTAGCCGACCCAGACGCCCGTGGCCAGGGTCGGCGTGAATCCGATGAACCAGGCGTTGGAGTAGTCGTTGGTGGTGCCCGTCTTGGCTGCCACGGGCCTGCCGAGGGCCTTGGCCGCGTGCCCCGTGCCGCGCTCGACGGTGCCCTCCATCATGTGGGTGACGACGTACGCGAGATCGGGGGGCAGCGCCTGCCGCCCCTGCGGGACGTTCTCCTCGAGGAGCTTGTGCTGCGCATCCAGCACGTAGCGGATAGCGATCGGCTTGACCCACGTGCCCTGGTTGGCGAGCGCGCCGTAGGCCGATGTCAGCTCGAGCAGCGTCAGGTCTGACGTGCCCAGCGCGATCGACAGGTTCTCCTGGAGGGGGCTGTCCACGCCCAGGCGGCGGGCGATGTCCACCGTGCGGCGGACGCCGGTCCGCTCCTGGACCTTGACTGCCGCGACGTTGATGGACTCCTCGAGCGCCTGCTGGTAGGTGATGGGGCCGCGGAACTTCCTGTCGTAGTTGTCCGGCTTCCAGATCTTGCCGCCGGCGAGCGGGTACTGGATCGGCGAGTCGTCCACCACGCTGGCCGGCGTCATGCCCGACTCGAGGGCCGCCATGTACACGAACGGCTTGAAGGCCGAGCCCGGCTGGCGGTGGGCCTGCACCGCGCGGTTGAACTCGCTCTTGAAGAAGTCGTAGCCACCCACCATGGCGCGGATGTAGCCGGTCTGGGGCTCGAGAGCGAGCAGCGCCCCTTCGGGCCGCTCGGGCGCCGGCGCGCCCTTGGCGGCCGACGAGGCCCTGCGCGTCTCGAGGGCGCGCAGTCCGTCGCGCAGCGAGGTTTCCGCCTTGAGCTGCATGGCGGGCGAGAGCGTCGTGTAGACGTGGAGCCCGCCCTTGAAAACCAGGTCGGCGCCGTACTGCGCTTCGAGGTACTGCTGCACGAACTCGATGTAGTACTGCCCCGTCGTGCGGCGGCGCTCCGGCGGCACCAGGTCGAGGCCCGCATGGCCCATGCGCTTGGCCTGCTCGGGCTTGAGCGCGCCGGTGTCCACCATGCGGCCGAGAACGGTGGCGCGCCGGCGGACCGCGGCGTCGGGGTGGTCGAAGGGCGAGTATGTCGCCGGCGCCTTCGGCAGCCCTGCCAGGAGCGCGCACTCCGCCGGCGTGAGCTCGCTGACGCCCTTGCCGAAGAAGGTGCGCGAGGCGGCCTCGACGCCGAAGGCGCCGTGGCCGAAGTAGATCTGGTTCAGGTACATCTCGAGAATGCGGTCCTTCGAGTAGCGGCGCTCGAGCTCGATGGCGAGCACCGCCTCCTTGAGCTTGCGATCGAGGCTCCTGTCCGGCGTGAGGAAGAGGACCTTGGCCAGCTGCTGGGTGATGGTGCTGCCGCCTTCCACGATGCGCCCGCGGCGGAAGTTCTGGTAGACGGCCCGGGCGATGCCCATCGGGTCCACGCCGAAGTGGGAGTAGAAGCGAGCGTCTTCCGTCGCGATGACGGCCTGCTTGAGCGCCGGCGGCATCTGGCCGAGCGTCACGAAGATGCGTCGCTCGACGTGGAACTCGGTGATCTGCTCGTCGTTCTCGTCGTAGACTTTCGAGCCGACGCTGGGTTCGACGCTCTCCAGCTGGGTGACGGAGGGCAGGGAGCGCGGCAGGATCGACAGCACCCAGAACGCCGAGACGCCGGCGGCGAGCACGCCGACGGCCAGAACCACCACAATGGGCACGAGGAGCAACCGCAGCCAGCGGCGGCGCCTTGGAGACTTGGAAAGCTGTTTCCCTCGTGGTTGGCGGGCCATGGATTGCTATTATACCCACGTGAGCGCGACCCGTCCTTCGATCGACGCCCAGATGGTTCGCATCCGGCGCGGGGCCGCCGAGATCGTCGTCGAGGCCGAGCTGCGCGCGAAGCTCGAGCGCTCGGCGAGGAGCGGGAGCCCGCTGAAGGTCAAGCTGGGCCTCGACCCGACGGCGCCCGATCTGCACCTCGGACACACGGTCGTCCTCCAA
>Ga0153916_10003178_pt1 | contig 12169 bp, 12 predicted proteins | sample Opewatmetagenome_FD_109642 | JGI IMG/M metagenome (GOLD analysis project Ga0153916, IMG submission 109642) | Freshwater wetland microbial communities from Ohio, USA - Open water 3 Core 3 Depth 4 metaG | ecosystem: Environmental > Aquatic > Freshwater > Wetlands | place: USA: Ohio, Lake Erie...
GTTTACCTCAATGAATTAATTCTTATCGTCCGGGATCGCATACACCCCGGGCACATTGCGCAGATAGCCCTTGTAATCCATGCCGCAGCCGAACACGTAGCGATCTTCGACATCGAGACCGACGAAGTCCGCTTCAAGCCCGCTCTTGCGCTTATGCAGCTTATTCAATAACACCGCGGTATATACCTCGCGCGCGCCCGCCTGACGGCAGGCCTCGCAGATCGCCGCCAAGGTGACGCCCTCGTCAAGGATGTCGTCGACCAGCAGTATTACCCGGTCCTGCAAGGAATGCGAGGGCCGCACCAGCCAATGGAGTTCGCCCCCCTGGGTCTTGCCGCGATAACGGGAGGCGTGGAGATAATCCATTTGCAGCGGGAAATCGAGGCGGGGCAAAAGCTGGCCGGTCGGGATCAGTCCCCCCACCATCACCGAGATCACCAGGGGATTGCGCTCCTGCAAACGTTCCGTAATCGCCGCCGCCAAGCGGTCATAGGCGTCGTCGATATCCTCCTTGGAATAGAGGCGCTCGGCGCGGGCGTTGACTTCGCGGATTTCCTGCAGAGAGACGTTGGACATGATGGCGGCTTCTTCTCGGTAATTTCCCGGGACGATTATAGGCAGTTAAAAATCCAGCGTCACGCCCAGCGAAGGAAAATCCACCCCCCGGTCCATGGTTCCGGCAAACCGTACCGTGGTATGTTCCCACTCCAAGCGCGCATGCCAATCGCCGCGAAAGCGCAGATCGGCGCCGACGCCGTAGATCCCGCTCATGCCGTCATCGCGCTCCGTAAGCACATCCCCCAGCGTCAGCGTGCCGCCGGAAACAGTGGGATTGGATATCATGGTGGTATCCCACATAAAGATCCCACCTTTGACGAACAGCGCGAAACGCTGCTTGAACGGCCAGGCGAGCACCCCTTCCAGGTTCATACCCTTCGCCTCGGCCCTGCCCATCACCGAACCGGACTGCCACACTGAGCTCAGCACCCCCGGCTCGAACGCCGTGAACTTGGTATCCGCAAGGTGCATATAGCTCAACTCCACATCAAGATGGGGCGTGAAGCGATAACCGGCGATAATTTTATACGCGGCGCCCTTGTTTTTGAGCTTGTCATTGACGAGCGTGCCGTCGTCCCAATCCCGGTCGGCAATATGCACGGCGCTCTCGCCGGCCGCGACTCCTCCATACCATCCTTCAGTCTGCGCCGCCTTGGCGCAGCCAAGCATTAGCGATAGCAAAGCGGCGACGGCGGCTCGTGAGGATATTTTCACTCAAGCACCTATCATGGCCGATGAGAGGAAACGCCGACATCGGCCGCCACGGGGTTCTGCCACGGCCATACCGTCTCATGCGGCGCGGGCGGAAGTTGCGGCAGGGACTGCATGGGGAAGCGGCCGGTCAAACTCTCGAGAAAGGCGACGATGTCTGCAACTTCCTTATCCGGGGGCGTGACATTGAGCTCGGTGCGCGCCATGACCCGCACCGCCTCGCTCAAGGTAGTGACACTGCCGTTGTGGAAGTATGGACCAGTAAGCGCGATATTGCGCAAGGCCGGCAGGCGGAACATGCGCCGTTCGCCGGGATCGCGGCTGAAATCATACCGGCCGAGGTCATCGGTGAGCCTATAGCGGGCGTCGTACTCGCTGCCGAGGAAATTGGGGAACAATTCGTAAAAGCCGTCGCCCATCTTGAGATACGGCCCCGGCGCCGGACCGGCGAAGTTGACGCCGAAATGGCAGGACATACAGCCGATCTCGCGGAAGCGCTCCAGGCCGCGCTTGGCCGGTTCCGACAGGGCCTGCTGATCCCCGCGAATATAGCGATCGAAGGCGCTGTCCGGCGTCGTCAAGGTTCTGATATAGGAAGCGATGGCCTTGGCCGTATTGTCGAGGCTGACGGTGCCGTCATCGCCGAAGGCCTGCGCGAATTCGTCACGGTAACCGGGGATCTGCGCCAGACGCTTGCGCACCTCGCCCGCATCGGGCATGGCCATCACCGTGTCGTCGAGGAAGTGACTGTGCAACTGCTCTTCCAGGCTGCGCGCCCGCCCGTCCCAATAGAGCACAGTCTGGAATGCCACGTTCCACACTGTCGGTGCGTTGCGCCGCCCGCTCTTACCCAGTGCGCCGGCGGAAACGGGGCGATCGTCTTGCCCGCCCGCCAACAGGTTGTGACAGCTGTTGCAGGATACCGTGCCGGTCAGCGACAAACGCCGATCGAAGTAGAGCTGCTTGCCCAATGCGATCTTCGCATCGCTCAGCGGATTGTCCTCGGGGACGGGGACCTGCGCCGGCAAGGGCTGCAATATATCGAAGGCTCCCGCCTCCCCCACTCCTACCAGCCAGACCGTGATGACCGCCAATACCCACCACACCCGCTTACCCGTCGCCACAACAGTTCCTTTTTGTAATCAGATGACATCACAGCTCGTAACTAATAGCTGATGACTGACAGCTAAGGAAGCTGAATATTTCGTCATTCCGGGCGTAGCGCAGCGAAGACCCGGAATCCAGTGCCTTTACTCAATAGATCACTGGATTCCGGCTTTCGCCGGAATGACATCAAAGAAATTAATCAGACCTTCCATAGCTGATGGCTGACAGCTAATAACCGCCGCGATTTTACACCAAATCCGGTTCATCCGGCCGGCCGCATTCGGCCACCGCCTGCAAGGCCTCGCGCCAGTTCGGTTCCAGCCGCAAGCGCGTGCGATCGATCTTGCCGCGGCCGTGGAGCCGCGCCAGGCGCAATTGCGAGGCGGGATTGCGGTAACCCTCCAAATGATTCAACAACGGCGGGATCGCCGCCAATTCATTGCACAGCAATAGCATGTCGCAGTCCGCCTCCAGCGCCGCCTCGGCCCGCTGCGCGATATCCCCCGCCGTACCGGCGCCGGCCATCCCCAGATCGTCGCTGAAGATCGCGCCTTGAAAGCCTAAGCCCCCGCGCAATACCTCTTGCATCCAAAAACGCGAAAACCCGGCGGGCTTGGCATCGACGCGCGGATACACGACGTGGGCCGCCATCAGCGCCGGGAGACCGTAATCGATCATGCGTTCGAAAGGCACGAGGTCCGCCGCGGCGATATCCTCGAAAGGGCGGTTATCGGTCACCACCACCAGATGGGAATCGGCCGCCGCCGTGCCGTGCCCCGGAAAGTGCTTGCCGACCGCCCTCATCCCCGCCAGGTCCATGCCCAGCATGAAGGCATGGGCCAGATCCGCCACCGCCTCGGGATCGCCGTGAAAGGCGCGGTCGCCTATCACCTCGCTGGTGCCGCAATCCAGATCCAACACCGGCGCGAAACTCAGGTCTATGCCGACCGCGCGCAACTCCGCCGCCATCAGCCAGCCGAGGAGATGGGAAAAGCGTTTGGTCTTTTTGGCATCCTTGTCGTAAAGGCGCCCCAACGGGCGCATGGGCGGCAAGGCGACGAAGCCGTCGCGGAAACGCTGCACCCGCCCGCCCTCGTGATCCACCGCCACCAGCAAGGGCGAGTCCTTGAGACCGTGTATCGCCGTTACCAGGGCCGCCAACTGCTCCGGGTTTTGATAGTTGCGGGTGAACAGAATCACACCGCCGATAAGCGGGTGGCGCAACATCTCCCGCTCTTCCGCGCTCAGGGTCAGGCCTGAAACACCCACCATCAACGGTCCTAAGCTCATCACCTATACTCCGTTTGCCTTGAGGCATCCCTATTCACTACCGGTTCCGCACATCCATCCAATCGCGCAGCCTATCCCCCAACAGATTCACGCCCAGCACCACCATCATCAGGGCCAGGCCCGGCGCCAACACCATGTGCGGGGCCATCAACATGTAACGCGTCCCGTCGCGAATCATGCTGCCCCATGAGGCCGCCGGCGGCTGCACGCCCAAACCGAGAAATGACAGACCGGCCTCGGCGATCACCGCCCCCGCCACGGCGAAGGTGCCCTCCACGATGAGCGGCGCGACGATCAAGGGCAGGAGATGGCGCAATACGATACGCGTTCGCCGCACACCCAGGGCCAGGGCCGCCTGCACATGCTCGCGATGCTTGAGAGACAACACTTGGGCGCGGGCCAGGCGCGCGAATCCTACCCAGCCCACCACGCTGAGGGCGATGACCACGTTGTTGATCCCCGGACCCAGCACCCCGGCCAAGGCGATGGCCAATAGGATACCCGGAAAGGCCATGAAGATGTCGATGACCCGCACCAGCAGATGGTCGATCCATCCCCCCACAAAGCCGCTTGCCGTACCGATCACTGCCCCTAAGACGGCGGTCACCGTCACCACCATGGCCGCGACGAGAAACGAGGTCTGCGCCCCCACTACCAAGCGCTGCCACACCGGCCGGCCCAGGTCGTCAAAGCCCAGCCAACCCTCGGGCCCGGGCGAGGCGAGGATGCGCTGCAACTCGATGTGATTGGGATCTCCCGCCAACATCGGCCCCACCAAGGCGCAGACGGCCCAGATCACCAGGATCGCGCCGGGTAGTGCGACCCGTATCATGAACGCCCACCCAGCCGCACCCGCGGATCGAGCCAGCCGTATACCAAATCCGTCAAGGTGTTCACCATCACATAAGAAACGCTGATCAGCAATATGCAGGCCTGCACCACCGGATAATCGCGGCGCTGAATGGATTCGATGGTCAATTCTCCCAGCCCCGGCCAAGAAAACACCATCTCGGTCACCACCGCGCCGCCCAGCAATACCCCGAGCTGCAAACCCAGCACCGTCACCACCGGCAGCAGGGCGTTGCGCAATGCGTGACGCAAAATCACCGCCCGTTCCGACAGACCCTTGGCCCGCGCGGTCCGCACATAATCTTCATTCAGCACCTCCAACAAGGCCGAACGCACCATGCGCGACAGCACGGCCGCCAGCGCCATGCCCAAGGTAACGGCGGGCAGAATGAGCGAAGCGGCTTCCTCCCGTCCGCTCACCGGCAGCCATCCCAACCACACGGAAAACACCAGGATCAACATCGGACCCAGCCAAAAGTTGGGGATGGACACGCCGAACAGGGAGACGGTGATCGCGCCGTAGTCCCAGAAACTATCCTTGCGCACCGCCGCTATGATGCCGAGGGGAAAGGCAATGATCACCGCTACTATCAAGGCAGCCGCAGCCAGTTCGGCGGTAGCGGGTATCCGTTCCCACAACAATTCGGTGATGGGCCGCTTGGATTGCAGCGACGTCCCGAGATCCAGGCGCAGCAGGGACTCGAAATAGTGCAGCAGCTGCACCAGCAGCGGCTGATCCAGCCCCAGGGCATGGCGCAGGGCCTCGCGGTCCGCGGCCTGCGCCGACTCTCCCAGCATCACCTCCACCGGGTCGCCCGGCACCAGATGGATCAGGAAAAATACCAGACAGCTTACGCCCAGCAACACCAACAGCGCGCTCAGCAAACGGGAGACAATCAAATTTAACATGGGTGGCCTAACAGGGAATTTAAAGAAACTCCAAAGTTCCTATTCATGAATGCTGACACGGGTCCCCGCCTCGACCAGATCAAAGAGACGGATGATATCGCTATTGCGCATGCGCACACAGCCGCGCGAACCGGGCATGCCCAGCTCCACGCGGTCGGGGGTGCCGTGAATATAAATGTAACGGCGCATGGTATCCACCTGTCCCAAACGATTGCGCCCCGGCTCCAAGCCGCTCAACCACAAGATGCGCGTAAGTATCCAGTCGCGCCCCGGGAAACGCGCGCCGAATTCGGGCGAATACATCTCCCCGGCGGGGCGGCGTCCTACGAATATCGTATCGGCCGGACAGCCCGCGCCGATCTTGGCGCGGATGATATGTGCGCCGCGCGGCGTGCACTCGCTGCCCTTTTGCTCGCCCGGTCCGTTCTTCGCGGTAGATACCGCAACGTCCATCACCACCCGCTCTCCTTCAAAGAGGCGCAGGCGTTGTTGGGTGAGATCAATCTCTATCCTTTTGTCCGTACCGCTCATAGGCACTGTCTATCTCAAGCTGTCCGCTGTTCGCTTCACCTTCGCCAAACCATCATAATTGCCGTCCATGGCCAAGGTATAGCCCGCGATGCCGCTCCGCGCCACGAAGATATGATCTTCATACCATAACGGCACATAAGGCAGTTCTTCCCACAAGTAGCGCTGCAGTTGCCGATAATAATCGGCCTGCTGCGCCGGGTCCGTGACCGTCTGCGCCGTATCGATCAGGCGATCCGCCACGGCGCTGGCATAATGGCCGCGATTGGCGCCCGCCGGCGGCACCGCGCTGCTGTAAAAGGCGTAGTGAAAGATATCCGGCATCTTGATGCCGACCCACGACAGGCTGAACATCTGGAAGCGCCCGGTCTTGATGTCGCCGTAAAAGGTCCCCCAATCGTAACTGCGCAGGTCGACGTCAATGCCGACGTCCGCGAGTTGCTGCTGAATGATGGTGGCGAGGCGGATGCGAAAGGGATCGTTGGAGGTCTTGTACTCGATATGGAGTTGACCCGCGCCGTATCCCGCCGCCTTGAGCAGCTCGCGGGCGCGGGCTGGGTCATGGGGATATTGGGGGAGGGCCGGGTTGCCGGCCCAATGATCGGGAGGCAATAGCGCGGCGGCGGGCCGGGCGGCGCCGCCCAGCACATAACGGATGATGGCCTCGCGGTCCAGGGCATAGGCGATGGCCTGGCGCACCGCAAGTTGCCCCACCACCGGGTCCTGCATATTGAATCCCAGATAAGTGAAGTTGGACCCTTTGCCCTGCAATACCTGCAGCTCGGGGCGCCCGGCGGCATAACGTATCATCTCCGGCGGCAGATCGTTCTGTATCATGTCCAGTTCGCCGCGCTGCAGTTTGAGGATGCGTACCGTGGGGTCGCGCACCTGCACAAACTCGAACGCCTGGCCGTCGCTGATGCGCCGCAGTTGCAGGCGCCCCGGTTCAGGCCAGGCCACCATCGCGAAGGGCCCGCTCCCCAGGGCTTGTTCGTTGAAGCGCCGCCCTGCGGCGATCTGCGCCGCCGGCACGATCCCGATCACCAGCCGGCCGGGAAACATGGGATCAGGGTGGCGCAGGTAAAAATCCACGGTGTCATCGTCCGGCGCAGCTATCTCGCGGATCACGTCCAAGGTGGCGCGATGGGGCGAGGCATGGGCCGGATCGAGGATAAAATCATAGGTGGCCTTCACGTCGCGAGCGGTGAGCCGGCTGCCATCATGGAAGCGCCGTCCTTCGCCGCCTAAGACAAAACGATAGTGATCGGGCGCCAGCTGTTGCCATCTCGCTAAAGAGGGAACCGCTTGGAAGGCATCGTCGAAGTCCACCAGTTGGCGATAAAGCAGACGATTGATGCGCGCCGACGCGGCATCGGTGGCAAAGCGGGGATCGAGGGTGACGGGGGAACTGGACAGGCCGAAGCGCAACACGTCATGAGACTGCGTGCCGCATGCGGCGAGCATCAACGCGAACAGCAAAACTCCCGTGACAACGAGCGCTCTGGTTATATTCTTAGCGCTACCAATAGAATCAACAAAACTCCACGCCTTCACACCCTCATCCCCACCCTTCTCCCGGAGGGAGAAGGGCTTTAAAACCCCTCTCCCCCCGGGGAGAGCGAAGCGAGGGGGGCGAAGCCGGCAGGGGTGAGGGATATTGATCGTGGAAAAACATCCGGACATTTAATCGGAGGCTCTCAGAAAATGCACCTTAGATATCGGAGTGTTCAATCCTTCCAATCCTTGTATGGATGCTTGACCAGGCACACATTGTAATAGCGGGGTTCGTGGGAGACCTCCTCGCCGGCCCATGCCGGTTTCTCGAAGGGCTCATCCTCGCTGTCCAGCTCGATCTCCGCCACGATCAAGCCGGCATTGTCGCCCTCGAACACATCAACCTCCCAGATATGGCCGGCGTGCTCCACATGATAACGGGTCTTCTCGATTAACGGCCGCATGCACAGATGATCCAGCAGCTCTTCGGCATCGCTTAACGGGATGGGATAATCGTATTCCCGCCGCCACACCCCCAGGGTGGCGCTCTTGATATTCAGATGCGCCGCGCCGCCGCCGCTGCGGACGCGCATAGAGCAGCCTTCGGTGCCGGCGAGATATCCCTGGCGCAGGCGTATGCCGTCGCGGGCATGTGCTCTCCAGCCGTCGTTGCGTACTAAAAATTTTCGTTCGATCTCGGTCGCCATCGCCGCGCTCTTGGATGCCGCATTATTTTTCAAACAACGCCATACACTCCACATGGGTGGTATGGGGAAACATATCCATCACCCCCGCGCTCACCAGGCGGTAAGCATGACGATGCACCAATTCGGCGGCATCGCGAGCAAAGGTCGCGGGGTTACATGATACATAGACGATGCGTGAGGCGCCTAATGGCCCGATGCGCCGCACCGCCTCCAAGGCACCGGTACGGGGAGGGTCCAGCAAAATCTTGTCGAACCCGCCCGTCAGCCACGGCCAGGGTGAATCCGCCGAATCCAAATCGGCAGCGTGGAATTCCGTATTGCTGATGCCATTGTCGCGGGCATTGTCTCTGGCGCGTTGCACCAGCTTGGCGTCGCCTTCCACGCCCACCACCCCGCGGGCATGACGAGCGATCGGCAGCGTAAAATTGCCCAGTCCGCAGAATAAATCCAACACCCGCTCTTGCGGACTAAGTTCAAGCAAGGCCAACGCCCGCTCCACCATGAGGCGATTCATCTCGCCATTGACCTGGGTAAAATCGGTGGGGCGGAACTCGAGCTTTACGTCATAGCGCGGCAAGGTGTAATGCAGGCGCGCGCCCTCGGGCCATAATGACACAACGCTCTCGGGACCCGCGGGTTGCAGATAGATATAAAAGCCATGCTGCTCGCCAAAGGCGCTGAGCGCCGCGCGATCTCCCTCGCTCAAGGGATCGAGGTTGCGAAACACCAGGGCCACGGCTTCATCACCCGCCGCCACTTCGATTTGCGGAATGCGGTTATAGGCGTGCAAGCCGCGCAACAGCCGGCGCAATTCCAGTAAATGCTCTCCTACGGCAGGATGCAGCACTTCGCAGCGGCCGATATCCGCCAGCAGGGCGCTGCGTCGCTCGCGGAACCCCACCAGCATCGCCTGCTTCTTTTCCACGAACTTCACACCCAGACGCGCCCGCCGCCGGTAACCCCAATGCGGCCCGGTCAAGGGCGGCAGCACGTTTTCGGGGATCACTTCGCCGATACGCCGCAGGTTCTCCAGCAACAGCTGTTCCTTCATACGGACCTGCGCCGCGGGATCCACATGCTGAAAACTGCATCCGCCGCAAATTTTAAAATGCGCGCAACGCGGTGACACCCTGTCCGGCGACGCCGAGACGATTTCTCGGGTGTCGCCCTCGTCATATCGCTTATGTTGAGACGTATAGACGAACATCACTTCCTCACCGGGCAGCGCGCCCTCGATGAAGGTGGCCTTCTCGTTGATGCGAGCTACGCCGCGGCCATCGTGCGCCATGGAATCGATGCGGGCGCGGAAAACGTCGACAGGAAGAGGCTTGCGGTTACGGCGGGACATTATTGGACGTTAGGTGTGAGGAGTGAATAGTTAGGAGTGAAGTGCTTGTAGGTCAGGTTGCCGCGCTAGCGGCTATTATCTCGGCATCAAAATGCATCTGATGATTAAGTTCCCTCCCCCTGCAAGGGGGAGGGTTAGGGTGGGGGTAGAATGCGGCGTAATTCCAAGAATTCCACCCCCATCCCAGCCTTCCTCCTTGCAGGGGGAAGGAGTTGTTAATACGAAGTATTTCATCGCCGTATTATTAACTGACAATACCTGAACCAATACGTCAGGGAGCGCTGACGCGCACTCTGTCCTACGTCTACTTCTTTGCATCTGACGGTATTCATCACGGCCTCCATGCTTCACCAAACTCGCGCAGGTGCGGTTTGCTCTCCGCGGCCAGCATGTCCCGCACCCGCTGGCACTCCTGCTCATACGCTTGCTGAGTGAGATTGCCGCGCATCAGCTCGAAGCGCAGATACACCAGATAGGTATTGAGCACGTCGGTCTCGCAGTAATTGCGAATGCCCGCGATGTCGCCCGCGAGGTAATTTTCCCAAACCTTGGCGCCGCTCATACCCATCTTGCCGGGCAAGCCGAGCAGCACCGCGATTTGATCGAGCGGCGCATTGGCACGGGGTTGATAAGCGGCCAGCACATCCATCAAATCGATATGACGCCAGTGATAGCGGCTGAGGTAGTTGCTCCATTTGAAGTCGCGGTCGAGTTCACCCACGTCCCAATAGCGCGGCGCCGACACGCCGTTCAACAGACCGCGATAATGCAGTACCGGAAGATCGAAACCGCTGCCGTTCCAGGTCACCAAGGTCGGCACGTACTTATCGAGCCCGTCAAAAAAGCGCTGGATGATTTCCCGCTCTGAAGAATCGGTCTCGCCCAGGGACCACACCTTCAAGATGTCGCCGCTGCGCATCACCGCGGAAATCGCCACCACCTTGTGCAGGTGCAATCTCAGAAAATCCGAATCTCCGGTTTCCTGGCGGCGCATATGGTACATGACATCGGCGGTCTCCTTGTCGGACAGTCCTTCGAGCCCATAGAGGCGGCGGCCGCCCTCAATATCGGGGATGGTTTCGATGTCAAAGACCAATACGTTCATGGAGGAAATACCTGTGTGGAGAGATACCGGTCTCCGCGATCGCAGATGATCGCCACTATCACCGCGTGGCGTACTTCGTGCGAGATGCGCAAGGCGGCGTGCACCGCGCCGCCGGAGGAGATGCCGGCGAAGATGCCCTCCTTCGCCGCCAGCAAGCGCGCCGTTTCCTCCGCCTGCGGCTGGGTGACTTCCAGGATACGATCAACCCGCGCCGGTTCGTAAATCTTGGGGAGATATTCGTCCGGCCAGCGGCGGATGCCGGGAATCTGCGCCCCTTCGGCGGGATGCACGCCGATGATCTGGATATCGGGATTCCGTTCCTTGAGAAAGCGCGAAGTCCCCATGATGGTGCCGGTGGTCCCCATGGCGCTGACAAAATGGGTGATCTTGCCGCCGCTGTCACGCCAAATCTCCGGACCCGTCCCTTCATAATGGGCGCGGGGATTGTCGGGATTGCCGAACTGATTGAGTATTTTGCCCCGTCCTTCCGCCTCCATTTTGCGGGCAAGATCGATAGCCGCCTCCATGCCGCCCTCTTTCGGAGTCAGAATGGTCTCGGCGCCGTAGGCCTTCATCACCGCACGCCGCTCCACACTCATGTGCTCGGGCATGATCAACACCAGGCGATAGCCCCTGATGGCGGCGGCCATGGCCAAGGCGATGCCGGTATTGCCGCTGGTGGCTTCGAGCAAGGTATCCCCGGGGCGGATGTCGCCGCGCTCTTCGGCGCAACGAATCATGCTGAGCGCCGGCCGATCCTTTACCGAACCGGCGGGATTATTGCCCTCGAGTTTCACCAATAGCGTATTGGTGCTTACGCCCGGCAGACGCTGCAGACGCACCATCGGCGTATTGCCGATGAAGTTTTCAATGGTGGGAAAATGCATAAGCGGGGATTTTATCGTAAAAAAGGATATTGCGCCCGCCGGATTGTATTGTTTCATCTCTGGGGGCGCAGTAAACTTGAAAGCAGATATTGAATCCGCGAGGCCTGATTATGCCCATCACCCGAAAAACTGCTCCCCTCACCCCGGAAGCCTATTTCGAATGGGAAAAGGCCAATGACACCAAGCACGAGTACCTCAACGGCGAAGTATTCGCCATGGTGGGGGTCAAGGACTCCCATGCCACGGTGGCAGGCAACCTGTTTGCCCTCCTTCACAGCCACCTTAAAGGTAGCCCCTGCCGTTTGTACATGTCCGACATGAAGGCACATGTCGCAAAGGCCAACGCCTTCTTCTATCCCGACGTCATGGTCACCTGCGATCCGCGCGACAAGGGTTCAGATTATTTCAAACAACACCCTTTACTCGTCGTTGAGGTCTTATCCGAATCTACTGCGGCTTTTGATCGCGGCACCAAATTTTCCATTTACCGCCAACTGGAAAGCCTGCAGGAATACGTACTCATCGATCCCGACAATCTCACCGTGGATTGTTTCCGCAGAGATCAGAACGGACACTGGGTGCTTTACCCCTATAGCAGCGGCGAGACCATCGAACTCACCAGCGTAAATTTCAAAATACACCTGGATGCCCTATACGAAGGCGCGGTAAAGGAAAA
>Ga0153916_10003179_pt1 | contig 12168 bp, 11 predicted proteins | sample Opewatmetagenome_FD_109642 | JGI IMG/M metagenome (GOLD analysis project Ga0153916, IMG submission 109642) | Freshwater wetland microbial communities from Ohio, USA - Open water 3 Core 3 Depth 4 metaG | ecosystem: Environmental > Aquatic > Freshwater > Wetlands | place: USA: Ohio, Lake Erie...
ACGCGTCTCGACGTCGAATACGCCGAACAGCTTGGTTACCGCATCAAGAGCCTGGGCATCGCGCGCCGTACCGACAAGGGCGTGGAACTGCGCGTTCACCCGACTCTGATACCGGAACGGCGCTTGATTGCGAACGTGGACGGCGTGATGAACGCGGTGCTGGTGAAGGGTGATGCCGTGGGCCCCACGTTATATTATGGTGCCGGTGCCGGTGCCGAGCCGACCGCCTCGGCGGTGGTGGCCGATATCGTCGATGTCGTGCGCACACTCACATCCGATCCGAACAACCGCGTGCCCCATCTCGCCTTCCAGCCGGACCAGCTTTCCGACGTCCCGATTCTGCCCATGGAAGAGGTGGAGACTGCGTACTATCTGCGGCTGCAGGCGCTCGACAAGCCAGGTGTGCTGGCCGAGGTGACACGTATCCTCGGCGATCTCGGCATCAGCATCGAAGCGATCCTGCAGAAGGAGCCGCGTGAAGGCGAGAACACCGTGCCGGTGATCATCCTGACACAACGGGTCGTGGAGAAGCACATGAACCAGGCGATCACCCGGATCGAGGCGTTGCCGTCGATCAACGGCAAGGTCATGCGCATCCGCCTCGAACACCTGAACCGCGACTGGAAATAATCAATTCGAACAACCCGGCTTAGCAATGCAGGGGCACAAAGAGCGCTGATACGCATCGCAGCGCCGGCTTTTTTTCAAAGGACCACACATGAACCTCGGGCAACGTTATACCGGCCTCATCGACAAATACCGCGACCGCCTGCCGGTCTCGGACGACACGCGCATCATCTCGCTGGGCGAAGGCGCGACGCCGCTCATTCGCCTGAACAACATCAGGCGCGAGCTCAAGCCGCATGTCGATATCTACGTCAAGTACGAAGGCCTGAACCCGACCGGTTCCTTCAAGGATCGCGGCATGACCATGGCGGTCACCAAGGCGGTGGAAGAGGGCAGCCGCGCGATTATCTGCGCCTCGACCGGCAACACCTCGGCGGCCGCCGCCGCCTATGCCGCACGCGCCGGGATTACGTGTTTCGTGCTGATTCCGGAAGGCAAGATCGCGCTCGGCAAGCTCGCCCAGGCGATGATCCATGGTGCGGTGGTTATCCAGATCCAGGGCAATTTCGACGCCGGCATGCAGCTGGTGAAGGAAGTCGCCAACGAAGCGCCGGTGACGATCGTGAACTCGATCAATCCCTATCGCCTGCAGGGCCAGAAAACGGCGGCCTTCGAGATCATCGAAGAGCTGGGCACGGCACCCGATTATCATTACCTGCCGGTCGGCAACGCCGGCAACATCACCGCCCACTGGATGGGTTACAGCGAATACGCCGACCACGGCATCTGCAACAACCGGCCGGTGATGGTCGGCTACCAGGCGGCCGGCGCGGCGCCGTTCATCGCCGGCAAGATGGTCGACAACCCCGAGACCATCGCCACCGCGATCCGCATCGGCCATCCGCAGTCCTGGGACAAGGCCTGGGTGGTACAGAGGGACTCGAACGGCTGGTTCGGTTCGCAGAGCGACGCGGAACTGCTGGCCGCGCAGAAGCTCCTGGCCCAGAAGGAAGGCATCTTCTGCGAGCCGGCGTCGGCGATCTCGCTCGCCGGCGCGCTGCATGACATTCGCCACGGCAAGATTGCGGAAGGCAGTCGCGTGGTGTGCACGCTCACCGGTCATGGCCTCAAGGATCCGGATACGGCCATCAAGCAGAGCACGTCGCCGATGATCAAGGTGAAGGCTGAACTCGGCGATGTGAAGAAGGCAATCCTGAGCAACCTGGCGGCTTGAGATGCTGCTCATGGACCGAAGCGTATTGCGAAAACTTGTTCGCTACGCTCTGCTCCTGGTGTTGGGCGCACCGCTTGCCCTGGCGCAGGCCGCCACACCGGCTGACATCGGCGTCGTGGTCGTGCACGGTAAATGGGATCGTCCGCAAGGCCACGTGCAGGGACTGGCCAATTATCTCGCACATGAAGGCTTCGCCGTGGTGACCCCGGAAATGCCCTGGTCCGGCGAGCGTGGCTACGACAAGGGCGCTGCCGCGATCCTGGCGGAGCTGGACACGGCAATCGACCAACTGAAAGCCAAGGGCGCCAGGAAGGTTGTGCTCGCGGGTCACAGTCAGGGCGCCATCGGAGCACTCTATTGCGCCACCCAGCGCACGGTCGATGGCATCGCGTTGATCGCTGCCGGCGGCCATCCTCAGGCGCAGACATTCATCCCTCACTATGCGCCCTACGTCGCCACGGCAAAGCACCTGGTCGAAGAGGGCAAGGGGGACGAAGCGGTTGCCTTCGTGGACCTGAACACCGGCAACCGGAAGCGCAATCTGCGAACCAGCGCGCGAACCCTGCTGGACTACTTCGATCCTGAAGGGCCGCTGAATTCCGTTGCCAACGCGAAGAAGGTCAAACCCGGCACGGCGGTTCTGGTCGTGATCCCGGAGCGCGAAACCGAAGGCCTGAAGCGGATTGCCGAGAAGATTCGTGACCAGTTGCCAGCGACGACGAAATCGACCCGTGTCGCAGTGGACGCTGATCATCTGGGGGCGCCGGATGCGGCAAAGTCGGTGCTGCGCAACTGGATGCTGGACTTGTAGCCGACGCCACCAGTCACGACAGTTCCGGTCACAATCGGTAGTCGATAACCGCTCCCAAGCGAACACCCTTGGTCTGCACAGGCCGGACCCGGCCGGTATCAGCGGCGCAGGTTGTGGCGCGATGTGCTGTTCCCGCTGCTTCCGCACCTCGGCTTACATCTTCCCTAATCCCTATATCGTCTCTGGCAGATCTCTGACCTGCGACTTGCCGCGATGCGCGCACAGAAAACAAATATAAGAATTTCCTGTAGCACGATTAGGCATTCCCTCGCGGATATGTAACCATGAACACCAATCTGTGTGCGGCAGTAAAAACGACGTTAACAAACGAGGAGGCGCCAATGAGCAAGCTGAAGTCGTTTTGGTCGGCGTTGGTTCTGGGACTGGCGGTACAGGCGATCGCGGCAGGCGCCGCGGTCGCGAAGGACATCGTCGTCGGAACCTCTGTGGCCCTGACCGGCAAGTACGCACGCACCGGTCAGGAGCAGTTGCAGGGATTCGAAATGTGGGTGGACGAGGTGAACGCGCGCGGCGGCCTGCTCGGGCGCAAAGTAAAGTTGATCCACTATGACGACGAGTCCAAACCGGAAACCGGTGCCAAGCTCTACGAGAAACTGGTCACCGACGACAAAGTCGACCTGCTGATCGGTCCGTACTCGTCCGACGTGACTATGGCGGCCAGCACGGTCGCCGAGAAGCACGGCATGCCAATGGTGTCGTCCGGTGCTTCCGCGAGCGAAATCTGGGAGCGGGGCTACAAGAATATTTTTGGTCTGTACACGCCGGCCAATACCTACATGGACCAGATCCTCGAGTTCGCCAGGAGCAAGGGCCTGAAACGTGTGGCCCTCATTTACGAGAACACCGCCTTTCCGATCGACATCGGCAACGGCGTGAAGGCGGCGGCCAAACGGCTGGGCATGGAGGTCGTATTCGAGGAAGAGTATGGCAAGGCCTCCACCGACTTTTCTTCGATGATCATCCGCATGAAGGCCAAGAAGCCGGATGTCGTTGTCGGTGGTTCCTACCTGCCGGACTCAACAGCGTTCATGCGCCAGGCGAAGGAGAACCGGCTGTACGTGCCGATCTTCGCCTTCGCCGTGGGCCCGGCTCTGCCGGACTTCGGCAAGAACCTTGGCGCGGATGCCAACGGCGTGATGGGCAACAGCCAATGGGAGCCCACGCTTAGGCTGCCGGGAGTGCACGAGTTCGCCGCCAAATACAAGGCCAAGTACGGTCACGAACCGCCGTACCATGCAGGTGGCGGCTATGGTACCGGCCAGGTGCTGGAGGCGGCGGTCAAGAAAGCCGGTTCGGTGGAGTCCGACAAAGTGCGCAAGGCGCTGTTGGGGCTCGATATCGTGACGACCTTCGGGCGCTACAAGGTGGACGCCACCGGCAAACAGATCGGCAAACCGGGCTACACGATCCAGTGGCTCGACGGCGTGCGTGAGGTTGTCTTGCCGGACGATGCCGCCACCCACAAGCCCGTCTATCCGTTCCAGGACTGGGCGAAGAGGTAAACGCGCGGTCAGTGATCGGCGAGCCAGTTTCTGTCTGCATCCGGCTCGTCCGATCACCAACAGTCTGAGAATCGATCACTGACGGCTTTCTTATGGAACTGCTCGATCCGGTCATTCTGTTGCAGTTCCTGATCGGCGGATTGCTCGCGGGGGCGCTGTATGCGCTACTCGCCTGCGGGCTGAACCTCGTGTTCGGGGTGATGCGCGTCATCAATGTCGCGCACGCCGAATTCATGCTGATCGGCGCCTTCATTGCGTATGTGTTGTACAAATGGCTTGGATTGCACCCGGTCGTGGCGCTGCTGGTGACGGTCCCGGCGGTGTTCCTCCTCGGGGTCGTGGTGCAGCGGCTGCTGATCGAGCGAGTCGTGGGTCGCCCGCTGCTCACCTCGCTGCTGGCGACTTACGCGCTGTCCATCATCCTCGTCAATCTCGGGCTGCTGATCTTCGCCTCGGACTACCGGGCCGTGCCGGTAATGCAGGGGTCGCTCGCCTTCGGCGATATCGTGATTCCCAAGCCGCGCGCGGCCGCGGCGCTGGTTTCGATCGTCATCACCGTGAGCGTTTATCTGTTCCTCGGCCGCACGCGTCTCGGCAAGGCGATCCGCGCGGTGTCGGAACACGCCCAAGTCGCCCAGATCTGCGGCATCGACGTGGTACGCATCCGCATGCTGACCTTCGGCCTGGCCGCGGCCATGGCCGCGGCGGCCGGGGTAATGCTTACCATGATCTACTCGTTCTCGCCGGAATCCGGTGCGGACTTCACCCAGAAATGTTTCGCCATCATTATCATCGGCGGCATGGGCAATTTTCTGGGCGCGCTCTACGGCGGGATCCTGCTCGGGGTGGTCGAGTCCTTTGTCGGCGGATTTGTCTCGACCCAGTGGGCCGAGGCGACGGCCTACCTGCTGCTGGTGCTGGTCCTGCTTATCCGTCCGACGGGCCTGACGGGGATCGCCGATGCCCGCTAGGCAGATGCTGCTGGCCGCGCTCCTCGTCGGGCTTGCGTTGGTGATTCCCCAATTCGCCAGCGATTATTACGTTTCATTCCTCCTGCAGTTGTTGATGATGGTGGCGCTGGCGCAGTCCTGGAACCTGATCTCCGGCATGACCGGCTACGTGTCATTCGGGCACGCGGCGTTTTTCGGAATCGGCGCCTACGCCGGAACGCTGCTGCTCCAGGGCGGATCGCCGTGGTGGCTGACCGTGCTGGAAGCGGGCGCGATCGCCGGCCTGGTCTCGGTGCCGCTCGGCCTGCTCACGCTGCGGTTGCGCGGACCGTATTTCGCCATCGCCATGCTGGGGCTGAACGAAGTCGGTCGCGCCATCGCCACTCTGTGGGTCGATGTGACGCGCGGTGGCAACGGCATCACCATCTCTCCGGCGATTCTGCCCAGTCTGTCCAGCAACTACTATACGATGCTGCTGCTGGCAGCGGCGGTCACGGCACTGACTGCCTGGGTTTATCATCGCCGCTTCGGTCTGGAGCTGCGCGCCATTCGCGAGGATGAAGGCGCAGCCGAGATGGTCGGCGTCAATACCACGCGCAACAAGCTCACCGCCTTCGTGCTGTCGGCACTCGTGCCGGGCGCGGTCGGCACCGTGTACGCCTTCTACACGAGTTACGTCAATCCGTCGTCGGTATTCTCGCCGGCGCTGAACATCCAGATGATCGTGATGGTGATTCTGGGCGGCAGCGGCACGGTCTGGGGCCCGGTGCTTGGCGCGACCCTGGTCATGATCCTGCGCGAACTGCTGTGGGCGAACTTCCCGGCGCTGCATCTCGCGGCGGTCGGCGGACTGTTGCTGCTGTGCATGCTGTTCCTGCCGGGCGGGCTGCTGTCGCTTGGCCAGAGCCGCAGGCGCCTGCGGGCGGAACTGGCGAAAGGAGGCGGGAGTGGCTGAGCGCGCCGACCCGATCCTGCGTACCCACGACCTGCACCGCGACTTCGGCGGCGTGCACGCGCTGCGCGGCGTGGACCTGCAGGTGCGGCGCGGCTCGATCACCGGCCTCATCGGCCCGAACGGCAGCGGCAAGACCACCTTTTTTCAGGTCGTGTCCGGCGTCGATCGTGGTGCCAGCGGCGAGGTGTGGTTCGACGAGCAGCAGATTCTCGGGCTCAAACCCTACGAGATCTACCAGCGCGGGCTGGCGCGCACGTTCCAGCTGTCGCGCGTGTTTCCGAATCTGACCGTACTCGAGAATCTGGTGGTCGCAGCCCATCGGCATGACGCCGGTGCGCGCGAACGCGCGCTTGGCTTGCTCGAACGCGTCAAGCTGCAGGATTACCTGCAGGTGCGTGGCGAGGATCTTTCCTATGGCCAGCAGAAGCTGGTGGAGTTCCTGCGCGTGCTCATGAGCGAACCATCCCTGATCCTGCTGGATGAACCGGCGGCGGGCGTGAACCCGACCCTCCGCCAGACGCTCTGGGAGATGGTGCGGCATCTGAATGCGCTCGGAACCACGTTCCTCGTGATCGAGCACAACATGGAAGTGATCGCCGACCTGTGCACGGAGGTGTACGTGTTGAGCGAGGGCGAAATCATCGCGCATGGCGATTTTGCCGCGATCCGCAACGACGAGCGCGTGCTCGAGGCCTACTTCGGCAAGGCGCGAACGCCGGCAGCCGATCGCGGACACGATGCACATGCCTGAGCCGCTGCTGACCATCCGCGATCTGGAGGTTTCCTATGGCGCGGTCCAGGTGCTGTTCGGTGTCAGCCTCGATGTGCAGGCCGGCGAGATCGTGTCCATCATCGGTCCCAATGGCGCCGGCAAATCGACCGTTATCAAGGCTGTCGTCGGGCTGGTCGCCGTCCAGAACGGCGGCATCCGCTTCGAAGGTCAGTCGATCACGAACCGGCCGCCGCATCACATCCCGGCGCTCGGTATCGGTTATGTGCCGCAGGGGCGCATTGTGTTCGGCCGTATGACCGTGACCGACAACCTCGAGCTCGGCGCCTTCCTGGAAACCGACCGCGGCCGCCGGCAGCAGGCGGTGGAGCGGGTCTTCGAGCAGTTTCCGCGCCTCTACGAGCGCCGCCAGCAACTGGCCGGCAAGCTGAGCGGCGGCGAGCAGCAGATGCTCGCCATCGGCCGGGCGCTGATGCTGGATCCGAAACTCGTGATCCTGGACGAGCCGTCGCTCGGGCTGTCGCCCAAGTACGTCGATCTGATTTTCGACCACCTGCTTGCACTCAGGCAGCAGGGGCGGACGCTGCTGATGGTCGAGCAGAACGCCGCGCGCGCCCTGGAGCTGTCCGATCGCGGCTACGCGCTCGAGCTGGGCCGCAACCGCTTCAGTGACTCGGGCAGCAAACTGCTGGCCAATAATGACGTGAGAAAAATGTACCTCGGTGGCTGACGGTGGCGGTCGACGTAGACCTGGACACCCGCAGTTCGTCACCGGCTTTGCGGCTATGCCCCGCTTCAACGTAGCGATCTGTGATCGATTCCACCGATCGCTCTGATCGGCAATTCCCGCCCGCCGCCGTCGGTTGCCAGATATAATGGCGCGCCATGAGTTCTCCCGGTTTGCAGACATGAGCAGCGTTCCCGAACGGCGAGTAACACTGTTGTTACCGGGGATATTCGCCGCTCCGCTGGAAGCGGGCGAGGATCGCTCCCTGACAACCTCGTTGCCGCGAACTTTGTCGACGCTGCTGGCACGGGCGGATCAGGCTGTCGCGGGTGCGTCGGGCTTTGAGTTGCGCCTGTTCGGCCTGTTTGGCGTCGCACCACCGGTGGATGGCGACCTGCCGGTCGCGCCGGTCACCCGGCTCGCGGACATGGGTGTCATCGACCGGGAATGGTGGGTGCGCGCCGACCCCGTCTATCTCGAGCCGGGTCACGACAGCCTTGCGTTGCATGCGGGTCTGGACCTGACGCAGTCGGAAGCTGATTCTCTGGCCAGCGAACTCAACACCGCTCTGGTTACAGACGGCTGGTTGCTCAAAGCGCCACGACCCGATCGCTGGTATCTCAAACCGCCGCGGGCGGCGCGGATTCGCACCACCGCCTTGTCCGCCGCCGTTGGGCGCGACATCCATGCGCTGCTTCCTGACGGCGCCGAGAACCGGGCATGGCACACGCGCCTCAGCGAGTTGCAAATCCTATTGCACACGTCCTCGGTAAACGCCGCGCGCGAGGCGCGCGGCCGTCAGCCGGCCAACAGCGTCTGGTTCTGGGGCGCGGGCCGGTTGCCGCAACTGGGTACCGTGGCCTGGACGCAGGTCTGGAGCAATGAGCCGCTGGCGTCGGGCCTGGCGCGCCTGGCGGGATTGCCCGCGGCACCGCTACCTGAGGACGCTCAGAAGTGGCTGGATCAGGCGGGCACAGCCTCAGACTGTCTGCTGATTCTGGACCAGTTGGCGTCTTTGCAGCTGCAAGGCGATGTATACGGGTGGCAGCCGGCTCTCCTGGGTCTGGATTCTGACTGGATCGCGCCCCTCATGGCCGCGGTCCACGCCGGACAGCTGGCCAGCCTCACAGTCCTGAGCGATACCGGACCGGTTTTCCGTTACCGGCGTGCCCATCGCTGGCGCTTCTGGCGGCGCCGGATTGCCATCCCTCGCCTGCGGGAGGCGGCATGAGCCGGCAGTTCTCGCGGCGCGCACCGGCGGCCGGGCAGCTGTTGTCTGGCCTGCATCCGGTGCTTGCGCGCCTGTACGCGGCACGCCAGATGCAGCACACTGACGAGCTCGATCAGTCTCTGGAGCGCCTGCTGCCGCCGGCCAGCCTCAAGGGCATCGACCGGGCCACGGCGCTCCTAGCCGAGGCCCTGGCCCAGCGTCGCCGCATTCTGATCATTGCGGACTTCGACGCCGACGGAGCCACGAGCTGCGCCGTGGCCATGCGCGCGCTGCGTGCCATGGGCGCCGAGGCGCTGCACTATGTCGTGCCGAACCGTTTTGAGTATGGCTACGGGCTCACGCCCGAAATCGTTGCCGTCGCGGCAGAATGGCGGCCGGATCTGCTGATTACCGTGGATAACGGCATCTCCAGTATCGAAGGCGTGCAGGCCGCGCAGCGCTCCGGTATGCAGGTGCTGATCACCGATCACCACCTGCCGGGGGCGGAGCTGCCGCCGGCCGATGCCATCGTCAACCCCAATCAGCCGGGTGACGGCTTCGCCAGCAAGATGCTGGCCGGGGTCGGCGTCATTTTCTATGTCATGCTGGCGCTGCGCGCCGAACTGCGCGCCCGCGGTTGGTTTGTGCAGCGGGGCATCGCCGAGCCGAATCTGGCGCGTCTCCTCGACCTGGTTGCGCTGGGCACGGTCGCCGACGTGGTGCCGCTTGACCGCAACAATCGTATCCTCGTCGCCCAGGGTCTGAAGCGCATCAATCAAGCCCAGACCTGTGCCGGCCTGCAGGCGCTGCTCAGCGTGGCCGGGCGCCGCTGCGGGCGGCTCGGTGCCGCCGATCTCGGATTCGCCGTGGCGCCGCGTCTGAACGCCGCCGGGCGCCTGACCGACATGTCGCTCGGCATCGAGTGCCTTCTGACCGATGACGCGGCATGGGCGGATGTCATCGCCCGGCAGCTCGATGCCCTCAACCGCGAGCGGCGTGAGATCGAGTCTGGAATGCAGGCCCAGGCGCTCGAGGCCATTGGGCATCTGCATCTCGACGGCGCGCTGCCGCACGGGTTGTGCCTGTTCGACGAATCCTGGCATCAGGGCGTGATCGGCATCCTCGCGGCGCGCATCCGCGAGCGCGTGCACCGTCCGGTCATTGCATTCGCGCCCGCCAGCGACACCGAACTCAAGGGCTCGGCGCGCTCGGTAGCGGGACTGCATATCCGCGATGCCCTCGATGCTGTGGCCGCGCGCCATCCGGGACTGGTGACGAAATTCGGCGGCCACGCGATGGCCGCCGGCCTGACGCTGCCGCGCACGCACTTCGAGGCATTCCGCATCGCGTTTGCCAACGAAGCTGCGCAACACCTGAGCGACGATGACCTCGCCGGCCGGGTAATCACCGACGGCGAGCTTGCCGGTGATGAACTGACACTCGAGCTGGCGCAGTTGTTGCGCGACGCCGGACCGTGGGGACAAGGCTTCCCGGAGCCGCTGTTCGAGGGCGTTTTCGATGTGGCGGAGCAGCGCGTGGTCGGCGAGCGCCACCTCAAGCTGCGGCTGAGCGCCGGCGGCCGGACGGTGGAGGCGATCGCCTTCGGCCAGGCGCCGACGGGCGAGCCGCCGGCCTGGAAGCGGGTGCGCGCCGCCTATCGGCTGGAGGTGAACGAGTTCCAGGGCCGGCGCGGGCTGCAGCTCGTGATCGAGTATCTCGAGGGGATTGGTGACGGGCAGCCAGTCATTTAGAATTCACGGATGCAGCCCAAGACTCTGGAAGATTTCGTCGGCAACACGCCGCTGGTGCGCCTGCAACGACTCCCGGGCAAGACCCGCAATACCATCCTCGCCAAACTCGAAGGCAACAACCCGGCCGGCTCGGTCAAGGACCGGCCGGCGCTCAGCATGATCAAGCACGCGGAAGCGCGCGGCGAGATCAAGCCGGGCGATACCTTGGTCGAGGCCACCTCCGGCAACACCGGTATCGCGCTCGCCATGGCGGCGGCCATGAAGGGTTATCGCATGGTGCTGGTGATGCCCGAGAACCAGAGCCTCGAACGGCGCGCCACCATGAAGGCGTTCGGTGCCGAACTGGTGCTGGTGTCGAAGGAAGCGGGCATGGAAGGCGCCCGCGACCTCGCCGACCAGATGGGGCGCGAAGGCAAGGGCAAGGTGCTCAACCAGTTCGCCAATCCCGACAATCCGCGCGCCCACTATGAAGGCACCGGCCCGGAGATCTGGCGCGACACCGAAGGCAAGGTCACGCATTTCGTGAGCTCCATGGGAACGACCGGTACCATCATGGGCACGTCGATGTTTCTGAAGGAAAAGAATCCGGACATCCAGATCGTCGGTGTGCAGCCGTCACCGGGTTCGCAGATCCCCGGCATCCGCGCCTGGCCGGCCGATTACCTGCCGAAAATCTTCGATCCTTCGCGCGTCGATCGCGTCATGGAAGTGTCGCAGGCTGAAGCCGAAGACATGACCCGGCGGCTGGCGCGCGAAGAGGGCATCTTCTGCGGCATTTCATCCGGCGGCGCGACGCTCGCGGCGTTGCGCCTGTCGCAGGAAGTCGAGAATGCCGTGATCGTGACCATCATCTGCGATCGCGGTGATCGCTATCTTTCCACAGGTGTATTTCCGGACTGAGCATGAACATTCTTGTTTTCGACATCGAGACCATTCCGGACATCACCTCCGGCCGGCGGCTGTATGACCTTGACGGTTTGAGCGACGCCGACGTCGCCAAGATCATGTTTCACAAGCGCCGCGAGGAAACCGGCGACTCCGAGTTCCTGCGGCACCATCTGCACCGGATCGTGGCGATCTCGGTGGTCATGCGGCGCGCCGACCAGATGAAAGTCTGGTCGCTGGGCGACGAGAAATCCGACGAGGCCGACCTGATCCGCCGGTTCTTCGATGGCATCGAGAAATATTCACCCACACTCGTCACCTGGAACGGCGGCGGCTTCGATCTGCCGGTACTGCATTACCGCTCGCTGGTGCACGGTATCGCCGCGCCGCGCTATTGGGACACCGGCGATCTCGACCGTGACTTCAAGTGGAACAATTACATCAGCCGTTTCCACTGGCGGCACACCGACCTCATGGATGTGCTCGCCGGCTACCAGCCGCGCGCCAGCGCGCCGCTCGACGACATCGCCCAGATGCTCGGGTTGCCCGGCAAGCTCGGCATGGACGGCTCGAAGGTCTGGGACGCCTACCAGGCCGGCAAGCTTGGCGAGATCCGCGACTACTGCGAAACCGACGTGCTCAATACCTACCTGGTGTATCTGCGCTTCGAGCTGCTTCGCGGCAGCCTCGACCAGGCGGGTTACGATCAGGAAGTGCAGCGGGTGCGCGATTTGCTCAAGATCGAAACCAAGCCGCACTGGCGGGACTTCCTCGCCGCCTGGAAGTGAATAAGCCAGGCAGGCCGTTTCAGTGAAGAAGGGCGAT
>Ga0153916_10003180_pt1 | contig 12166 bp, 9 predicted proteins | sample Opewatmetagenome_FD_109642 | JGI IMG/M metagenome (GOLD analysis project Ga0153916, IMG submission 109642) | Freshwater wetland microbial communities from Ohio, USA - Open water 3 Core 3 Depth 4 metaG | ecosystem: Environmental > Aquatic > Freshwater > Wetlands | place: USA: Ohio, Lake Erie, Old...
CGGTCCTCGCTGAGAAAAAGGCCTTCCTGGCAGACCCGAGTCCGAGACTACCCCTGAATCGATTAGCTGATCCGGCGAAACGGTGGCTAAGGCTGGGCGCTCTGATCGTAGCGGCCCGCACGATTCTCCGGCCGCAGTTCTTCCGGCAGAAAGGAAAGAGGGTCATCTACAAGGTCACCTCCTTGGCCCTGCTTATCACACTGCCTCTGTTTTACGAAATCTTTTTCCGCTTGTCCGGCCGGCGTTCCAAGAGATCAAAGGCGGCCGGGCCGGAGCCCAAGAGCATTCTGGTCATCCAATTGGCCGACATGGGGGATGTGTTGTTGAGCAGCCCCTTCCTCCGGGAGCTGCGCCGTCACCTCCCGAAGGCATGGATCGGGCTGGTCGTCCAGCCGTCCATGGTCAACCTGGTCGAAAAATGCCCTCATATCAATGAGATCATCCCATTCCGCTGGCGGTCGTTCAAAGACTGGGGGAACGCCTTCTCCGGTCATCTCCTGTGGTGGCTCCAGTCGACTCGGCTGATCGCCCGAAGTCTGTGGAAACGGCACATCGACATGGCCATTTCTCTCCGCTGGAACAACGACGCCCCCCAGGCTGCGGCCCTCACCCTGATGTTGACGAGTGGGGCTCGCGAGCGGGTGGGCTACCGGGATGTTCCCCACGACCACATCCCCTACCGGGTGACTGATATCAACCGGCTGATCACCCGCGGTCCGGTCCGGAGCTTCCTCAAGCACGAGGTTGAACTGCAGCTGGAGATTCTTGCGTCGCTCGGAGCGGATCCCTCAGATACCCATGTCGAGATTTGGACCGGTCAGGAAGAGGAGGATTTCGCCCGGGACGTCTTAAGCCATGCGGGCTTTTCCGAAGCCGCTCCCCTCATCGCCATCGCTCCCGGAGCGGCCTGGCCCTTCCGCCGCTGGCCCGAGGAACGGTTCATCGCACTGGGCCGATGGTTGCAGGAAACTTATGGGGCGAATATCGTGATCCTGGCGGCCCGCAATGAACTGGCTCTGGCCCGCCGAATCGAGCACGGGTTGGTCAAAAATCGGACGGTCAACCTTAGCGGCCGAACCTCCATCATGCAGATGGCCGCCGTCCTCAGGCGCTGCCGTCTGTTCATCGGAAATGACTCCGGACCGGTGCATCTGGCGACCGGTGTCGGTGTTCCCGTGGTCGGGTTCTATGGGCCGGGTGAATACGAAAGGTTTAGACCTTGGGGAATGCGACACGAAGCGATCCGAGTGGGTCTTCCCTGCAGCCCATGCTCCCAGGAATGCGCGTTCAATGACCCACGCTGCATCCGGGGGATCTCTCTGGACCGGGCCAAAGAAGTGATCGCTAAAAAGATGGGCCCTCTTGGCCCGCCTCCTGATCAGAAGTAGCCCTTAGGCCCTATTCATAGACCAGTATTTCCACCCGCCTGTTCTGGGCTCGTCCGTCCTTGGTCTTATTGTCGGAGATCGGCGCCGAGCTGCCGTAGCTGAACACCTGCATCCGGTGGAGGGGGATGCGGTACTGCTTGTAGAAGTATTCCATGACGGCTTCCGCCCGTTTCTTTCCCAGGAGCAGGTTGTAGCTTTCCTCGCCGGTGCTGTCCGTATGCCCCTGGATTTCAAGGTAGACGCCCCTGTTTTCCTGGACGAGCTTCTGGACGAAGACGTCCAGCGCGGCTTTTGCCTCGGGGCCGAGTTCGGAGCTGTCGAACTTGAACTTCGCCTGGTCGTTCTTCAGGGTCTCCGTGAAGATCAGCTTGCCCTTGGTGGCCTTCTTGACCTCTTCGATCTTGCCGTCCACTCCCTTGATTTGGTCCTGCTGCTGGGTGATGAGCGACCCGAGCGTTTCCAGGCGCTCGTCATGTTCCTTGATCCGCTTCTGGTTCTCCTCGATAGCGGTTTCAATCCCCTCGACCTTCTGGTCGATGGCGGCCGCCTCCTGACGCACGTATTTCTTGGTGGCGCAGCCCGGGACGAGGAACAGACCGACGACAATCAAGAGCCCGACTAACAAGGCGATACGGTTGTTTTTCATTGTCCTATCCCTCCTGTCGGTAGGCGTGTTTAATACTCTCTATCCAATCCTTAATTAGTATTTAAGCACTAATGGCCCCGGAAAACAAGCCCCGACCCTCCGAGGCTCCTAATATCCTTCCCGTGTCCTCACCTTGAATTTCTTATGGGAAGTCTCGACCCGGATCTTCCGGTACTCGTTTTTCACATTCTTGTAGGAGGTGTAGCCGATGATGTACTGATGGCTGAGCTCCCTTTTGATTTCGCGAAGGGCAGCCGTGAGCTCCGGCGGCTGGGAGGCGATGAACACCTTCCCTCCCGTCGCCTGGGAGAACCTTTCGAGGGCGCTGACGATCCCGGCCGAAGTGAGAGCGGAGGTTCGTTTGTACTTCCTCAAAAAGTCCTCGTTCAGGGGAATCTTGTAGCCGATGGTGAAGATGGGCACGTCCACCCGCCGGGCAATCTCCATGGCCTGGTCAACGGTCGCCTGGCTGTCGTTCTCGATCCCGTCGGTAATGAGCAGGATCGCCCTCTTCTCGTTCTTCCCCCGGTTGGCAAATCCCGGGGATACGGCGACGGCGTCGTTGAGCGCGGTCTGGCCGTAGGCTTCGGTATGGTCCAGCTCAGCGAGGAAGCCGCTCTTGTCTGTTGAAAACTTGGCGGCCACCTCCACTTGCCCGTCGGCAAAAATCAGGAGAGAGGCTTCGTCCTGAGGCCGGAGGAGACCAGTGAGCAGATAGCGGAGGGCCTCCTTGCTCTCCCTCAATTTGTCCTGAAGGCCCATACTCCCGCTGACATCCAGGAGGACGGTCAGGCTGACCGGGGCTTCAAAATCGTGCTTGAAATAGGTGATAGTCTGCTTGGCCTTGTTTTCATAAACCGTGAAATCGTCCTGGGTTAGGTCGCTGATGTACCTCCCGTCCTTGCCCTGGACAATGACGGCGATAGAAATCGCGCTGACCGAGATCTGATGTTCCAGCTCCGCCTTTTTTTCCTGAGAGCGGGCCGGCAGAGGGGCAAGGGCCAAAGTCGTCAGCAAGAGGTAAACGGCTGACGGCGCTGACTGGATTATCTTCACTATTCTCACCAAGAGACTACACTACCTGAAAAACCGGAATCTATAAAGAGGGGCTGCCTTCCCGGCGCGTGAAGCCATCCGCTAATCTCCTCCTTCTCATCCGTTGCCACAGGAAGGAATGGCTGGCCAGGCCGGAGTTGACAGACGGCGCTAAAAGATGAAAAAATCTCTTTTCCGCGGTCGTTCTTTTGCTCCGACCGCCTATTGATGATTCCAATCTCAAGAGGTGCCTTATGACTGCCAAACGGTTGATCCGTATGAGCCTGGCGCTCGCGAGTGTTATGCTCATCTGTCTCTCAGTCCTGGCGCTGGCCGAGGACGTGGCCAAGTCCGCTCCGGCTAAGGTGACTCCGTGGACGCCCGAGGATATTTTGTCGGCCGAATACGCCTTCCAGTGGAAGATTTCTCCCGATGGGAAATGGGCCGTCTGGGTGAAGCAGCAGATGGACAAGGAGAAAAACGGCCGCATCTCGAACCTCTTCCTGACAAACCTGGAGACGAAAAAAGAGGTTCAGCTCACGCGCGGCACGGAAAACCACGGCCGGCCGGAGTGGTCGCCGAACGGTGAATGGATCTCTTTCACGAGCACCCGGCCGTTGCCGAAGCCCAACCCGGACCTCTCGCGCTCCCAGATCTGGCTCATGAACCCCTTCGGCGGCGAGCCCTGGTTCCTGACCGAGTTTGTCCGGGGTATCCAGAGCTCTAAATGGATCGATGATGATACCATCATCTTCAGCGCCCAGGAAGACCCCGCCCTCTTTGAGCAAGAACTCAAAAAAAAGAAGGATACCACACGAGTTGTAGACGACGTGGACCACGAGCCGCCCATCCGGCTTTTCAAGCTGGCCGTGAAGGACAAGAAGGTCACCCGGCTCACCGATAACACCGATTTCATCCAGAGCTGGGCCGTCACGCCCGACGGGAAGAAGGCCATGACCGTCCACGGGCAATATCTGAGCTTCGAGTGGGATCAGAAAATCCTGCCCAAAACCTTCTTTTACGACTTCGCCAAGGGCGAACGCAAAGAGCTCTTCCCCGGGCAGAGGATCGTTCCCGTAGGTCTGGAGTCGGCCCGCGACGGGAGCGGATTCTATGCTCTGGCGCCGTACTCCTCCGACCCGCGGTTCTTCGTGGCTTCTATCATGCTCGTCCATTTTTTTGATATCGCCTCCGGCCAGTCGATGAAGGTCGACCTCGCCTGGGAGAACGGAGTGGGCGGCGGTTTCGAAATGACGCCCGACGGGTTCATTAGCCTGCTCGCGGCCGGAGTCCGTTTCCAGCCGGCGCGGTACGTGAAGACCGGACTCGCCTGGAAAAAATCAGACATCGAGGGCGATGATGTCAAGAACCTGTTCGGCCTCACCGTCAGCAAAGATGCCAGAACCGTAATCTACGAGCATTCGACGGCCAGCACGCCGACCCAATGGTACAGGGCAACACTCGAGGTCAACCGGTTGACAAACAGCTCTAAGATCACAGACCTCAACCCGACCTTCAAAAACAGGGCCAGCGCGAAAACCGAGATGGTCCGCTGGAAGGGCGCGCTCGGCGAGGAGATCGAAGGATTGCTCTATTACCCTAAGGATTACCAGCCCGGAAAAAAATATCCGCTGCTCACGGCACCCCACGGCGGACCGGCGGGCGCGGACCTCGACTCCTGGGACGAGAGCTGGGCCTACGCCCACCAGCTCCTCAGCCAACGCGGGACGTTCATCCTCAAGCCGAACTACCACGGAAGCTCAAACTACGGGCTCAAGTTCGTCGAGTCCATCTGCTGCGGCCACTACTACGATTATCCCGTCGCGGACATCGAGAAAGGCGTGGACCTCCTGATTGCCAAGGGCCTGGTGGACCCGGACAGGGTCGGGACTTTCGGCTGGTCGAACGGCTCGATCCTGTCCATCGCATTAACCATCGCTAGTCCCGACCGGTACAAAGCTGCGGCCGTGGGCGCGGGCGACGTCGAGTTCATCAGCGACTGGGCCAACGTCGATTTCGGCCACTCATTTGACACCTATTATTTTGGCAAATCGCCGCTCGAGGACCCGCAGCTCTACGTCCGGCTCGCTCCTCTGTTTCAGATGGACAAAGTCAAAGCGCCGACGATCATCTTTTTCGGCACCGAGGACCGGAATGTGCCCACGAGCCAGGGCTGGACTCACTACCGGGCGCTCTACCACCTGGGCAAGGTGCCCGTGAAGTTCCTCCTCTTCCCCGGAGAGCCGCACGGGCTTATGGAGTACGCCCATCAGATGAGAAAGGTCGAGGAGGAGATGGCCTGGTTCGACCGCTGGTTCTTCAAGACCCTCGTCGCCGAGAACGAAGCCTTCAAGAAGGATTCACCGCTCGGTCAGGCGCTCCGCCGGAAGGAAATAGCAAAGACCGGAACTCGGTACGGCGTCAAGGCGAAGGCAGGGGGGGAACTCATCCCCGAGGTCGTGAAGAGGGGCGAACTCGAGATCGGCCGGTTTGAAGTAACACGGGCGCAGTATACGGCCTTTGACTCTGGTTTTGTGGTCGCGCCGGGTACGGAAAACTACCCGGCCAACGACATCCCGTTCGAGAAGGCCAAAGCTTACTGCGCCTGGCTTTCCAAGCTGACCGGGCAAACCTGGCGGCTTCCGAACGAGAACGAAACCGCATCGCTCTACCAAGGACTGGGCGGCGAGAACACACTCGATTATTGGGCCGGATATGACCCTAATCCCGACGATGCCCAGAGGCTCGAGGCCAAGGTCGAAGAGCTTGGGAGCGGCGCGCCGCTCCTCAAGGAAGTGGGCAGCTTCGCCGGGGCCGGCAAGGATGACGAACCGCCCGTCTTCGACCTGGGCGGAAATGCGTCCGAATGGGTCATCGGCAAAGACGGCAATAGCAAGAAGATGGGCGGAAGCGCCGACCGGCCGGCCGATTCGCGGGCTCAATCCGTGTCGGCGGCGATAGAATATACTGGCTTCCGAGTTGTCCGCGGCGAGGCCAAAACGAAAGACTAGTTGAATCAAATATGAAGCGGGTCAATATCTCCCAAGTCGATGCCGTTTTTTCGAACGGGAGCTACCCGATCGAATTTCTTTTCTACTACGAACGGACGTTCGACACGAAAAGGCTGAGGAGTGCCCTCCAAAAACTCTCCTCGGTTTTCTGGCCGGCATTCGGGGAGTATCGGGACGGCGCCATCGTTTTTGACCGATACCGGGAAGCCGAGTGCTTTGAGGAAGAAGCCGTTGAGAGGGAGCTCGATAGAGCGGAGATCGACGAAGCGGATTACGGAGTCATTTCCCGCTTTGCCCTGCCGGAACTCAAACGGCTGTTCTTCTTGAAAGCGATCCGGTTCAAGAACGGCCTGGTTCTGATACCCAAATTGAATCACCTGGCCGGAGACGGCTACAGCTACTTTCTATTCCTGTCAGTCCTGGCTGCCCTAACGCGGCCGACCATCGTCCCTTTCAAGTCGTCTTTAATGAACTTCTCTCTTAAACCTCATCACCGGAGAACAGGCCTCCGGGATTTCTCTTTTCAGGGAATCAAATTGAAGCCTCTGGCCCAACATGGAAAGCTCGCCATTGAATCCGACACAATCCTGCGCCAGGACGTCCAATCCATCATCCAGGAAGCGGCCTCCTCTGCCGAACTGCGGATTTCCACGAATGATGTATTATCGGCCCTGGCCGTGAAAAAACTGGTCAAGGAACGCGCTGATTTTTGGGCCGAGGACGTTCGCCTGACCTTGCCGATCGATATTCGAGGAAAGGTGAAAGAGTACGGCCGGGGATTCTTCGGCAACGGGATCATGTTTCACACGTTGACGTTCCAAAAAGAACGACTAGGAAATTCACCAGTTCAGGAAGTCGCCATCGAGATCAGGAAATCCATGCCGTCCCTATCCAAGGAGACCTATGTCGACTTCCTCAAGAAGCTGGAAGAGATGCTTTCCACGGGAAGCCTGGATGAATTCAGGCCGTATGATCCGGAGCGGGGCTGCCTAGTGACTAACTTATCCAAGTTGCCCTCTGACAAGTTGGATTTTGGAACCGGAAGTCCCAAACTAGCCATCCCATTGACCATAGAGAAGAATGGGGCGGCGATATTGGCAAAGAATGAAAACTTCGTGCTTAGATTGGCTTTTTAATGCCTTTTCATGACCGCGTTGATGCTAAAAGCCACTGCCATGCCACCGAGTGCATCGAGAGAAAAATGATAGCCCATGGCAATAACTGACAGTGTCAACGCCCCGATCAGAAGTCCCATCGGCCAGGACGTCTTCTTATTGTGGCGCCGTAAAACAAAGAACATCGCCCACGCCACAGCTACGTGCGAGCTTGGGAACGCCGCACCCTGCACCGACCCCACCTTTTGAATCTCGTGAACCAGATTGGTGAAGAACCCGCCTTCGATCATGAGCGGGCTTTCGCCGGGCAGCGCATGATGGGGCCCCCGCGCCGGGATCAGCATGAACAGCAAGTAACAGGTGAACATGGTCAGGCAGATCCGCGTTGTTGCTGCCGTTAGTTCGCGAGGATAGTCTTTTCGGTAGACGAGGAACAGCGTTCCCGGGATGATCGGGTAATAGCTCCAATAGGCAAAAGCGAAAAATTCGATCGCGACCGAAGAGAGATGCCCAACAACCCACTGTTGTGGCAATCCGCCGAACATCCACAAATCGAACTTGATGAGCAGGGGCTCAAACCAATAAGGAAAGAGGACCGTCGAGATATGGTTGAACTCACTAAATAGCGCAATGAACAGTAGCATCGGATAGAAATCGTGCAGCCGTCGCAGAACCCGGGAGCGATCGGCAAAATTGGCCAGAAGCAGAACCCCAAGGATCGCCGCGCCGTGCACGACAGTGATGCGCAGCGCTGCCGATGGCGGATGCGGCGAGATAATTAAAAAGAACAGAACGATGAGAAGATATCCAAGGGTCAGGCCATCATAGGGACGAAGCTTTTGAAAACTGCGGCGGATGAAATGCATCTGAATAGTCTTTTCCTTAAATAGCCTACTACTACTACGAAAGCTATTTTCAGGGCAAGAGCGCAAGAAATATTCCTCATCCTCGTAAATCAAGTTTTTTGATCAAGCGATGTCCATCGCCACTGCCATCGTAGTAGATCAAGCTCCGCGAGGGTTGGAAGCAGCCGGGAGGATCAGCCCGTCCATTTTGAGTTGCCCGTCGGAGAAAAGAAGATTACAGTCCGGCCGCTGATGCCGGATGACGTTCTCGGGAAATACATCAAAGGGAAGGAGCTGATAGAGAAGAAAGAAACAGCGGGTATCCCGAGGGCCCGCATCTCCAGCTTTAAGTCCATCGTAAGAATCCACGAAATGCGGAAAGAAATCGAGATCAGGAAATCCATGCCTCCCCTATCCAGGGAGATCTATATCGACTTCCTCAAGAAGCTGGAAGAGATACTTTCCGCAGGAAGGCTGGATGAATTCAGGCCGTATGATCCAGAAGGAGGTTGCCTGGTGAAGAACCTGTCCAAGTTGCCCGCTGACAAGTTGGATTTTGGAATCGGCGGTCCCAAACTGGCCGTCCCGTTGACCATAGAGAAGAATGCGGCGGCGAAACTGGCGAAGGATGAAAACTTCATGCTCCGGCTCGCTTATTGATGTCTCCACTCTGTAGCTTGATTTCTCGCCGCTATGGTGCCAATATCATGTTTCGGACAATCTCTGAACGCCCGGCTGGAATCGGAGATAAAATCAACGGGTTTTGGAAAAAGAGGAGGAAACGATGAAGAAGGCACGATGGTTGCTTTTCCTGGTGGCCGGGCTGCTGCCGGCAACCTGGACCCCCCTGGCCCGGGCTGCCGAAAGCCCCTATGCCAAGTATCTGACCGCCGCCGACGTCGAGAAGATCTCCGGGTTCACCGGCATCAAGGCGGTGGAGCGCAATCCGATGCAGGGAGCCAGCGGCGACCTGAATTTCGCCAAGGCCGACGGCAAGATGGTGGTCATGGCCAAATTCTACGACGCCAACTGGTATGTCGGGAGCAAAGCGAACAAGGACAATATCAAGGCGATGGTGGTGGATATCGGCGAGGAGGCTTATATCGGCCCGGGCTTTATGGACCCGCAATACGTCCTGGTCTTCCGCAAAGGCCAGCAGTGCGTCTTCCTTTCCACTTACCTCCTTCCCGGGGATCCCATAAAAACTACGCTGACGCTCGACCAGCTTAAGGAGATAGGCAAGCTCATCGCCTTGCGCTTGTAGTTATTCTGAAGCAGATAAAAAGTTCGATTTTCGCCCTTACTTAGCCGCGCTCAACTCACCTTGGTGGAGTAACTCGAAACGCACTGCCAGTGCCCGTCGCGCTTGGCAAAAACGTCCGTCCAGCGATATCGGCCAGTTGATAAGAGGGCTTACTGCATGGCCGTCCAATGTCCAGAAGCGGATTCCTGTTTGCCGGCAAAGTCGCTAAAAATATCATCGTAGCCAAGATGAATAATGGCCATATTGCCATCGACTTGAATCTCAAGGGGCTTATATTCGAGTATTACAAATTTATAGTTTTTGTAAAAGTCTTCCTCCCCCTTTAGAAAGGCATCATAATTCATCGGGAGTTTTTGGGCGTAATCCCATCCGACATACTGGGGATGCCAAAAATCCATCATTTCTTTTATGTCCCCCTGGCGGGCAGCCGCGATATACTTATCAAAGCTTTTCAAGACGTCTTTTTGGGCAGCGGTCCATTCCTTAGCGAAGAGAGGAGTTGTTACGAACAGCATTAGGCAAACGAAAGCAAGACCCCATTTGTAGCGCGCTCTCTTGCCCGCCTCTTACCGAAAACTAGGTGAGGCTACTTTTTCCTCCTCTCTTGATGTTTGTGGTTCAACCTGTAGCACAGCGAAAAAATGAAGTCCATTCGAGAAGCTGGGCTCCAGCCGGCCTCCATGGCCTTCCGCAGGGCTCAAAAACCCTCGGCTTGCTGACTCCAGAGACCGTGGACATTATTTTTTTACACTTGACCTTTCCTGGGCGACTAAATAATAAAGAATTTATCTGGGGCGAAGGCTTCTGCCGAGTCGCCTCAGGGAGGCCCGGATGAAAGACAAAAAATGGAATCTCATCATAATCGGCCTCATGATTCTGACCTCACTCAACATTTTCGGCGAAACGAAAAAGCTGAGGGATATAGGGAGATACAGATTCATCCCGATCAAAGCCGGGGCGTCTGCGCCGGAAATGATGAAGACCGTCCTGGAGAAATACGCCGACGACATCCAGCGCGGGTTTGACCTGGCGGGCTACCCCGATCTGTACCTTCCGTTCATCGATCGAATTCGACAATCCGCCTACACGGAGAGACAGCTAGCCGTTGGAACCAAAATGGTGTGGATGATTTTCCGGTCCCAGGGCCAAATCAGTGTCGTCTATGACCTTGAATGGGCCGGCCAGGGGCCACTTCCGGTTTTTTCCTTCTCCATCCTGGAGGGGGATAAAAAATATGAACTCATCATGCCGAAATCCTGCGGAAACATATCGCTGCAACAGGTCGAGTCGGTACCGGCGCCGGGCGGAGAACAAAGGCCCCACCAGACGGCGCCGCCCCTCCAGGAAAAGCCGGAGGAGCGATACCAGATCTCCAAGGCCAAGATATATCAAGACCTCGCTGAACTGATTAATGAGGTGGACCTGTATTGCTCCTTTTCGGAATGGGAGGATGAGATTCCCGAACTGAAGATCAGCGGAGCAGAACGGGATTACGAAAAAGCCATGTCCAGCGACGGCGACATCATTTACATGAATAAAGGAAAGGACGGCGGGGTCGAGCCCGGCCAGATTTTCTTGGTTCTGGAGATCAGAGATGATCTTCCGGGCTACGGACCCATCGCGTTCGGGAAGGGCCGGGCCCGCGTTCAGTTTACCGCCGACGCGATGTCCGTCGCCGTCGTCGAACATTCCTGCGACGGCGTCCGCGGCGGCCATTACCTGGTTCCCTTTGAGGCCAAGGAGGGCATGACTGGCAAGGACCTGGGATATGATGTGTTTCCGGTGGAAGCTGACGGCGTAAAGGGCCATTTAGTCTACTTGCAGGGCAATCTCAGACAGATCGGAAGCGGCCAGAGGGCGCTCATCGACCTCGGCGCAGAGAAAGGCATCCAGGTCGGACAGCAAATGATTCTCTACCGGAGGATCCGTGAGGACCTTCCGGTGCAAATCCTGGGCAACTGCCTGGTCATCGACGTGAAGAGCAGGACATCGACCGTAAAGGTCCTTTCTTGCCGGGACGTCATCCAGAAAGCCGACCTGGTCATGGAAAGGCCGCCGCGGTAGCGCTTGATCCGGATAAATAGATTAGAGTCAAAGGATAGAAAGTTTTTATAATTAGCCGCAGCTAACTCACCTTGATGGAGTAACTCGAAACGCACTGCCAGCGCCCGTCGCGTTTGGCAAAAATATCGGTCCAGCTATATTGACCGCTCGTGTCCTTCCCCTTGTCGGTGCTCTTTTCGTTTGCCAGGCCATGCACGACCGCCGTTTCTCCGAAGATCAGCACCCGCATGTCTCCGAGTGAAATTGATTCGACCTTGCTGGGTCCGCCTTTCAGGCCGGCGAGCATTTGGGCTTTCTTCATGATCTGGCCGTTGGTATTCGAGGCCCAGTCATCTGCCAACGCCTTCTCAAACCAGGCCAGGTCTTTTTTCACTATAGCATCACCCCACTCCCGCTCGATCTGCAGGAGAGCCAGTTCTTCTTGGCCGATGGGCAATGCGTCGGCAACGGGCCTGTCGCTGTTATAAATATCCCAGAAAGACTTCCATGATCCATCCGCTTGGCGCTCGAAAGCGGTAACCCATTTGCCCTTGTCCTCAACGGAATTACCGCCTGCCTTCAAGCTGGACTTCCCTTCATAGGTTCCTCTCGCCACCGCCAAGTCCCCGGAGACCCGGACATCTTCTGCGGCATTGCGGCCTTCGCTGGTGTACTGGTCGAAGAATTTCTGGAGCGAAGCACGAATGGCGTCCTGGCCCACAAGAGCCGGCTGGTATGGATCCAGGCGGATTGCGTCAGCCGTATAGAAACCCGATACAACCTGATCGGCATTGCCGGCATTCCAGGCCTTGTCGAAAG
>Ga0153916_10003181_pt1 | contig 12165 bp, 9 predicted proteins | sample Opewatmetagenome_FD_109642 | JGI IMG/M metagenome (GOLD analysis project Ga0153916, IMG submission 109642) | Freshwater wetland microbial communities from Ohio, USA - Open water 3 Core 3 Depth 4 metaG | ecosystem: Environmental > Aquatic > Freshwater > Wetlands | place: USA: Ohio, Lake Erie, Old...
CACGCACGACTCCCCGCGCCAGGAGTGCCCCGGCCAGACCGCAGGCAGTTAAGAACCAAGCGTAGGTGAGGGCCGCTTGCGGCACCGCCATTCCAAGCCCGAACAGCCGGAGCGAATCAGGGATGAGCGCGGCCAGATAGCGGCTGACCTCGACCTTGGCCGCGGCGAGCGAGCCCAACAGGTACGCGAGCCCCGCAGTCATCACCCCGACCAACAACCCGCTCAATGTCCCGCTCAGAAGCGCGCCCAGCCAGCTGTCGGGCGATTGACGCCGTGCGCCGGCTGCACCTGCCCACAAGCCCAGCAGGCCGAGGAAGATGAGCATGTCGAGCGCGGCCCAGGTGAGCCCGAAGGGTCCGATCGAGGCCGGTTCCTTGTGGACGAGAAGGTCGCCGATCAACCCGCCCGCGATGACATTGAAGCCGATCAGCACCAGGAAGACGGTCACGATGCTCAGCACGATCCCGGTGCGCAATCCGCTACGCAGATGGGCGGCCATCACACTTTCTCCTCGGTGAGCACTTCGCCCAGGATGCCGGAAGGGCGGAAGATGAGCACTAGCACGAGGATCGAGAAGGCGATCACGTCCTTAAGTTGGAAGTCGATGCCCAGGACGGCGGGGCCGATCGACTCGACCACGCCCAGGAAGAGGCCCCCCAGCATGGCGCCCGGAATGCTCCCGATGCCCCCGAGCACAGCTGCGGTGAAGGCCTTGATGCCGGGCAGGAATCCGACGAAGTAATAGACCAGCCCCAGGTGGATGCCCCACATGACGCCCGCCGCGCCGGCCAGCGCGCCGCTGATGATGAAAGTGCGACTGATGACAGCATCCACGTCAATCCCCATCTGGGCCGCGACGGGCTTGTTCTCGGCCACCGCGCGCATGGCGCGCCCGAGGCGGGTGCGTCGCACCAGTGTGTACAAGCCGATCATGATGATGAGGGATAAGACCACGGTAAAGACGCCCGTGTAGGGCACGGCAACCGTCCCGTCGCCCAGAGGGATCGTCCAGCCCGCACCGCGGGTGAGAACAGCCGGGTTGGCGTAGTCGCGGCGCTGAGTGCCGAAGAGCAACTGCCCCGCGTTCTCGAGGAAGATAGAGGCGCCGATCGCGCTGATGAGCGGCACCAAACGCGGCGCGCCTCGCAGCGGGCGGTAGGCGATGCGCTCGAGGAAGAATCCAGACAAGGAGGCGACGGTCATGCCGACGACAAAAGCAAGCACGACCGAGATCGCAACGTGAGCATCCAGGAAGCTGATCGGTCCATCCGCACCGGCGACTTGAACCGCGCGCAGCGCTTCGAATACGAAGTACCCACCGAAGGCGCCGATCATCATCACATCGCCGTGGGCGAAATTGATCATGAACAAGATGCCGTACACCAGCGTGTAGCCGATCGCGATGAGCGCGTAGACGCTGCCCAGGATCAACCCGGCGATGGCGAAGCGGATCCAGATTTCGGGGCCGAAGACCGTTGTGCGCAGGACGGTAGAGAAGCGCCAGATGATGAAACCAGCGACGAGAATGGCCAGAGCCACCTGAGCGATCCGGTAGGCGCTGATCGGGACGCGCGCGCGGGAGGACGGGATGGGGTCCATAGCGGCGGCATGCCTGTGTCGTTCGGGTTACCCAGGAGAGCGGGGCCGCAGACAGCGGCGGCCCCGCTCATTGACGAAAGGGAGATGCCTTCTACTTCGGGGCTTCAACCCACTTGCCGCCCTGAATGATGTAGAAGGTCGGGCCGGAGCCTGCGCACTCGCCGACATCACTGCAGGTCACCGTACCCGAAAGGCCCTGGTAGCCCTTGACCCCGCGCACAGCGGTGATGAGCGCGCTGCGCGGAATGTAGAGCTTGCCATCGGCGCCGAGGATGCCGACGTCCTTGATGACTTTGACCAGCACCGCGGCCGAGTCGTACGCCGTCCAGGAGTAGGGCGAGAGCTTGCCCGCCACCACACCCCAGCGTGCTTCGTAGGCCGCGTCGAACTTGCTCTTGGCGTCGGAGGCGGCGGGGATAAGCGCGGTGCTGTAAGCCCCCTCGCCGTTGGCCCCGGTGCGGTCCAGGAAGTCCTGCCCGAAGGTGCCATCGCAGCCGAAGAACTTGGTGGTGGCCATCCCAGCGGCTTTCATCTGGTTGACGATCACCACGCCTTCCGCGGTGTAGCCGCCGAAGTACAGGACATCCGGCGAGAGCGCCGCGAGCGAAGTCAGCACAGCCACGTAGTCCGACTCGCCGGGGGTAATCGCCTGGAAGGCGAGTACCTCGCCGCCGAGCTTCTTGAACTCATCAGCCACAACCTGGGCAAGGCCCTGGCCGTAGGCCTGACCATCGTGCATGGCGACGATCTTGCGCGCGCCCATCTTGTTGTAGATGTAGCCCGCGGCAAAGCGGCCCTGGTCGGCGTCGGTGAAGACCAGGCGGTTGAAGACCGGTGAGCCGGCCTTCGTCAGGTCGGGGTTCGTCGCCGAGGGAGACATCATCGGCAAACCGGCCTTCTCGTAGATCGGCATGGCGGCCAACGTAGCGCCGGAGAAGATGTGCCCGGCGATGGCGACCACGGTCGGGTCGGAGACCAGCTTGTTGGCGACCGCGGCACCGCCCTCAGGCGCACCCTGGTCGTCCTCGGCGACAAGTTCGAACTTGAAGCCGTTGAATTCACCGCTATCGTCGATGGCGATCAACGCGCCCTGCGAGATGTCCTTGCCGAAGGCGGCGTTGTCGCCGGTCATCGGCGCGCCCATGCCGATCTTGATCGTCTGTCCGGACGCGATCACTGCGCAGCCGAAGCTGTCGCTAGCGCATGCTTCGGGGGGGCCGGCGACGGGCGCAGTGGTCGGTTGCACAGGCGCTGCCGTTGGTTGGGCAGCCGGAGCGCACGCGGCCAGAGCGATCGTCAGAACAAAGAGCGCGGAAAGAATGCGGCGTGCTTTCATGTGGTTCCCTCCTCCTTTGGTACTCTGTCAAGGCAATTGTCGGGTTGAACCCAAACGGTCTTCTCTGAAGGGGGTGGGAGGCAAGGCTGTGCGGCCCTGTCCCCTTCATTCGATCTGCCGACCACCTCCTTTCGGGTGCTAGGCGATGGCGTGCGATGCGCCCCTCTCTGGTAGGTAGAGAACTACAATGGTTCGCTCGTATGGCGCAGGTGCGCCGGGATCAGCACAGATGCACGAGCAACACAGCACTGTGGTTGTGCTTTATCGAATGTAAGGGGCTTTGCACCGAGTCCTAGGCCGCCAAGGCCCCGCGCGCGCAGCCATGTTGGGGTTCGGCGTTCACCGCGGCGGGTCCCTCCAAGAGGCGTCCTAGGTAGTAGCGCGATTATATGCATCCCCAGCAATTTTGTCAACTTTCCTGCCAATTCCGGCCACCTTCTTCCTGCTTGTGCGTCGGTGCGCAGCGCCCCGGTCTGAGACTGTGGTTGCCATCCTCACCAGGGATCATCCGCGAAGGGGCGGGTGGGACCGGGTCTTGCCTCCCGGCAACCTGGGGCGGGGGCAGGCTGCCCACAGCCGCCCCGCGGCTTGACGTGCCATGGACAGGCGACTACGATAGCAGCGATGACACAAAAGCCCTTGCGCATTGGGATGTTGGCGGATCTCTACAAACCACACATCAGCGGTGTGACCAACCACATCGCGCTCACCAAGCGCTTCCTGGAGGCGGCCGGCCACGAGGTGGCCGTGTTCACTTTTGGCGGGGAAGACTACACGGACGACGAGCCGAACGTGTTTCGCTCGCCGGGTCTACCTCTCTCCGATACCGGTTACTCCCTCGGCCTGCGTTACCCCTGGCGTGTGCGGCAACATCTCGAGCGCATGGACGTGCTGCACGCCCACCATCCATTCGTCTCGGGGCGACTGGGGCTGCGCTACGCCCGGCCGTTCGGGCTGCCGATGGTCTTCACCAACCACACGCGCTACGATCTGTACGCGCAATACTACGTGCCGCTTATGCCCGAGCCCCTCACCCAGGCGTTCTTGCAGGCCTACTTCCCGTCCTTCTGCCGGGAGTGCGCCATGGTCATCAGCCCATCCCGCAGCGTGGGGCAGGTGCTGCGTGGTTTCGGCGTGACCACGCCCATCGAGATCATTCCGAACGGCGTCGAGCTCGAGCCTTTTCGCCAGGCATTGCCCTCCGATGTGCGCCGCCAACTGGGCATCGGCGTGCGCGATGTCGTGGGCGTGTATGTTGGCCGCCTGGGTCCGGAGAAGAACCTGACCTTCCTCCTGCGCGCCGTCCGCGGTGCAGCCGCCGCCTGGCCGGGCCTGCACCTGGTGCTCATCGGCAGCGGGCCGGAGCGCGAGAACCTCGAAGACCAGGTGGCCGACGCGCGCCTGACCGGGCGGGTGCACTTCATGGGCGGCATCCCCTACGCGGAATTGCCTGGGCACCTTGCGGCCGCCGACTTCTTCGTCACGGCCTCAACGACCGAAGTCCATCCACTGACGATCATCGAGAGCATGGCCGCCGGGCTGCCGGCGGTAGGGATTCATTCACCGGGCGTCGATGATTTGATCGAGCATGAGGTCAACGGTCTGCTGGCCGACGACGACCTGGCGGAGCTGAGCGCGATGATGACGCGCATGGCCGGCGACCGGGATCTGCGGGCACGATTGCGGCGCGGTGCACGACGCACGGCCGAGGAATACGACATCAGTCGCGCGGTCGACTTGCTTCAGGAGGCCTACCTGCGCGTGGTGGGTGAGGCGCGCCCGCGCCGGCCGGGGCCGCTCGCGCGCTGGTGGCGGCGCACGCGGATGCGCGTATGAGCCTGCACGCGCGCCGGCTGGGCCGGCGCGGAGAGTCGCTTGCCTGTCAGGCGCTGCTCGAGCGCGGTGCGCAAATCCTCGCGCGCAACGTGCGTAGCTCGCATGGCGAACTGGATGTCATCGCCTGCCAAGGCAGCACACTGGTGCTCGTGGAGGTGAAGGCGCGCACCAGCCGGGCCCGAGGCGCGCCCGAGGAGGCGATCACCCGCACCAAGCAGGGACATCTCATCGCCGCGGCGCAACACGACATGGAGGTAAATGCGCCGACGGAGGCCGACTGGCGCATCGATGTGGTGGCCATCGAATTGGGACCGCACGACGAGACGGCCCGCCTCGAGATCATCGCGAACGCCGTTCGCGGTGACAGCCTGCCCGCATCATTTTCCGGCAATGCCCACCTCTGACTCTGCCGCCCCCGGATCAGCACGCGACGACCGGCCGCCCCTCATCGCCATCGTGGGACCGACGGCCGTCGGCAAGAGCGCGCTGGCGCTCGGGCTGGCCGAGCGCCTGTCGGGCGAGATTGTCTCCGCCGACTCGCGTTTGCTGTATCGCGGCATGGACATCGGCACGGCCAAGCCTTCGCGCGAGGAGCGGGCGGCCGTACCACACCACCTCATCGATGTGACTGAAGTCGACCGGCCGTGGAGCCTGGCCGAATACAAGGAAGCTGCCCTCGCGGCGATCGCCGACATCCATGCGCGTCGAGGGTTGCCGATCCTGGTGGGCGGAACCGGACAGTACGTGCGCGCATTGCTCGAGGGTTGGGTCGTCCCGCCTACGACACCCGATCCGGCCCTGCGCGCGGAACTCGCCTCCCGCGCGGAGCGTGAAGGCGGGCTGGCGTTGCACCGGGAGTTGACCGTCCGCGATCCGCAGGCTGGGGCGGCCATCGATCCGCGCAACGTACGCCGCGTGGTGCGGGCGCTCGAGGTCATCTACCTGACCGGGGTTCCTTTCTCCGCCCAGCGCCGGCGCGCGCGTTCGGCCTTTCGGGCGCTGTGCCTGGGTCTGCGGATGCCACGCGAGGAGCTGTACGCCCGCGCGGACGCGCGCATCGAGACGATGCTCGCGGCGGGCTGGGTCGAAGAGGTGCGCGCGCTGCTCGGGCGTGGCTTCTCGCCCGGACTGCCGGCCTTCTCCGCAATTGGCTATCGTGAGATCGCACGACTCGTGCAAGGGGAATTCGACCTGGCGGAATGCCGGAACGAAATCCGTCGCGCGACCCGGCGCCTGGTGCGCCATCAGGCCAACTGGTTCAGGGAAGCAGACCGAAGCATCGTGTGGATTGATGCCGGCCCGCAGGCGAGCGAATTGGTTGCGGAACACATTGAGGGATTTGTGCGCGCCCGCGGCTGAACGGCGGGCGAACGGGACAATAGAAGAGGACGGCGGAGCAAGCCTCCGCCGTCCTTTGGTTACGCGAGGGGTCGGCCTGGTCCTGCCCCGCCGAGCGGAGCGCCGCGATCACAGGCCCCAGAAGACAAGATACACCCCCGCGGCCAGCAGGGCGGTGGTCGGGATCGTGAGAACCCACGCCATCGCCAGGTCGCGCAAGATGAGCCAATGCACCTTTCCCAACCTCTCGGCAGCGCCGACGCCCATGATGGCCGAGCTCATCACCTGAGTCGTGGACACCGGCCCGCCTAGAAGGGAGGCGCCGATGATCACCATGGCGCCAGCGATCTGCGAGGTGAAACCATGGATCGGGCGAATCCGGAAAATGCGCCCCCCCAGCGTCTTGATCAAGCGCCACCCACCGAGCGACGTTCCAAGTGCAATGGCCGAGGCACTGATCAAGATGACCCAGGTCGGCACGTTGAATGAGGAGATCAAGCCTCCAGCCAGCAGCCCCATGGTGATCACGCCCATGGTCTTCTGTGCGTCGTTCGAACCGTGACCGAAGGCCAGGCCGAGAAGGGTGACGATCTGCAGGATCTTGAAGGTGCGGTTCACGGAGGGATTGGCGCTGCGGGCGAGCCAGAGCGTAAGGCGCATGACCAGCCACCCGGCCGCCATCCCGAGCAGCGGCGAGATGAGTAGCGCGATGACGATCTTGATGAGCCCCGGCAGTCGGACAACGCCAAACCCGCTGGAGAGGATCGCGGCGCCCAGCAGCCCGCCCACGAGGGCGTGCGAAGAGGAGGAAGGCAGGCCCAGGTACCAGGTGATGATATTCCAGACGACGGCCGAGGCCAGACCCGCGATGACGACGTTGATCTGGATGGCCTGGTCGTGCAACATGCCCTCGCCAAGCGTTGTGGCCACAGCCAGGGGCAGCACAAACGGCGCTATGAAATGAGCCGCGGCGGCGGTAAAGAGAGCCACGCGTGGGCGCATGGCGCCCGAGGTGATGACGGTGGCGACGACGTTGCTGCTATCGTGAAACCCGTTGAGCAAATCGAAGGCCACCGCCAATGCGAGCAAGACGAACAGAGCAACCGTCATGGATGACCTCAGGAACGGAAATGAGCAGCCGAGCTGCAGGGAGGACGCCGTAGCGCCGAGCAGAACCCGCAGCGAGCCGCCTCAGGGTTTGGAGATCCACTCACCCAAACGCTGGACTGCCAGAACGGTAAGCGCCAGTGCGGTGCCGGGGGCCGCGGCAAGCCATGGCGCGTGGAGAAACACAAGCCGGCTCTCATTGAGCATCTGGCCCCAATCGGGGATGGAGGGCGCACCTCCCAGCCCCAGGAAAGTCAGCGAGGCGGAGTTTACCAGAGCCCATCCGAAATGTAAAAGTGCGTACGCTGTGAGTGCCTCCAGCGTGTTGGGGAAGACGTGACGCTGAAGCAGGCGCACCTCGCTGGCACCGAGCGCCCGCGCAGCCAGGACGAAGGAACGATGGCTCGTCTGCGAGGCAGCCGAGCGCGCAAGCCGCGCAAAGCTGCCCACGCCGCCCAACCCAACCGCCAGAATGATCGTCATCTCGTGCTGGCCCAGCGCGGCGATCACGACCAGGGCCAGGACGAGCCCCGGCACCGAGAGCAGCACATCGTTGGCGTGAACCAGAATCCACTCCAGCCAGCCGCCGGCGTGCCCGGCCACCAGACCCCAGAGCGAGCCCAATACGGCCGCGATCACCGTGGCCGCGGCCGCCATGCGCAGAGTCCGTAGGCCCCCGGCTAAGAGGCGCAGCCCGACATCTCGCCCGAGCAGGTCTGTACCCAGTGGATGGGCGAGTGAGGGCGGGGTGAGCGAGTGGCTAGCTAGGTTCACCGCTGCGCCTGCGCTCACCAACCCGCCGACCAGGATGACGGTCAGCCACGCCAGCGCAATCCACGGCACGCGCCGTTCGGTCGGCGGCTGGGTCAGAAGCGCAGCCAGCCGCGGCGGCGAGGCGCGCGAGGTCACTCGGCCTCCTCGCGCAGGCGCGGGTCGAGGTAGCTGGCCAGGATATCGGCCAGGAGGTTGAACAGCGCATACCCGGCTGCGGCCAGGGCAACGATGGCCTGCACAAGCGGGAAATCGCCGCGCAGGATCGACTCCACAAGCAGCCGTCCGACCCCCGGGCGGGCGAAGAGGGTCTCGGTGACCATTGTCCCGCCGAGGAGGAATGCCGCTTCAACGCCGGCCAGCGAGATGACCGGCGCCAGTGTGGTGCGCAGCGCGGACCATTCCAGCCGCCACTGCGGCCAGACGCCGCGTGCGCGGGCGGCAATGAAGAACGGTTCGCGGCGCGCGCGGGCCAGGCCGGCCTCGGCCACGCGGCCCAGGCTGCATCCGGAGGCGATGCCGAGCGTCAGCGTCGGCAAGGCGAGTTGCACGAACTCACGGGCCGGGCCGGGGGGCAGCTTGCCGAGCAGAGGCACTGCGGCCCACAGGATGAGCAGGCCCGACCAAGCCACCGGGGTAGCCGTCCCGAGGACGAGCGCGGCGCTCGTCAGGCGCGCCGTAAGTCGCGCAGGCCGCCTGGTCTCCCAGGCCGTGGCGCGTGAGGCGAACGCGCCGAGCGTGAGGCCCAGGGCAATGGCCAAGAGCCAGGCCGAAAGTGCAAGCGGCGCGGTGAAGCGCAGGCTCTCGCCGATCGAGCGGATCACGGGCTGTCCGTCGAAAAGGGATCGCCCCAGATCGCCGCGCGGCAAACCGCTGAGGAAGAAGAAGTACTGGTCGAGCAGCGGGCGGTCGAGGCCGAGCGCCGCGCGCATCTCCGCCACCTGTTCCGGGCTGGCCAGGCCCTGGCTGAGCAGCGCCGCCAGCGGGTCGAGGTGCGAAAGGCGGACAGCGAAGAACACCAAGGTGGTTACGAGCCAGATGGTGACCAGGCTGCCCAGGATGCGACGGAGGAGGGTGCGCACGCTCATAGGGAGACGCCACGCACCAGCGACGGCCCCATCCCATTTGCCCGGACGATGGAGTCGACCGCTGGGGCGCTGTGGGCGCGTGCCACAATTCTACGCTTCAGGGTTGTTTCAGGCTTGCGTCGATGAGATTCGGGAACCATCCCTGGGCGTCGTAGCTCAAGCCTTCCACGTCGGCCCGCGCCGCGTTGAGGTTGACGTAATCGCGCACAGGGAGGACCAAGGCCATTGCAGCAATGCGCTGCTGCGCCTCGGCCATGAGGTGCAAGCGCTCGGCCGTGTCGGTGGCGCGCGACGCGGCTGCGAAAAGCGAATCGAGTTCGGGGTCGGCCACGCGCGAGAGGTTGTACGAACCGTCCCTCACGAAGAACGGGCGCAGGAGGTCCGGATCGGCGCCGGAGAGATTGATTGACAGTAAGTTGTACTTGCCGGCATCCTGGGCTTCGCGCAGCGCGGCAAACGAAGCGACCTGGGTCAGGTTGACTTGAATGCCCAGCGCTTCCCACTGCAGCTCGAGCATCTGGCCGACCTGCGGATTGAAGCCCCACGGCGGAACCACGACTTCCACGGTGAGGGGTGTTCCGTTCTTGGTGCGCCAGTCGGAGGCGGGAGTGCGCACCCAGCCGGCTTCATCCAGCAGCGCCTCAGCCGCTGCCGTATCGCCCAGCGCGGGAACCGCCTCCACAAACCCCCATGTAGATGAAGAGATGGCGCTCGTGGCGACGGGCGAGAGCCCGCCGAAAACGGTCTCGATGATTGCTTGCCGGTCAGCGCTCAGGAGGAGCGCCTGACGTACGGCCAGCTCGTCGGTGGGCGGGGTCGCGGTATTGAGGTATAGCGCCAGGGGTTGGCCTGGGATGGGCACGGGAATCAACTGGAAAGAAGGATCCTCTTTGAAACGCAGTGCATCCTGGGGCGGCAATTCACCCATCACGTCGGCGGCGCCCGAGAGCAGCGCCGGCGCGCGTGTGGCCGCATCTGCGTAGAAGCGGAAGACGATGCGTTCAATGGCCGCCTTGCGATTGCGGTAGATCGAGGGCCCCCAGGCATAGTCCGGGTTGCGCTCGAGGGTCAGGTGGTCACCGCTGACGTATTCGACGAAGCGGTACGGCCCGGTGCCCACTTGGTGGAACTGGTAATCGGCGTTGCCCCATTGTGCGAGGGCTGCAGGTGAGGCAATGGCGCAGTAGGGCTGGGAAAGCGAATCCAGGAGGGGCGCGAAGGACTCGCTGAGCGTCAGGCGCACAGTGAGCGCGTCGAGCACATCCACCGTGGTGAGAGGGCCGAGCATGAAACGCGCCTTTTGCGACTTGGTGTCCGGACTCAGGATGCGCTCGAGGTTCGTGCGCACCGCCTCGGCATTGAAGGGTGTGCCGTCGTGGAACTCCACCCCGGCGCGCAGCGAAAAAGTGTAGGTCAGACCATCGGTGCTGACCGTCCAGGCGCGCGCCAGGCCAGGCACAAACCCGCCCTGCATGTCGCGGTAGACGAGCGTGTCGTACACCGAACGCAGCGGGATGCCAAGTTCGGAGGAGGCATTGACGTGCGGGTCGAGCCCGGTGGGGACAAGGGTGAGGCCGTAGTGCAGTTCGCTGGCAGAGGACGGCGCAACGGCGCAGGCGGAGAGCAGGCCGCACAGCAAGAAGCCCGCGCTGAGGAGTCGGGCACCGATCGCACGCATGGAGCCTCCTGGGGATGAGACGCGCGGCCAGTATACCAAAGAGAATGAGGCTGCATGTTCTCGGCGCCGCGAGGACTGGTTAGGGCGGGTGGTATAATCCGGCGCGTCGCAATTCGATGCACCCATCGAATGAGGAGGTGACCCGAACAGAGATCGGGGAGGAATAGCGCATGGACCTGTGGTTGCGAGGATCGCTGCGCGCCGCCGCAGGTTGACGAGGCAGAGGGTTCCCTGCTGCACAGCAGGGCTAATCTCCGGCGCCGCCGGAGAGAAAATCGACAGATCAGCGGAAGCCCTTTGGGCGTGCCACCGCCCAACTCCTTCCCCCCGCGGGGTTCCCCCCCGCATCAGCCCCAGGACCAAGACGGTGCAGGCAACTGCGCCGGCAAACCCCGGGGCGTGGCTGACGCAACCGAGCATGATGACCGACCTTGCCTGATGACGCCTCGGCGCGCTGTGCGCGCCGTGCGCGAGGCCCCTGCGTCGGCCGCGCTCATAGCAGGCGCTCGGGTTGTGGATGGATCCAAACAGGCACGAGGAGGCTCCTTATGTGTGGCATCGTGGCTTACGTCGGTTCGCGTGAGGCCGCGCCGATCCTGCTCGACGGGCTCAAGCGTCTGGAGTATCGCGGCTACGATTCGGCGGGCATCGCCGTCCTGGCGGGCGACCACTTCGAAATCCGGCGTGACGTCGGCAAGCTTGGGAACCTGATCGGCAAAGTGAGCGCCTCGCCGGTGCATGGGACGATCGGTATTGGCCATACGCGTTGGGCCACCCACGGGGAGCCCAGCGAGCGCAATGCGCATCCGCATGCCAGCGCCTCCGGCGAGGTGGTGGTGGTGCACAACGGGATCGTCGAGAACTTCATCCCGCTCAAGGAGGAGCTGCAGGCCGAGGGCGTGAGCTTCACCTCCGACACCGACACCGAAGTCATCGTGCATCTCGTCGACCGCTACCTGCAAGCCGGCTACCCGTTTACCGAGGCGGCGCGGCGGGCCATTGCCCATCTGCGCGGGGCGCATGGCATCGTGCTGCTCTCACTGCGCGAGCCGGGCACCATCGTGGCGGCCCGCGTGGGCCACGCCGGCGGCGTGGTGGTGGGCCAGGGGCAGGGGGAGATGTTCGTGGCGTCCGACATGCCGGCACTGCTCGAGCACACTCGCCAGATGGCCTTCCTCGACCCGGGGCAGATGATTGTCGTCACACGCGACGGTTTCCGGGCAAGCACGCTGGAAGGCGACCCGATCGATCTGCCATTGCAGTCGGTTTCGTGGGATCCGGTGGCGGCTGAGACGGGCAACTACAAGCATTTCATGCAAAAGGAAATACACGAGCAGGTACGCTCGATCGGCGACACGATTGCCGGGCGGGTGGATTTCGAGCACGGGCGAGTGATGCTGCCCGACCTCAAC
>Ga0153916_10003182_pt1 | contig 12165 bp, 7 predicted proteins | sample Opewatmetagenome_FD_109642 | JGI IMG/M metagenome (GOLD analysis project Ga0153916, IMG submission 109642) | Freshwater wetland microbial communities from Ohio, USA - Open water 3 Core 3 Depth 4 metaG | ecosystem: Environmental > Aquatic > Freshwater > Wetlands | place: USA: Ohio, Lake Erie, Old...
ATGTTGCGTTCTTCGAAATAATCCTCGATGGCGAACAAGGCCGCCTTGGCGTTCAGGGTATCGAACACGGTCTCCACCAGCAGCGCATCGGCGCCGCCGTCGATCAAACCGCGCAGCGCCTCGCGGTAACTCTCCACCAGCTGGTCGAAACTGACGTTGCGGAAGCCCGGATTGTTCACATCCGGCGAGATCGACGCGGTGCGGTTGGTAGGGCCGAGCACGCCGGTGACGAAGCGCGGCTTGTCCGGCGTCTTGGCGCTGTATTCATCCGCGGCGGTGCGCGCCACCTTGGCGCCGGCCAGATTCAATTCATACACCAATTCCTCCATGCGGTAATCGGCCATGGCGATGGAGGTGGAGTTGAAGGTATTGGTTTCAAGAATATCGGCGCCCGCTTCCAAGTAGGCGCGATGGATGTCGCCGATGATCTTGGGCTGGGTGATGGATAACAGGTCGTTGTTACCCTTGAGATCGCCGGGGTGATCCTTGAAGCGCGCGCCGCGGAAATCCTGCTCCGTAAGCTGATAGCTCTGGATCATGGTGCCCATGGCGCCGTCCAGGATCAGGATGCGTCTCTTGAGTTGTTCCAGTATTTTCGACATGGTTATAGTTCCGGCGCAGGGGCGGACCGCACTGCCAATTCAAAGCGGCCTATTCTAGCACTTGATCACCGCCGCGAGGATTTTTCACTATACTGGCAACTTTTGCCGGGAAACACCGCCGTGGAGCTGACCACCATCGCCACCTTCGACAACATGCCGGCCGCCCATATCGCCAAAGGGCGGCTGGAGGCCGAGGGCATCCCCTGCTGGCTGCAGGATGAAAATCTGGGACAAACCGATTGGCTCTACAACATCGCGATGGGCTGGATCAAGCTGCGAGTGGAACCGCACTACGCAGCGCGGGCGCGCGCCATCCTCGACAGAGACTACTCCGACGATGCGGACATTCAAAGCGGCTGAACCATGCGCGCTCGCCTGATCAACCGGCTGCTGCGCGCCTGCGCCACCCTGCCCCTGCCGCTCGCGCACGCCGTCGGGACGGCCATCGGCTGGGGCTTGATCCTCATCCCCAATGAGCTGCGGCGCATCAGCCGCATCAACATTCCGCTCTGCCTGCCGGAACTCACGCCCGTGCAGCAAAGGCGCCTGATCCGCGCCAGCCTCATCGAGTCGGGCAGGACCATGACCGAGGCCGGCGCCTTGTGGCTGTGGCCCGATGCGCGCCTGCTGGCGCTGGTAAAGAACACCCGCGGCGAAGAACATCTGCGCGCCGCCCTTGCAACCGGCAAAGGCGCCATCCTCGCCGTACCGCATCTCGGCGCCTGGGAAATGATCGGCCTCTATTGTTCCGCGCACTACCCCATGACCAGCCTCTACCGCCCGCCGCGCCTCGCGGAGATGGATGAAGTGGTGCGCCACGGCCGTGAACGCCTCGGCGCGAAACTGGTGCCGGTGGACGCCGGCGGCGTGCGCGCGCTGTATCAGGCCCTGCATCGCGGCGAACTGGTGGGCATGCTGCCCGATCAGGAACCCGGCGCGGGCAATGGCGTATTCGCACCGCTGTTCGGCATCCGGGCCAACTCCATGGTGCTGCTGTCGCGCCTCGCCATCAAGACCGGCGCCGCGGTAATCTTCGGTTTTGCGGAGCGCCTGCCGCGCGGCCAAGGCTATCGGCTGCACTTCATCCCTGCGCCGCCCGCGATCAACGAAGAGCCGCTGGAACAATCGGTGGCGGTGATGAACATGATGGCGGAACGACTGGTGCGCCAAAAGCCGGAACAATATCAATGGGGCTATAGGCGCTTCCGCACCCGGCCGGAGGGGGAAGAAAAGATTTATTAGTCTAGACCGCACTCCGCTGCGCTGCGACAGGCGGCTTGCCGTGCGCCGACAGTCCCGACCGACCGCCCGCCCGCCTCCGCGGCTCAAACCTGATAGAGTATCGCCATGAATCCTGTACCTGCCGCCCTCATTCTCCAGGTCGCGGTCCCCAGCCCTCTCCATGGTAGCCTCGACTACTTACCGCCGCCGCACTGCCCCAGCGACACACTGCGCCCCGGCATACGGGTGCAGGTGCCGTTTGGCAAAAGAAAGGTCATCGGCGTCTTGATCCAAGCCACCGACCAAAGCCGCATCGCGTCACAGCGCTTGCGCCCGGCCTTGTCGCTGCTCGACCAAGAACCCCTGCTCAGCAAAGACCTCCTCGACCTGAGCGTCTGGGCCAGCCGTTATTACCACCATCCCCTCGGCGAGGTGATTGCCGCGCTCTTGCCGGCCGCCCTGCGCAGCGGCCAGCCAGCCCGACTCCCCGGCATGCAGGTCTGGAAAATCACCGCCGCAGGGCAAGGCATCTCGTCCGCCGAATTGAAGCGCGCGCCGCGGCAAGCGGCCTTATTGAAGCGCCTGCAAGTTGCCCCCATTGGCTTGCGCAACGACGAGTTGGCTGAAGATGAAGCGGCGTGGCGGCCGGCCATGCGCGCCTTGGTGGACAAAGGCTGGGCGGAATGCCAAACCCAAACAGCGGCCAGGGCAACGCCATCGGCCTGCGCTCAAGCGGATATCACGCTCAATGCCGCCCAGCACAGCGCCGTCACCGCGGTCGGCAATGCCCTCGGCCGCTTTGAGAGCTTCTTGTTGGACGGGGTCACCGGCAGCGGCAAGACCGAGGTCTATCTCGAGATCATCCGCCAGGTGATCGCCGGCGGCCGGCAGGCGCTGGTGCTGGTCCCCGAAATCGGACTCACCCCCCAATTGGTGAGCCGCTTTGCCGAGCGGCTCGGCCATGCGCTGGCCGTCATGCACTCCGGCCTCACGGACAGCGAGCGCCTCCAATCCTGGCTGCTGGCCCGCAACGGACTGGCGCCCATCGTCATCGGCACGCGCTCCGCGGTGTTCACGCCATTGCACAAGCCCGGGATCATCATCATCGATGAAGAGCATGACCTCTCCTTCAAACAACAGGAAGGCTTTCGCTATCACGCCCGCGACATCGCGGTGTGGCGCGCGCGCCAGCTCGGCATTCCCATCGTGCTCGGCTCCGCCACACCGTCATTCGAAACCTTGTTCAACGCGGAGCGCGGCCGCTATCAGCGCCTAGCCCTCCCGGCGCGCGCCGGCGACGCCAAGGCGCCGCGGCTGCGCACCGTGGACATGCGCCATCAGAAGCTGACGGGCAATCTCTCGCCGCAATTGCTGCAGGCCATCGGCCAGCACCTGACCCAAGGCAATCAGGTGCTGCTATTCCTCAACCGCCGCGGCTATGCGCCGACTCTGTTGTGCCATGATTGCGGCTGGGTGGCGCAGTGCCGCCGCTGCGACGCCCATCTCACCTATCACCACGGCCAGCGCCTCCTGCGCTGCCATCATTGCGGCGCGGAACAGCCGATGAACGATCACTGCCCTACCTGCAACAGTACCGAACTTCGCCCGCTCGGCCATGGCACGGAACGGGTGGAACAGGCCCTGCGCGAACACTTCCCCCACTACAGCTGCGCGCGCATCGACCGCGACAGCACCCGCCGCAAGGGGTCGCTGCAACAATTGCTGAGCGACACGCACAGCGGCCATCACCGCATCTTGCTGGGCACGCAAATGCTGGCCAAGGGCCACCATTTCCCCAATGTTACATTGGCCGCCATCCTCGACGGCGATCAAGGCTTGTTCGGCGTGGACTTCCGCGCCGGCGAACGCATGGCGCAATTGATCACCCAAGTCGCGGGCCGCGCCGGTCGCGCCACGCAACCGGGGGAAGTGTTGATCCAAACCCATCACCCGGATCACCCCTTGCTGCGCACCTTGTTGATCGAGGGTTATCAGCGTTTCGCCGCGGCGGCGCTGGCGGAACGGCGCGAGGCAGAACTGCCACCCTATGTGAATCTGGCGTTGCTGCGCGCCGAAGCCACCGCGGCGGACGCGCCCAACCGTTTTCTCAGCGAGGCCGTATCGCTCGCCAATGAGTTGGGTGCGCCGGGCGTCTCCCTGCTCGGTCCCATCCCCTCTCCCATGGAACGCCGCGCCGGCCGTTATCGGTCGCAGCTATTGATACAGGCGGCGCAGCGCGCCGATTTGCACCGATTGCTGGATGCCTGGCTGCCGACGTTAGGCCCCTTGCCTTCCGGCCGCAAGGTGCGGTGGGCTATCGATGTGGATCCGATGGAGATGGTCTAGCGCAGATTCGCATGCATAACGCACGCTACATCTGCTTGTGGCGTGTGGCCAAAAACCGGGATAATACGCCCTTCCTCTTGTGACCCGATTCGACTGCCATGAAACATCAGCTTGAAGCCCTGCTCACCCGAGCCCTGCGGCAATTACAGCAAAAAGGCGATTTGCCCGCCGATCTCGCCATCGAGGCCAAGGCGGAGCGGACCCGCGATCGTGCTCACGGCGATTTCGCCAGCAATGTGGCGATGACCCTCACCAAGGCCGCCAAGCGCAAGCCGCGCGAGCTGGCGGAGATGCTCGTCGCGGCGCTGCCGAGTTCGGCGCTGGTGAGCAAGGTCGAGATCGCCGGGCCCGGCTTCATCAATTTCTTTCTGACACCCGGCGCCTATCAAAAGACCATCAGCGACATCCTCATGGCGGGCGAGACCTACGGCCGCAGCACGGCGGGCGCGCAACTGTCCATCCAGGTGGAATTCGTCTCCGCCAATCCCACCGGCCCCTTGCACGTGGGCCACGGCCGCGGCGCGGCCTACGGCGCGGCAGTGGCGAACCTGCTGGACGCCGCAGGCTTTCGCGTGCACCGCGAATACTATGTCAACGACGCCGGACGGCAGATGGATATCTTGGCCGCCAGCGTGTGGCTGCGTTACCTGGAATTGCTGGGCGAGCGCTTCGCCTTCCCCAGCAACGGCTACAAGGGCGAATACGTGCGCGACATCAGCGCCTCGCTGCGGCAAAGCCACGGCGATAAATTTCATCGCCCTGCGGCGCAGCTCATGGCCGATCTGCCGCCGGACGAGCCGGCGGGCGGCAACAAAGAGGAATACATCGACACCGTCATTGCACGCGCCCAAACACTTCTCGGTCCCGCCGACTATCTCACGGTATTCGATGCCGGCTTGAACATCGTGCTCGCCGACATCCGCCAAGACTTGGAAGAATTTGGTGTTGTCTATGATCAGTGGTATTCGGAACACTCTCTAACTGCGAGCGGCGCGGTGCAGCGCGCCCTCGAACGCCTCAAGGCCAGCGGCCACGCGTATGAAAAGGACGGCGCGCTGTGGTTCCGCGCGACGGATTATGGCGACGAGAAGGATCGGGTGCTGGTGCGCGACAACGGCCAGACGACGTATTTTGCTTCCGACATCGCCTACCACATGGACAAGCTGGAACGCGGCTTCGCGCGGGTCATCGACGTGTGGGGCGCCGATCATCACGGTTATGTACCGCGGGTGAAGGCGGCACTGCAAGCCATGGGCGATGACCCGAGCAAACTGGATGTACTGCTGGTGCAGTTCGCCATCCTCTACAAGGGCGGCGAGCGCATGCAGATGTCCACGCGCTCCGGCGAATTCGTCACCCTGCGCGAGCTGCGTAACGAGGTAGGAAATGATGCGGCGCGCTTCTTCTACGTGACGCGCAAGTGCGAACAGCACATGGACTTCGACCTCGACCTCGCCAAGTCCCAGTCGGCGGACAATCCGGTGTATTATATTCAATACGCCCATGCACGGGTGTGCAGTGTGTTGCGCCAGTTGAGCGAGAAGGGTTTGCAGCGCGATGAACAAGAGGGCGCAAAAAATCTTCACCTCTTGAATGAGGATCACGAACAGGCGCTGATGGTCAGCCTATCGCGCTTTCCGGAAGTGGTGGAGGCCGCCGCCCTCAATCACGAGCCGCACCTCGTCGCCCACTATCTGAGGGAACTGGCCTATGACTTTCACACCTACTACAACACCCACCAATTCCTGGTGGAATCGGACGCGTTGCGCGACGCGCGGCTGAATCTGATCGTGGCGACCCGCCAGGTAATCCGCAACGGGCTGGCGTTACTGGGCGTATCCGCCCCCGAGTCCATGTAAGCCATGGCGCAAGCCTCGCGCAAGGCCCGCAAAAAGACTTCTTCCCGCCCAGCCCGGTCCGTTCCGGGCTGGGTATGGTTATTGGCCGGCCTCGCCATCGGTCTTTCCATCGCGTTCTTCTCCTCCATGAAGGATCGCGCCAAGCAGGCTCTTCCTGTAATCAATGCCACGCCGCCCGTTCCACCGAAACAGGATCGTGCGGCGGGCGCCGCCGCCAAGCCGGGGGACAAGAAGCCCACCAAGCCGCGTTTCGACTTCTACACCATCCTGCCCGAGATGGAGGTCATCGTGCCGGACAGCCGTAACAAGACCGGCCAGTCGACAGCCGCCGAAAAACCCGGCACCTATTTCTTACAGGTGGGCTCCTTCCGCAGCTTCAGCGAGGCGGACAACCTCAAGGCGCAACTCGCCCTGCTCGGCGTCGAGTCGAAGATTGATGCCGTTAACGTCAACAATACGGATACCTGGCACCGCGTGCGAGTAGGGCCGTATCAGGACTTGCGGGAGCTCAACAAGATCAGAACCCGTCTGCTCAACAATAACATGAGCGCCATTCTGCTGCGGGTCAAAGGTTAGGCGGAGGACAATACCGCGAATGTACCACCGTCAATGGATGGCATTTGTCTTCAGCAGCCGGTCTATGGAACCCGGTTTATCAATTAAAAAGCCCTGGGCATAATCGACGCCGATTTCACGCAGCAGGGCCAGTATTTCATCGCTCTCCACATACTCGGCAACTACTTTCCTCTTCATGAAGTGCGCAATCTCGGTGATCGATTTTATGACCGCATAATCGCTGGAGCCGGCGATCAGCGTTTTAACAAAGGCGCCGTCTATCTTTACTATATCCACCGGTAGATTTTTCAGATATCCGTAACTGGACATGCCGCTGCCGAAGTCATCAAGCGCAAAGCGGCATCCATAATCCTTGATTCTTTCCATGAACAAAGTGGCGTCGGAAAGATTGGTGATGCCCACGGTTTCCGTTATTTCGAAGCAAATCTTATTTCCCGGCACGGTCATGGTCTTCAATCTTTCCAGGATGAAGTCAACAAACCCCTCTTCGTTCAGAGACTGCCCGGATAAGTTTATGGTAAAGCCGGCGATATCTTCGAGCGCCTCTGGATTTTTTTCCATCCATGAAATGGTACTCGAAATCATATAGCGGTCCACCGCGGACATTTTGTTGTACCATTCCGCGGCCTTGATAAATTCTCCCGGCGGACCGACATTCCCTTGCTCATCTTTGACGCCCACCAATATCTCAAAGTGAGGCAACAGGGGACCGTCACCATCGACCGGCTCGATACGCTGGCACCTGATCGCCAGTGAATCATCCTCCAGCATCTTATCTATTTTTCCTATCCACTTCGCCACCTCGGCCTGATGAGCGACCCGCGCGTGGCCGGCATGGAATATCTGCAATCTGCCGCCCCCCGCCTCTTTAGCGATCTTGCAGCTCGACTCGGCAGCCTTAAGCAGTTCTCCTACATCGCTGCTGCGGGCACTGATCGGCACTATACCGATGCTCACGCTTACTGGTAATTGCTCGCCATCCCACGATAGTTTATAGTTCGCGGCGCTCTCGATATGCTGCTCGGCAACGGCCAGCGCGTCGTCCAAGGGACACTTCTCGAGAAGTACACCGAACTCATCGTTGCCCAAGCGCGCCACCAACCCTCTCCCGTTCAAGTCTTTCTCAATTATGCCGGCCATGTCCTGCAGCAATCGGTCGCCGCCCGTATACCCGCAGCTATCGTTAATGACGCTAAATTTGTCTATGTTTATAAAATAGAGTGCGTGCCTTAAGTCTTCCCGCTTGGCGCTTGCTAATGCTGCATTGAGTTGCCGCTCGAATTCACGGCGATTGGTCAGCCCTGTCAAGGGATCATGTGTGCCTTCGCGTATGACCTGCTTATAAAGGTCTTGCATGATCACATATTGCGCACGATCCATGGCAGGGTCGTCAGCGCTGGCCTGTGCTTCCAATATGCCGAGACGCATCATGGCGGCCACATCGGAAACTTTCAGCACCTTCTCTTTCATGCCTCGCATATTTACGAACACATCCACGGACTTCTGCTCATCCATCCACGCAAGGCGCAGCATCAATGGCGTGCTTCCGGGTGGGGAATACAACACATTATCGCCCTCGCGCAGCCTGCGCGCGAACATCATCCATTTGCGCCTTTCAGGCTCGGCTAGATTACCGTATTCGGCACCTTCAATTTGGCACGCCTCCGGAATCGGCGGATTTTCCCGGCACGTGCTGACCACGTCTTTGAGGTTCTCCGCATAGGCCTTATCCTGAATTTTCATGAGATTTTTGAGCTTGCTCAAAATTTCTGAAAATATTTCGACCCCATCGGAGCGCTCCGTCGCAACCTTTTCCAGCAGATTCTCAATAGCGGAGCCTATGGAGTTTTGTTTGGAACTGGCCTCGTAGAATTCCAGTCGGGCTATATTGTTTACCACCTGTCGCGCCACATGCGCTTGGTCGAAGAATAGGGATGGGTCTTGCAAGGCAAGCTTAAGAATCGGCAGATCCAATTGCTTCAACCAGTGCTTGACGGTGTCGGCAACCAGCGGATCCCGCTGCATCGCATCGAGAAGATCGCCGCCAACCTCCAATACATTTCTATCACGAGGATTAAGGTCCTTTCCGTCTCCGCCGGGATTATGCACAGCCAAGGCGGCGAGCACGCGTGATTTGGTATGAGCCGATTGCTCATCGGAAAGTGCATAGAACTTAGGGTCGGCCTGGATATCCGCGACGGCGGCAACCAACTCCGACGTACTATAATACTCGCCCGATTCCAAGACGGGCGACCTAGCGCCGGCCATATCCAGCACGCTCGGCGCAAACCTCGACGATCCTGGAGGTGAATAACCTTTCTGGCGGCCGATATCCTGCCGGAGGGTGCGCAAACCCTGGACGACCTGATAAAGGTCCGGCGGCGATCTCCGGGGAGACGTCGCAGGCTCTGGACCAACACTCACCCCGCCGGCGCCTGCGGAGAAGGCGCCATTGTGGCCGGCAAAAGGCGCTGAGGTAATCGCCGGATCATGGGGCGCCGCCGCCGACTCTGGAAATAAAGGTGCAGCAGGCGCCTCAGCCGCAGAGATCGGCGGCACGGCGCGGCGCAGTATGCTGGCTTTGAGCTTCGGCAAAATGCCGCGCCCGATCAGGATATCGTTGAGTTTGGCGTACAAATCCGGCATGAAGTCAATGAGGGCTTCCTTCAGCACCGCATAACACGCGGAGTTGACTGACTCCTTAAAGTTAAATTGCGCCAATCCAATCTGGAATGACTCCGAGAATAGCGCCGGCCCGTAGGGATTATTGACATGACTGATTTTTGCGTTAAGCAGCACTGATAACCGCTCCTCAAGCGCGGTCAACAAGTCTTTATACCTTTCCTCAACCTTGCTGGTAACATCGGAAATCGCCAGCCATGCCACCAAATCTTCATTCTCGATGAGGGTCATTTCCTCAAGCGTCAGATTCTCTGTTTGTTGCTCCTGTGATTTTTCGGGTTTAAGCGGGTTGCTCAGGGCCGCCTGCAATCTTTCTTGAAAGCTGCGGCGCATGGCATCGAGCAGCTTGTCCTTATCTTTCTTAATCTTTTCCGAGGCATCAAAGAAGAGCTTCTGCTCCTCGGCTTTGACCGAATCGCGCGACAGGTCGAACAGGCGATTGGTGAGCTTCACACCGAGTTGATCCGACAAGGAATCCATCGTTTCCATGACAATACGTCCGCAGCCGGCGACGATATCGCTGTCGCGGCGACCAAGCGGTTCTGCATGTTTGCCCTTGATGCCGGTTTCAACGGCTCTCCGGGCGCGATCTTCTGAGGATTTGTACGAGAATTGCAGGGCGAACTGCTGCATGATCCGCAGCGAATCGCCGTCTGGATTGATGAGCGCGAGCCCGACACCCCCTTGAATGGCGCGGGCCACGCGGGCTTGAAACTGGAGCAGCTTATCGCCGCCGGCATCGGGAACAATACACTGCACTGCGAAAACGTCATTCGCGCCAAACAAAATCGGCTGAGCTTCGGCCTCCTGCTGCCGGTAATGCAACAACATGCCGTCCATGCAGAAATTCCGCATCACGCAGGGAATTCTACGTCCATCTGCGGTGAAGACAGTCGCATCCAGCTCCACAGGATATCGAACATGGGCCCTACGCTCCGCCTCCCTGCCTCGCGCCTCGGCATGGTTTGCTTCGCAGGCTGAAGAATTAGTCCTTTTCGGAGTACGCATCTGCCAAAACGACTCTTTGATTAAAATATTGGCGCAACAGCTTCGCTTGCTTCATCGCAAGGAACAAATCGCCCTGGTGCAAAATCCCACTCTTCTTGCCCATGGCTACGCCCCATAATCTATTTAATTCCTTATGCTTATCGACCTCCTCTATCCTATCTTTAGACTTACAATAAAACCTGCCCCCTCTTTAGGAGAGCGAGGTCATGATCATATGCGCATGATTTTTGGAATAAATACTGATCATACTGGGACACGAAGAAGGCGCCCCGGCACCCATCAAGCAAACAGGTAATGCTTGCGCACCGCTTGCCGTATCTCCCAGGTGCAACTCATGCCGGCGGGGAAGGTCACGAGATCGCCGGCCCCCATGTGCACCGGCGCGCCGCCGTCGGGCGTAACGAGCACCTCGCCCTCGAGAAAATAACAGGTCTCTTCACTGTCGTAGGTCCAGGGGAAGGTGGAAACTTCTTTGGTCCAGATCGGCCATTGGTGGACGCCGAGTTCTTGCAGCTGCGCAGCAGCGGGATGGCGCTGCACTTTGATCGCACTCACGCTCATTCCTCCAAGTAGGTGTAACCGGTCAAACCTTCTTCCAGCTCCGCCAAATAAGATTTACGCGCCGCAGGACTCAGCTCCGCCTCGTTGATCTTGCGGCGATAGGCGGCGAGCAACTCTTCCGAATCGAAATGCACATAGCGCAACAACTCATCCACAGTATCGCCGCGCTGCGGCTGCACCAGACGGTAACCGCCGCCGGCAGTGAGCTCCACGTTCACCGCGTCGGTGTCGCCGAACAGGTTGTGCATGTCGCCCAGGATTTCCTGATAGGCACCGATCAGGAATATGCCGATCAAATAAGGCTCGCCGGACCGCACGCTGTGCAAAGGCAGGCTGGATTCAACACCTTCGCGATCCACGTAGTGATCGATACGGCCGTCGGAATCGCAGGTGAGATCCTGGATGATGGCGCGCCGATCGGGCCGCTCATCCAAGCGATGCAGCGGCATGATGGGGAACACCTGGTCGATGGCCCACACATCGGGCAGTGATTGGAACAGGGAAAAATTACAGAAATATTTGTCCGCCAGTTTCTCGTTCAACTCGTCGAGGATCTCGCGATGGGCGCGGGTCTCGGGCTTCAGCAGGGCGCGCACCTCGGCGCAGATGGCGAAGAACAATTGTTCGGCGCGGGCGCGCTGCGCCAAATTCAACACGCCATGGGTGTACATGGACTGGGCCTCGCCCACCCAGTGCTCGGCGTCGTGATAACCCTCCAGCACCGAACGCGCGCTCAGGTTTTGCAGCGCCTGCCACAGGTCATGAATGATCAGCGGTTCGGTGGCGGCGGGCGGTGTGTGCGATTTGCCGACCGGCGCCTGTTCGATGTCGATGACGTTGGTGATCAACACCGCGTGATGGGCGGTCATGGCGCGTCCCGATTCGGTGATCACGTCGGGATGGGGCAGGCCCTGCTGCTGGCAAATCTCCCACAGGGTGTGGATGACGTTGTTGGCATATTCCTGCACGCTATAGTTCATGGAGCAATAGCTGCGCGAGCGCGTGCCCTCGTAATCGATGCCCAGCCCGCCGCCCACGTCCACGCAGCGGATGTTCACGCCCAGGCTGTGCAGCTCGGCGTAATAACGGGCCGCCTCGCGCACCCCGCGCTGGATGTCGCGCACATTGGCCACCTGCGAACCCAAGTGAAAGTGCATCAGCTGCAACGACTCCAGCATCCCCGCCCTGCGCAGTTCATCGATGGCGGTCAGCGCCTGCGCCGCGGACAGCCCAAACTTGGACTTGTCACCGCCGGTGTTTTGCCATTTGCCGTGGCCGATGGAGGCCAGGCGCACACGTATACCCAACAG
>Ga0153916_10003183_pt1 | contig 12164 bp, 10 predicted proteins | sample Opewatmetagenome_FD_109642 | JGI IMG/M metagenome (GOLD analysis project Ga0153916, IMG submission 109642) | Freshwater wetland microbial communities from Ohio, USA - Open water 3 Core 3 Depth 4 metaG | ecosystem: Environmental > Aquatic > Freshwater > Wetlands | place: USA: Ohio, Lake Erie...
CTTCTTCGCCCGCGCGGCCGCCCGCCTCACCGGGCGGGAAGGACGCGTATTCGCCGCCGATATGTCGGAAGAGATGGTCCGCGAGATGCGCGCATTCGAGAACCCGGACAACCTCACCCCGTTGCACTCCACGGAGTACAGCGTCCCGCTGCCGGATGCCACAGCGGATCTCGTCCTCGCCGCATTCGTGCTCCACGAGACACCCGAGCGGAGACGCTTTTTCGGTGAACTTCTGCGCCTGGCGAAAGGGGGCGGCAGGGTGGTTTTCCTGGAATGGAGGAAGCAGACGGAAGAAGAGGGACCGCCCCGTGAAGAGCGTCTCTCGGAAGAGGAGCTCGATCACGATCTCGCAGAGTGCAGGGTTCTCAGCCGGGGCGTCCTGAACAGCTCACACTACTACCGCATCGTGCAGAAATCATGAAACGCAAAGCCGTCGTGACCATCCTCATCGCCCTCTTCTTTGTGGCGCTTGCCGCATGGTCTCTCTTCCACCGCCTCGCGGATGCCACTCCCTCACTCACACCCGGCGAGGCGGAGCAACTGCTCGCGCGCGACTCCAGCGCACTCTCACTCGACGTCCGCACGATGGATGAGTATCGCGGGCCCCTCGGCCACCTGAGAGGCAGCATGCTCATTCCGCTCCAGGAACTGGAGAGCCGCATCGGTGAACTGGACACACTCCGCTCCAGAACGATCATCGTGTACTGCAGAGCCGGGAAAAGGAGCGCGACGGCGGCCGCGCTTCTCAACAGCAACGGGTACACGGCTTTCACCATGACCGGCGGAATCCTCCGCTGGACGGAAGAACATCGCCACGTTGAAATGGAGCCCCAGCGATGAATGTCCCGCAGATTATCGTGTACGGCGTTCTGGCCCTGTTCCTCGTCGCCTATATCCGGAAATTCAGGCTCAGGCGTTCGGTGGCGCAGTATTCCCCGGCAGAGGTCGCGGACAAACTCCGCACGACCGGCACCGTCGTCCTCCTTGACGTGCGGACGGAGCGCGAGCGGCAGGGGCATTCTATCAAGGGATCGCTCCACATTCCCATCCAGTCCCTCGCCGCCCGGGCCGGAGAGCTGGAGGGGTACCGGCAGAAGGAGATCATCTGCTACTGCCAGACGGGCAACCGGAGCCTCGCGGCGGCGGTAAGGCTGAAGCGGCTCGGGTTCAACGCGGCAAGCATGAAAGGGGGAATCGCGGAATGGAATTTCTCACAGATGGCACACTGAACACACTCGCCGGTTACGGTCTCTCGGCACTTACCGGGGCGGCAGGAGGGTATCTCGTCTACAGGTTCGTGGGGTGCCACACAGGCGCGTGCCCCTTGACGAGCAAGCCCTGGACGAGCATCCTCTACGGCGCCATTGTCGGCCTTTCCATGGGGCCGCTCACCTGAGGGACACAGAACGGAGGTTTTCCACATGAAATACGGGTTCTCAAAGAAAGTCGACCTCCCCTACGAGAAAGCAGTCGAGCGGGTGACTGCGGAACTCCAGAAGGAGGGCTTCGGCGTCCTGACAACAATCGACGTGAAGGAAACGCTGAAGAAGAAGCTGAACGTCGATTTCACACGCTACGTGATCCTGGGCGCGTGCAATCCCCCCTTTGCCTACAGGGCTCTCCAGGCGGAGGAAGAGATCGGGCTGCTCCTTCCCTGCAATGTGATTGTCTACGAGAAGGGGGGAAAAACGGTCGTGTCGGCGTTCGACCCGATGGTGATGTCGGCAATTCTCGAAAAGCCGGACGTGCAGCCGATCGCCGATGAAGTGAAGAAGCGCCTGGAGCGCGTCATTGCCGGCGTCTAAAGGGAGCGTTGGCACGCCCCCCTTCAGAACCCGATGCCGACACTGAAGGAAACGCCGTGGAGCGAGTAGTCGTTGTAGGTGTCGTTCGACTGGTTGCGCACGAGCTCCCCCGAGACCTGCACGCCCAGGCCAACACCCCCGGCGATCTCGATAGAGCGTGACAGCGTAAGGCCCGCTTCCCCCCGCACGTCTTTCCTCACCGAGGCTATCTCCGTCCCATCAAGAGCCAGGGCCGGCCCGCCGTAGCTCCGCACAGCTCCGTTGAGTGTGAGTGAGAGCTGCAGGCCCAGTGGCAGGCCCTGCTCGAACTCCACACCCAGCCCGGGGCCCGTGTAGGAGTAGTAGTCGTTGTACAGGTCTTCGGTGAGCATCGAGGCGCCCGCCACCTGGCCCAGGTAACGGCTTCCGGTGCCGGGGTTGATTCGATAGAGGACATGACCCTTGATCACGCCTGACTCCCACTTCGCCAGCGCGGTAAGGCCCGGGGCGATCTGGTAGGAGTTTGTTTCAGGGGCGTTCACGAGGAGATCCTTCCCGCTCTTTCCGCTCAACCCGCCTGACTTCTTCCCCTGGCCCTGCCCGGAGGATTTCCCCGACCCGCTTCCCGCCGCTAGAAACTGGGCCGTGTCATAGGCCGCCTGCGTGTAGTGCTTGACTCCGGCGAAGATCTCCACACCCAGGTCAACGTGTTTCGCGCCGCTCCACACGTAGCTGAACGTGGCACTCCATGCGAGGTTGGAAAGCTCCCCCACATACGTGTACTTCCTGTAGTTGACCTCCCCTGTCCAGCGGGTGAAGCTCCCGGAACCGGCACCAGACCGGAACACTGCAAAAGCCCCGACGCCGGAATTGTCGTAGTCCCGAAAAGCACTCCTGTCGTACCGCGCCCCGGCCATCGCCCCCAGCTGCGTCCAGCTCCCGACGCTGTCGCTCCCCATCACCACCCCCGCACCCTCTCCTCCCTCCTCCTTCCTGCCAGAGAGAGAATAGTCCGCACTGAGTCTGTGCTCATAGTAGGTGCGTTCGGAGAGCACGTCGAACAGCGCCAGGCCCCCCACGTAGGCCAGACGCATGCGAGACGCCTCGAACGGCACATCGTATCCCAGCTCCAGGTACCCTTGCGTCACCCGATCCCCTATCCGCTGGTAGTTGTAGAGGGGGTTGGAGTTGTACCCGCGTGAGGCCGACAGATATCCCGAGAGCTGAGCCTGCGACGGCACCATCCAGAGGACAACAAGAAGCAGGGCAACAAGGCTACGCATGTGGCGACTCCCGGGGTGTGGGAAGATCAAACCGGATCGTTTTAATCCAGGTCCTTCTTTCTTTCTTGACATAGTCGAGATACATCGCCTTGACGACGATATAGATCCAGAACTGGCAGTAGGAGAAATACATCAGGATGATCAGCCAGAGATTCCGAGGGCGGTCTTCCCCGTCGTAGGAGACGGCGAGCATGATCTCCGCGAGAAAGAGGAGGAACGCCATGATCCAGACGAACGTGTAGGGCCCCGGCAGCGAAATGCTGACGAGGTTCGCCACGCTCACGATGAACAGCACGTCGGACACCACGATGGCAAAGAAGAACACATAGTACAGGGCGAGCGTATACAGGACGTCAAAAGCCAGTCGTTTGTTCTTGAACTGCGGAATCTGTTTGAAGAATTTCCCCAGCACGTAGTTGTTTCCCCGCACCCAGCGCATGCGCTGGCGGACCCAGACCTTCCAGCTTTGCGGCTCCTGCTCGTACGTGATGGCGTACGGGATGAACTTGAGCTTGTACCCCCGCTGGATGATCCGGATACTGAGCTCGGAATCCTCGGTGAGCGCCTCCTCATCCCATCCCCCGAGATCGCGTATCAGGTGTGTCCACATGACGTAGTTCGTTCCGGGGAGCGTCGCAATGTGATGCATCTGCCAGCGGCCGGCCTGCAGCATCGACTGGAAGCTGAGCGTCTCGATATTGATGAAGCGGGTCAGGAGGGTTGCGTCCTTGTTGACCGTGCGGAACTTTCCGAGCACGGCGCCCAGCCCGCTATCCCGCATCAGTTCGCCGACCAGGTAGTGGAGGGCGTCCGGGTCGGGAGTGTTGTCCGCATCGTACACGGCGAGGAGATCCGATGACACCCGTTCCAGGGCAAGGTTGAGCGCCCGCGACTTGCCACGCCCCCCCTCCCCCTGCGGCACATCGAACAGCTCCACACGGCTGTCCGCGGAGGCGAACCGCTCGACAATCGCCTTCGTGGCGTCGGAGGACCCGTCGTCGATCACGATGATCCGCAGGCGCTCACGAGGATAGCGCAGCGCGAGCATCGCCTCCAGCGTGCGCGCGATGACCTTCTCCTCGTTGTGTGCCGGGATCAGAAGAGTGCAGGTCGGGTATTCGGAGGCCCAGGAATCGGCCCTTCGTTTCTCGCGCAGCGAGCGGATGTAGTTGACGTAGCCGAACACCGTCAGCATGAACTGGTAGGCGATCATGAACCAGATCAGGATGACCGCGACGACAAACAGCGCGCTCAGGTCAAGTTCAAGGAAGCTCACGGGCTGCTCTCCGCCGCGAGCGCCCTGCGCCGGATGACCTTCAGCACGAGATACATCGCAAGGAGGGAGAAAACCGCCAGCGAGCCGAAGACCGCGATGGCGGTCGTCGACCAGAAGCTCGTGAAACTGATCCCGTAGGAGAAGGGGCTGCCGGCAACCAGCTCCACCGCATGCCTCCCCGGGGGAAGATAGAGACTGTAACAGTCGTTCCCCTTGAAGAAGGTGACGGGGTACTCCTCTCCGTCCACTTTCAGCGCCGTGGGCTCCCGGTTGAGCGCAATCAGCGTCCGCGTGCCGGATTCATAGGTGAAGTCGACGCTGCGCAGGGCGTACGAGGCCGAGAGAATGTTGGCCGTGCTCGAAAGGATGCGTGTCTCAAGCTCGTGCGCGGAAAAAGCCGTCGATGCGTCCGCCCCGGGCTGTATGGTGTGCGTGCCCGCGGGAATCAGGTACATGTTCTCGCGGCCGGCCGAGAGCAGCACGCCGTCGAGCAGGATCTCGGAGACATCCGGGGGAAGCTTCATCGTAAACGAGAAAGGGGCACTGACCTCGTACCCGCGTGCGGATCTCGTGTAGTGAACCTCCCTCGCGTTGGCGTAGGGGAGATACATCATGTCCTGCGGGTTCACGCTGGACTCCGCGTAGATCGTATACCGATCCGACCCCGCCGCAGCCGCGTTCACCAGGAGAAAGCTTTCCGTCCCGGTCTGAATCAGCGTCGGGAACGGCGTGACGCTCTCCGGCTTGCGGAACGAGCCGATATTGAGGTCAAGGAGGTATTGTGCGCGGCCTCCCGTGAGCTCCGCGTACCGCTTTCCGATTGCCCGGTAACGGTCGGGGTCCGTCGACCAGAGGTGCTCCGGGTCCTCCACCTGGAGGAGGAACCCGTGCTTCCGCTGCAGGGCGAGAACCTCGCGGACATCCACGCCGATGTAGTCGCGCAGCTCCGGAGAACCCACCTCATCCATCACGGTCACGATGGTCTGGAAGTCGCTCTTCTCGTGCGCGACCTCGTGGATCATCGTAAGGATCCGCTCGTACACGGCGTTGAGCGCCCGCACGCGGTAATCACTCACCTTCTCTGCGACGGTGGAATCGGTCTTCCAGTAATGAGGGGATTGCGGGTCGAAAATCTCCGGCAGATTGATCCCGTACAGCTTCTTGAACCCCCGCTGGGCGGAGATGTGCATGGGGGTAAAGTAGTGCGGATCGCGCAACCCTTTCGCCGCTTCGAAGTAGAGCTCGGCAAGGTTCACGCCGTCCCAGGCGTGACTTTCCAGAAGCATGCGGTACTCCTGGACCATGGCCTTCAGGCATTCGTCGTCTGTCATGGCCATTGGAAACCGCCACGACGGCTGGATGTCCTCTCCCCGGTGGTTCTTCTCCCGCCACTCCGGATGCTCCTTGTAGAACTTCTGGCTCACCTGCGGCGGTTCGATCCACGCGTAGACCAGGATGCCGTTCGCATGCGCAAGACGGATGAGACGCTCGTAGTCGTAGGTGTATTTCGGGTACTGGTGCCAGCCCGCAGCATGAACCACGCGGATCCCCTGCTTCACCCACTGCCGGACGAGCTGCTCGATGCTCAGCGTCCTGCGGAACCCCGGATCGAAGTACACCTCAAGCCGGTCCCTGCGGACGATCGGGCCGAGGTGGAAGTACTGCCGGACATACTCCATCAGGTAGGGGTACATGCTGTACCCCCGCTGCGAATAGGGATCGAAACGGGTCGCCAGGAAGATCAGCCTGCCGTTCTTCCACCGCCTGCCCACGACCAGCGGCGCTTCCGTCACTTCATCGACGCAGAACACCTCGTCGATCTCCTCCGCGTCAAACTTGGTCGCCAGCTCACTGTACCGCCACCGGATGCGCTCCTCGGGAAAGAGGTGGTCCTGCACCTTGCTCACCTTCAGACGCGACCCCGTCACCGTGAAGCCGAAATCCTCGATGACATCCTTCTCCAGGTCGGTGATGAGGTTCCCGCCTTCTTCGACGAACCTCACGATCATGTCGAAATCGCCCTGGCGCAGCGAATCCACGACACTGTAGGGAACGATGAGGAGATTGTAGGGGGCGAGACCCATCTTCTGGCCAAGGAAGAGGGTGTCCACGGGAATGCTGACGCTCCGCATGGCGGAGGCAAAGGAGGACTGGTCATTGTACGCGGCGCCACGTGCGTAGTGATTCCAGAGAATCGCGCACCGCGCCTCCTGCCACGGCGTCTCCGAGTGGAAGACCTTCCGGTACAGGTTCTCCGCACCACGGACCACGTTGTCCACAAAGTTTTCTTTCTTCTCGTGGAATTCCGTCGGCTCGGCGCGATAGAACTGCCCCGGAGCGAGATCCACCGTTCGCGTCACAACGCCGGTCAGCCGCTTCTCCGACACGGCGCTGCGCTCCACATCGCCGTTCCGCTCAAAATAGGCCTCCGCCAGGTACTGGTCGTCCAGGTTGAGCGAGAACTCCTGACTGCCGGAGAGTATCACCCGGTCCTTCAGATGAACCCAGTTCGTCTGCTCACGGAGGTCCAGGTACTCGTAGCCGAGCTTCTCGACCCCGTCGATGATCTCTTCCAGCAAGGCGGGATCCACGAAAGCATGGAAGAAGCAGGTGGCGAACCCGTCGCGCACCGCGAGGTGCGCCCTGGCCCCCTCGAGAATCCGCCGCACGGCCTCCTCCCCCACCCGGGGGTCAGGATCGAGCGGCACGTACCCCAGGTTCTCGGGATAGATGCGCTGGCCATACAGATCGCTCGTGATCAGATAGGGGAAGAACTGGCTGTAGTCGAAGTTCTCGATGGACAGGCGCTGTTCAACCGCCGTGCTGAAGTACTTTGCAATGGTTTCATACAGCTTCGTGGAGGCGGTGTAGTGCGGCGTTTCCCAGACGAGCGGATAGAGGCCGTTCCGCATGAACTCCTGGATCCCCATGTCGAGCTTCCGCGTGATGGCCTCGACCGTCTCGTCATGGATGGGGCCGTTTGTGTTCTCATCCCAGAACTCGTAGTCGGACCCCGTTACCCCCCTGTACTGGTGCGTCACGCCGTGCATCACAATCGTGCCTCCGTTCTGCACCATGTAGCGGAGCGCATCCACGAGATCGGGCTTCTCCGAAAGACTGACGCGGATCCCCTCGCCGGGACTGACGTAGAACGGGCTGACCCCAACCAGAAACGGGACATCGCGCGCCGAGAGGATGTCGGCGACGTCCCGCAGGCGATCGGGGCTCTCCATAGGGTTGACATCCTCGATCCGGATGATCGCCGTGTGGGACTCCGCGTGATGCTCACCGAGAATATCGTGCAACATGTCGGCGAACAGCAGGTACCGGTCGGTCTCAGTCGCCGACGCAAAGGGGGAATCGCCGAAATAGAGGAGATTGCCGGAGGAGACGATGTAGGGGAGTTCCCGCTTCGTCTGGGGCGAGAACGCCGTGGCGACGACGTTCGCCTTCTGGCGCGAGACGATCTCCACGACGTTCAGATTGGGCTCACCCTTCGTGAACGCCCTTCCCCCGGAGCGCACCTCGGTGAATTTGCTGGTCGAATCAAACCGCGCCACCCTGAAGCCGAAGCGGCGCCTCACCGCGGTACTTGCCGAGAACTCCCTGAAGCCGGTGTTCAGCCAGATGACCTGCTTCCTGGTGGCGAGGAGGTCGCTCAGGAACTTCGCCGGGACCTGGTTGCGCGCGTGAAAGCCGATATAGAAGATCCGGTCGAACTTCTCCACCAGGCCGGGGGTGTAGTCATTCACCCCCGTCACGGTGTACGTAACGGTGAAGTGCCCGAGGAGCGCACCGAGCTGGCGCCCGTCCCCCATTGCGGGGTTCTTGAGGCTGGAGGACCCCTCCACCACCACCAGGACTTTTCCGGCTGGGCTCTGCCCCATCGCATCGAGCGCGAGACCGGCCAGGAGGAGCACACCGAACAGCACAGAACGCGTTTTCATCGCTGCCTTGCGTCGTGGTTTCTGAGATCCCCGCAGGAGGGGATTCCCCTTGAAAGCCCTCGAATATACGAAATTTGTCTGCCCCGAGCACGCAACCACGGCACGCTAACCAGAACGGGCAGCGCACGTGCGTTGCCCGGTCTTCTTGGGGGGGAAGATGCAAAACGTCGCTCAGAACGCCGTCACAAGACCCACAGAGACTCTGTCGGTCTTCCCCATGAATTCATGCGTGTATTCACCAGCCAGGCGCAGGTTTCGCGCCAGCAGGTAACTGACATGGCCCGTCAGGCTCTGGTACTTCACCCCGGAGGGGCGGATCTCGTACCAGTTGTACAACGCCTCGAGGTAGTATCTGCTTTTGTCTCCCTCCGGCGTGTAGATCAGCTCCACGAACGTGCCCCGTACGGTGTATTCCTCCCCCGCTGATGCGAAGAGCGGGTTCTTGTCACGGCGCTCGACGTACTGTGCGTTCAGCTCGAGGTATTCCGTGCTGACCGTGAGGTCCGGGCCCACCATCCAGAGCGAGTTCTGCTGGCCGGCCTTCTCCTCCTTCCCAAGGTACCCGAACGCACCGACACCCACCTGAGGAGAAATCTCCTGCTGCGCCCGCAGCATAAGGTTCTTGTATCTGTCCGTGTCGAAGAAGCCCGCGGCAGTGGCTGGCCCGATCCCGCTCCCGTTGACAAGTTGAAGGACGAGGTTTGTCCCTGAAGGAAGCCCGTAGGAGAGGGAAACACCCCGGTCATAGGTCAGGTCTACATCGGAGTGTCCCGGCCTGACACCGTAAATATGGTAGTCTTCAAACGGGAGACGGAGCTCTCGCTTGAACATGGCGTCCGACACCTGGTACTGCCCAATGAGAATACCCAGATCCGTGCCGAACACGCCATTGAACGTGGCAAAGGCGTCCTCCACCCCCCCCACCTCTCCCCGTTCGTTAAAGAGGAAGTAGAGATAGTATGCGACATTCCTGGTGATCGTCCCCCCCGACATGATCTTGAGAATGTAGGGTGATTGGAAGTCGGAGGGAACCTCACCCCCCGGAAGCCACTGGAGGTACCCCTCCAGCCGCAGGGCAAGCGGGAGGTCACGCATCAGCTGCAGCCAGTCATCACCCGTGTCGCGATACGCCCTGGGGGGCTCGCCGCCGGGGAGCTGGTAGCCGTTATTGGCAAACGTGTTACCGTACGGCTTCAGTTTGGGAAACGGCGCGTGGCATGTCATGCACGACATATTGTACTTGCGGGCAAAAGCCGGTATCGCGAGCGCCTGCTCAACGCAAAGCACAAGCATGAGAGCCAGCACGAAAGATCCCCACGCCACTGTTTTCACGGCACCCTCCTAGAAGATGGCAATTGTGGTGGAATGGCGATTCACTTCAATGGTTTCCGCTTCATCGGACGGGACGCCGAGAAACTCGACGACCGGTGTCGGCAGTTTCTGATAGTTCAGTACCGCCGTCACCGTCAGCGGACCCGACGGCACGCTGTCCGGCACACTCCAGGTGTAGGTTTCAATCTTCGTTTCCCGCGGGCCGATGCGGTAATCACTCGACTGCGACGCGGTGTTCCACTGCATGATTGTCATGCGTCCCTGCGGGTCGAGATACGGAAGGCGGAAAATCCTGTCCCCCCCGGGCACGCCGTCACGCTGGATGCCTTTGAAGTCCGGAAGATCGAGCGGAATGCCGAGATCCTGGTACGCGAGCGTGGCAGCGGCAATGGTGTATTCTTCCCCGGGGAAGTGCTTCCTGTCCACCGGGAGGTGGTAGATGTTCCCCTTCGCGTCACGCGCCTCCACGTGCAGCCAGACCATCCGTTCTTCGGCCGAGCCGGTCGGAAACTTGTGGCCGGTCTTCTGGTTGAAGAGCGCAACCGTGAACTTCACCTGGTCTCCCGGCTCGGCTTCGCGCGTGTCCGGATGGACCCGCACCTCGATCGTCCCCCGCACCTTGCCAGGATCATGAGCGCCATGGAAGAGATGCTGCCAGGCATCCCCGACCGGTGCAACGAGCGTTGCCACAGCTCCCGGCGCGCGCGTCATGTGGCAGTACTGGCAGCGGACACCCTCCTTCGCGTATGGTCCCTCCTTCCATTCAAGCTGCGTGGCTTTCACCCAGACACCGTACGGACTCATCTCGTTGTGGCAGGTGCCGCAGAACTCGGCCGTCTGAATGAACTCGGAGCGCTCGGTCTTGTGCACGGGCGACTCGAGACCCTCGCGAGGGCCGAATTTTACGTTTCCGGGCTGCGACACGAAATTGAAGTTGTGGGGAATCTCTCCCAGAAAGCCCGCGATCGTGTGGCACACCTCGCAGGAGACCGACTCGTTGGCGCGGCTTTTTGCCTCCGGCTTCGGGGGCGGCACATCTCCAGCCAGGAACGAGATCGGAGCATGGCACCCGTTGCAGCCGGCTTTGACTCCGGCGACCTTCGGGTCCTTCCCCGCATGAGGCACGGCAAGCTTGAAGTACTCGATCTCATCCCAGTGGTGTGTGTAGGCCTGGGACATCATGGCCTGCTGCCACTGCTGATAGAAATCGACATGGCAGGCCGTCCCGCAGAAAGCGGGCTTCTCGTAGTCATCGTAGGAGCGTGAACCCATGGCCGCGTCACCCGCCTTTTTCTCCTGAGCCAGAGCCAGGAGGGGGAACGTCGCAAGCGCAAGCAGTACGGTTCGACAATTCATAGCAGACTCCTTTTCAGTTTGAGGAAGCGAGGGTCTGAGGCACGGAAACGGCCGCAGCGTGAGGAACGGAAACCCCTTTCTGAGCCCTTTTCCACTGGGTTTTCAGCGCCTTTTGACTTTCATCATTTTGTGTATATTACCGGAGTGATCGCAACTCATTCAGGATCGAGTCACACGATCTGTTAGTGAAAGGAGGCCCTGTATGAAACTGCTGATTACCGCCGACGGCCCGACACTCGAGAGCCAGGTTGCCCGGCGCTTCGGGCATGCCACGCACTTCCTCACCGTGGACGCGGAGACGCGCTCCGTCCTTGCCACCTACGAAACAAAGAAGATGCCGGCGCACACGCTGATCCCGGCCCTCACGGAAATCGGTATCCGCACGATCCTCACCGGCGATATCGGACCGCATGCCTTCCAGCTCTCCTCGAAGAACGATGTGCGCGTTGCCATCACCGGGCACATGACCGTTGCCGAGGCAATCGATCGATTCAATCAGGGACAGCTCAAGATTCTCGACGCGCCGACACTCCAGCATGCCGCCGAGGAACACAAGGCTCACCGCCTGGAGCACCGCTTCCAGTTTGGGAAGGGGCGCGGGAAGGGCTCCGGGAAGTCGCCCTTCAACAGCACCACACCGCGGGGACGGCACCACCTCCAGCAGTTCTCGGGTCGAGGACACTAGAGGCCGCGGAGCGAAGCACCCTCATAGACGCCAGTGACTCAAACGGCCCCTCATGTCCCCCTTTCAACGGTGGGTGTGAGGGGCCGCGTGAGTTTCCCCCTACTTCGTGTCCAGGATGATCGGGAGCCCGTCCTTCCCGGCTCCCACGATGATCACCTTGGTGTTCTGGGAATTTGCGATCTTCTCCGTCGCCTCGATCCCCTTCCACCGGAGCAACTGCTCGCTGATCCCCTGCGCTACGATCGTCTGGAAATCGGCGATACCGCGAGCTTCGATCCGCTTCCGGTCCGCCTCCTGCCGCTCTTTCGTCAGGATGAATTGCATCCGCTGGCTTTCCTGATCCGCCCGCTGCTTCTGCTCGATCGCCTCGGTAAGCTGCGGCGGCAGGGCGACGTTGCGGAGCGGGGTCGTCTCGATGACGATCCCCCGCGGTCCCACAGTCTTCGCCAGCTCCTCCTGTATGGCCGTGCTCAGGCGCTCCCGCTCCGTTGAATAGAGAGC
>Ga0153916_10003184_pt1 | contig 12162 bp, 11 predicted proteins | sample Opewatmetagenome_FD_109642 | JGI IMG/M metagenome (GOLD analysis project Ga0153916, IMG submission 109642) | Freshwater wetland microbial communities from Ohio, USA - Open water 3 Core 3 Depth 4 metaG | ecosystem: Environmental > Aquatic > Freshwater > Wetlands | place: USA: Ohio, Lake Erie...
GCATTTGACGAGATAGGGGAATTCCTTGGGGAAATTGGCCATGTTGACCTGGCCGCTGGCGCTCTGGTATCTGTTGAGATCCGACATCAGGCCCCTCATCGTCTGGAAAAGGCTCTCGATGCCGGCCTTCTCATCCGGAAAAGCATCGATCAGGAGCTTGATGTAGCCGTCGGCGTCCTTATGAGGAACGCGGATATCATGGTCCGGAAAGATGGCGCGGTAGAGGACTTTGTGCGGGACGAATTCGATGTCCGTGATCTCCGGGAAGCCGTCGATGAGATTGGGGACTCCGTCGCGCTCGCCGACGCCCGTTGAGTGGAGAGAGGCGTCGAAGACGAAACCTCCGGGGCGCTTGAAGGTCGTGGCGTAGCCGCCCGGGATGGTGTGCTGCTCCAGGACGAGCGGCTTGAAGCCCTGGCGGGCGAAAGCGGCGGCGCAGCTCAGCCCGCCGAGGCCGGCTCCGATGATGACGGCATCCCAAGATCCCCCGGGGGCGCCGGGTCCGGTTCCGGCCCGCGGACTATCGCCGCGCGGGAAGGAATCCCAGTCGAGCGAAAGGAGGGGGATCCCCGCCAGCATGGCTTTCAAGAAATCCCGACGCACGATCTTCTCTTTAGACATGGCTCCCTCCTGGAGTTGACTCTTAGTTTCGGTCAGAGGGCATTATCAAATCAAGGCCGGGCAAAGTCAATCCGAGGGAAAGGCTGAATTCGGGACGGAGGTTTATCAGTTTCTCTCGCCGAGGCTTGTGTCGAAGCGGGCGGCGAGATAGTCGGCCGTCGATTGGAACGTTTTTTTCAGCTCCCGGAACTCTATGTTGTAGGGCGTTTCAGCCCTCTGCAGGGCGCTCTCGAGGTAGGCCCGCGGGCCGTCGAGTCTAAAGAGCGGGTCGAGAGGAGGCATCTCGGAGGGGCGCGACCTCACCATCCAAATGAGGCTGACCGCGACGACGGCAAGCAGGACGCCTGCCGCCAGGAGCGGCCCCAGTTGCGTCCGCCGGACGCGGGACCGCGACGGGAACCCGGCCATCCCGAAACCGCCGGCAGCTTGTCGTGCTTTCTCGCCGAGCCCGGGTCTGGCCTCCCGGAGGAGCGACGCCGCATCCTCAGTCAGACGGTGGGCCAGGCGATCGCCGGTCCGCAGGAATTCGCGGCAAGTCTCGCAGCCGGCAAGATGCCGCTTGGTCAGGCGGGAGAGCGGCTTTTCGGTATCGAGCGCCCGCGAGATGTTCCATTTATGGAAAAAGCACAGCATGTTTCCTCTCCTTTTCATAGGATGGACAGCCTTTGTCTTATCGCGGCCGCTTCGGCCAGTCCTGGGGCCGGCGAAAACTCCTTCAGCTTTTTCCCGAGCTTGAGTCTGGAGCGGTGGAGCAAGACGCGGACTCCGACGGGACTTCTCTTCATAGCCTGGGCGATTTCCTTCAGAGGCATTTCCTCCGCATAACGCAGCCAGAGGACTTCGTATTCGCTCGGTTTCAGCGTCCTGGCGAGGAGCCAGATGTTCCCGGCATTCCGGGCTTCTTCCTTGCGTATCAGGGCTTCTTGAGGTCCGGGCGCCGGATGTTCCGGTCCTTCAGAATCGAGCGGCGCAATAGTCAATTTCCGGGTGCGATGACGGCTGATCGACAGGCGGACGGCCAAGGTGTAGAGCCAGGTGGAGAATTTCCATTGGGGGTCGTATCGTTGGATATTCCGAAAGGCCTTGAGGAAAGTCTCCTGGACCAGGTCCTCGACGTCCTCGTCTGAGCCTGAGCGCGAGCGGAGAAAATGGAACAGGCGCAGGCTGTGCCTCGAGACGAGCTCCTCGAAGGCAGAGCGGGAGCCGGCTGCAGCCCGGGTGGCCAACTCCTCGTCTGCCGCCTGCATGGCCTCGCCTGTCGTGCTCATGTCTGTTCGTCTCTCTCTTCTCTTCCCTACCTATTATACGCAAGAAATGGGGACAAAGGACGGTCCCATTTTTCGCCCGGAGTTTCCGGGGGGTGAAAATGGGACCGTCCCAATTTCTTACGTTCAGTAGGACGTTGTGCCCGTGTGTTTGCTGTGAATGAACTCGAGGAGCTTATTCAGGGGGTAGACCGCGCTGATCCGGACGTTCTCCCCGTCCACGGTGATCTTGACAGCCTGAACGAAGGACTGGGCATCGGCTTCCTTGAGCTGCAGGTTTGCCATGGCGATGAGACCACGGATGGCCTGCTCGACGTCCTTGGCCACCTGGGCCGACTCCGCGCCGATGTTGACCTGAAGGCTGAGGTTTTCGCCGCTTTCGGCAAGGGCGCCGCCGGCACTCTTCATCTTGGTCAGAATGAGCGGCTTGTCATGCTCTCCGAGCAAAGCGGGGATGCTGTTCACGCCGAAAACCATGATGGCATTGGGGAAGTCCTTAAAAGCACCGGCCAGGAGGGGCGGGGCAACGTCTCTCTTCCTTCCTTGGAGGGAGTCCAGGGCCGACTTGAGGGCCTGTTCGTTTTCTCCCAGAAGGATCAGGTCGTCGTCGGCGAAAGCCCCGAATTCATCACCGTCCCAGCTGTAGATGGTCTGCTTCCCGTAGGGGATCTCCTTGTGGTTGGTTTCGGCCTTGATCAGGCTCATGAGGTGCGCTCTGTCGAATTTCCCGGAGAGGGCGACGACCGCATCCTCATTTTCTTTCCCGCGTCCGAAGACCGTCACTCCTTTGAGGTCCTTCTCGGGGTCAATCTTCAGCTTGGTGAAAAACTGGTCCGTCTTCCCTCGGAGCTTAATCATCTCCTGCTCACCACCGATCGCCTTGAACATGGCGCTCGAAGTGAGCCTTTGGACGTCGACATAAAGCGCCCACTGGGCGTCCGCCGGGACCGCAGACAACTGGTCGGAAACGGCGTCGCCAGGAGCCGTGGCCAGGACCAGCGTCATAGCCAGGAAAAAGGCGGCCAAGAGCAGAATGAGCTTTTTCATAGCGTTTCTCCTTTGACAACCATCGGTTTCACTCTTTTATACGCTCCCTCCGGCCGGTCGTTACAGGGGTCACTACTTTCTCTCTTTGATGCCGAGTGCGGATGATTCACCTCTGCCTTGTAACCTTTTGCCCCTTTATTACGTCATATGCTAAGATGCCTCTTTTGCTGAGAAAGGACCGCCCCATTCTGATCGCCGCCGCTCTTCTATTGCTGGCTTCCACAGCGACTCCCCAGGAACCGGCCGAGAGTTATGCCATCTCGCCGGCTGCCTCGGAAATCAAGGTCGATGGGTTGCTTGATGAAGGTGCCTGGCAGAAGGCGACCGTCATGAAGCTCCCCTACGAATGGACACCCGGTGAAAACGCGCCGGCTCCGGTCGAGACCGAGTGTCTCGTCACTTTTGACCGCGACCGCTTCTATATCGCCTTCCGCTGCTTCGACCCCAAGCCCGGGGAGATCCGCGCCCATCTCATGGACCGCGACGCCTCCGATACCCTCATCCAGGATGATCATATCAACGTCATCATCGATGCCTTCAACGACGAACGCCGCGGGTTCCAATTCCGCGTCAATCCGCTCGGTGTGCAGGCTGATGCCAACTTCAGCGAGTTGGAGGGCTACGAGGACTTTTCCTGGGATGCCATCTGGAGCTCAGCCGGGAAGATCACCGATTGGGGGTATGCCATCGAGATGGCTATCCCCTTCAACCACCTCCGTTTCCCGCGCACTCAAGAGAAGCAGACCTGGGGCTTTTCGGCAGAGCGGTCCTGGCCGCGGAGCGTGCGGCACCGGATGGAAACCCACCCCCGCGACCGCAACCGTGCGTGCCTCCTCTGTCAGTTCAACAAGCTCAGCGGCATCGAGGGCATCTCTCCCGGCCGCAACCTGGAATTCGACCCGACCCTGACAGCCAGCCGGACAGATGCGATGGATATGGCCGGCTTCCCCTCCGGCGGACTTGAACAGGGTCCGGTCAAGGCGGAGCCGGGGATCACGGCCAAGTGGGGAATAACGCCCAACATGATTCTCAACGCGACGGCCAACCCCGATTTCTCCCAGGTGGAGGCGGACGTCGCCCAGCTCAATGTCAACGAGCGCTTCGCTCTCTTTTACCCGGAGAAGCGGCCGTTCTTTCTCGAGGGCGGGGACTTTTTTCTCACTCCCATCCAGGCCGTGTTCACCCGGACCGTGGCCGACCCCATGTGGGGGGCGAAGCTCACCGGCAAGTCCGGCCGGAGCGCGCTGGGCTTTTTCGCCGCCCAGGACCGGATTAATAACCTGATCTTCCCCGCCAACCAGGGGTCCGCGTCGACCTCTCTCGACGAGGACGTGACTGGGGGCGTCTTCCGCTACCGCTACGACGTGGGGAAGGGCTCCACCCTTGGGCTGCTTTACACCGGCCGGATGGGCAGCGGCTACGCTAACCACGTCGGTGGGGCCGACGGGTTTTTCCGTCTCAGCCAAAGCAGCAGCGTACGGTTCCAGTACCTTCACTCAGAAACTCAATACCCGGACGAGGTCGCTCTGGATTACGGCCAAAAACAGGGCCGGTTCGGAGGCGATGATATTTACGCTGGATTCGAACACATGTCACGGAATTGGTGGGCTTTTGGAAGGTATCTCGATGCCAATTCGGGTTTCCGGGCCGACTATGGGTTCCTCCCCCGTGTCGATGTGAGGACCTTCGACGGAGAGGTGCACCGGTTGTTCTGGGGAGATAGCAAGAGCTGGTTCAACCGCCTGGACTTCTGGTTGCGGGGCTACTACACGACTGACCACAGCGGGAGGATGACCGATTCGAGAGTCGCCCTGGGAGGCCAGTTTCAAGGCCCGTGGCAGAGTCTCCTAGCGGCGATCGGCCGGCTGAACAGGGAATATTACAACGGCGTGACTTATGACGTCAGCGACTTGCTTTTTGCGCTGGGCATCAAACCGGCGGGCGGAATGAACTTCAATTTCGAGGCCGGCCTGGCCCGGGCCATCGATTACAACAACAACCGCCCGGCGCAAAGCCTGCTCCTCGGGCCATCGCTCGAACTTGGCCTGGGGAAGCACATCAACCTGACTGCCTATCACAGCTTCGAGCGGTTGGAGAGTTCGGGGTTGCGCACCTATACCGCCAACCTCTCCCAGGTCCGGCTGATCTATAACTTCAATGTGCGGTGTTTCGTCCGGGCCATCGTCCAGTACCTGGACGTCGACCGCGTTCCCGAGCGCTACATTTATCCGGTCGACCCGCACAGCAAGAACCTTTTTACTCAGTTCCTCTTTTCCTATAAGATCAACCCCCAGACCGTGCTGTTTCTCGGCTATTCGGATAATTCCGTCGGGATCCAGGGGGTCGACATCACCCGGACCGACCGCACCTTCTTTTTCAAGATCGGTTACGCCTTCGTCCTCTAATTGAACCTTTGGCGGTGGGCCCGCGTATTAATAGATGAGAGATACCGGACGGAGGACTCTATGCTGAAAAGGCTGATCATCCTAATGATAATCGTCGCCGTCGTCGGGGGCGGCGTCTACCTCAAGCTCTCGAGCTCGGCCAAGAACAGTGAGAAAAATGGCATCAAGATGATCAAGGTCGAAAGGGGAGATATCGTCGAAAAGGCGTTGGCCATCGGCCGGGTTGAACCCAAAAAAGAAATCGCCATCAAGTGCAAGATCTCGGGAATCGTCAAGCAAGTCTTCGTCGAGGTCGGTGATAAAGTGAAGGCCGGCGATCCCCTGTTCGAGATCATGCCCGACCCGACTCCGCTCGAATTCGCCGAAGCGAAGCGCAACGCGGAGATGGCCGCGGTCAGCCTGGAGAGAGCAGAAACCGAGTATGAGCGCACGAAACAAATGCGTGATTCCAAGCTGGTTTCGGCGAAAGAATTCGACGAGTCGGACAATGATTATAAGCAGGCCAAGCTCAGACTAAACGTCGCCGAGGAGAGGCTTGCCCTAATCGAGAAGGGCCGGACCAAGATCGCCGACCGCCAGATCGACACCGTCATTAAGGCGTCGGTGAACGGGACGGTCCTGGAGCGCCGAGTCAACGAGGGCGATCCCGTCGTTCCGTTATCGTCCTACCAGGAGGGGACGGAGCTCCTGATCATGGCCGAGATGAGCGACCTCATTTTCAAGGGCACCGTGGATGAGATCGACGTCGGCAAGCTCGATGAAGGGATGCCGGCCGAGCTCCAGATCGGCGCCATTCCCGACCAGAAGATCACAGGCCGTTTGTCCAAGATCTCTCCCAAGGCCAAGCAAAAAGAGAATGCCACGCTCTTCGACGTGGAGATCGAGATTACCGAGGCGGGGGAGAAGGTCATCCGGGCCGGGTATTCGGCCAACGCCAACCTGGTCATCCGGAAAGTCGAGAACGTCCTTTTCATCCCGGAGCGCCTGGTCGAGTTCAAGGATGACAAGACCTATGTCGAGATCGAGACAGCCCCAGGCGTCTACGAAAAAAAAGAGGTCAAGCTGGGGCTCAGCGACGGGTTGAACGTCGAGGTCGTCGAAGGCCTGGCCGAAGGAGCTCAGATCGTGGAGCGGCCGCCCAAGGAGATCAAGTAGCCCTTATTTCGGGTCCCGATGAAAGCCTTCATGTTCTTCTCCCATCTCCTCCGGGACGTCCGTTCCCAGAAAACGAGGACCGTCCTGACCGTTTTCGGCATCGTCTGGGGGACGGTTTCGATCGTCCTCCTCATGGGCTTTGGGGTCGGCCTGGGCCGGCAGATGTCCAAGAACATGCACGGGATGGGGGAGGGGATTATGATCGTCTGGCCTGTCCGGACCAGCATCTCCTACCAGGGTTTTAACAAGGGGCGGGAACTCGACTTCCTGGAGGAGGACGCCGTTCTCCTCAAAAGAGAAGTCCCTCAAGTCGAGTCGGTGAGCGCCGAGTACTCGCGTTGGAACATCTCCCTGAAGAAGGACAAGAACTCCTATTCCGCCCTGGTGCGCGGAGTCTACCCGGTCTACGCGGGCATGCGCAATATCATCCCGGAGAGGGGTGGCCGGTTCATCGACCCTCTCGACCTTGAGCACAAGAAGAGGGTCGTCTTCCTCGGGAACAAGATCAAGGAGGAGCTCTTCCATTCGGGTCCGGCCGTCGGCCGCTATATCATGCTCAACGGGGTTCCTTTCCTTGTCGTCGGTGTGCTCCGAGAGAAGAAACAAGATTCGAGCTACGGCAGCCGCGATGAGGTCGCGGCCATCATCCCGGCCTCGACCTTCTCTTCCATCTTCGGCACAAAGTCCATCAATAACATCGTGGTCAAGGGACGCGACCCCCGGGAGCACGAAGCCCTCAAGACCCGGATGATCCAGGTTTTTGCCAAGAAATACAAGTTCCATCCTGAAGACAAGGAAGCCGTCTGGGTCTGGGACGTCGCCGAGTCGGAGAAGATGTTCCGGGGGATCATGCTGGGGTTTAACCTATTCCTGGGGATCGTCGGGGCCTTCACCCTGATCGTTGGAGGGATCGGGGTCTCGAACATCATGAACGTCGTCGTCGAAGAAAGGACCCGGGAGATCGGGCTGAAGATGGCCCTGGGCGCCAAGAAACGCTACGTCCTCTCCCAGTTCCTGTTCGAGACGCTGCTCATCACACTGGTTGGAGGGGCGATCGGGCTCGCCTTCTCGGCCGGGATCATCGCCGTCTTCCCCGAGAGTTCGATCTCGGAAGAGATCGGCCGGCCGACTTTCTCCCTGCAGGTGGCCCTGATCACGGTGGCTCTCCTCGGGTTTATCGGTTTTGTGGCCGGGTTCGCGCCTGCCCGCCGGGCGGCCAACCTCAACCCGGTCGAGGCTCTGAGGTCATAGGGGAAGAGCGCATGTCCCATCTCATCCGCCTGTTCTACAGGGAATTGAAGCAACAGAGGAAACGCCTGACTCTGACCATCATCGCTCTGGCCTGGGGGACTTTTTCGATCGTTATCCTGCTGGCCTTTGGGGAGGGCCTCAACCGGCAGATGAGAAAAGCGTTCCACGGTCTCGGCCAGGGAATCTGCATCGTCGGGGGGGGCCAGACCTCGAAACCGTACCGGGGATTGGGGAAGGGACGGAACATCTTTCTCCAGTTGGAAGACCTCGACCTCCTCAAGGAGCGCGTTGCCGGGATCGAACTCATCAGCCCGGAGAACGACCGCTATATCAACACTTTAACTTACGGCCGGAAGAGCATCACCAAGCGGGTGATCGGCGTCGCGCCGGCCTTTGAAGAGCTGCGGACTTACTACCCGGAGAGGCAAAGCCGGTTCCTCAACGAGACCGACGTCGACGGCAAGAGGCGGGTCGTCTTCCTGGGCGCCAAGGTCAAGGAGGCGCTTTTCGGCGGCGAGGAAGCCGTGGGAAAGACGATCCTGGTCAACGCGGTCCCGTTCCTTGTGGTCGGGATCATGCAGAACAAGATGCAGAACAGCATGTACAACGGCCCGGACGTGGAGAAGGCGGCCATGCCCTATACGACCTACCTGGCGATCTTCGGGGACAAGTACCTCTCCCGCCTGATCTACAAGCCCCTGGACTTGACCCGGTCGGAAGCGGTCAAGAATGAGGTCGTCCGCGTGCTGGCCGGGAAATACAAGTTCGACCCCGAGGACAAGCAGGCGATCGATTTCTGGGACACGATCGAGCAGGAAAAGATCACCGGGAGGATCTTCCTGGGGATCAAGATCTTTATGGGGGTTATCGGCGGTTTGACCCTCATCGTCGCCGGGGTCGGCGTCGCCAATATCATGTATGTATCCGCGCGGAAGAGGACCAAGGAGATCGGGATCAAGATGGCCCTGGGCGCAAAAAAACGCTACATCCTGGCCCAGTTCATCTCCGAAGCGCTGATGATCGCCTTTATCGGAGGGGCGGCCGGGGTCCTGCTTTCGGTCGCCGCCGTAGAGGGAGTCAACGCTATGCCCCTGAAAGGCGATGTCGCCGATATCCTGGCCCACCCTGCAATCTCTCCAGACATCATGGTCGCGACCGCGCTTATCTTGAGCCTTGTCGGCTTCCTGGCCGGATTTTTCCCGGCCCGGCGGGCAGCTTCCCTCAACCCCGTCGAAGCTTTGCGGTATGAATGACCGGAGGGTCCGATGATCAAGATGCAAAAAATCAACAAAACATACGGCCTGGGAACGGCCCGGGTGGAGGCTCTCAAGGAGATCGACCTGGAGATCAAGGAGAACGAATTTGTCGGCCTGATCGGCCCCTCGGGGTCGGGGAAATCCACTTTGATGAACATCATGGGCTGCCTGGACATGCCGACCTCTGGCGAGTATTACTTCGAAGGGGAAAGGGTCGAGGAGTTCGGCCATAACCAGCTGGCCGAGATCCGCAACAGGAAGATCGGGTTTGTCTTCCAGAATTTCAACCTGTTGCCTTACGCCACGACTTTCGAAAACGTCGAACTGCCCATGATCTTCAAGGGCGTTCCCGCCAGGGCGAGGCGGGCCAAGGTGATGGAGCTTCTGGAGAGAGTCAGCCTCGCGGGCCGAGCCAGTCACAGGCCGAGCGAGCTCTCGGGGGGGGAAATGCAGCGGGTGGCCATCGCCCGGGCCCTGACCAACGACCCGCGCCTCATCCTGGCCGACGAGCCGACGGGGAACCTGGACACCAAATCGGGCGAAGAGATCCTCAAGATCTTCGAGGAGCTGTGGGCCCAGGGGCATACCCTCGTCATCATCACCCACAACCCCTACATCGCCGACTGCGCGCGCCGGGTCGTCAAACTCCGAGACGGGCTGGTCGAGGAAGACTCTTCGTCCAAGGGTTCCTGAACCGATAATCGAGGCCTTAGCCACTTCTGTGGAATGAGAAAGCGAATTCTCTGCGATCCGGCGGATGTTTCAAAACGTGATGGCAATTTGGCGGAAATCTTGATATAAAGGCCCTTGTCGAATGTCATTTTACAGGAAGAGGCCGTGAAAACGACTGGATCGGAGAGGAGGAAGCGATGGGATTGAAGCGGAAGCAGGCTCTGATGCGGCAAAAGGCAGCGATCGAACGTGAGCTGCAGGAGCGCCTATCTACCCTATCCGGGAAGGGGATCAAGTCTCCCCAAAAGGACAAGGATCCTCTTGTTAGAAAATTGAAGGCGGATATCCGGGCTGTAAATAGAAGACTGGGCGTGATCGCCGGTCACGACAAGAGAACGGAGGAATCGGCGCGGATAAAGGCGGAAAGGGCGGCCGCCCCCCGGAAAGAACAAGAAGGCGGAAAGGGCGAGAAGCCGAAAAAAGCCCCCGAAGAGGGTAAGGGAAAAAGGGTCAAGGCGGACAAGAAAGCCGCCCCTTCGATTGCGCAAGAAGGCGGCAAGAGTCAGAAAGTGACGGGATCCTCCGAAGAAGGCAAGGACAAGGCGACCTGAGCCTCGGGCGAGCGACGATAAGCTTCCCTGGCGACGCGGCGCCATTCTTATGAAACGAGCGACACAACGCCGGTGGAAAATGGCCGATGCCCCCAAGATAGTTCTGCTGGCACTCCTGCGGGGTTAAGTCTCAACAATTGACAATTTGCCTTTGATAAGGAGAATTCGATGACCGCGAAACAAATGCTGGCCTTGTATGTGATCGCCCTGACCGTATTTTTTCTGATCGACATGGTCTGGCTGGGTGCCGTGGCCAAGAGCTTCTACCGGCGGCACCTCGGACCGATGCTCAGTCCCAAAGTGAACTGGGCCGCGGCCATCCTATTCTACCTGCTCTTCATCGTCGGCCTGCTCGTTTTCGTCATCAAGCCTGCCCTGCTTGGCGGAAGGCCTATCCAGGCCTTTCTTCTCGGCGCCCTATTCGGCCTGATCAGCTACGCCACCTACGATCTCACCAACCTGGCTACACTCAAAGACTGGCCCCTCACTGTAACCATCGTTGACCTCATCTGGGGCAGCGTCCTCGGCGGCGCCGTCTCCTCTATCACCGTCCTTATCGGCCGACGGTTTCTTAAACTGTAAAGGCGGAAGGAGACCCATATGTCTATCCCCCAAGTCTATCGCTGCCTTTTCGGATTGGCATTTCTCTTGCTCATATTGACCGCCCGGCCCGCCATTCCCGGAAACGCCTCCGGATCACCCGATGCTATTGAACGGATCAAGCGCCTGGACCGGGGCGTGAACATCCTCGGCTATGACCCGATCTGGGACGACTTCTCCGCCGGCCGCTTCAAGGACCGGCATTTCAAGCTGATCCATGAGGCCGGTTTCCAGACCGTCCGCATCAATCTGCACGCTCTTCAACGCATGGACGCCAGAAACGGCCACAAGCTGGCCGATGCCTGGCTGAGCACGCTGGATTGGGCGGTCAAGACCGCCCTGGCGAACGACCTCATGGTCATCCTGGACCTTCACAACTTCACCGATGTGGCCAGCGACCCGGAGGCGTTCCGGCCGCGGATCATGGCCTTCTGGAAGCAGGTCGCCGACCGCTTCAAGGGCTCGCCCGATTCCGTGCTCTTTGAGATCCTGAACGAGCCCAACGGCAAGCTGACGCCTCCGCTTTGGAGCGAATTCTGGCGCGAGGCGCTAGCCATCATCCGCGCGGCCAACCCGACGCGCACGGTGGTGATCGGGCCTCCTTTTTGGAACGGCATCGGCTATCTTGGTGATCTGGCGCTGCCTGAGGATGACCGCAATATCATCGTGACTGTGCATTACTACGAGCCCTTCCCGTTCACCCACCAGGGCGCGCCCTGGATGAAGGAACTGGCCCAGCTTTCGGGCGTGAACTGGGGAACAGAAGCGGAAAGGAAGCGGACCCGGGACGACTTCGACCGCGTCCAGAAGTGGTCTCTTGAGCACCGCCGTCCCATCCTGCTCGGCGAGTTCGGCGCTTACGACAAAGGCCCCCTGGAGTCCCGGGTGCGCTACACAGCGCACGTCGCCCGCACCGCGGAATCCCTGGGCTGGGCCTGGGCCTACTGGCAGTTCGACTCGGACTTTATCGTCTACGATATAGACAAAGACCGCTGGGTCGAGCCTATCCTCAGAGCCCTTATTCCCAGGGGAAAATAACAGGGATACTCCCTGCCCTGCGTTCTCAGCAAATAGATCTGGCTTTTCCGGGCCATTGACACGCGGACGCGACCGGAAATACCATGGGCTCGTGAGGGGAAGGACCGATCCTAAGCCTGCCGCGGCCGGTCCTGGCTCGCGGATCCGCTCTTTTGGAGTTTATGATAGGCTGTTGCGGAGGTAAGGAAAATGCTGCCCATCGGACCCTTGATGATCGAGCACCGGCTCATCGAACGGATGA
>Ga0153916_10003185_pt1 | contig 12160 bp, 10 predicted proteins | sample Opewatmetagenome_FD_109642 | JGI IMG/M metagenome (GOLD analysis project Ga0153916, IMG submission 109642) | Freshwater wetland microbial communities from Ohio, USA - Open water 3 Core 3 Depth 4 metaG | ecosystem: Environmental > Aquatic > Freshwater > Wetlands | place: USA: Ohio, Lake Erie...
CGGAACTTGCGGCCCACCTCGGTGCGGTCGTCCGGCAGCCGCCGGCGCTTCGGCGCCGCGACGACGCCGCCGAGCGCTGCGATCTGGGCGGCGATACCGGCTTCGGACCTGTCCTTCGAGCCCGACAGCGGCTGCGCCACCTTGCAGTTGTCGCGGTAGATCGCGATCGCCTTGACGCCCAGCTGCCACGCCTCGATCAGGAGCTGCGACACCTCGTCCACCGTCGTCTGCTCGGGCAGGTTCACCGTCTTCGAGATCGCGCCCGAGATGAACGGCTGCACCGCTCCCATCATCTTCACGTGGCCCATGTAGTGGATCGCCCGGTCGCCGATCGCGCAGTCGAACACCGGGTAGTGCTCGGCCTTGACGTGGGGCGCGCCGACGATCGTGTTGCGCTCGTCGATGTACGCGACGACCTCCTCCACCTCGCCGGGCGCATAGCCGAGCTCGGAGAGCGCCATCGGCACCGTCTTGTTGACGATCGTGATCTCGCCGCCGCCGACGAGCTTCTTCGACTTGACGAGCGAGAAGTCCGGCTCCACGCCGGTCGTGTCGCAATCCATCATGAAGCTGATCGTCCCGGTTGGTGCGAGCACCGTCGCCTGCGCGTTCCGGAAGCCCGCCACCTCGCCCACGTCGAGCGCGTCGTCCCACGCCTGCCGGGCGGCGGTGAGCATGTCCGCCGGCACCGAGTCCGAGTGCTGGATGTTCCCGACAGCGGCGCGGTGCTTCGAGATCACTCCGAGCATCGCGGCGGCATTCGCCGCGTACCCCTCATGCGCACCCATCCGCTTCGCGATCTCGGCCGACTTCCGGTAGGCACGGCCCGTCATCATCGCCGTGATCGCAGCGGCGTAGGCGCGACCCTCGTCCGAGTCGTACGGCAGGCCGCGCGCCATCAGCAGCGCGCCCAGGTTCGCATAGCCGAGGCCGAGCTGGCGGAACTCGACCGCGTTGCGCCCGATCTCGGGCGTCGGGTACGACGAGTAGCCGACGATGATCTCCTGCGCCAGGAACATCACGTCGACGGCATGTTCGAACATCGGCACGTCGAACTCGCCGTCCTCCTTGCGGAACTTCATCAGGTTCAGCGACGAGAGATTGCAGGCCGAGTCGTCGATGTGCATATATTCGGAACAAGGATTAGATGCGTTAATTCGTCCTGTATTTGGAGATGTGTGCCAGGAATTAATTGTGGTGTCGTACTGCACGCCCGGGTCGGCGCACTGCCACGCAGCCTCTGCGATGTCCTTCAGCAGTGCCCGCGCAGCGACCGTCTCGACGACCGAGCCGTCGGTGCGGGCCGTCAGGTTCCACTCCTTGCCCTCGACGACCGCCTCCATGAACGCGTCCGTGACGCGCACCGAGTTGTTCGCGTTCTGGTACTGGATCGAGGCCCAGTCGGGCGAGTCGAGCGACATGTCGTAGCCCGCCTGCTCGAGCACGCGCGCCTTCCGCTCCTCCTTCGCCTTGCACCAGATGAACTCGTCGACGTCCGGGTGGTCGACGTCGAGCACGACCATCTTCGCGGCGCGGCGCGTCTTGCCGCCCGACTTGATCGTGCCGGCGGACGCGTCGGCGCCCCGCATGAACGAGACCGGGCCGGACGCGTGGCCGCCCTTCGACAGCTGCTCCTTCGAGGAGCGCAGCCGCGACAGGTTGATGCCGGAGCCCGAGCCGCCGCGGAAGATGATGCCCTCGCGCCGGATCCAGTCGAGGATCGAGTCCATCGAGTCCTCGATCGAGAGGATGAAGCAGGCGGAGCACTGCGGCTTCTCCTCGAAGCCGACGTTGAACCAGACCGGCGAGTTGAACGCCGCCATCTGGTTGACGAGGATCGCCTTCAGCTCCGCCTCGAACGTGTCGACCTCCTCGTCGGTCGCGAAGTAGCCGCCCTGACGGCCCCAGCCGCCGATCGTGTCGACGATGCGGCCGATCATCTGCTTCACCGAGCGCTCGCGCTCCGGCGAGGCCATGCGGCCGCGGAAGTACTTCTGCGCGACGATGTTCGTCGCCGTCTGCGACCAGAAGCGCGGGAACTCCACGTCCCTCTGCTCGAACGCGGGGCCGTCCTTGCCGGGGATCAGCGCCTCGCGCAGCTCCCACTCGACCTCGTCGAACGGGTCGCGGCCGGGGATGGTGAAGAACCGCCGCGGGGCGACGCTCGCCTCCCCGTCGACGACCGTGTTCACGTACTCCTGCGCTGCCTCGGGCATCGCGGTTGCCTCACTGGGGGTGCCGGTCGCTTCCTTGGCGGTGGCCATTCTCTTCCTCCCGAGCCGTCCATGACATCAGAGCTTCCCGTCCCGGCGCGTCCAGCGCGTCTGCGAGCGGACCGGGCATGCTAGGAGGTCGGTCGGACGGCACCGACAAACAGCTGAAGAACGGCGAAATTCCTGCAAATTGCGGAAATCCGCCGCTCTACCCGATTGACGCAGTGTACCGCTGCGACCGGGGTCAGGCAGAAGCCGGCGGCGGGCCGTCGCCGCCCTTGCGGCCGCTCGAGCGCCGTGCCAGGTAGCCGGCGGAGCCGGCGGCGAGGAGCAGCACGGCGAGGCCGCCGAGCACGATCAGCGGGACGGGCACCGAGGACGGGCCGGACGTGTCGACGTCGCTGCCCGCCTCGGTGAGCGACGCGGTGTCCGTGTCGGTCGTCTCCGGCTCGGGCACCGTCTTCGTCGTCGTCTCCGACGGAGTCGTGGCGGCGGGCGTGGTCGCGGCGGGCGTCGTCGCGGCGGGCGCCGTCGCCGTCGTGCCGGTACCCGTTGGCTTGCTGCCCGGGTCCTGCTTGCCCTGCTTCGCGTACGCGAGTGCGCGGCCGATCTCCTCCTTCGCGTTCGAGTAGTCGATCACGTCGGTCGGGAGGATGCGGATCGCCTCGCGGTAGCACGAGAGCGGATAGATCTTGTCGACGCGGCCGTTGTCGTACCAGTCGTTCACGACCTGCTTGCCGCAGTTCGCGGCCATCGCAGGCGCGGCCGTCGCGAGCACCGCCACGAAAGCGGAGGCGACCAGCACGACGAGCATGCAGGCGCGGCGGCTAAGGCTAAGGGGGTGGGTGCGGTTCACGACGGCCTCGGTGCAGGGCAGCGACCTATCCGGGGATTATGCCTAGTGTTCCGGCTGCCCTTGTGTCGGCGGTGAGCGCAGGGTAAACGAATTGTAAGGAGTGCGGCCGACGAAACCGTCACGAGCGCCGTGCTAGCGTGGCCCGCCATGGACGCCGCCCCGGACACCGCCACCATGGCGGGGCGGTCGCGGGCGGGCAGCGGGCTGCTCGCGGGCGCGGGGCTGCTGCTCGCTGGTGCCGTCTTCTTCGCCGGCGGCTCCGGAGAGGGATCGGTGACGGTGCTCGGCAGCCTCGCGGTGGCCGTTGCCGCGCTCGCCGTCGTCGCCTCCTCGCTCGGACTGCTGGCGGTGCCGCGCCTCGACGTGCCGGGGCGGGTCGCCGCGGCGGCGGGATGCGGGCTCGTCGCCTGGGGAGGGATCACGATCGGCTGGTCGATCGCCGGGGACCGCTCCTGGGACGCGCTCAACAAGGGGCTCGTCTACGCCGCGTTCGGTCTCGTCGGGCTCGTCCTCGCGGGCCGTGGGCACCGGGCCGTGCGGGACACGGCTCTCGTTCTCGCCGCCGTGCTCGGAGCGGCCCTCGCGTGGGCCCTCGCCGGCAAGGCGATTCCCGGTCTCTTCCCCGACGGCGACCGCGTCACGCGGCTGCGCAACCCCGTGGGGCACCCGAACGGCCTAGCGCTGCTCGCCGACGCCGCCATCCCTCTCGGGCTCTGGCTCGCGTCCTCCGCCCGCGAGCGCGTCGCACGGCCAGCCGGGCTCCTGCTCGTCTACGCGGCCGTGCTCGCGATCATGCTCACCCAGTCGCGCTCCGGCGTCGTCGCCGCGGTCGCCGTCGTCGCCCTGTGGCTGTGGCTCGCGCCGGAGCGGGTCGAAGGGGCGCTGCTCGGAGGGCTCGCGGCCGCGCCGGCACTCGCGGTTGCCGCCTGGGCGTTCACGCGGCCGGCGCTCGTAGAGGACGGCGCGAGCCGGGCCGACCGCGTCTCGGACGGGCGGGTGTTCGCGCTGCTCGCCCTCGCCGGCGCGGCCGTGGCGCTGGCGCTCGCGCTCCGCCTGCCCGTTGCCCGGCTCGTGGCGACGCGTCGTCGCGAGGTCGTCCGCGCTCTCGCGGGCGGGGTCGCCCTCGTCGCCGTGGCGGGCGCCGTCGGGCTCGTCGCAACGGTCGGGAACCCGTTCGCGTGGGCCGCCGACCAGGTGTCGGGCGACGCGGGCAGCGAGGTCGCGAACGATCCGAGCCGGTTCGGCACGCTCAACACGAACAACCGCATCGCCTGGTGGGGGGAAGCGTGGGACGTCTTCCGCGCCCATCCGGGCGGTGGCACCGGGGCGAACACGTTCGAGCTCGCACGCAAGCGCTACCGCGACGACGCCCGCACCGTGTCGCAGCCGCACAGCGTGCCGATGCAGCTGCTCGCAGACACCGGGATCGTCGGGCTGGCGCTCGGCGCGGCCTTCGCCGCCGCGCTCGGGGTGGGGATCGCGCGCTCCCTGCGCCGTCTCGGTGGGGAGGAGCGCGCCGCCGCGCTCGGGCTCGTTGCGCTGCCGGTCGCCTACGGGCTGCACGCGCTCGTCGACTACGACCTCGACTTCATCGCTCTCACCGGACCGGCGCTTCTCGTCGCCTGGCTGCTCGCCGGGGCAGGTCGGTCGCCGGCGACCGTGCCGCGGGGATGGCTGCCGGTGGCGGCCGCCGTCGTCTCCGCCGCGACTGTCGTCGCAGCGCTCGCGGCGCCCGACCTGTCTGCCCGGGGCGTCGACTCCGCCTACAGGGCGCTCGACGCAGGCAACCTCGTGGCCGCCCGCGACCGTGCGCGCGCCGCACGTGAGCTGAACCCGCTCTCGCCGGAGCCGCTCTGGGCGCTCGCCGACATCGAGAGCGCGGCCGGCGACGACGGTGCCGCCGTCGCCTACCTGAGCGAGGCGACGCGGCTGCAGCCCGAGAACCCGGACACCTGGTACCAGCTCGGCTTCACGTACCAGCTCGCGCTCGGCGACCAGTGCCGGGCCTACGGCGCTCTGAACCAGTCCTACACGCTCGATCCGAGGAGCCGGCGGTGGGTGGAGGGCGGCCCGCTCGATGTCGCCCGCGACGCCGTCAATGTCGGCGCCTGCGAGCCCTCGTAGGGGCGAGGCGTCCCTCGCCCACGCCGCGCGGCGGGGTTACGCGCCGACGACGACGACGGTCTGCGCGCCCTGGAGCTGGGCCGGGCGCATGCCGTCGAGCGGGCCCACGATGCGGATCCCGAGGTCGCGGGCGAGCCGCCGGCCCTCGCCCTCGAAGCCGCGCCGGTACATGACGAGCGTGCGCGTGAAGTCGGCGCGCGGCGCGTTGGCGACGCCGCCGATGCGATAGCCGCGGCGCGACACGCGTGAGGCGGCCGCAGCGGCCGCGCCCTGCCGGCCGTTGCCGTTGAGGACGAGCACCGAGACCTTGCGACGCGGCAGCTCGGCAGCGACGGCCGGCTTCGCCTGCGCGGCTCCTGCCGGCTTGGTGCGACTCGCCTTGGCCTTGGCGGTGTGTGTCGCGGGCTTCGCGGCTGCCGTCCGCTTCGAGCCGTTGTCGGGCTTCGCGAGCAGGGCGCCGCCGACCACGATCAGGAGGAGGAGCTCGACGGCCGCGACGGCGACGGCGACGAAGGTCGCGGTGCGCCAGGGGCGGACGATCGGGTCGTCGTGACGGAGCGGGTAGTCCACGGCGTAGACGGGTTCGCCCGCCGCGCCGTCAGTCCTTCAACCAGGCCCAGGTCAGTGCGAGGCCCTCCGCGAGGGGTGTCGTCGCGCGAAACCCGAGCCGGCGCTCGGCGAGCTCCGGGTCGAGCACGCTGCGGGCCAGCTCCCCGGCCCGTGCCGGCTCGTGGACGGGGCGAGCGTCCGAGCCGGCCGCGGCCCTGCACGCCTCGTACAGCTCCAGCACCGAGGTCTCGCTGCCGGTGCCGACGTTGAACGTCCCGCCGGCTCCGCCGTCGAGGGCGGCGGTCACCGCCTGCACGACATCGCCGACGAAGACGTAGTCGCGGGTCTGCGTGCCGTCGCCGAAGATGCGGCACGGCTCGCCGTCCCGCAGCCGGCCCAGGAAGATCGCGACGACGCCGGCTTCCCCGTGCGGGTCCTGCCGCGGCCCGTAGACGTTGCCGAAGCGGAGGGACACGTGCGCTGCCCCGTGGAGGCGGGAGAACGAGGCGAGGTATTCCTCGCCGGCGAGCTTCGACGTGCCGTAGGGAGAGAGCGGCAGCCGCGGATCGTCCTCGCGGGCCGGCCGCACGCACTCGCCGTAGATCGCGCCGCCGGTCGACGCGAACACGACGCGCGCTCCGACCGTCCGGGCCGCCTCGAGCACGTTGACGGTGCCGACGACGTTGACGGCGGCGTCGCGCGCGGGCTCGGCGACGGAGACGCGCACGTCGACCTGCGCCGCCAGGTGCGCGATCGCGTCCGGCCGCACCAGCGCCACGAGGTCGTCCAGGGGCTCGCGCACGTCACGGACGTGCAGCGTGGCGGCCGCCGGGACGTTCCCGCGCTTTCCGTTCGAGAGGTCGTCGACGACGTGCACGGCGTCGCCGCGGGCGACGAGTCGCTCGACGAGGTGGGAGCCGATGAAGCCGGCCCCGCCGGTGACGATCGCCCGCATCCTCGTACCCTAGTGAATGGCTCGCTTCGCGATCCATCCACTAAGTTGGGGACTGCAATGCTGACGGAAACCGCTTCCAACCGGCACTCTCGCTGCTAGTGGCCGGTCGCGCAGCGAGCAGCCACTTCATCTCCTTCGAGGGTCTCGACGGCTGCGGCAAGACGACCCAGGCCCGCTTGCTCGCCGACCGCCTCCGCGCGGATGGGGTCGAGGTCGTGCTGACGCGCGAGCCGGGCGGCACGACGCTCGGGGAGGAGATCCGCGGCCTGCTCCTGCACGGCGGCCACGTCGCCCCGTGGGCGGAGGCGGCGCTGTACGCGGCCTCGCGGGCGCAGCACGTGGACGAGGTGATCCGGCCGGCACTCGAGCGTGGCGCCGTGGTCGTCTGCGATCGCTACGTCGACTCGTCGGTCGCCTACCAGGGCATCGCGCGCGGCCTCGGTCTCGAGCAGGTGCTCGAGCTGAACCTCGCGGTCGTGGGTGGGCTGATGCCCGACCTCACGTTCCTGCTCGAGATCGGGGTCGAGGACGCCGCCGCCCGCATGGGCGACGAGCGTGACCGCATCGAGCGGGAAGACGACGTCTTCCGAGCACGCGTCGTGGAGGCCTACCGCTCCCTCGCCGCCCTCGATCCCGAACGCTACGTCGTCGTGGACGGCACCCGGGCCGTGGAGGAGATCGCAGAGGAGATCGATGGAGCCGTTCGCAGCCGTTCCTGAGCAGGTCGAGGCGAAGCGCCTGCTGGGCTCCGCGGTGGCGGACGGCAAGGCGCACGCCTACCTCCTGCACGGCCCGGCCGGGGTGGGCAAGACGACGGCGGCGTTCTCGTTCGCGGCGGTGCTCCTCGGCGACGAGCGGCGCGTGCTCGCCCGCTCCCACCCCGACCTTCGTGTCGTCGAGGCGCTCGGCGAGATGATTCGCATCGACGCGATCCGCGAGCTTCACCACGACCTGCACATGCGGCCGTACGAGGGCGAGCGGCGCGTCTACCTGCTGCTCGACGCTCACCTGCTGAACGACGACGCCGCCGATGCGTTGCTGAAGGATCTCGAGGAGCCGCCGTCCTACGCGACGCTCGTGCTCGTCGCGGACGAGCTCGGCCCGATCCCGGAGACGATCCGCTCGCGTTGCCAGCTCGTCCCCTTCCGTCGGCTCTCGGAGGGCGCTGTGCGGGCCTGGCTCGCCGGGCACGCCCCGTCGTTGTCGGAGGCGGAGGGGACGGCGCTCGCGCGCGTCGCCGCCGGTCGCCTCGACCGTGCCCGGCGGCTGGTCGACCCGGCCGCACAGGAGCGCAGGGCGGCGTTGATCGAGGCAGCCCGCAGCGTCTATCTCGACGCCGCGTTCGACCCGGCGGGCGCTGCGGGCGTGCTGCTCGCCGCCGCCGCCGCGCGTGCCGCCGTGGCGAAGGAGCGGGAGGAGGCGGCGCTCGAGGGCGTCGACCTGCCCGCCAGGGAGGCGGAGCAGCGGGTCAAGCGCGCCGCGCGCGGAGCCGAGCGCGAGGAGCTCCTCGCGCAGCTCGAGGAGCTCGCCGCCTGGTACCGCGACCTCGTCGTCGTCTCGGCCGGCGCCGGGTCAGCGGCGGTGCACGCCGATCGTCTCGACGACCTTCGCGCGGACTGCGCCCTTGATCTCGGCCGCGCGCCCGAGCGGGCGGCGGAGCTCGTCCGGGACGCATGGCGCGCTGCCGAGGAGTTCAACGTGAGCATGGGGCTGTGGCTGGAGGCGCTGTTCGTCCGCCTGCGCCGCGAGCTCCACCCGTTGTAGCCCTCAGTCGTCCCCGGCGACGAGCCTGGGTCTCTCGACCGGGTTGTCGTACTCCTCCGGCATCGCGGGCGGGTTACCGGAGCAGGGTCGCCGCGTGATCCGGGACGTACGTCATCGTCGAGCGGTCGGGCCGCACGTAGCCCTCGTCCGGCTGTCGCGGCGGCAGCTCGAGCAGCTCGGCCTCGCGCACCTCGTACGGGATCATCGAGAGCAGGTGCGCGATGCAGTTCAGGCGGGCGTTGCGCTTCTCGTCGGCTTCGACGACGTACCAGGGGGCGATGTCGGTGTCGGTGTGGACGAACATCTCGTCCTTCGCGCGGGAGAAGTCGACGAAGCGACGTCGCGACTCGAGATCCATCTGGGTCAGCTTCCAGCGGCGCGTCGGGTCGTCGAGCCGCGCCTGGAAGCGCCGCTCCTGCTCCTCGTCGCTGACCGAGAACCAGTACTTGAGCAGCACGATGCCGTCCTCCACGAGCATTCGCTCGAACTGGGGGCACTGGCGCAGGAAGCGCCGGTGCTCGTCGTGGGTGCAGAACCCGAGCACCTTCTCGACGCCGGCGCGGTTGTACCAGCTGCGGTCGAAGAGGACGATCTCGCCGGCGGCCGGGAGCTGCGCGACGTAGCGCTGGAAGTACCACTGGGACTGCTCGCGCTCGGTGGGGGCTTGCAGGGCGGCGATGCGGCAGTAGCGGGGGTTGAGCCGCTCCTGGATGCGCTTGATGGCGCCGCCCTTGCCGGCGGCGTCGCGGCCCTCGAACACGACCGCCAGCCGCGTTCCCGTGTCGCGCACCCAGTCGAGCATGAGCGCGAGCTCGATCTGCAGCCGCTGCAGCTCTTGCTCGTACGCCGTCCGCGTGATGCGCACCGGGTCAGGGCGCCGATCGTGGTCTGCCATCGGTCACGAGGCTATCCGAGCCTGGGAAATGTGTCGATCCGGATCCGGCTAGAGTCGCCCGATGGACGCCGGGCTCGTCGTCGCGGTCGTGCTCGCGCTCGCCTTCGCGCTGACAAACGGGTTCCATGACGCGTCGAACGCGATCGCGACGCTCGTGGCGACGAAAGCGGCGCGGCCGTCGCAGGCGATCGTGCTGGCGGCCGTGTTCAACATGCTCGGACCCCTTCTTGTCGGGTCGGCGGTGGCGAACACGATCGCGAAGATCGTCGACGTGCCGGCGAGCGAGACGGTCGCGGTCGTCGGCTCGGGCCTGCTCGCCGCCACCGCCTGGAACGTGGTCACCTGGTGGCGCGGGCTGCCCTCGAGCTCCGGCCATGCCCTGGTCGGCGGGCTCGTTGGGGCCGCGCTCGTGGAAGGAGGCGTCGACGCCGTCAACTGGGGCGGCTTCGACGGCTGGCACCCGGTCGGCGTCCTCGGCACCCTCGTCGCGCTCGCCGTCTCCCCGGTGATCGGCGGCGTCGCCGCGTTCGCCGCCCTGCGCGGCTTGCAGCGGCTGCTGCGCCGCGCCACGACGCGCATGCGCACGCCGGTGAACGCCGGCCAGTGGGCCGGCTCAGCGGCGCTCGCGTTCAGCCACGGCTCGAACGACGCACAGAAGGCGGTGGGCGTGATCGCGGCGGTCCTGCTCGCGAGCGGCGAGACCGACTCGCTGTCGGCGCCGCTGTGGGCAACGGCCGGCTCGGCGGCCGCGCTGACCCTCGGCACCGCGCTCGGAGGATGGAGGATCGTGCGGACGATCGGTCAGCGCATCTACCGGATCCGCCCGCTGGACGGTCTCTCCAGCCAGACGAGCTCGTCGGCGGTGATCCTCGGCGCCTCGCTCCTGGGGGCTCCGATCTCGACGACGCACGTCGTCGCCTCGTCGGTCGTCGGTATCGGCGTCGGGCGGCACCGGTGGCGGCACGTCCGCTGGGTGATCGTGAAGGAGATGGGCATCGCGTGGGTGACCACGATTCCGGCGACTGCGATACTCGCCGCGGTCGCTCTCGCTCTGTGGAGGTGGATCGCATGACGGTGCAGCACTGGTTCCTGCCCGACACGCCGGACGTGCTCGGCATGCTGCGACGGCAGCTCGAGGTGACGATCCGCGGCATGGACGCACTCGTCGGGTGGGCGAACGGCGACTCGGCGGCGGCCGAGCGCGTGCGCGAGCTCGAGCACGAGGCGGACGACGTCAAGAGGGAGCTCCAGCGCGCGCTCGTGAGCGCCTTCACGACGCCCTACGATGCGGAGGACCTGTACACGCTCGGTCGCGGCATCGACTGGATCCTCAACCTCTCCAAGGACGCGGTACGCGAGTCGGAGGTGATGGACTGCCCGCCGGACGCGGCGGTTGCGGCGATGGCTGCGCTGCTACGGGAGGGGGTCGGCCATCTGGACGAGGCGGTCGCCGGCCTGCAGGAGCACCGAGCAGACGCGACGAGGGCGGCCGACGCGGCGATCAAGACGGAACGGAACCTCGAGCGGGTCTACCGGCAGGCGATGGCCGAGCTGCTCGCGGTCGAGGACCTGCGTGAGGTGACCGCCCGCCGCGAGCTGTACCGCCGCTTCTCGCGCATCGGGGAGCTGCTGACGGAGGTGGCCGAGCGCGTCTGGTACGCGGTGATCAAAGAGTCGTAGGGGCGAGGCGTGCCTCGCCCGGGTCTGCGCCTAGACGTTCGCTCTGCGCGCGGCCCGCACGGCGGCGACGGGCCGCAGCGTCCGGAACATCAGCATCATCGCCGTGAGGCCGATGAGCGCGTTGACCGTGGTGATCCCGACCTGCATCCCGACCGAGAACGAGAGCGCCGCGGCGGTCGTGGCGGTCTGCTGGAGGGCGTAGACGAGCAGCACCTGCTGGGTGCCCGCGCCGCCCGGGGTGGGGACGAGCGTCGAGAGCCCGCCGGCGACGACGACGAGCGCGGCGAGCGGAACCGTGGCGGGCAGGCCGAATGCGGCGAGCAGGGAGAAGGCGACCCCGATGCGGCAGGTCCAGCCGGCCAGCTGGAGCGTGACGACGCTGCGGGCGTAGCGCGTAGGCGTCCGGAGGATGGCGCCGCCCTGCTCCACGTGGAGCCAGATGCCGCGGGCGCGCCGGGTGAGCGGCCGGGCGACGAAGGCGGCGCCGGCGACGAGGGCGAGCGCGACGCCCCCGGCCACGAGCGGGTGGCCGGTGACGAGGCCGAGCGACGGCACCTGCGGCGTCGGCAGGGCGGGCACGACCCCAAGCCCCCACGCGGTGACGATGAGCGACGAGCCGATGAGGGCGTCGAGCAGGGTCAGCAGCACGCCTGCAGACACGAGGGTGGGGACGGACGAGCCCGGGATGCGCAGCCGCAGGAGCGCGATCTTCAGCGCCTCGCCGCCGCGGGCGGGTGCGAAGGCGTTGAGCGCGACGCCGGCGGCGTAGGCGCCTCCCACGGTGACGGGTGAGATGCGCTTCTGCGGGTAGGCGGCCGCGAGCACGTTGCGGAGCGCGAACGAGCGCAGCGCGAGGTTGGCGAGCTGGAACGCGAGCGCTGCCGCGACGAAGCGCAGGTCGAGCGCGACGAAGCGTCCGGCTGCCGTCTCGAGCGACTCGAGGACGGCGTACGGGGACAGGCCGCTCACGCGGCGGTTTTCCCTGCGGGGGCGACGTGCCCGAGCTCGTGTGCGAGGTCGAGCCGGTCGGTGATGAGGCCGTCGACCCCCATCGCTACGAGCTCGCGGGCACGGCCTGCGGCGTTCGCGGGCCAGGTCATGACGAGGTCGGCGACGCTGCGAAG
>Ga0153916_10003186_pt1 | contig 12160 bp, 11 predicted proteins | sample Opewatmetagenome_FD_109642 | JGI IMG/M metagenome (GOLD analysis project Ga0153916, IMG submission 109642) | Freshwater wetland microbial communities from Ohio, USA - Open water 3 Core 3 Depth 4 metaG | ecosystem: Environmental > Aquatic > Freshwater > Wetlands | place: USA: Ohio, Lake Erie...
ATTTGGGCGGATGAGGGCTCGATTGGCGGAACACAAGAACACCAGAATCTCGAAAGATCACTATTTCATGAACATCGCGATCGAGGTGGCGAGACGGAGCACCTGTACCCGCAGGAAGATAGGCGCCATCATTGTGAGCGATGTCGGTGAGATCAAGAGCACTGGATACAACGGCAACCCCAGGGGGCTGCCGCACTGCCACGAGATCGGATGTATAAGGGACAAGCTCGGCATCGCTTCGGGCACGAGGCTTGAAACTTGCACGGCGGTGCACGCCGAGCAGAACGCTCTTATCCAGGCGGGCGCGAATTCGCGTGGATCTACACTCTACTCTACGATAGTTCCGTGCCCGATCTGTGCTCGTATGATCCTGAATGCGCAGATTGCCCGAGTGGTGTACATAGATGACTATTCGGACCTGGTAGGCGTCGAACTGCTTAAACAGGCTGGAACGAAGCTCGCGCGACTAGACAAGAAGGATTTCTCAGAGAAGCTTGCGAGCCTCAAGTGAAACCGTCATCATCTTGCACGGTTCCGCGCGGCATCTTCTCGTGTTTCGATTCTAGGGATCGATTGTCGCTAACTGTCGAAATTGCAGTCGAATTAGTCGAAAAAGTCAGACCCCGTAGCATATTTATATCGAAACCCGCATCAGCAAACTGGACTGTGACTGACTTGGAAAAAGGGGAGATTCTTCAGCAGATTAGGGACGCTGAGGAGAAGGTGCGAACCGCGACCAAGGAAGCCGAGGACAAGCGGAAGCAGCTGCAGGCCGAGGGCAAGAGAAAGGCGATCGAGAGGATCGAGGCCGCTGAAGCCATGCACAGGAAGGAGCTGGATTCGCAGATCACCCAGGCCAAGTCACGAATTGACAGTCGCAAGAAAGCTCTACTTGAAGAAGGTGCCAGGAAGGCTCAGGCGCTCCAATCGAGCGCCCGCCAGCGTATGGGCAAGGCCAGAGAGTTCGTTCTTGCGGAGTTTGAGAGGGCAGTTGATGCTTAGGCCTGAAGGAATGACCCGGGCAGTGGTCGTCGGGTCGATTGAGAGCCTCGATGGGACCATCGGGTGCCTCTACGAGCTCGGTATACTGCACCTCATAGATTTCACGAAGCAAGATGATGAGTTCAAGCTGGGCCAGCCTCTTCAAGAAGCATCAGACGCTTCACAGAAATTGCTGAAGCTCAGGGCGATGATCAGAGCGCTCGAGATCGAAGGGCACAGGCCCAAGGAGACCCTCCAAGTCAAGGAGATAAACGGGAAGATCGAGCAGGCTATGGTCACACTCGACCTCAACACTTCGACCAAGGCAGAAGCGAGACAGAAGATACAGTCGCTTATTCGCGAGAAAGAAGCTGAGATCAAGTCATTGGACCCGGTTCGAACCTTCGGAATACCAGTCGAGTACTATGATGGCTACGAGAACCTCGCAGTTTTCGTCGGTATCTGCAAGCAGGACCCGGAACCTGCGCTGAGGGCGAAGGTCAAGGACTTCGAGCTTTTCGCGAATGCGAAGAAGTCTGAGATTGCCATCGCGCTCTTCGTCAAGAATGAATGGCGGCTCGAAGCGTCACGGATTCTCACGGATCACGGCTTTCAGGAAGTGAAGCTCCCGAAGCTGGAGGGCAACCCCGAAAAGATCATGTTGCGGCTTTCCTCCGAGATAAGCGATCTTGAGAAGGACTTGAAGAGGATAGAGGCGGACATCGATTCAGTGAGGAAGCAGTTCGCCGACTTCATCATAGCCTCCGAGGAGCACCTGGCAATCGAGGTCCTCAAGGCAGAGACACCTCTCAGAATCGCCACTTCGGCGAACTCGTTCGTGATTGATGGCTGGATTCCAACAGCGAGGATGGAAGAGATTAGGACGGCCCTCGACGAGAAATGCTGCGGGCTGTCTTTCGTCGAGACGGTGCCGAGGGAGGGCGAAGAGGATACTCCGGTCAAGCTAAAGAACCCCCAGCCTGTTAAGCCGTTCGAATTCTTCATCAACCTCGTCTCGACTCCCAAGTATGAGGAAATCGACCCCACAATCATACTCTTCATCACATTCCCGATATTCTTCGGATTCATGATTGGCGACCTGGGGTTCGGAGCGGGTCTCATGGCCCTCGGAGCGGTCATCCGGCTCAAGCTGAAGGGCTTCCCGGACCTTTACAAACTTGGCGCAATCATCCTTGCCGGAGGACTCATTGCCAGCATATTCGGCTTGTTCGTGTTCGCGGAGGCTTTCGGGGTCCCGTTTCATCCTCCACCTGACAACCTCGAGGAGGCCTCGTGGGAGAGCGTCGTCAACATCCCGATTCATCCGATGCTTGAGAAGATGCGAAACGTGCTCGAGATGCTCGCGCTGTCATTCGTTGCGGGCTGGTTGCATCTGACGATAGGTTTCGTATTCGGATTCTTCAACAATATCCACCACAGCAAGAAGCACGCCCTAGCAAAGATTGCGTGGCTGCTAATCCTCCTGGGCATATTCACGGAACTCATGGCGATGGGCGGAAACGCAACGGAGACGAGCAAGTTCATGAACTCCACGGTCCTAGCGCCCCTGATGCCGGGATCCACGGTCATGATTGCAGGAATCAAGACCGCATACTCCGCCTTGGCATTGATCGCAATCGGCATACCATCGCTTTTGCTCACTGAAGGTGGCCAGGCGCTAACAGAGGTCATCGGCTTATTCACAAACCTGATATCATACGCAAGGCTAGCCGCCATCGCCGTCGGGAAAGGCGCCATGGCTTTCGCATTCAATTCCATGCTCTTCGGAATGATTTTCGAGAGCGGGCCCGGGGTCGTTGGTGTGGTAATCGCGATCCTCGGAATCGTGACACTCGTCGTATGCCAGCTATTCTTCGTGTTCTTCCTAGGAGCCCTGTCAGCAGGGATCCAGGCTATGAGGTTGAACTATGTAGAGTTCTTCCTGAAGTTCTTCGAGGGCGGAGGGACGGACTTCAAGCCCTTGAGCTACGAAAGGAAATATTCCGTCGCAACTACGAAATAAGGAGGCAGAAAGAAATGGACCCAGGAACTGGAATGGCACTGATTGGCGCCGGCATTGCTATAGGAGCAGCTGGCATTGGCACTGGTATCGCCCAGTCGCAGATCGGTGCAGCAGCGGTAGGCGCAACGGCAGAAGACCCAAAGATGTTCGGCCGGGGTATCATCTTGTTGGTGCTCCCCGAGACCATCGTCATCCTTGGCTTCGTCATCGCGATCCTGCTGTGGCTGAAGTCTTGAACGTGAGAACGAGCGGACCGGATACGGAAGGAAGTCGAGTCACGCGAGGAGCTGAGGAGCCATGGGCTTAGACAAGGTGGTCGAGGAGATACTCCGCAGAGGCGAGGAGAAGCGAAAGGAGATCATCAGCTTGGGCGAGAAAGACAAGGACGAACAGATGCACCTTGCTGACAAGAAGATCGCCGATGATCGCCAGAAGGCGGAGCGGCGTACGCAGACTACCATCGCACAGATGGAGCAGCAGGAGATTTCGAGCGCGGAGCTGGAGTCAAAGAAGGCTCTGCTCGCAGCCCAGCGGCAGGTAATGGAAGACCTGAAGGAGCAGGTGCTGCACGAGCTCCAGGGTTATCCTGCAGACAAGCGCAAGAAGCTCTACATGAAGCTGGTCTCAACGGCGAAGAAGGAGCTAGGCTCATGCTTCGTCTACACGAACGCGGCAGACAAGGCGCTCTTGCAGCTTCCAACGGGGATGACCAATGCCGGCATCATCGACTGCCGAGGCGGACTCGTATTCGAGAGCAAGGACAAGAATTTCAGGCTCGACTACAGGTTCGAGAGCATGCTTGAGGATGTCTGGAATAAGAACATGCATGAGATCTACGCGAAGTTGTTCGGGTGAATTAAAAGATGAGTCTGTTAGGGGGCCGAGGGAATTACGCATACGCATGCACGCGCGTCAAGGCAAAGAAGAGGTTCTTGCTATCGCGTGATACCTATTCTCGCATGCTCGTCATGGACGTGCACGAGATAGGCAGATCCCTGGGAGAGACGCAGTATCACGACGAGATGACGAAGTACGCCTCAAGGTACTCAGGAGCGAGCCTTGTCGAGGTCGCGGTTACGAGGAATCTAGCCGAAACATACTCGGACATCCTCAGCTTTACGACAGGACACCTGAGGGATATGGTATCGAACTATCTCAATCGCTGGGACATGTTCAACGTCAAGACGATTATCAGGGGCAAGACGACGGACGTGAGGGACGAGGAGATCATCGACACTCTTGTGCCCGCCGGCGCATTCTCTGAGGCCTACCTGAGATCCCTTGTCGCAATGTCCTCCGTCCAAGAGATCATGGACACTTTATTGTTTGAACCATCCCTTGGCATCACACCCGGACTCGTCCGTGAAGTGGTCGATTCAAAGCGCATCGCGAGGCTGGAAGACCACCTCGACAAGAACATGTATTACGACCTTTTGAAGGTCGTGAGAGGCATGAACAGGGCCGACCAGCTTCTGAGGGACTTCGTGCGGAGGGAGGTGGATGTCACGAACCTGAAAGTGCTCCTCAAGCTGAAGGCAGAGAGGATACCCGAGGACAGAATCGCGAAGTATCTCATCCCTGGAGGTATGGAGTACAGCATAGACAAGCTTAGGACGATGGCTCAAGCCGAAGGGCTCACGGCCGTCATCGAGGAGATGGAGCGGTCCTCGATGTACGAGGATATCAAACCCGCGTTGGACCGCTTCAAAGACGATCGGAAGCTCTCCGGAATAACGATCGCGCTCGACAATGCGCTGACATTCACCAGTGAGAAGTTCGCACACTTCTACCCTCTCTCCGTGCTGCCTATCGTGAATTACGTGATACGGAAGAAGGTGGAAGTGGACAACATCAGGATCATAGCGAGGGGCAAGCAAAGCAACCTCTCGACGAAAGTCATCGAAGGACTGTTGGTGATGTGATTTGGAGATTGCAGTCGTTGGCTCAGAGGTTTTCGTGACGGGATTCCGGCTCGCCGGGATTAGGAAGGTCTACCCCGTCACCTCGGAGACTCTCCTCGAAACCATCGTCAAGGTCCTCGATGAGGAGAGCGTCGGCATACTCGCGGTCCACACGAAGGACCTCGAGAAACTCCCGGCGCAGCTGCGAGCAAGGATGATGGCCAGTGTCGACCCAGTCGTCATCCCAGTGGGAGAAGAAGAGGGCGACTTGAGAGATAAGGTTCGAAGGGCGATGGGAATAGACCTCTACAAATCAGTATGACGGGAGCGTGCAGAGCATGGCAGAGAAGGGCAGCGGGAAGATCAGCAGGGTAGCAGGACCAGTCGTAACGGCAGAGGGCATCGCCCCCAGGATGTACGATGTCGTGTTCGTCGGGGACCTCAAGCTGATGGGCGAGGTGATCAAGCTCATCGGGAACAAGACGGTCATCCAAGTGTACGAGGACACCTCCGGCATAAAGCCGGGCGAGGAGGTCGTCGATACTGGAGCACCGCTGCAAGTCGAGCTCGGGCCGGGCCTGCTTTCGAGCGTCTATGACGGCGTCCAGAGGCCGCTCCCCGTCCTCAGGGACAAGCAGGGGGATTTCGTCTCAAGAGGGGTCACAGCCCCCGGGTTGGACAGGCAGAAGAAGTGGGAGTTCAAACCATTAGTCAAGAAAGGCGAGGACCTGCAGGGCGGTATGGTCGTCGGAGAGGTGCCGGAAGGCAACATTGTCCACAAGGTACTCCTCCCTCCAAACACCAAAGGCAAGGTTAGGGACATCTCAGAGGGCGAGTACACAGTTGAGGACGCGATCGGCGAACTCGATTCGGGAGAGACGATCACTATGCTGCAGAGGTGGCCCGTCAGGCACCCGCGGCCATATGTCGACAAACTGCTACCGGACATTCCGCTCGTGACGGGACAGCGCGTGCTCGACATGCTCTTTCCGCTCGCGAAGGGCGGGACCGCCGCGATTCCAGGCGGATTCGGCACGGGCAAGACGGTGACCTCGCAGCAGCTGTCGAAGTGGAGTGATGCTCAGATTGTCATCTACGTCGGCTGCGGGGAGCGAGGAAACGAGATGACCGAGGTGCTCACCACATTCCCGGAGCTCGAAGATCCGAAGACCGGCAAACCTTTGATGGGCAGGACGGTCCTTGTCGCCAATACCTCGAACATGCCGGTCGCGGCAAGGGAAGCGTGCGTGTACACGGGCATCACAATTGCAGAGTATTACAGGGACATGGGTTACGATGTCTCCCTGATGGCCGACTCGACCTCGAGATGGGCCGAGGCGATGAGGGAAATATCTTCCAGGCTCGAGGAGATGCCCGGTGAGGAAGGTTATCCAGCATATCTCGCATCTAGGCTCTCCGAGTTTTACGAGCGGTGCGGGCGCGTCAAGACGTTGGGAGGATACACGGGCTCAATATCAGTCATCGGTGCAGTCTCACCTTCCGGCGGAGACTTCAGCGAGCCGGTCACTCAGAACACTCTGAGGATCGTCAAAGTCTTCTGGGCCCTCGACTCGAAGCTCAGAGAGAGGAGGCACTTCCCGGCGATTAACTGGCTGACATCTTACAGCCTGTACAGCCCCATGCTCGAGGAATGGTATCGGAAGAACGTGGCCGAGGACTGGAACAAGATCAGGTTGTGGGCGATGGAGACGTTGCAGAAGGAGTCGGAGCTCCAGGACATCGTCCAGCTGGTCGGGTCAGACGCGCTGCCGGAGGAACAGAGGCTCACCCTCGAAGTCGCGAGGATGATCCGGGAGTTCTTCCTGCAGCAGAGCGCCTACCATCCGGTCGACACATACAGCCCGCTCAAGAGACAGTACGAATACATGACTTCCATCAGGAAGTATTCCGACCTTGCGAAGAAGGCAATCGCTCTTGAGGTACCTCTCGAAAGAATTGTCGCACTTCCATGCAGGGCGGACTTGGGCAAGCTGAAGTTCGAGGAGACAATCGACAAGGATCTGAAGTCGATCGCGGCTACCATGGAGAAGCAGTTCGCCGGACTGGGGGTGTGATCGGATGGTGAAAGAATATCACACGATTAGCCAAATCGCCGGGCCCCTCGTTTTCGTCGAGAAGACCGAACCGGTGGGATACGGGGAGCTCGTCCAGATCGCGCTTCCGGACCAGTCCACGAAGAGAGGGCAGGTCCTGGATTCTTCAAACGATGTTGTGGTGGTCCAGGTCTTCGAGGGCACAGGCGGCATTGACAAAGCATCCGGCGTGAAGTTCCTCGGGGAGACAGTCAAGATGCCGGTGTCTAAGGACATGCTCGGCAGGATACTCTCGGGATCGGGAGATCCTCTCGACAAAGGCCCTCCGATAATTCCTGAGAAGCGGCTTGAGATAATCGGGGCCGCGATCAATCCGTGGGCGAGAGACAATCCTAGGGAGTTCATCCAGACTGGAATATCATCGATTGATGGCATGAACACGCTCGTGAGGGGTCAGAAGCTGCCGATATTCTCCGGTTCCGGCCTTCCGCACAATGATATCGCCCTGCAAATCGCGAGGCAGTCAAAGGTGGTAGGTAAGAAGGAGGAGTTCGCGGTCGTGTTCGCCGCAATGGGGATCACGAGCGAAGAGGCGCAGTATTTCATGAACGACTTCGAGAGGACGGGGGCGCTGAAGCGCGCCGTCGTATTCCTGAACTTGGCGGACGACCCAGCCATCGAGCGTCTCCTAACCCCAAAGCTCGCGCTGACAACGGCGGAGTATCTAGCCTTCGACCTGAACATGCACGTGCTCGTCATCCTAACGGACATCACCAACTACTGCGAAGCCTTGAGGCAGATTGGCGCCGCGCGGGAGGAGGTGCCGGCAAGGAGAGGCTATCCGGGGTACATGTACACTGACCTGGCCAGCCTCTACGAACGGGCTGGCAGAATCAAGGGGAAGGCTGGATCCATAACGCAGTTCCCGATCCTATCGATGCCGGGCGACGACATCACCCACCCGATACCGGACCTCACAGGATACATCACCGAGGGGCAGATTGTCGCCTCGAGGGATTTACACAGAAAGGGCATCTTCCCGCCGATTGCAGTCGAGCGATCTCTTTCCAGATTGATGGGACAGGGAATAGGAGTCGGCCACACAAGGGAGGACCACAGGGCCGTATCCGACCAGCTCTATGCGGCATACGCTGAGGGCAGGGACCTGAGAGGCCTCGTCGCCATCGTCGGCAAGGAGGCTCTGTCCGAGAGGGACAGGAAGTTCCTGGACTTCGCGGACTCCTTCGAGGACAGGTTCGTCAGGCAAGACAAGGACGAGGACAGGACGATCGAGCAGACCCTCGACCTAGGCTGGGAGCTCCTGTCAGCTCTTCCCGTTGATTCGTTGACCAAGATCGACCGGAAGTTGATTGAAAAGTATCACCCGCAGACGAAGAAGAAGTGATATCAAAATGCCAGTTCGCGAAATACAGCCCACGCGGTCGGAACTGCTTGAGGTTACCAAGAAGATCAAGCTCACCAAGAACGGCCACAAGATACTCAAGCTCAAGAGGGACGGACTCATACTCGAGTTCTTCAAGATACTCGATCAATCGAAGGACCTGAGGGTAGAGATCGCGAATCGATACAAGGACGCACAACAGGCGATCGCGATTGCGAACGCCGTCGACGGCGCGATCGCCGTGCGCTCAGCCGCCTATGCTCTTTCAAGCCATCCGGAGATCAAGCTTCGTAGCCGGAACCTCATGGGTGTCATCGTTCCCGACATCAAGTCGAGCAGGATTGTCGCCCCGCTGGATGAGCGCGGCTACGGGATAATTGGCACTTCGCCCAGGATAGATGAGGCGACGGATGCCTACGAGAAGTTGGTCGAGACGATCGTTAAGGCCGCCGAGCTCGAGACCACCATGAAGAAGCTCCTTGATGAGATCGAGAGGACCAAGAGGCGCGTGAACGCCCTCGAGTTCAGAGTCCTTCCGGAGCTCGAGGAGATCGAGAGGTTCATCAGGTTCCGGCTCGAGGAGATGGAGCGCGACAACATTTTCCGGCTGAAGCGGATCAAGGGCAAGACCGCCAAAGCGACAGAGGCGTGAGCTCTTGGCGTTGGAAGACCTCCTCAGGGACAGGTCGAAGATGATGAAGCTTTTCTGGGTCGGGATGATTGCGAGCCTGGTCTTCATCGCTATCGGCACAGTGATTATCCTATTGGCATTGGCGAAATAGAACGTCTCAGGCCAGTCCTTTCTTCTGCAGATATTTCCCTCTGAGGGATAGCGCGTGGAGCGCAGTTATCGCCCTTTCAGGCACGGACATGACTGGGATCCCTTTTCCGTCCAGGAACTGCTCGGACTCGGGGTCTTCTATCCCTGCAAAACACGCAACGGTGGGCTTTCCGCTCAGCTTGGCGGTTATGGATATCCATTTGGCTATCTGGAACAGATTCGTGGCGGCCTGTCTTGCGGCAATCACCAAGATTCCCTTTACTTCGGGTGCCTGGCCAACCACCTGAAGGACATTCGCATACCTTGCCGTGTCAGCGTCACCGATGATGTCTATCGGGTTCCCCCAACTCCAAGTCGGCGGGCACACTTTACCAATCGCATCGAGAGTCTCCCTCGAGAGGTCGGCCAACAGAAGTTCGAGATCACTCGCGCAGTCGGTCGCTATCACTCCCATGCCTCCGGCATTGGTGACTATCGCAATTCCGTCGCCGAGCATCGGCGGCTGGCCAGAGAGGGCTTGCGCCGCGTCAAACAGCTCGAACATCGTCTTTGCCCTGTACACGCCCGTCTGCTTGAAGACGGCGTCGAAGGACGCGTCTGAACCAGCTAGAGCCCCCGTATGCGAGGTTGCAGCCTTCGCACCACGCGGAGATCTTCCCGACTTCAATATCACGATGGGTTTCTTCCGCGACGCCCGGTCAAGTGCCTGGAACAGCTCTGGACCCTTCCTTGTCGACTCCATGTAGGCGGCGATGCATTTGGTCTTGGGATCTGCAGCGAAGTACTTCACGAAATCCGCATCGTCCGCGTCCGCCTTGTTCCCCGAGCTGACGAATGCCGAGAAGCCGAGCATCTCCCCCACGGAGTATTCTATCGCTGCCGTACAGAATGCGCCGCTTTGCGAGAAGAATGCGATTGCCCCCTCGAGAGGAGCCATTCTCGCGAAGGAGGCATTGAGCTTCCAGTGTGGAGATATCACCCCCAATGAATTGGGTCCGACAAGCCTCATCCCATGCTTTCTGGCAATCTCAAGGACTGTTTTCTCCCTCTCCTTCCCCTCAGCGTCTCCCTCGGAAAACCCGGCGGAGATGATAGTGGCTGCCTTGACCCCTTTCTGCCCGGCCTGTTCAAGCACCTCAGGGACCACTTTGGCTGGAACAACAATCACGGCCATCTGAGGCGTCTCGGGGCAGTCAAGAACCGTCGGATAGCATGGGATTCCGAGTATCTCCTTGTAGTTCGGATTCACCAGGAAGATCTTTCCACGATAACCGTCGCTGTACAGGTTCTCGATTAGTATGTTCCCTATCTTGCCAGGCAACGGTGTCGCACCGACAACAGCGACAGACTTCGGTTTGAAGAACGGATCTAGGTCGTGCACGATGGGAAGAAACAATCAGCACATATCAAACCTTTCACAGATTTGTCAGCTTGAAAAATCCTGCACCCACACCTCGCCTGTTCCGAGGTTTAACAGCGGGACTTTCGCAGGATCCGGGATCTGGTTGTGCATCCTCTGGAACGCGGTCTGTGACTGCCACGCAGAGGCATTGATTATCTTTATGCCCCTGTACTCTCCGATCGAGCACGCATGAACATGCCCCGTCACGAATATCTGAGGGACGCGGTCGATGACCAGGTAATCCTTCTGCTCGGGAGCGAGGGCGGTCCTCTCTCCATAGATTGGGGCCATATGCCTCCTCCTCAGCATCTCCTTCATTATCTCTCCTGGCATTGAATGGGACAGGTTTCTGACGTTCTGTATGAAGTCGTCCATGCTCCTCCCGTGGTATGCGAGTATCGTCCTCCCCTCTATTTCGAGGTAGCAGGGATTGCCTACGAACATAGTTCGAGAATCGAAGAGCGAGGCGATCTCCTTCGGAAGAGCGGGCTGAGGCTCTGCGAGTCTGACCGCATCATGATTTCCCGGCATCATCACGATTCTTATTCTGGAAGGGATCTGGCTGACAAGCCGGGCGAGCTCCGCGTACTGAGCGTAGACGTCCTCTATGAGAAGCTCATCTTCCTGGTTGGGGTAGATGCCAATGCCGTCCACGAGGTCTCCCGGCATAACGATGTACTTTATGTCCTTGGCGATGGTGTCCTTGTTCAGCCATGTCATGAACCTGTTCCATTCGTCGTGAAGAAATTCGGTGCTGCCCACGTGAATGTCTGATACGAACGCAACGACTGATCCCGAGCTGTTGGGGGTCATTCCGCTGTTGATTGGGACCTCTGGACGAATGAGCTCCTTCGCAACCACGATTTCCCCGTCCTTGCTGAAAGACCCGATGACCCCTATGACCTCGTCCTTGACGAACGAGTCATTTGCCTTTCTCGAGCCCTTCATGATCAGGACCTGTATCTTGTCCTCCTCGTCCTCCAACTCGAGCAGTGTGTGACCGTTCTTGGTCGTGCGTATGTCATTAACAATGCCAACGAACCTGACATCACGCTGGACCTTCTTCGCCTTGGCTATTGGCATCAGCCCTGACATCTCCCTCCTGCGAGCCAAGATTTTCTTCAGGCTGTTGTATCTGTCGTTGAAGAGCTTCGCGAAATCTATCACGTTGCCCACACAAGTCGAGTTACCCGTTATGTCTTTCAGGACGAGGATGTCGTCGGCGGCCTCGGCGACACTTGGTGCCGCTTGAATCTCCTTCGCAGAGGCATTTGGGGCAGACTTCTTCTTGACAATACAGGCTGCATAGTTCTCGACATCGGCCCTTGTCAAGACGAGGGGCCGGTTGGCATCATCTTCCAGGATAAGTCTCGCGCATTCCATAGGTTGCGGGAGGCGAGCTAGCGCTTCAGCGGCGTCGGGGTCAACGAGAATCCCCTTGTCATTGAACATCCGCAGAATGCTCTTTTTCATTTCATCGGACTTACCGCGCGCGTGCATAAAAAGATTGTTCTGTTCATTCAAGGCGAAACGGCCGGAGTCATCGTCCCCACGACGGACGCAGGGTTAAATATCCTCTCAAACATGGCTGGCTCATGGTCGACGTCCACATAAGG
>Ga0153916_10003188_pt1 | contig 12156 bp, 9 predicted proteins | sample Opewatmetagenome_FD_109642 | JGI IMG/M metagenome (GOLD analysis project Ga0153916, IMG submission 109642) | Freshwater wetland microbial communities from Ohio, USA - Open water 3 Core 3 Depth 4 metaG | ecosystem: Environmental > Aquatic > Freshwater > Wetlands | place: USA: Ohio, Lake Erie, Old...
CTCAGCCTTCTTCGCCACTTTCGGCTTCTCGGGTTCCGCCTTCCCCACGGGTTTCTCCTCCTCAGCTTCCTCTTCCTTCGGCTTCGCCTCTGACTTCTTCACCTTGCGGGCCTTCGGAGCAGGAGCCTCGGCCTCAGGAACGCCCTTCATCCTGACTTCCTTCTCGCGCTCGTAGTACCTTGTCCAAGTTGTTCTTCTCGGGACACGGCCCAGCTGCACCAAGTTCTTGTAGCACTTTGAGGAGCAGAAGTGGAACACCACCCCGTCCTTCTTGATGTACATCCTGCCCGTCCCTGGTTCTATCTCGTCGCCACAGAACGTGCATACTCTGCGCTCTACCATTGAACATCACCTTCGGTGAACCTTGGCAGCTCAGCGTACGCTGAGCTTCCTTGCCTCTCTCGAGGTCTCCTTCAACATCAGCACGTCCCCGACTCTGATCGGGCCCATCGCGTTGCGCGTGATGATACGTCCCTTGTCCCGGCCATCCATTACCCTGACCTTGACCTGCGTCGCCTCGCCCGTCATGCCGGTCCTGCCGATGATCTCCACCACGGTGGATGGAATGCTGTCGTCGTCCGCCATCTCAGGCCACCTACTTCTTCAAAGCCTTGATCTTCTCTGCGATATCGTCGAGCATCGGTTTGCCCTTCGCGGCGTCGAGCACTGCGACCGCGGCGGTCGGCTTCTCGAGCCCGCAAGCATTGCCTAGCTCCGCCTTGCTTGGAACATAGGCATACGGCACATTGCGCTCGTCGCACAGAGCCGGCATATGCATCAGTATCTCAGGCGGCGAGACGTCCTCGGCCATTATGACCATCAAGGTCTCTCCCCTCTCGACGAGCTTCGTTACCTCGTTGGTCCCTTTCCTGAGCTTCCCGCCGTCCCTGGCGAGCTCCACTAGCTCGTATGTCTTGTCCGCGAGTTCCTTCGGCATCTCGAATTTGACATATACTGCCTTTGCCAAGTTGATACCTCCTTCAGGTGCGTGAGCACCGTCATCATTCATCGGCCCTTTCTGACCAGAAGAGCAGAATGAGTAAATGGTCGTGGTATAAAAGGGTTGTCTAGCCTACAAACCCTGCCCTCCGGACACCACGAGGGCTATGAGAAAGCCCGCAAGGGCGGATGCTGTCCCGATGATGGCCATCTGCAACCCGCTCTTGTATGGTCTGCCAATCGTCATCTTCGACTTGTACCAGCCTATCAGGAAGAGCATGACAGCGCTTACGATTAGCGCGGTGATAATGGCCCAAGGAATATCATGTTGGAGCAGTACGAACGGCACGAGTGGCACCAGGGAACCGATGATGGCTGACGTGCCGACCAACAACGCGCTCTTCCTTGCCTGCTCTGCCGCCACGGGCGCGAGGTTGAGCTCGTTGGACATCATGATCTCGAGCCACGCCTTCTCGTTGGCGACGATGTGGTTCTTCACCTCTTCGACTTCGCCGCTGTCGAAGCCCCACTTCCTGAGGATCTCCCTGATCTCTTCTTCTTCCTGTGCTGGGACATCCCTCATCTCGCGTTTCTCGCGCTCGAACTCAGCAAGGTAGTGATCTCTCCTCGCCATTGTGGAAGTGTACGCGACCGCAGCCATCGAGATGGATTCGGCAAAGGTGGCTGCGAGCCCACCAGCCAGTATGATCTTGAAATCGTTCGAGGCGATGGCGACCCCGAGTATCACGCCGAGCACGTTGACGAGTCCATCCTGGCTTCCGAGAATGAAGTCGGACAGAATCCCAGGCTGTTTATGAGCTTCGACCATCCTACAGCTCCTGCGCCGGTAATGGGCGCCTCGAATATGTAGTTAGGCTCGACCGACGTGCTCAAACCCCACAAAAAGCTCAACCGTCAGAGAAGATATATGCCAGATGCGCATCACGAATTGAGGTGGCAGCTGTGCGGGCGTGTCTGATCCATTTTCAGCCGCTCGGGAACAAGGTAGAACCCGAGATTGGGAGGACCGTTCTCGACTTGGCACGCACCGCGGGCGTCCCCATAGAGTCTATCTGTAGCTCACTGGGCAAATGTGGGAAATGTGTGATCTTCGTGAGGTCCGGTTCGTCGAGCTTGACCCCGCTCTCGTCCAGCGAGACAAGCATCTTCTCTGAGAAGGAATTGAAGGCGGGGATGAGGCTCGCATGCCAGGCCAGGGTCTCTGCCTTGTCGAACATCGTGGTGGAGATACCTGAGGAAAGCCGAAGAGGGCGCCACAGGCTCTTGGCATCGGGGATCGAGCCCAAGATCAAACTGCAGCCTGCAGTGTCCAAGGTTCTCCTCAGGCTCCCCCCTGCTACGCTCAAGGACCTCAGAGCAGACGATGACAGGATCCTGGAGATCCTGCATAGGAAGGCCTTGGTGAAGGCGAGAGTGTCACCTGGAATCCACAGAGAACTCCCACGCGCGCTCAGAGAGAAGGGATGGATCACTACGGTCACGTTGTTCAGGAAAGAGGAGATCATCAAAGCGGAGCCTGGTGACACTACTGAATCACTCTTTGGAATTGCAGTCGATGTGGGCACGACCAAGGTCGTGGCGTATCTCATAGATCTCCGCAACGGGAGAACTGTCTCGACGGAGAGCATTCCGAATCCGCAGATCCCCTTCGGCGAGGATCTCATGTCCAGGATTTCTCACGCGATGAGGGACGGACAAGGGGCCGATCAGCTTCAGAAGGCAATAGTCGAAGGCGTGAACGAACTCATCGCCAGATTGTGCAAGAGCGCGTGGATAGACTCATCCGAGGTTCTCGAAACGATGGTGGTTGGGAACACCGCCATGCACCACATCTTCTTCGGAATACCGACTGAGCATGTCGCCGCCGCACCATATGCCCCTGCGGTCAGGACCTCCTTGTCAATGAACCCTGGACACATAGGGTTGGACACCTATCCTTTCGGAAGAGTCTCATCCCTTCCCAACATCGCTGGCTTCGTTGGAGCGGACGCGGTCGCAGACCTGATCTCGAGTGGACTCTACAACGACAAGGGCGTCGGCATGATGATTGACATCGGGACCAACACGGAGATAATCGCCGGAAACAAGGGCCGGTTGATCAGCTGCTCATGCGCCTCTGGCCCTGCGTTCGAGGGGGCGCACATCAGGTCAGGTATGAGGGCTTCGACCGGGGCCATTGAGAGGGTTTGGATAGACCCGTTGACGAAGGAGGTGAATCTCAGGACCATCGATGACGCCCCTCCGAGAGGGATATGCGGATCCGGCATAGTCGATGCGGTGTCCGAGATGTTCAAGGCCGAGATCATCGACGCCTCTGGGAAGATTGTGAACTCCTCTGGAATCGCAGGTGTCGGGAGAGGCCAAAGCGGTCTTCCCGAATTCGTCCTCGTGAAAGGCAGCAAGACTGCCACGGGCCATGACATAGTCATCACACAGCACGACATACAGGAGATACAGCTGGCCAAGGCGGCGATATTCACCGGGGTCTCTATCCTGATGAAGAAGCTCAGAGTAAGTAGCTCGCGGCTGAACAGGGTCTATGCGGCAGGTGCCTTTGGGACCTATGTCGACGCAGTGAGTGCCATCTCGATCGGCATGTACCCAGATGTCCCAGTCGATCGCATCAAGTTCATCGGGAACGCAGCCGGGTCGGGTGCGAGGATGTGTCTGAAATCCGTAAAGATGAGGGACCTCGCAGACAAGCTCTCGACAAAGGTGGAGTACGTGGAGCTCGCGAGTGAGAAAGAATTCCAGAAGGAGTTCGCGATGGCGATGTTCCTCCCTCACAGAGACCTCTCCCGCTTTCCGAACACATCTTCTGGCAACAAGAAGGCGCGATAGCCAACAATCCGATGTTACGAAATTCTATCGCAGTCGCCTAATTAAAATCGACATTGGGAATATCCCGAACGGGCACGATGTTGATAGGCAAGATTAATGAAGGGCTTGACATTCGGGCACTCCAAGGATACTGGCCACGAGCGCCAGCATCTGGGATGTACGTGACATAATGAAGACGATGGTCTTGGGAACAGGAGCTGTTGGCTCCGTGACGGCAGAGATCCTCGCGAACTCGGAGGAGTTCGACCAGGTCATAATTGCCGATGTGAACATGGAGAGGGCGAAGAGGACTGAGAAGAAGATCTCGAAGGACAAGGTGGTCGTGAGGAAGGTCGATGCATCGGACCTTGACGGGATGGTCAAGGCATTCAAGGGTGTCGACCTGATCCTGAACGGCGTGATACCGAGGTTCAACCTGAAGATAATGGAGGCATGCCTCAAGGCCGGGTCGAGCTATGCGGACATGGCTTGGGATGTGGCCCTCGACACGACGCCAGCTGGCGGAGTCATAGGAGAGACTCCTGCATGGAATCAGCTGAAGATGGATGATGCATTCAAGAAGGCCGGCCTGGCCGGCATGATGGGATTGGGATGTGACCCTGGCATTTCCAACATATTCGCCAGAACCGCAGCCGACAAACTGGACAGTGTGAAGCAGATTCTCGTCAGAGACGGCGACAACGGGACTGTTGAAGGACACAAGTTCGCCCCAATGTGGTCGCCCGAGACGCTCATCGAAGAAGTCCTGATGCCAGCCACGTACTACAAGGATGGTCATTACAGGAAGCTCGCGCCCTTCAGCGGAAAGGAGATGTTCGATTTCCCTGACCCCATCGGCAAACTGCCGATCTACAACGTAGACCACGAGGAGTCCGAGACGCTCCCCACATTCATAGGACAAGTGCTCGGCAAGGGCTGCGACTACTGCGACTTCAAGATTGCCCTGGATGACACATACGTCGAGGCAATCCAGATGCTAGGAATGCTTGGCCTCGCAAACCCCGGCAAGGTCGATGTGAAGGGCACGAAGGTATCGCCAAGAGATGTCGTCGCTGCATGTCTCCCTGACCCGTCCACGCTTGGTGAGCGCGCAAAAGGTGATTGCGCGATAGGCACACTGACAAAGGGGATCAAGGAAGGCCAGGATGTCAGCTACTACATCTGGATCCAGATGAATCACGAGAGGACCTTCAAGAAGTACGGGCACAGCGCGACCGCCTACACGGTCGGTGCGCCCCTCGCGATCGCGGCGATGCTGTTCGCGCGGGGCAAGATCACTCAGAAGGGTGTGTTCCCGCCGGAGATGCTTGACCCGGCCCCGTGGCCTGAGATGCTCAAGAAGCATGGGATGCCTGTTCACACACTGAAACAGGTCAGGTACTGAGACAGTGCCTCGCATCACGAACCCTCTTAGCCGGCCCAGCGAAGGGGGTTCATAAACCCCGCCCACGCCAGTGGACGTGACGCGCGAGAGGTTTAATTAGGCCTTGATTCATTGGGCCGTGGGGGATTCTCAGCCGTTCTTCCCATACAGAGGAGGCAACTGAAAGAATGAAGGCGATGGTTTTAGGAGTAGGCGCAATAGGATCTGTGACTGCTCAGTGTCTTGCAGGCTCGGACGAGTACAGCAAGGTCGTCCTTGGTGCAAGGAACCCTGAGAAAGGCAAGCGGCTTCAGAAGAAGATTGGCTCAGACAAGGTCAGCGTCGTGAAGCTCGACGCATCGAACGTGTCCGCGATGACGAAGGCGTTCAAAGGCATGGACATCATATGCAACCTCGCAATCCCGAGGTTCAACTTCGCCATCATGGAGGCCTGCGAGAAGGCCAAGGTCAACTACCTGGACACTGCATGGGACATCGCGATCGACAAGACGCCGCCCGGCGGAGTCTGCAAACCAGGGCCACCGTCGTTCCTCTACCTCAAGAAGGACAAGGCATGGAAGAAGATGGGCCTGACGGGCATGCTGGGCATCGGCTGCGATCCAGGGCTGTCGAATCTGTTCGCCCGGAAAGGTGCGGACAAGATGGACACTGTCAAGGAGATACTCGTTCGAGACGGAGACAACGGCTTTGTCGAGGGCTACGACTTCGCGCCGCTCTGGTCCCCGGAGACACTTATCGAGGAAGTCCTGATGCCTGCAACTTACTTCAAGGACGGCAAGTACAGGAAGTACGGATCCTTCGAGAACAAAGAGACCTTCGATTTCCCTGACGGAGTCGGCAAGGTGCCGATCTATAACGTGGCCCACGAAGAGTCGGAGACACTTGGGACGTACATCGGAGAGGTCCTCGGAAAAGGCTGTCAGTACACCGACTTCAAGATCGCTCTGGGAGACGAGTATGTCGATGCGATCAAGATGATTGGCAAGCTTGGCCTCGACAACCCGAACAAGATCAATGTGAAGGGTGTCTCGGTCGCGCCCAGAGACGTCGTGAACGCAGCGCTTCCGGACCCGTCCACTCTCGGCCACCTTGCGAGGGGGCAGTGCGCGATCGGCAGCATCGTGAAGGGCAAGAAGGACGGGAAGGACTTGGGATACTTCGGATGGACCTCCCTCGACCACAAGAAGTGTTACGACAAGTGGAACAACTCCGCAACTGCATGGTCTGTTGGGGTTCCCGCAGCAATCGCTGCAATCCTGTTCGCGCAGAGGAAGATCACGATGAAGGGTGTGTTCCCGCCAGAGATGATGGATCCAGACCCATTCATCAAGATGCTTCCCAAGTTCGGTATGAACTACAAAGAGAAGAAGCTCTGAAACACAAACACCATAGGAGAGAGGGGCTATCCTCTCCTCTCATCCCTTTTCGTATTTCGTCTCGAAAGAACGCTTGCAGCCAGCACTATCGCCAAATAGGGAACAGGCGATAAGGTCGGCAATGGCAGTAGGCGATGAACGCATCAGAGGATACTACCTGTTCAGAGCCGTTACGTCGTTCTCGCTCTGGATGCCCTTCTGGACGCTCTGGGCGTACATCAACCTCGATAGCTACTTCCTTCTCGCTATCGTGGACGTTGGCTTCTGGACGACGATGATCATCTTCCAGATTCCCGCGGGCCTTCTCGGAGACAGGTACGGGAGGAAGATAGTGCTCTTCGTCGGAGAGGTGCTTGCGGCAGTGGGCATCTTCTCGTTCGGGCTGAGCACTGAGATGTGGCAGCTTTTCGGGGCGAACATCCTCTGGGCGTTCGGGATCTGCTTCGTCGTGAGCGGAGACACTCCTTTCGTGTACGACACTTTGCTCGAGCTAGGGCGCGCGAAGGAGTTCATCGGAATCATCGCGAGGGGGTGGGCGGTCCAGGCGATTGGAAATTCGGTCGCCTGCGTGGTGGGCGGCGTGATGATGCAGTGGATATTCCCTGACAGATACGACCTGACGCTGATGATCAGCTCGGTGATTGCCCTGATCGGATCGGTCACCATCCTGGCTCTCAAAGAACCGAAAGTCGAGAGGACGCAGCTGAGTTCCTACAGGACGCACCTCAGAGAAGGATGGCACCACGTGATTAGCACAAAGACGATCCTGGTCCTCATACTGTTCCAGATCGTGATCGAGATCGCGACCTACGTCATGGCCGTTTTCCGCTCCGTCTACATGAACGATGACCTGAAACTCGACTCCTTTGAGATTGGTGCTTTCATCGGTGGCTTCACCGTATTCGGCGGGATCATGGCCTCGCAGGCCGGCAAGATCGAGGAGCGCCTCGGCGAGAAGAGTGCTCTGCTTATGCTACTACTGACTGTCATCCTGTCTTTCATGGTGGTGTTCCTGATTGCATCACCAATCGTGATTCTGATCCAACTCCCGATCTACATGGTCTCGTACCTGCAATCCCCGATCATAGGCGGATACATCAACAGGCGTGTAGATTCAAACCATCGATCGACGGTTGTAGGAATCGCCACATTCATCTTCACGGTATTGCTGACTGCCGTCGAGGTACCTTCGGGCTGGCTCGCGACGGAGTTCGGCGCCAGGAATACGATGTTGATCCTTGCGCTCGCGTGCGCCCCCATCGGCTTCTATCTGCTGTCAATATGGAACAAGGAAGTAGACAAAGAGAAACGCGAGAAGAGAGTGAGGACTCTTAAGCGATTCTGAGACAGAAATCAGCGCTTACGTCCGTGGCTTCCGCCACAAGACAACAGAAAAAGGGGGGAGGATTAACGGCTTCCCAATGGGTCGGGGGTCTAATAAATGTTATCATTCTTGATAACGGGTGTTTCCGCCAGTAAAGTCGGGAGGGGTAATTCCTAGGGCTTTCTCCTTTGCGGCCACCAAAAGCCTGGTCTTGATGACGCTATCCGGGTTCAGAGACATACTGTCTATCCCACATTCCACAAGGAACTCTGCGAAATCAGGGAAGTCAGAGGGTGCCTGACCGCATATTCCGATCTTCCTGCCTTTCTTCTTGACCCGCTGAATCACATTCGCGATCATCTGCTTGACCGCGGGATTCCTCTCGTTGTAGAGATGCGACACCAACTCAGAGTCCCTGTCGAGGCCAAGTGTCAGTTGAGTCAGGTCGTTTGATCCTATCGAAAAGCCGTCGAACACATCCGCGAAATCTTCGGCGAGAATGACATTGCTCGGAATCTCGGCCATCACGTAGACCTCCAGGCCGTTCTCGCCTTGCTTCAGACCATACTCGGCCATAGTCTCGATGACCTTCCTGCCCTCGTCAGGTGTGCGACAGAAAGGCACCATCACCTTCACGTTTGTGAGGCCTTTCTTGTCCCTGACCTGCTTTATGGCGATGCACTCGAGCTTGAAAGCCTCCTTGAACTTGGCGTCGTAGTATCTCGACGCTCCGCGCCAGCCAATCATAGGGTTCTCCTCTGACGGCTCATAGAGGTTTCCCCCCAACAAACTGGCGTACTCGTTGGTCTTGAAATCCGAGAGACGGACAATCACATCGTTCGGGTAGAAGGTCGCTGCGATCTTGCCGACGCCCCAGGCGAGCTTCTCCACGAAGTAATCCTCCTTGTTCTCATACTCAGGAGTTCTGTCCTCGATCTTCTCGACCAGGGCGTAGAGATTCTTGTCATAGTCCGCCTTGTTCTGCAGGTCGTCGAAATCCACGAGCACGAGAGGGTGGATGCCGATATGCGACGCTATGATGAACTCTAGCCTTGCGAGCCCGACGCCGTCGCACGGGATCTGCCCTTGGGTGAAGACGTGCTCCGGGACACCCACATTCATCATGATCCGGGTCCTGGTCCTGGGAAGCTCTTTGAGATTGGTCCTCTCGATATTGAACTTCAGAATGCCTTCGTAGACCCTGCCATCTCCCTCAGAGGTATCGACCGTGACCTGCTGGCCCGACTTGAGAGCCCTGGTACCATTGCCAGTGCCGATGATGCAGGGTATGCCCAGCTCACGTGAGACGATTGCGGCATGGCACGTCCTTCCTCCACGGTCGGTCACGATCGCCGATGCGATCCTCATGATGGGCTCCCAATCCGGGTCGGTCTTGTCCGTCACAAGGACCTCGCCTTTCTTGAACTCAGATATCTCGTAGGCGCTCTCGAGCACCCTGACTGTGCCCTGGCCAATCTTGCTGCCGACAGCCTCCCCGTGGACGAGCATCTTGCCGCGCTCTTGGAGCACGTACTTCTCAAGGAACTGCATGCTCTTGCTGGCGTGGACGGTCTCCGGACGTGCCTGGACGATGTACAGTTCCCCGGTCACGCCATCCTTTGCCCATTCGATGTCCATTGCCTTGCCGTAGTGCTCCTCGATCGTGCAGGCCCACTTCGCGAGCTTCACTATCTCGTCGTCCTCGAGCACGAACCTCTTCCTGTCCCGTTCAGGCACCTCTGCTTCCTCCATGCCAGGTCCCTTCGAGGCGTAGATGAGTTTGATGAGCTTGCTCCCGAGTTTCTTCTCGATGATGGGGTCCTTGAACTTGCCAATCGACGGTTTGAAGACATAGAACTGGTCAGGGTTCACCGCTCCCTGAACGATCATCTCTCCTAGACCCCACGAGCCGGTGATGTACACGACCTTGTCGAACCCGCTCTCGGTGTCGAGTGTGAAAATCACCCCAGAACACGCGAGATCGCTCCTGACCATCCTCTGGACGCCGATGGATAGAGCATTTTCGATCTGGTCGAATCCCTTGTGCTCTCTGTAAGCGATCGCGCGGTCGGTGAACAGGCTCGCGAAGCATTGCCGGATTGCCTTCATAATCGGGGCTTCGCCTCTTACATTGAGGACAGTCTCATGCTGGCCCGCGAACGAGGCTCCGGCGAGATCTTCCGCGGTCGCGCTTGATCTTATCGCCACGCTCGGATTCGGAATGTCCAGTTTTCTCCCGAGCTCCCAGTAACTGTACGCGATCTCCCGCTTCAGTTCGTCGGGGAATTCCGCCTCGAGAAACGCCTTCCTGATTTGCTTTCCGCGCGCAGCTACGTCAGAGGGGTTGTCGGGGTCGATTCCAGACAGGACCGACTTGACCTTGTCCCTTAACCCTGCATTCTCAACGAACAACCGGAACGCACTGGTTGTGATTGCAAAACCCTCAGGGACCCTGATGCCCTTGCTCGTCAGGTTCCTTATCATCTCGCCCAAGGATGCGTTCTTGCCACCGACCTTCGGTATGTCCTTGATACCGATTGAATCGAACCATAGCACATGCTCGTTGTTCTTCTTCTCTGCAGTGTCCGCCCCCTTGAGCATTGTTCGCCCCGTCCTTGAAAGACTGAGTCCGATGACGCTGCGCGATTGCTCCTCTCGAACGCCGATGCATGAGGATTCTCTCGGGTCTGCTGCGAGAGATCTAGAGCAACTATGACCGTGAACGATTCCACCTGAGCGTTTAGGTGTGCCAGTCGCTACGAGCTGCTCGCGACGTGGAAGGATAAATGCCCAGGCCTTAATAACATTTCTCAGATACTAGTTGCGCCTAGATGGACAGACAGATTTGGCACTGCAATTGCGATTCCGCACCGCACGTCTAAGCACAAGCGCTATCGAACTGAGAAAGAAATAATGCGTGCAATGCGTTTCCTCAGATGGAGAGAGCAACTTGCGAGTGGCGATGTTGACGTATAGCACGCGTCCGCGTGGGGGTGTCGTGCACGCGCTGAAGTTGGCTGAACGGCTGTGCAAGATGAAGGTGGACGTGACCCTCTACTCGCTCGCCCGCTCGGACGATCCCAAAGGCGTGGACGGATATTTCCGTCAGGTCATCGCGCCGTTCCAGATATTCAAGTACGAGTGGAGTTCCGATCTTGTCACGCGACTAGACCGGATGATTGACGCGTACGCCGAAGGGCTCCCGAAGAACGCGGATATCTATCATGCCCAGGACTGTGTCGGCGGGACTGCGCTTGCGCGACTGAAGTCCAAAGGGTCGATCAAAGCTCCGATCTTCAGGACGATCCATCATGTAGATGACTTCGCGGAGCCGAGGCTCATTGAATTCGAGAAGAAGGCGGTGGCCCATGCGGATCACAGATTCGTAGTATCCAAGTACTGGCAAAAGGCCCTCAAAGAAGACTACGGGTACGATTCGGTTGTCACATACAATGGTCTTGACATCGACGACTTCATTCACCTCCAAGAGAAGACCGGCACAGATCCGACTATCCTCTTCGTCGGGGGCCTCGAACCAAGGAAGGGGCTCGAGTACCTCCTCCACGCGATGGAGTACATATTGGACGAACTGCCCTCGACCAAGCTGATCGCCATCGGAAAGACTGGATTCAGAGGGACAGATGAATGGAGCTGGTTCTCCAGCCTCGCCGACCGTCTTGGTATCACGGGGCACGTCGAGTTTCACGAATCAGTCAGCCAGGAGAACCTGCTTCGATTCTACTCGGAGTGCGATGTGCTAGTCTTGCCGTCGAAGACCGAAGGCTGGGGACTGTCGCTTATGGAGGCCATGGCCTGCGGGAAGCCCGTGGTCGCCAGCGGAGTGGGAGGGATCCCGGAGTTGGTCAGAGATGGCACGGACGGAATCCTGGTCCGGCCTGGAGATGTGAGGGGTCTCGCCGAGGCAGTGACGATGCTGTTGAAGAACCCGACGCTCAGGAAAGAGATGGGGCAGAGTGGGAAGGCTAGAGTCGGCGAGTTCTCGTGGGATGAGACCGCGAAGGTCGCGCTCAGGGAATATGAGAAGGCGCTTCAGTCACGCTGACCGAAATCGTTCATGAAGTACACCATGAACTTCTCGGCCTTCGCGAAGCCCGCAATCTTGTCGTTCCCTTCGATGACGATGTACTCGTTAGGGCTGTGCGAGAGAGCGCTATGGCCGATCCCGCCGTTAGTGAAGGGCATGTTGAGGGTCCTGGTGAAGATGTAGTACGGGACAGAGCTTGGGTCGAGCGGCCAGACGCACGGATCGA
>Ga0153916_10003189_pt1 | contig 12155 bp, 20 predicted proteins | sample Opewatmetagenome_FD_109642 | JGI IMG/M metagenome (GOLD analysis project Ga0153916, IMG submission 109642) | Freshwater wetland microbial communities from Ohio, USA - Open water 3 Core 3 Depth 4 metaG | ecosystem: Environmental > Aquatic > Freshwater > Wetlands | place: USA: Ohio, Lake Erie...
AAGGGATGGCCTCCCAACCCAGCCCGGCGCTTCGCTTGGTCTGGGACCCCTTCGCCGAGCCTCAGCGGGAGGCCATCCCTTTTTGGCTTCTTATTATGGAGACCGGAAAGCTTTAAAAAACGGATCGGACGTGGAGGCGCTCAACACAAACAAAAACTAAACAGTGCCAGTAATAACCTTTTCAAAAATCGCATTAACGGCCTCAGCACCAAAACCAGAGCTAACCATAGACCACCCACCAGCCCGAAGCATATTCCCAACGCGCTCAAGCTCAAAATTCATCATTGCTTGGGTCTTGCCCGTCATGGTCTTCTGAAATTTAGCCTGAACACGATCGTTAACAAATTCAGAGCTAACTAACCCCCAATCAAAAGACTTCAATAAAGTAACCATCCTGTCAAGTTCAAATTGTTTAATGTCAATAGCCATGCTTAACCCCCTTTTAAAAAATTTCTACTTAGCCTTTAAAGCCCCCTGAATTTGTTTTATACATTCTGGACAGACTGGAACGTATTTAACCTTAGAAACCTCAACAGGACCAACACAACAAAAACAAGTTGAATAAACAGGTAAGGGCTCTTGAATGGGACCAACGGCACCCCCACCCCCTCCTTCGCTGTAGAAAGTGCCAGCCTTAGATTTTCTCCAATCATTAACCCAAAGCCGAGCCACATCAAGGGTTACCCCGTTCTCAATGGCAGCAGTAAAATAATATCGCTTAAATTCATCATCCTCAATTTCATTAAGACACAGAGCAACGCTCATCGGCAGCTTTTTTCTTGCTACTTCCCTCTGAAACTCTTCGGGAATATCGAGTAATCGTAAATAGGTCCGTATTGTGAGGTTATCTCTTCCCATTTTTTGAGCGATCGTTTCAGCACTCCACCCAAATCTCTCCTTGAGACGCTTGTACACCTTAGCCTTTTCAATGGGGTTAAGGTCTTCCCTCTGGTCGTTCTCCATGGCTCGAATAAGAAAAGTCTCTTCATCAGAAAGCTCCCTTACTATTGATTTAATTTTTCGATCACCCAAAAGACGAGTAGCAAGATAACGACGATGACCAGCAACGACCTCAAAACGACCATTGAGAGAACGAACAAGAATGGGTTGAAGCAATCCCTGAGATCGAATACTTTCGGCAAGCTCCCGAACCTTATCGGGGTCAATGGTATCCCGAACCGCATCCCCAGGGGGATCCACCAGCTCTATCTCCAATAAAACGATTTCATCAACCATTAAAATCACCTCAAAAAAAACCATACCACAAAAATTAAAGGTAGGCAATTAAAAAAAGTCCGCCGACGATAGAAGTACCTGACGGCATTCGAAACATAAGGTGGGGCTTAACAACGGTCACGCCAGCCCAGGGATCGGACCAAACTAAATCGCTTATTCCGTGCGGCCTACCATACCAACCCACGTACTCATAAGCGATTCGTTCAAAGAGGTCCGACCGAGAATGACGGGCCACCCTTTACGGTGGTACAGCTTCACGATTTCATCGGCAACCTGACCACCAAGGCCAGCCCGTCAATCTCTCCCCTTGGGCTGTCATGCCCCTTGTACAGCCCATCATCCCGAGGCCGTCTTAAAGGTTGCAGAGCATCGTTCAAACTTTTTTCCTTCTTCAGTATCCAGTGAAAGAAGGAAAAAAGTTTTAATGGTTTTTTGTGGGGAGGTGAATCGAGATGAGCGGGAGAATTAATTGTCAGGGTTGCTGCTCCATTAAAAAGAATGGGGTTGAACTGTGGAGGTGCGACCAGCTTCAGTGTCCCTTTAATCGTTTCTTATTCCAAGGCCAAGCGCCGACCGTTGAAACGTGCTTCAGTTGAAGCGATTGAAGAACTCCCCTGGTCAAGGGGACGCTACACGCCACGCTAAAGGAGATAAAAAAATGAGACAAATATGCTATGACTGTGGAATACTTTACGGGGTTAAGGAACCACTCGACGACGAAGATGAGACGCACGGCCTCTGTCCTGAGTGCTTTCAGCTCGAGATGGAAAAGCTTGATAAGGAACAAAAAACCGACGCCGACCCCTGGAAAAACACAGGGCTTAAATTTTAGACCGGCTTCGCTCGGCTCTGACTGTACTTCCGGGCGTCGTCTAAAATTTCAAGGAATTGTTCCTTAATGACGCTGTTCTTTAAAGATAGGATTTGAATCATTCCAAAAAGCAGCTGCTTCGCAGCACTTTCAGAAAGATCGTAGACGGCGGCCTTCACGTCACGAGCCTCCACTGGATTCAGCGGAGTACGAGGTTTTTTTTCCATCGTTCTTCACCCCTATTATTTGGTTGTTTGTGTTAAAGCCCTTCCTACGGCAATACCAAAGAGACCACTAAAGGCGTTGGTAACGATCTCTTTTGCTTCCAACCTAAAAACAAAAATTGAACATATCGTAATTCCAAAAATACAGAGAATCACAAGTACCTTGTCGTTTGAAAAAATCTCTTCAAGTGTTTTCATAACCCACCCTAAAGAGCTAAAGGAATATATTGCAAAACATCAGGCGCATAAATTTTAAGAGCATTTAAAATAAGGTCGCCAAGGAGCCGCGCTCTAACACCTAAAGAATAACCGAGTTGAAAATCATTCCACTCGGTTTGCTCTGAAATTTTATCAAGCTCATCCATGGCCTTAACTATCTCGGCGGGGAGTTTGTTAAGGCGATCCCCAAGGGCCCCACGGATGAACCCAGAATTTATCTCCCACGTTGAAATTAAATTTTTAGCAAGGACCCTTGACGTCTCAGCATTTTTGAGGTCTGTCTTACTGAGATTAATAATGCTCTTTTGCATGGCAGTACAGCCAAGAAATAAGGGAATAAGAAAAACCAGTAAAATATTTTTCACTTTTTAACACCTCCTTCCTTACCTCCAACCCAGGGGTTGAAGGTGATAGTGATCCCCTTCAAGGATCGGATCAAGACCAAGTTTTTTAGCGTCAGCTTCAAACGAAGCATTCTGCGCCATGTCGTCAAGGACAACATCAACGCCCATCCATAAAATATGGTAAGAGTCCGGAACACCCCCAACATCACAATTATGTTTCGACGTTCGACCCCAGGACGAGATAGACCCACGATGTTTAGAACATAAGAAAACTACCAGCTCAATAAAATCAAACGGAGTCATTTATTCCTTAAAAGACCGGCGAAGCCGGAGTAAAAATTTCTTTGATGTCATCACCCGTGAAAGGAAACGGGTGGTGACTTACCTTCTATTGGGGATTTCCACAGGATTTCCACCTTCGGCGTAAGCTTGGAAAAGATCTCATTCCCTCTTATGGATTTATTGTCTGCCATTTTTGGCAGACGGAAAGAGGAGAAGACCTTGGCAACCCACTTCTTGAGTGAATTGAGCCAGATATACGCCTTCGCCTTGAACTTATAAAGCGTCGAAGTGAACTCCTTTTTTCCACGCCCCACTTTTTTGGTGCGACGGAACCGCTCAATATACTTCTCGTTCACCAAAGCCAAGAGATCACGGTTAAGGGTACGGTTCGATATGCCAACGTGGTGGTACTTAGATAACAGCTCTTCGATCTTACCCTGCGATGGATAGCAGTACTTCTTTCCATATTTTAGCGACACACCAAAAAGACACGAAAGGATTGCCTCACCTCGAGACTCCATCACACACCTCCGTTGCCGTCTAGATCCAACCGCTTCCGGATCCGATCCGAAAAGCGGGAGACCTTTTCGTTGGCCCACTTGTTTTTTATCCAATTCGCGTTAGCCCCAAATAGATCACCACAGAGAAGACAAAATTTAAGAGAGGGGAATTTTGAACCACCTTCAACCGCAGAAACGTAATCGGCCAACACGCCACATTTTTCAGCAAGCGCAGCTATTGTCATGTTCTGATGCTGACGCATCCTGCGGAAAAAATAGGGCAGGGTATCAACTCTTGATAAAACAGGAGTGTTGGGGTAAAATGAGCGATGGACTATATTGGGACCATGCCAAACTAAATGCATTTGCGCTGCCAACCCTAAAAACGCCGTACCAAGGGCACGTGAAAAAGTTTACATAATATATACGGGACGAAGATTATCAGACATTTTTCCCTCTATTAACTCACCCTACCTATCGGACCCGACCCGCCAGTTGAATTATACCCGTAACGATCAAAACCCAAATCACAGCCTCCATTTCGCCAATGAAGGCAAATATAACCGCCACAGAGAGAGCGGCCGCCATCAAAAAAAAATAGACCTTCTTAAACAAACCACAACCACCAAAAGATTTTCCTTGACATTCTATTTTATTTGATTTAGATTTGTCAAGAGCGACAATGTGTCGCACTATGTACGACAGAATGTCGCACTTGCTTTTAAAAACATATTGACCTGCCAAAGCTCTTCACCCCCATGAAGGTTAGGCAGAAAGGGGAGATCGGGACAGCAAATACGAGACTATCCCGGTCTCCCCTTTTTGCCGTCCCGAAATCCTAAACCTAATTTCAGATCAACCAGGCCGGACAGGCAACGTTGAACAAGCCCAGGGAGTAGATAAAGGCTAAACACCTCCTCCCTGGGCAACCTAAACAAAAAGGAGGTAATTCAAATGGCAGAGATCAAGAGTTTAGAGCGCATCAAAGAAAAATGGACCAGAGTTACCCCCATGAGGGCAGAAGACTATAAATTAGGAGTACAAAGCCCCCGAAGGGACTGGGAAAAATCGGCCATAGCAGCCAAGGAATCCCACAAGGCCGCCATGGTGAGCGCGGCCGCGACTGACTCCTTTGCTAAGGGGATCGCTAAGGCAGGAGTAGGAAAGTGGCAAACAAAGGCACTACAGAAAGGACCAGGCCGCTTCGCTGAGGGTGTTATGGTCGGAGGAGACGACTACGCTAAGGGCTTCGCACCTTACGCGGACGAGATAGCAAAGACGACGCTGCCCCCACGTTTTCCGAGAAGGGACCCTCGAAACCTCCAAAGGGTTTCAGCGGTCGACGTAGCCCTTGCAAAGAAAAAAACTGGGTAACCCAGCTTTAAGCCATGGCTGAAGCTTATACTGTGACCATTGCAATCTCGGTTTCCAAGGGCCCACCGGAATCGTTGGTAACAACCGAACAGTTCACCTTCACAAATATAACCTTTGCGAAGATGACCAAAATATCTTCAGAGTTTTACGATCTAATCGCAAAGCTCCAAAAGGAAAAATGAGAAAAGGAGGGGAAATAAAATGAATTATAGACTATCCACTATTCAGGAAAGTAAGGACTACTCCGCTGATGCGACAGAGATCATTGATCTAGATTTGGTAGACCCGATCAGTGTTCTCCTGATTCAGCTTGACGCAATGGGAGCCGGCGACACGGCCACCGCTCACGCAATAGCGTGTCTAACCAAGCTCGAAATCGTAGACGGATCGGACGTCCTCTTCAGCCTGAGCGGTTATGAGGCAGAGGCAGTCGACATTTACCATAACAAAATGATTCGGTCGAACTGGAACCCTTACCTGAACGACCTTCCCGTACAGCGATTTATTGGGATTAACTTTGGTCGGTACCTCTGGGATCCCGAACTTGCGTTCGATCCGAAGAAATTCCGTAATCCTCAGCTCAAGATTTCTCTTAATATCGACGCAGGAGGTAATGCGTCTGATAAAAATACTATCAAGATCTGGGGCGCAATGTTCGATCAGAAGGCCGTAACTCCCACCGGTTTCCTTATGCACAAGGAAATCAAAGACTATGTTGCCACAGCGTCGGCCCATGAGTACACCGACCTTCCGCGCGACTATCCGTACAGAAAGCTTTTTATCAGACAGATGGAGCCCGGCGCTGAGCCGTCACAAAATCTATCTAACATCAAGCTCTCCGAGGATCAGGACAAAAGGGTCATCCTGAACCATCCACCGGTTGAGCTCATGCGTATGATCGTCCAACAGAATCCTCAGCTCGTCGAGCAGATCATGTTCGCGGCGAAGACTGCAAAGTCTTATGTCTTTACAACGGTTGCCGAGAGAGCAACGGCAACCTTCGCAAGCTGGCTAACCGCAGTTGGGACGGGTGTCTTCGCATCATACGGAAGCGCAGGAGGCAGAATGCAGGTTGACTCCGGCGCAGATGAAAATGCTGTCGCCATCGTAGCTGGATGGCTTCCTCACGGAGTTTATGAGATTCCATTTGGTCTGCAAGACCAAATGGATGACTGGTTCGATGTCACAAAAACAGGATCCCTCAAGCTCGACATCACAGGAGCAGCGGGCCTGGCTGGTACTGAAACCGTTCAGATTTTTCTACAGCAGCTTCGTAGATACGCCGCAGCCTAATAAACCTAAAACCCTTTAGGGAAGGAGGCAGCGTATGAAGTTAAGACAAATCATCACGGATGAGGTCATCAAGACCTCATCCGCAGCAGCATATATTGACCTCGAGTCTCCACTTGTAGAACCAGGGACGATTCTTGAAGTCAGGCACGTTGCGGTTGAAAACCGAACCACAGCATACACCCGCCTTGTGATCGGCGTTGCCGATGGCCTTTCTTTTTTCCAAAAAGAAGAGGAGGACAGCCCTGCAGCCGATAACATCTACTGGACTAAAAGCAAATTCTTAATCCCTGCAGGAAAAAAACTCCGCGCACGTTTAACCGGCTGCACAGCAGGAGACGACCTTCACATGACCTATGAAGGATTTTTGTGGGAGGCTGATTAATGCCTGAAATCGGAGAGAGACACCACACCACCCATGAAGACGGTGGAAATGACGAGATTGACGTAACGGCACTCACCGGAAGGATTAATTATGTCGATAGGGGAGACGCTTCCGCATGGGATTTTACAATAACTGACTTCCCCATAATTGGAGCGTTAACAGACATCAGCTTTGCCTCAATTGTACCAGTAGGAACAAAAAGAATATCAGCACGAGTACAAGTCACATCAAACGCAGTAGGGAGATTATTCTCACTTTGCAAGAAGGGCTACACACAAGGATACAACATGGCCATGATAACAGCCTTAGTTGCAAACTACAGTTTTATTATGGACTTAGAAATAGACTTAGATTCCAACAGAATGGCAAGTTATTACCTTTCAGAAAACACATTTACAGAAATCTCCATATTCGTAAGAGGGTGGTGGATATAATGGCAAAAAGAGATGACCTTTTCGCAAGGTTTGGTCCACTCTTCTTAGAAGCTATGGCTCTAATGACCCTCGACGCAATAAATGAATTAAGGGTAAAGGCAGGCTTAACCCCATACACAAAGCAGCAAGTAATGGACAAGATGGAAAATCACCTTTCAACGCTTCAACCCTATGATTGGATGAAATTATAGGACCGTAAATGTTCTACGCATTCTCCTACACCCCATCGGCCTCAGACACGGCAGAAAGCCCACATGAGATTGAAATACCCTTAACAACGGGAATAGTTCACCAGGTCGACGTATTATTTCAGGACGGATGTAACCATCAGGAATTTGTACAAATCTTCAACGCAAACCACCAGCTATGGCCATCAAACAGGGGAGAGAAGCTAAGGGGAAATGCAACCGTAATTTCATTCAGAGAATTTTACGAGCTCAAGGCAGGGAAGAACACGCTGACCGCTAAGGTATGGACCACCCTAACAACAGATTTTAAAGAAGTCATCATACAAATAGGACTATTGCCGAAGGCGGTTTTACAACCCCTATCATTCGATGAATTACTCAGGGCAGCAACCGGATTATAAATTGAACCATGCCAAAACACCCATGCGAAGACGGACTGACACCAGCTTGCTTCAGGGAATATCCAAAATGGTACAAGCAAGCTCTGGCCTATAAAATTCTCCATTTACTACTCCCGAAACAACTCACGAAAAAACTTCCAGGTCTAATGGGTAAGCCATTTATAGGACCGGGCGCCATCCTACCGCCAGGGGTAATATTTCCACCGGGGACAATAATTCCCCCTTACTTTACGTGGCCGGCAAACTGGAATCCTTGGTTATACTTCCTATTTACCAACGCATTCGATCCGACAACCATATTTCCAGAAGGATGGACGCCCGAAGACCCTTTGCCGGAGGGCGTAACCATAAGCCCGGGAGCGGTCTTTCCTCCCAACTGGACACCAAAACAACCGCTACCGCCTGGCGTAGTGATACCGCCAAAGGTAATCATCCCCCCAGGCTGGACGCCCAAACAACCTTTGCCCCCTGGTGTAGTCATACCACCGGAAATGGTCTTTCCTCCCGACTGGACGCCCGAAGATCCTTTGCCCCCTGGTGTAATCATAAAACCAGAGGTCATAATACCGTCAGACTGGACGCCTGAAGAACCTCCACCAATTCCTTATATACCGAATTATCCAGCTTTACCCCCAGAACCAGGCGCAAGCCCGATACCGCCAATCTATGTTGAACCTTGGCAGCCAGGACCGATCACCGGACCTGCAGGGAAAATAACCCCACCTGAAAACATAGGCACCCTTCAATATCAACAAGGCTCAACCACCGCAAGCGCGATATTCGGTGATCTTCCAGACTATACAAAAATCGCATTGGTGATTATAACGCAACTACACGTTAACGTAAAAGCAGCTTACATAAAAATAGGAAAGATAGGAAACCCCACAGACACGGTAAACATCGAAATATGGAGGGCCATTCCAGAATTTAAGCCCGACTACCTTGTGACCGGAGGCACAGCAACACCGAAAGGCGCCGCTTCGTTACCAATCTTCGCCCTTGACCAGCCATACGTATTGATACGATTTCCCAACACCCCACATCTAAATTTATTAACACAATACGTGCTGTTATTTTCAAGAACGGGCCCCGTAGACCCTTCAAATCATTACGAAGTAGGTTGGCAAATCGAAAGCCCCGAGACTTATTTTAGCGCAAACGCAGCAGGCACCTGGCAAGTAAGACATGGAGGAGGTCTTTTCGACGTTAAACTCTACGGGAGCGCAGGATGATACTAACCACATCAATAATAGCCTATCTCATTATTCACGGAATATCGACGATCGGAGCAATTATAATATTCTTGATCCGTAACGAACACAGAATAACAAAGCTCGAAACCTCCCTAGACAACCTAAAGCAATCGCATGATAAATTAACCGACTATGGTACGAACCCCCATCTAAAAAAACAAGGAGACAAACAATGCCAACCGACCTTGGAAACCCCTATATGACCACTTGGAGAGGAAAATACCCTCACATGCTCGACGTAGATCGGCCCGTTTGGGACCTTTTCCTTGACCGAAACCCTGAACTATTTCAACGACTCTACTATGACGTTAGGGTAGGCGGCGTCACCGCAGCACCAGAATACGGCGACGAGAAAATGAGGAAGATGTTTTACGACAACACCGCTAAAAGGATCGACGCCCTCGGAGAGCTCGAGAAAGAAATCTGGATTATCGAAGTGGCAGACCGACCAGGACTAAGAGCCATAGGACAGCTCACAACATATATGGCTTTATGGTTTGAAGACCCCAAAATACCAAAGCCGGCAAAGGCCGTCCTTGTATGCAGATCAGTAGACTCAGACTTCGAAAGGGCATTAAACTTTTATGGAGTGCTATTACGACTCACTATTTGAAGTGGATTGAATAGGCATCGACGAACTTAGGAAAGTTCCTTGTGCCTACAATTACAACGTATGGAATTGGCAGCGTCACCTTGACGGACGTTTCGCCTGGGTATCCGCGCTATGGGACCCCCTTTTCCGAAAAAGAATGACTTACCTCACCTCTTGCGCCGCCGCATCTTCGGGAGCTTTACACCACTTTGACGACGTAAAAAGCAATACCTCTTTATACTTCATAAGAGTAGAGTGGATATACGTCCCCAAACAGTTCCCCTGGGGTTGGTATCCCATTTCGCAAATGCTCGAAGCCGGACCTTGTTACTATTTGGGCCACTTCCCAAATTACTGGGATTTCAAATACCGCGTTGTTGCTTATCCCCACAGCCTTCCGGTAGAACTCTTTGCACAAATGGCAGTAGCCCCGAGAATGTACGACATGGAAGCCGTGGCCAAATCAAGTGAGCTTTTTCAATCATCAGGTATCTACGGCGTCCCAATCGAAGACTATGTATCCGACACGATTAAAAACCAAATCACCGAAGCGGTAAAAACCTACGGCGAGCAAGCGATAAATTATTATCTCTACCCAGAGACAATACCGCCAGAGTACACACCGGCGCAAAAAGAACAGATCACAAAAACAAGCGAGCAAATAGGGAAGGACCTCGACGACCTGATGTTATTTTATAAACCGGAAAACGCAAGGCCATACCTAAGCCAATACTTTGAAATTCAACGACGGCTTGATAAATATTACACCTGCGTTAGAAAGGAATACCCTAAACAAAGCTATCTCCCAAGGTCAACGGTACAAACACCAACCGGACCCCAGAGCTATTCCCAACCCAAACCAGTAACGCTCCCGTATCCGGACACGGTAGAAAGACCAGGGATCGCACCACCATGGGCGATCGGCAACCTAATCCTAAATTTCGGCGAGAAACCGGGAACCCTTGAACCAACGCTAACCGTAGAAATAAATATCTTCTTCACGTAGTCAAAAAAGAAAATGGCGATTTCCCCATACACACTCAAAGGCCTGGCCTTTCAAAAATTAGGCATCGGAACAAGAGAGAAAACAGGAGAGGTTTTTCCCAGGTTCAGCCAAAAAGACTATACCAGCCTAAAAAACGACTACGTTAATCAATACGGATACACTGTCCGCCTGCCACAATGGGATGATATAGTACACCTAACGCCCAATGCCCTAAAAGACAGGGCAACAATAAAAGCAGAAAAGAAAGAAAACCTCGTACGCCTCCTCGAGTCACCACACCCAGAGTGGTTTCAAAACTATAGCTCAGCCATGACATGGATCGACGACATACAAGACACCGCTTCCGTAGTGTTCCCCTTGGTCCACTACGCGTTAAAAGCAGCACCCAAGGTAATGAAAAGGCTACTCCCCGCATTTGGTTGGCTCCTGTTGGGATACGATATCCTTAACTTAGCAAATGCGATCGGAAGACTACCCCTGTCACCCATGGGAGCAAAACGAACATGGTGTAAATATTGGAGGCAAAACCCATTCGGGAAAAACGCCAGGCTCGACAGAGTAGACCGCATTAAAGGCTGGAAGCCAAGTCTTGGAGACTTCATACAAGCAGCGCAGGTTTCAGATAACCTATTTGGAGTCGGACTCAGTTTAGGCCCAATGATGGGCTTTATTGTAGATATGCCATTCGCCGCATACAGATATCTCAGTGGCGATCCGGTCAAATTCTCCTTTGACCCTCCGGACATAGGAACATTAGAGAGAATGGGAGCAAAGGGATTAAAAGCAGCAGGAGCAATCAGCAGCCAAGGACAGGTGTTTTCAGAAATGACCCACTTCTGGACCTACATTACCGCAGCCCTCTCAACGGTTTCGATGGCCGGATTTTTTAGAGACAATTCACTATCAGACATGGTTGAAGACCCCATGAATATTGCAATTCCAGCCCCAACGCCCACGGACCCACTCACAATCGAAGTTATACAAGAACAAGGGTTAAATATAGACCAAGGGGTTGGGTGGCCCTATAACCGAAAGAAATTTATTTCAATAGGAGACTTCATAGACGCTACCAGAGAACCGTGCAGGGCAAACGCGATCGGCTTTCTCCGAAGACACGAAAAAGACTGGTACGGCCTTGCGGCTGCATACTGCCTCGATTATATCACCCCCCACGTTACGCAGGCATTAGAACCCCAGGCGCGATGGGAAACCGATGACACCCAAATAATGAAGGCATTCTGGATAATGGTAAAAGCACCCATTTTACCCACTAAACCCATGACCCCACTACAAGGACAAACATTCGTTAACTGGCTTACCGACTTCGAGGAACTATATGGTAAAAGACCCGGCTTAATCGAAATTCAGCAAAAGCTCGATAACTTAGGGGTTAAATATTCAACCACCTATCCAACAGAACCGTCACCGGACTACACGGAGTATTTCGAGCCTGGATTCATGGGAGACGACTAGTCATAAAAAACTTCAAATGAAACAAACCGACTATCCGGAACGGCAAAACAACCAGGGGTTGACTGGACAGAGCTCCCATACGATAACACCTGGAAAAATTTTTACTTTAAGGATTGCCCTTACGTCCTTTATTTATTATTTGG
>Ga0153916_10003190_pt1 | contig 12154 bp, 6 predicted proteins | sample Opewatmetagenome_FD_109642 | JGI IMG/M metagenome (GOLD analysis project Ga0153916, IMG submission 109642) | Freshwater wetland microbial communities from Ohio, USA - Open water 3 Core 3 Depth 4 metaG | ecosystem: Environmental > Aquatic > Freshwater > Wetlands | place: USA: Ohio, Lake Erie, Old...
CTGGAGCGCCAGCGCCCCTTGCTGCAGGCGGTCGCCTCGCTGGTGGCGATCGCCATCGAACGCCTGCATTTTGTGGAGGTGGCCCAGGCCTCGCAGTTGCAGGTGATCTCCGAGCGCCTGCGCGGCTCCATTCTCTCCGCGCTGTCCCATGATGTGCGCACTCCTCTGACGGTGATGTACGGTCTGGCCGATTCGCTGGCGCTGACCCAGCCGCCCCTGCCGCCGGCAGCGCGGGAGACCGTGGACGCGATTCGCGACCAGGCGCTGCGCCTCAACAACATGGTGGGCAACCTGCTCGACATGGCTCGCCTGCAAGCGGGTCAAATCCGGCTGCGCAAGGAATGGCAGCCGCTGGAAGAAGTGATCGGCGCCGCCATCAAGTTGCTGGGCCCGGGTTTGCAGGGACATGCCGTCAAGGTGAACTTGCCGCCCGATCTGCCGCTGATGGAATTTGATGCGGTGCTGATGGAGCGCGTGTTCTGCAATCTGCTGGAGAACGCCGCGAAATATTCTCCCGACTCGAGCGACATCGAGCTGAGCGCCCGAGCACACGACGCGATGATCGAAGTCACCATTTGCAACGCAGGCGCCGGCTTTCCGCCGGACAAACTGGAACGGCTATTCGATCTGTTCGAGCGCGGCAATGCCGAATCCGCCGTACCTGGTTTTGGCGTGGGGCTTGCCATCTGCCGCGCCATCGTCGAGGCGCACGGCGGCACCCTGCGCGCCTTCAATCCGGAAGCCGGCGGAGGCTGCGTGAGTTTCACCCTGCCGCGCGGCAACCCGCCGCGGATAGACAGCGAATACGATGGTGGAGAAACGCGATGAACACGCCCGCCCCCCTTGTGTTGATCGTCGAGGATGAAGCGCAGATTCGGCGCTTCGTCCGCGCCGCACTGGAGGGCGAAGGCTGCCGCATCGCGGAAGCAGAAACAATGGCGCAAGGCCTGATTGACGCCGGCACGCGCAAGCCGGACCTGATCATCCTCGATCTCGGCCTGCCGGATGGCGATGGTGTGCAGTTCGTGCAGGATCTGCGCGCTTGGGCCAGCCTGCCGGTGCTGATACTCTCTGCGCGCTCGACCGAAAACGACAAGATCGGCGTGCTGGATGCGGGCGCAGACGACTACCTCACCAAGCCCTTCGCCGTGGGCGAACTGTTGGCGCGGGTGCGCGCCCTGCTGCGGCGCGGCAGGCGTGGCGGTGAGGCGCAGAGCCCCGTCATCCGCTTCGGCGACGTCGAAGTCGATTTCACGCGGCGGCAGGTCATGCAGCATGGGGCACCGGTGCACCTTACACCGATCGAGTACCGGCTGTTATGCGCGATGCTGGCGAATGCCGGCAAGGTCATGACGCACCGCCACCTGCTGCGCGAGGTGTGGGGGCCGTCCTTTGTCGAGAGCAATCACTACCTGCGCATCTACGTCGGCCATTTGCGGCAGAAGCTGGAACAGGACCCGACCCAGCCGCGGCACTTCCTGACTGAAACCGGCGTCGGGTACCGGTTCCAAAATTGAATTCGAATTCGTTGCGCCAAGGGAGCACGCGATGACTCACCCCAACAATCACTCACGCCTCGGCGCGCTGACCCTGGGCGCCCTGGGCGTCGTTTACGGCGACATCGGCACCAGCCCCCTGTATGCCTTCAAGGAGGCATTCTCCGGCCCGCATGGTCTGCCGCCGACGGAGCTGAACGTGCTCGCGGCCCTGTCCGCCTTTTTCTGGGCCCTGATACTGATCATCTCGATCAAGTACGTGTGGATCGTGCTCAAGTTCGACAACGAGGGCGAAGGCGGCGTGCTCGCCCTCACCGCGTTGGCGCACCGGATTACCCACAAGGCGCCGAAGTGGTCGCTGTTCGTCATCGGCGCCGGCGTATTCGCCGCTGCCCTGTTCTACGGCGATGCCGTCATCACCCCGGCCATTTCGGTGCTGTCGGCCGTCGAAGGTCTAAGCGTCGCCACACCGCGGTTCGAACATCTGGTCGTGCCCATCACCATCGGCATTCTGCTTGGCCTGTTTCTGATCCAGCGCCACGGCACCGGCCGCGTCGGCGGCTTGTTCGGCCCGGTGACCATCATCTGGTTTCTCACGCTGGCCACTCTCGGCGCGCTCAGCATCGCGCAAACGCCGGTGGTGCTGCAGGCGCTCAATCCGATGCATGCACTAAATTTCGCGTTGCTCCATCCCGGCGCGATGTTTCTGCTGTTGAGCGCGGTGTTTCTCGCGCTCACCGGCGGCGAGGCCTTGTATGCGGACATGGGGCACTTCGGTGCCACGGCGGTGCGCCTCGCGTGGTATGGGCTGGTCTGGCCGGCGCTGCTCATCAACTATTTCGGCCAAGGTGCGCTGCTGTTGCGCTCGGCCAAGGCGGTGGAGAATCCCTTCTATTTGTTGGCGCCCGATTGGTTTCTGCTGCCGCTGGTGGCGCTCGCCACCGCCGCGACGGTGATCGCTTCCCAAGCGACCATCACCGGCGCGTACTCCATGACGCTGCAGGCCTCGCGTCTGGGTTACCTGCCGCGCATACGCCTGCTGCACACCTCGGACACGGAACGCGGGCAAATCTATATTCCCAGCGTCAACTGGCTGATGCTCATCGCCGTGATCGTGCTCGTGCTGACCTTCGGCTCGTCGAGCGCCCTGGCCGCCGCTTACGGCATCGCGGTATCGGGCACCATGATCATTACCAGCCTGCTCACCGCGGTGGTCGCCCTCATGCTGCCGGGCCGGGTGCGCATCGGCATGCTGCTCGCGCTGGGCCTGTTCGGCGTGCTGGAGTTGCTGTTCTTCGGTTCCAATCTGACCAAGATTCTGCATGGCGGCTGGCTGCCGCTGGTGTTGGGTGCGGTGATTTTCCTCTTGCTCACCACCTGGAAGGAAGGCAGCCGCATGCTGGCCGAGCAGCGGCGCAAGATCGACATTCCGCTCCAGGATTTTCTGCGCGGCCCGCAGCCCGACGTGCCGCGAGTGGCGGGGACAGCGGTGTACCTCACTTCGGATCCGACCCTGGTGCCCAGCGCGCTGTTTCACAACCTGAAGCACTTCAAGGTGATGCACGCGCGCACGGTGTTCCTCAATGTCATCAACGAAGACGTGCCGCGCGTCGACCCGGCCCACCGCATCCATGTCACGGAACTCGCGGCCGGGGTGTACCTGATGGCGCTGCGTTTTGGTTTCCGCGAAGAGCCCGACCTGACACAGGCATTGGCGGAGGCGGCGGATCATGGCCTTGATCTGGATGCCATGACCACGACCTTCTTCGTGGCGCGCTCCACCGTCGTCGACGGCCCCGGCGGCCTGCCCACCTGGCGCTGCGGGCTCTACGCCTGGATGACGCGCCAGTCGGAAGGTGCCGCGAGCTACTTCAATCTGCCGCCGAATCGGGTGGTCGAACTGGGTACGCAGGTGATGTTGTAGCTTGCCTGGACCGCGAACAGCCAACGTGGTGGTTTCGTGCCCAAGCGGCAGTGGATTGTCGCGCTGCCGGCTACAGGAAGCGATCGAGCAACTTGCGGCTGTGCCGGTCCAGCGCCGGCAGATCGCGAATCAGAAACTGGATGCCGTGGGCATCGGCGATCAGCAGACTCGAAGGACCCAAGCGGCGGATGTCTTCCTCGCCCTTCAACACGAAACTCGTCTCGCCGCGATCCGTCTCCACCTCCCAGGTGCTGGGTGTGGCGAAACTTGAAACCTGACGCAGGCGAAGAATCTCCGGCATGAATTCGCGGCTGGCGAGTTCCTCCGCCACCAGGCCGCGCGCTTCGGTCGGCAGGTCGGCGAGACGATCGATCCAGGCCAGCTCGTGGCCATCCGCGCTCACCAGTGAGAGGCCCTGTTCCGGCGCGGCGATGGGAAAGGCGCGCACGGGCACCACACCCTCGTGGCTTTCGCCACTCGCGGTGGTGAGCACCAATTTGCCGAAAGCGTTGCGGGTCAGCTTGAAATCGATTGTCGACATGAATTACGCCTTCTCGGTTGCGACTTTCGCCTCGGCGTTGGGCGACGGCTGGTCGTCCAGATCGGTGTCCACGTTGCGCGCCTGGGCCTGATACAGCCGGTAGTACGCGCCCTCCCGCGCCATGAGCTCATCGTGGTTGCCCACTTCGACGATCTGCCCGCGATCCATCACCACCAGCCGATCCGCGCGGCGCAGGGTGGAGAGGCGGTGCGCGATGGCGATGGTGGTGCGACCGCGCACCAGGTTGTCCAGCGCCTTCTGGATTTCCTTTTCGGTCTCGGTGTCCACCGACGAGGTCGCCTCGTCGAGAATGAGTATGCGCGGATCGATCAGCAGCGCGCGGGCAATGGAAATGCGCTGTCGCTCGCCGCCGGACAACCCGTGCCCGCGCTCGCCCACCAGCGAATCATAGCCCTGCGGCAGCCGCAGGATGAATTCGTGGGCATGGGCCGCACGCGCCGCGGCGATGATCTCTTCGCGCGTAGCGTCCGGTTTGCCATAGGCGATATTCTCGGCGATGGTGCCGAAGAACAGGAAGGGTTCCTGCAATACCAGCCCGATGTGGCGCCGGTATTCCGCCACCGGCAGCGAGCGCACGTCCACGCCATCGATGCGGATCGACCCTTCGCTCACGTCGTAGAACCGGCAGATCAAATTCACCAGCGTGCTCTTGCCCGAGCCGCTGTGCCCTACCAGGCCGATCATCTCGCCCGGCGCGATGGCGAGATCGACGCCGCGGATCACCGCGCGGTTGCCGTAGCGGAAGCCCACAGCGCGCACTTCAATGCGCCCTCGCACCCGATCGAGATGCACGGGTTTGACCGGCTCGGGCACGCTGGACACGTGATCCAGGATATCGAAAATGCGCTTGGCGCCGGCGGCCGCCTTTTGCGTCACCGACACGATGCGGCTCATGGAATCGAGGCGGGTGTAGAAGCGGCTGATATAGGCCACGAAAGCGGTCAGCACGCCGACGGTGATCTGGTTCTTCGACACCTGCCAGATGCCGAAGGCCCACACCACCAGCAGCCCCACCTCGGTCAGCAGCGTGACGGTGGGCGAAAACAGCGACCATATCTTGTTGATCCGGTCATTCACCGCCAGGTTGTGCCTGTTCGCTTCCTTGAAACGCTGCGCCTCGCGCTTCTCCTGCGCAAAAGCCTTCACCACGCGAACCCCCGGAATGGTGTCGGCCAGCACGCTGGTCACGGCCGACCACACGCGGTCGATTTTCTCGAAGCCGGTGCGCAGCCGGTCGCGCACCACATGAATCATCCAGGCGATGAAAGGCAGGGGCAGCAGCGTCACCAAAGCCAGCCAGGGATCGATGGAAAACAGGATCGCCGCAGTCATGACAATCATCAGCACGTCGGTGGCGAAATCCAGCAGATGCAGCGAAATGAACACGCAAATGCGGTCCGTCTCGGAACCGATGCGCGCCATCAGATCGCCGGTGCGCTTGCTGCCGAAATATTCCAGCGAGAGTTGCAGCAGGTGCTCATAGGTGGTGGTGCGCAAATCGGCGCCGATACGCTCCGACACCAGCGCGAGAATATAGGTGCGCGCCCAGCCCAGCCCCCACGCCACCAGTGCGGCGCCAAACAGGCCGCCGAGCAGCAGCAAAACCAGGCCTTGATCGATCGGCTTGCTGTTCTGGTAGGGAATCAACACGTCGTCCATCAGCGGCATGCTGAGGTAGGGCGGCACCATCGCGGCGGCGGTGGACACGATGGTGAGCACGAAGCCGGCGAGCAGTTGCCTGTTGTAGGGACGGGCGAAGCGCCACAGGCGAAACAGCGTCCAGGTGGACGGCGGCTCGTGGATTTCGCGGGTGCAGATGGGGCACTCGTCCTGGCCCGGTTCAAGCGGCGCCTTGCAGGTTGGGCAGACGGATTCCTCTTCAAGCGCCGGCGGCCGGCCGGACACCTGGGTGGCCAGCCGCCGTTCGAATTCGCGAATCAGGCGCAGGGCGGCGACATTTCGGCCCAGGGTGTAACGCCAAACCGCCTGCCGCCCCCTGTCGTCGCGCAGTTCCAGCGTCCCCACGCCGGCATGGTCATGATGATCGAGCCCGAGGTCCTTGCGGTAGGGCCAGTCGCGCCAGGCGGTCTCGCCGGGGGCCTTGGCCAACAATCGGCGGTCCGTCGCCAGCAGCAGCCCCGGCGCAAAGCGCAGGGACGCATCCAGGTCCAACTCCAGCCAGGCCAGAATTTCCTCCTGCTCGGCGAGCGCCGGCGCGAGACCGCCGCGCCAGGAATCGGGCAGGGAAGCGAGTGTCGGATTTATGTTTTGGTTTGTCATCGCAAAGTCGCTTTGGCGCGTTAAGGGCACGACTCACTAACGCTCGAAGCGACATTCGGAGGACAATAAGGAGCCTTTTTTCGCAGTATTCGCCCCCACCCGGGCGGCGCCTTGCATCGTGAATTCTGCTGTTTTCGGGTATGCTTCATTAAAAATAGCGCGACTGATGTTATTAATCGCGAAGTATACCCTAGGGCAGAGATCGGCAAGGATGCGGAACCGGTACATATCCTTGACTGCTGGAACATGAAAAAGAAAGACATCGAATTTCTCCGGGTCATGCATTTGCGTGGCCCCAATATCTGGACCTATCGCCCGGTGCTCGAAGCCTGGGTCGATATCGGCGACCTGGAAGACTCCCCTTCCAACACCATCCCCGGTTTCTACGAGCGCCTGTCGTCCTGGCTGCCCGGCCTGGTCGAGCACCGCTGCGGCGTGGGCGAACGCGGCGGTTTTCTGCTGCGGCTGAAGGAAGGCACCTGGCCGGCCCACATTCTCGAACACGTCACCATTGAGCTGCAAAACCTGGCCGGCATGAAGGTCGGTTTCGGCAAGGCGCGCCAGACCGGCGTGCGCGGCGTCTATAAGGTCGCGGTGCGCACCCGGCATGAAGAGGTGGGACAAGCGTGCCTGTACGCCGCGCGCGATCTGATCATGGCGGCGATCGAGGACCGCCCGTTCGACATCGCCGGCACGGCGGAACGACTGCACGACCTGGCGGATTCCCTGCTGCTCGGTCCGAGCACCGCCGCCATCGTGGATGCCGCCACCGACCGGCACATCCCCTGGATACGCCTGACCGACGGCAATCTGGTTCAACTCGGCCACAGCCACCGCCAGCGCCGCATCTGGACGGCGGAAACCGACCAGACCGGCGCCATCGCCGAAGGCATCTCCCGCGACAAGGACCTGACCAAGAGCCTGCTGAAATCCTGCGGCGTGCCCGTGCCCGAGGGCGAGCTCGTCGAAAGCCCGGAGCAGGCTTGGCAAACCGCCCAGGACATCGGCCTGCCGGTGGTCATCAAGCCGGTGGACGGCAACCATGGCCGCGGCGTTTCCATCGAACTCCATACCCGCGAGGAAGTCGAGGACGCCTACCGCCTCGCCATCTCCGAGGGCAGCGACGTCATCGTCGAACGTTTCGTGCCTGGCAACGAACACCGATTGCTGGTGGTGGGCGGCCGCGTCGTGGCGGCCGCGCGCGGCGAAACCGCATGGGTAACGGGTGACGGCGCCTCGACCGTGGCGCAACTCGTCGACCGCCAGATCAACACCGACCCGCGCCGCGGCACCACCGAGGACTATCCCCTCAACCACATCCTGCTCGACGAAGATCCCGCCGTGGTGCTCGAACTGGCGCGCCAGGGATTCACGCCCGAGTCGATCCCGGCGACAGGACAAAAGGTATTGATCCAGCGCAATGGCAACGTCGCCTTCGATGTCAGCGACCGCGTCCATCCCGAGGTCGCCGCCATCGCCTCGCTCGCGGCACGCGTGGTGGGGCTGGATGTCGCCGGCGTCGACCTGGTGGCCGAGGATATTGCACGCCCCCTGGAGGAACAGCGCGGCGCGATCGTGGAAGTAAACGCCGGGCCCGGCCTGCTCATGCACCTCAAGCCGGCGGAAGGCGGGCCGCGCCCGGTGGGACGCGCCATCGTCGATCACCTCTTCCCGGCCGGGGAAACCGGCCGCATTCCCGTCGTCGGCATCGCCGGCAGCCGCAAGGCCACGCTCATCGCGCAACTGGTCGCGTGGCTGCTGCACCTGGGCGGCCGCCGTGTCGGACTGGCCTGCCAGGATGGCCTGTATCTCGCCCGGCGCCGGGTGGAATCGATTCCCTGCAACAACTGGGACGCGGGCCAGCGCCTGCTGATGAACCGCGCCGTCGATGCAGCCGTGTTCGAAAACCGCGCCGAGCAGATTCTGCGCGAAGGGCTCGCCTATGACCGCTGTCATGTGGGCGTGGTCACCGACACGGACGGCGTGGAACAACTCGCCGAGTACTACCTCAACGACGCCGAGCAGATGTACAACGTCCTGCGCACCCAGGTGGACGTGGTACTGCGTGACGGCGCCGCGGTGCTCAACGCCAGCGATGCGCTGGTGGTGAAGATGGCCGGCCTGTGCGATGGTCATGTGATTCTGTACGGCGTGGATGCGGACCTCGCCGCGCTCGCCGGGCACCGGTCCCAGGGCGGTCGCGCGGTATTCGTGCGCGACGAGCATGTGGTGCTGGCAACCGGCCAGACGGAAGTCCCGCTGGTGGCGCTGGCTGCGCTGCCACTCGCCCGACAAGGCGAGCCCGGCTGCGACGTGGAATGCGTGCTGGCCGCCGCCGGCGCCGCGTGGGCGCTGGGCGTGCCCGCCGATCTCATCCAGTCCGGCCTGGAAACCTTGGAAGCCTACCCGGCTGACGCCGGCCAACGCGTGGCGTCAGTCGCCACAGGAAATTAAGCATGGAAATCTCCCGCATCCGCGCGCTGCGCGGTCCCAATCTCTGGAGCCGTCACACCTCCATCGAAGCTACGGTCGAATGCACCGAAGCCGAATACGCCATCAGCGAGTTGCCCGGCTTCGAAGCCCGCCTGCGCGAACGCTTTCCGGAAATCGGCGTGCTGGAGGCCACCACCCACGACGAGCCGATCTCCATGGCGCACGCCCTGGAATACGCCGCGCTCGGCCTGCAGGCGCAGGCCGGCTGCCCGGTGGCCTTCAGCCGCACCACGCCGGCGATGACGCCAGGCATCTACCGGGTCGCCGTCGAATACACCGAGGAGGAGGTCGGCCGCTTCGCCTTCGAACTGGCCGAAGCCCTGTGCCGCGCCGCGCTGGACAACACGCCCTTCGATCTGGCCGATGCGCTGGCCCGCCTGCGCGAGCTGGACGAGGACGTACGCCTCGGCCCCAGCACCGGCGCCATCGTTCAGGCTGCGGCGGCGCGCGGCATTCCCTATCGCCGCCTCACCGCCGGCAGCCTGGTCCAGTTCGGCTGGGGCAGCAAGCAGCGGCGCATCCAGGCGGCGGAAACCGATCAATCGCGCGCGATCGCGGAGGCCATAGCGCAGGACAAGCTGCTCACCAAAAGATTGCTCGCGGCAGCCGGCGTGCCGGTGCCCGGCGGCCGGCCGGTTTCCGATGCGGACGACGCCTGGGCGGCGGCGCAGGAGATCGGCGGCGCGGTGGTGGTCAAGCCGCGCGACGGCCGCCAGGGCAAGGGCGTGGCCGCCAACATCCAGACGCGCGACCAGATCCAGATGGCCTACGCGGCGGCGCGCGAGATCAGCTCCGACATCATGGTCGAGCGCCACGTCGCCGGCCACGATTTCCGCTTGCTGGTGGTGCACGACAAGGTGGTCGCCGCGGCGCGCCGCGATCCGCCGCAGGTGGTCGGCGACGGCATACAGTCCGTGCGCGAACTGGTGCATCAGGTGAACAGCGACCCGCGCCGGGGCGAGGGCCACGCCACCAGCCTGACCAAAATCCGTTTCGACGACATCGCCCTCGACACGCTTGCCAAGCAGGGCTACAGCGCGGAATCGGTACCCGCCAAGGGCGCGCCGGTGATCCTGCGCAACAACGCCAACCTCAGCACTGGCGGCACCGCCACCGACGTGACCGACGACGTGCATCCGGAAGTGGCGGCGCGCGCCGTGGCCGCTGCGCAGATGGTCGGGCTCGACATCTGCGGCGTGGATGTGGTGTGCGACAGCGTGCTCAAATCCCTCGAAGAACAGGCGGGCGGCGTCGTCGAGGTAAACGCCGCGCCCGGCCTGCGCATGCATCTCGCGCCCTCCTACGGCAAGGCGCGTCCGGTGGGCGAAGCCATCGTCGGCAGCTTGTTCGCCGAGGGCGAGGACGGACGAATTCCAGTGGTGGCGGTCACCGGCACCAACGGCAAGACCACCACGGTGCGGCTCATCGCGCATCTGCTGGCCCAAACCGGCCTGCGCGTCGGCTTCACCGCCACCGATGGCATCTATATCCAGAATCGCCGCATCGACAGCGACGACTGCAGCGGTCCCAAGAGCGCGCGCAACGTGCTGCTTCACCCCGACGTAGATGCAGCGGTGTTCGAAACCGCGCGCGGCGGCATGCTGCGCGAGGGACTGGGCTTCGACCGCTGCAAGGTCGCGGTGGTCACCAACATCGGCAAGGGCGATCACCTCGGCCTCAATTTCATCAACACTTCGGAAGAAGTGGCCGCGGTGAAACAGGTCATCGTGCAGAACGTGGCGCCGGACGGCATGGCCGTGCTCAACGCGGCCGACCCGCTGGTCGCCTCGATGTCGGCCGCCTGCCCGGGTTCGGTCACCTTCTTCGCCATGGACCATCATCATCCCGCCATGGCCGAGCATCGCGGCCAGGGGCGGCGCGTGGTGTATGTGGAAAACAACGAGATCGTGGCATCGGAAGGCAGCTTTCAGCAGCGTCTCGCCTTGTCGGATATTCCGCTCACCGCCGATGGCACCATCGGCTTCCAGGTCGAGAATGTCATGGCCACGGTGGCCGCCGCCTGGGCACTCGGCTTGGACTGGACACTCATCCGCGCCGGCCTGGCGGGCTTCGAAGCCGATGCCGCCACCGTGCCCGGCCGCTTCAACCGCTTCGACTACCAAGGCGCCACGCTGATCGCCGACTACGGCCACAACCCGGATGCCATGCTGGCGCTGGTGCAGGCGGTGAACGCCATGCCGGCCAAGCGCCGCATGGTGGTCATCAGCGGCGCCGGCGACCGGCGCGACGAGGACATCCGCCAGCAAACGCGAATCCTCGGCGATGCCTTCGACGAAGTGATTCTGTACCAGGACGCCTGCCAGCGCGGACGCGCCGACGGCGAAGTGCTGGCCCTGTTGCGCCAGGGTCTGGACCAGGCCAAGCGCGCCGCCGCGATCGAGGAAATCCGCGGTGAATTCATCGCCATCGACCGCGCTTTGGCGCGCCTGCAAGCGGGCGACCTGTGCCTGATCCTGGTCGATCAGGTGGAGGCCGCGCTGGCGCATATCGCGCAGCGGGTGGCGGAGAGTCGATCGCTCGTCTAGCGCTGCATCAATGAAAAACGGCACCCTTGGCGGTGCCGTTTTTTTCATGGTTCATACGCTGACCGATCATTTGACCCAGCCCGCATCCTCGGCCGTTCCCGATTCCACACCGTACTGCCAGCCGAAGCGTCCGGAGCTGCCGGAGAACAGTCGCTCGTGGGGTTCTCCCAGGCTGCGCAATTGCGCCAGCAGCGCGGGAAGCTGCCCTTCGCCGAGCACATCGTTGGCGGGATCGTAATGCCGCGTGCGCACCACAGTGTCTCCCGCCACCGACTCGATCAGGCAACGGATGCCCTGGCCCTGCGCGGCCTTGTCCTGCTCCAGGGCATGCGCCTGGCGCGTCAACCCGGCCACAGCCTCCTGCAGGACATGCATGCCGGCGCTGAGCATGCGCAATTCCTGCATGGCAGGCGCGAACTGTGCAGCGGCCTTTTGCAGGCCGGCCACCTGGGCCGGCGCGAGCTTGATCTCGCCTTTCTTGATCCTTGCCTGCAGCGCGAGAAAATTCGCCAGGTCGGGCTGGCCTTGGACAGCGCTCACCTGCTCGCGTGACTTCTGCAACTCCACCTGCTTGTCCGCCAATTCCCTGGCCAAGCCCTGCGCCTGTTCGTCCTGCGCGGATAAATCCGGCACCAGCATGGAGACGACGGTTTCCTTGTCTTTGCGCGCGGTGGCGATGGCGATATTCGCCGATCTGGCGGCGATGGCACAGCCTTCCGCCGTGCCGATTTCCACGTTTTCCCCGACGATCTGGCACATGACCGCATGCTCAATCACCACGTGGCTGGCGCAAATGGTGCAGCCCTCGGCGTGCTTGATCCGCACCTTGCCCTGCGGCGCCTCCACCACCGAA
>Ga0153916_10003191_pt1 | contig 12153 bp, 8 predicted proteins | sample Opewatmetagenome_FD_109642 | JGI IMG/M metagenome (GOLD analysis project Ga0153916, IMG submission 109642) | Freshwater wetland microbial communities from Ohio, USA - Open water 3 Core 3 Depth 4 metaG | ecosystem: Environmental > Aquatic > Freshwater > Wetlands | place: USA: Ohio, Lake Erie, Old...
CCCGGCCCTGCGGCGCGACGAGGTAGAAGAGGGCCCCCACCCGCGGCGTGAGGTAGAGGCCGTTCCAGAGGCGGACCACCCAGCCGAGCTCCGGCCCGGCCAGCGCCGAGCCGAGGAACCGCCGCGCGCCGTTCTCGCGGTTCTCGACCCGCTGGCGCTTCAGCTGTCCGACGGCGCGGAGGTAGGGGCCGTCCATGCCGCCGGCGAACGGGTGCCAGGCCACGTCGGCCGAGAGGAGGGCGTCCACCGACAGGTCGAACCCCGCCGGCGCTCCCGACAGGGACCGGAACGGCGACTCGAAGCGGTAGAAGCCGAGCCCGCCGCGGAGGGGGCCCCGGTGAACGCCTCCGAAGAAGCCTACGCCGCCGGACATGAGGAGCACGCCGACGTCGTCCTCGACGTAGACGCCCAGCTCCCGCCGGGCGGCGGGGTGGGCGCCGCCGGCGTCTTCGGGGGCGGCTGCTGCTGCGAGGGGGGCGAGGAGGAGGACGAGGGCGGTACCGATCGACGCGAGAGGTGAGCTCATGCCGGCACGATGCGCCGCCTCGCCCGCCGAGTCCGTGGCCGGCGGCGACACTCCGTGGTCCCGGCGCGCCACGTGGCGAGCCGGGGCCGGAGCACCCGGCCGCTCGACGATCGCGCGCCCCGGCGCGGCGGGCTCACCCCGAAGGCAAGGTCCGCTTCCGCCACGCCGCCGGGGAGAGCCCCGTCCAGCGCCGGAAGGCGCGGTGGAAGTTGCTCGGGTCCGCGAAGCCCGCGAGGAAGGCCACCTCCGCGAGGGAGAGGTGCGGATCGGCGAGCCACCGCTCGGAGAGCTCCCGCCGCGCCGCGTCCGCGAGGGCGGCGAAGGTGTCGCCGCCGTCCGCGAGCCGGCGCTGCAGCGTCCGGGGCGTGAGGGCGAGCCGGGCCGCCACCGCGCCGATGCCCACCGGCGCGCCGCGCTGGAGCGCCAGGGCCGCCTCGCGCCGCACCCGGCCGGCGAGCTCCTCGGCCGGAGCGGGAAGCCTCGCCAGCGCCTCGCGCGCGTAGGCCTCGAGCCAGGCGGCCACGCCCGGGTCCGCGCCCGGGAGCGGGAGGTCGAGCACCCGTGGCTCCAGCACCACCAGCGTCTCCGGCCGGGCGAACCGGGGCTCGACGCCGAAGATCCGCACGTGCTCGGAGACCCGCGGCGGGGCGCGGTGGCGGAACTCCACTCGCCGTGCGCTCCAGGAGCGTGTGGTCAGCTTCCGCCCCAGCACCACCACCGACGCGGCCGAGAGCTCGGCCACCTGCCGCGGGACCTCGTGCTCCAGGCCCCGGCAGCCGGGGTGCACGCGCACCTCGGAGCCTTCGCGCTCCACCTCGACCCCGCCCGCGTCGTGGAGCAGGCGGGAGAAGGCGGCGATCCGCCCGAGCGCCTCGCCGAAGGTGGCGCTCCTCGCGGCGACGTGGCCGAGGACGTGGAAGGCGTCGAGGTCCAGCCGCTCGGCGAGGTGCAGCCCGAAATCGGGGTCGCCGGACCGGGCGGCCAGCTCCTCCAGGACGCGGTTGTAGGCCGCCTGCGGGGCCCGCGCGTCCGGACCGGCGAGCGCGGCGGGCTCGAGACCGGCGGCCTCGAGCGCGCCGCCGGCGTCCACGCCGCGAGCCCGCGCGTACGAGAGCGCGCCGAGGACCGCCGCCCCCGCCACGGTGTAGCGGACGCCGGCGCGCTCACCCGGGCGCGCCGGAGACCGCTGCGACGCTCGCGCTCTGGCCGTCGGCACGGCCGAAGCTTAGCGCGTCCGGGGACCTGCCACGGCGCCGGCCCCGCGACGCTCCCTACCGCTGCGTTCCGTCCGCCTGGTACTTCACCACGTAGGCGTCGTAGCCCCCGGCGCTCACGTTGCCGTCGAGCCCGCCGTTCGTGAGCCCCGCCGCGAAGACGCCGCCGAACGCGTCCACGGTCACGGAGGCCGCGCCGTCGCTCGTCGCGGCGCCGGCGCCCCGCTGGTGGAGCCAGATCAGGGTCCCCGCGGCGTCGAACCGGGCGACGAAGAGGTTGTTCCCGGTCGAGTTCGTGCTCCCGGCCTCGAGGGCCCCGCTCGTGGCGCCCGAGACGAAGAGGTTGCCGGCGGCGTCGGTGGCGACGTCGCTCGCCGAGTCGGCCGTCGCCGAGCCGAACTGCTTCGTCCACTGCTTCACGCCGGTGGCGTCGTACTTCACCAGGAACGCGTCGCTGGTGAGGCCGGAGGGATCGGCGTTCACGTTGCCGTCCAGGCCGCCCTGGGTCCGGCCCACGACGTAGGCGTTGCCCGCGCCGTCCGCGGCGACGCCATACGTCCAGTCGTCGGCGGCGGTCCCGAACTGCCGGGTCCAGAGCTTGGTCCCGGCGGCGTCGTACTTCACCAGGAAGCCGTCCACCGTGGTGGTCGCGCCGACGTGCAGGTTCCCGTCGATCCCGCCGAAGGTCTGGCCTGCGACGTAGACGTTCCCGGCGCCGTCCACGGCCACCGCCTTGGCCTGGTCGTACTCGATCGACCCGAGCTGCCGCGTCCAGAGCTTCGTGCCGGCGCCATCGAGCTTGGCGACGAAGAGGTCGTCGAGGCCCGCGGTGACGTTCCCGTCGAGGTTGCCTCCCGTCCAGCCCACCACGTAGAGGTTCCCGGAGGCGTCGGTGGCAGCGGCCGCCGCCGTCTCGCCGGCGGCGGTCCCGAGGAGCCTGCTCCATTGCCTCGTGCCCGCCGCGTCGAACTTCACGACGAAGGCGTCGGAGGAGCCGGCATTGACGTTCAGGTCGAACGTGCCGAAGGTGCTGCCGACGACGTAGAGGTTGCCCGCCGCGTCGGCGGCCGCGCCGTTGCCGAGGGTGAGGTCTCCGGCCGCGCCGCTGAGCTGGCGGGTCCAGAGCTTCCCGCCGGAGGGGGAGTACTTCACGGCGAAGGTGTCGTACAGCCCGCCGAGCGTGTTCCCGTCGAGGCCCCCCTGCGTGTTGCCGACGGCGAAGACGTCGCCGGTCGGGTCCGTCACCACCGCGTTCGCCTGATCGAAGGCGGTCGTGCCCGCCTGCCGGGTCCAGGGCCCCATGCCGAAGGTCCAGTCGTAGGCGGCGCCGAGGGTTCCGCCGGCGAGGCTCGCGACGGCCGCGTCCACGTGGCCGCGCAGGCTGGTCGCGGTGGGGAGCGCGGGCGCCGGCTGGAAGGTGAACGTCGAGCCCGCGCAGCCCACCGTCCCGGGGACCGCGACGGCGCCCTCGAAGACCTGGAGGCTCGCGGCGGTCGTCTTCGCGCAGTCGAGCGGCGCGGAGAAGGTGGCCTCGACCACCGTGGTGCCGGGCGGGTTCGCGGCGCTGGCGTTCGCGGGCAGGACCGCGGTGACGGCGAGCGTCGGCGTCACGTAGGTGAAGGCCGCGGCCGCCGTGGCCGACTGGGCGTCGGGGTTCGTGACGACCACGTTCGCCGCGCCGGCGAGGCCGGCCGGCGTGGTGGCCGTGAGGCCCGTCGCCGAGACCCAGGTGACCGCCGTGGCGGCTGCGCCGCCCACCGTCACCGTCGCCCCGGGCTGGAACCCCGTGCCGGCGACGGTGATGGCGGTCCCGCCGCCGGTCGGGCCCGTGGCGGGAGTGACCGAGGCGATGGTGGGCGGCGGCGGCACGAAGACCGTGAGCACCGCGCCGGCGCTGACCACGCTGCCCGCCGCGTTGGAGACCACGACCGAGAAGACGGCGCCGCCGTCGGCGGCGGCGGTGGCCGGCGTGGTGTACGAGGCGCCCGTCGCTCCGGGGATGGCGACGCCGTTCTTCAGCCACTGGTGGGAGAGCGAGGCTCCCGTCGCCGCCACCGTGAAGGTCGCCGCCTGGCCGACGGTCACGGTGATCGACGCGGGCTGGGTGGCGATGGCGGGCGCGGCGATGACGGTGAGCGTCGCGGGGAGGCTCGTCGCCGCCGGGCTCACGCCGTTCGACACGGTGACGGTGTAGCTGCCGGCGTCGGCGGCGACGACCGCGGCGATGGTGTGGACCGCCGCCGTGGCCCCGGGGATGGCGACGCCGCCCTTGCTCCACTGGTAGGCGAGCGGCGCCGTGCCGGTGGCGACGACCGCGAAGGTCGCCGTCGATCCCGCCGGAGCCGAGAGGCTCACGGGCTGCGAGGTGATGAGGGGCGCGACCGGCAGCGGGCTCACGGCCAGCATGGCCGCCGCGCTCGTCGCGGTCCCGACGAGGTTGGTCGCGACCGCGCGGAATTGCGTGCCGTTGTCCGCGAGCGACGCGGCCGGCGTCGTGGTGCTCGTCGCGGTCGCCCCGGCGACGTCGGCCCAGGACGCGGCGCCGGGCGCGAGCGACTGCCACTGGAGCGTGGGCGCCGGCGTGCCGGCGGCGACGACGGTGAAGGTCGCCGTGGCGCCCTCGGTCACGACGGCGGCGGCGGGCTGCGCCGTGAAGACGGGCGCCGCGTTCGCCGTCACGGTGAGGCGGGCGGACGGGCTGAACGCGCAGTCGATCGCCTTGCCGCTGGCCGCCGCCAGGTCGGGCGGCAGCTCGTAGCAGGCGACCGTACGGAAGATAGCGCCGCCGTCGGCGAGCTGGACGGCGGGGAGGCGGTACGTGCTCCAGCGGACGGTGAAGTCGGGGCCGAGGATCGGGTCCACCGGCAGGTCCCGCTGGTACGCGACGGAGGATCGCCAGGTGACGCCTCCGTCGTCGCTCCGCTGCCACTCGAGGCGGGCCTGGTCGTTCTCCGTGGGCGAAGGGGCCCCACCGATCACCGCGATCGAGAGCTCCGGGCTGCTTCCGGTGGCCGCCGTCAGGTCCCGAGGCCCGAGGCTGAGCCCGAGGGTGCGGCCGGTCATGTCCGAGAGGAAGTCCCTCCAGATGCTCCTCGAGCCGGCGTAGCGGGTCCGCACGCCGGTGGCGTCCGCACACCAGAGCTCCGCCCAGATCTGCACGGTCCCGAACGCGCTCTGGGCGGCCCGGAGGTAGTGGAGCCGACCGTGGAACGGCACGCGGATGCGGGTGGTGCCCGAGGCGCTCGGGACCCACCACCCGGTCGTGCGAAGGACGTCCTTTCCTCCCAGGCTGCTGCCCCCCCACTGGGCCCCTACCGCGCCGACCAGGGCGGGCGTCCCACCGAGCGGGCAGAGCGGTTGGCCGACGACGGCGGCGTCGATCTCGAGGAGCTCGGGCCGGTCGAGGCCCGGTCTCGGAGCCGACCATTGCCAGTCGCCGCTGGGCTCGAGCGAGTAGCCCGCTGCCACCGGGCTGATGGAGACCGAGACGCCGGGCAGCGGCGGGCTCGTCCCCGCGAAGAAGTAGGAGAAGCCGGTGACCTCCAGCTCGACGGCCCCGGAGCCCAGGGCGAACCCGAGCACGGGCTGCCAGCTTCCCCCGGCCTCGGCCTTGAACACCAGGAGATCCCCGCTGGCCAGGCTCGCGGCATCGACGGGGAGGGTCACCGTCACCGGCTTCGCGAAGGTCGCTCCGTGCGGAGTGATGGCGAGGACGGGGCCAGACGGGGTCACGTCGGCCGGGAGCGCAGGCGCTCCTGCCGTGGCCGGAGCCACCTGGATGGTCACGGGTGTCGCGGTCGCGCCCGGCGGCACCGTCACCGAGGCGCCGCCCGGCCCGGGCACGGTCCCCCCGGCCGCGTCCACCACCACCGGGCTGCCGGGAGCGGGAGGGCTCGCCGTGCCGGACTTCGAGCCGCAGCCCGCGGCGAGGGCCGCCGCCAGGAGCGCCGCGACCGGACCGGCTCCGCTCCGGATACCAGGTGGATTCGATCGGATCGTGGCCATGGCCCGTCCTCCTCGCGCCTCGCGCGAACGGGTCGAGGCTAGCGGCCGGGCTCGCGAGGCGGACAGGGCCAGATCCCCGAAGGTGATGGTGCCAGCGGAGGGCTCCGATGTGGTCGATGCGGCCCGGCGCCCCGCGCGGGTCCATCCGTTCCACCCGTCCCGAACGTTCTCCTGGTTAGGAGGAGGCGACGGATGAGAGCTGCGCACACGATGGAGGCCACTTGGGTGGCCGGCCCGCCGGCGACGGAGCGGGTCGCCGTGGCCGGACACACGGTGAGCCTGGAGCGCTGGGGCGAGACCGGGCCGGCGGTGCTGTGCCTGCACGGCATCCCGGGCTGGCGCGGCACCTGGCGCGCCGTGGGGCCGCTGCTCGGGCGGGCCCACCGGGTGGTGGCGCCCGACCTGCTGGGCTTCGGCGAGTCGAGCGCGCCGGCGGCGGGGTTCCACGCCCCCGAGGAGGCGGCGATGCTGGAGGGGCTGCTCGGCGCGCTGGGGATGGCGCGGGTCCACCTCGTGGGCTTCGACTTCGGCGGCCCGGTGGCGCTCGCGCTCGCGGCGCGGGCGCCGGAGCGGGTGGCCTCGCTCACGCTCCTCGCCACGAACGCCTTCCGCGACACGCCCATCCCCGCTCCGCTGCGGGTGGCGCGGGTCCCGCTCCTCGGCGAGCTCGCCTTCCGCCTGGCGTTCGGGCGGCTCGGGCTCCTCGCGATGTGGCGGGCCGCCTGCGGCGACCGCCGCGCCTTTCCGCGCGCCCGCTTCGCGGAGGCGCTGCGCTTCCCGGCCGGGAACCGCTCGACGCGGCGGGTGTTCCTCGACAGCCTGCGCCACCTCGAGGCGCGCTACGCCCCACCCGAGGCGGCGCTCGGGGCGCTCCGGGTGCCGCTCCGCGTCCTCTGGGGCGACCGCGATCCCTTCTTCCCGGTGGCGGTGGGCGAGCGCACCGCCCGGCACGGCCGCGGGGAGCTGCGGGTCTTCCCGGGATGCGGGCACTTCGTCCCCGAGGAGCGCCCGGCGGAGGTGGCGGCGGAGGTGGCCGAGCTCGTCGCGGCCGCGGGGGAGCGGCGCTCGTGACCGCGAGCGCGGCGCTGAGCCAGGGGTGGCAGCGGCTCCGCCCCGAGCTGGTCGGCTACCTGCGCCGGCTCCTCGCGCGGGAGGAGCTCGCCGAGGAGGTGGCGCAGCAGGCCGCGCTCCGGGCCGTGGAGGCCGAGGACGTCCCCGAGGACGCCGCCGGGCTGCGGGCCTGGCTGTTCCGGGTCGCCACGAACCTCGCGCTCGACCACCTCCGGCGCCACGCCACCTGGCGCGAGGGGGTGCTGGACGAGACGCGCGGGCGCGCCGAGGGCGACGCCGCCTTCGTGGCCGAATCGCGGCTCCTCTCCGGCTCGCCGGAGATGCGCTCCATCGCCCGCGAGCACCTCGCGGTCTGCATGGCCTGCACGCTGCGCAACCTGCGCCCGGAGGAGTCCGCGGCGCTCCTCCTGCGCGAGGTCCACGGGTTCACGGTGGAGGAGACGGCCCGGGCCATGGACGCCCGCTTCGCCCAGGTGAAGGGCTGGATCCAGTCGGCCCGCGCCCGGCTCACCGAGCGCTACGCGTCCACCTGCGCCTTGGTGAGCCAGGCGGGGGCCTGCTTCCAGTGCGTCGAGCTCGACCGCTTCTTCGGTGCCGGGGCCGGCGATCCCCTGGCCGGGACCGCCCGCGACCTCGACGCGCGGCTCGTCATCCTGCGCGAGCGGCGCGAGGCGCCGCTCGGCCCCTGGCACCGGCGCATGATGCAGCTCGTGGACGACGTGCTCGAGGGCTGATCGGCGCGGCGCGCACGGCCGGCGTCCCCGGCGGGCGCGCCCTACCCCGAGGCCATCGCCCCGGATCCGCACCGCTCCCGGGCGAACCGCGCGATGAGCTCCGCGGCCCGGGCGGCCCCCCCGTAGCGGCGCAGCGCCTCGCCGGCGGCCCGCGCACGCTCGGCGTAGGAGCGCTCGGAGAGCACCCGGCGCACGGCCGCCCGGAGGGCGCCGGCGTCCACCGACTTGCGCCCGCGGTCGCGGCGAACCTCCACCACCTCCGCGGCCCCGAGGGCGGCGAGCCGGCGCGCGTTGCTCTCCCGCTCCGAGTAGGTGGGGAGGATCACCGCCGGCTTGCCCGCGTGGAGCCCCGTCTGGCAGGAGCCGTACCCGCCGTGGTGGACGAGCACGTCGCAGCGGCCGGCCAGGGCGAGGCCGGGCAGGAACGGCTCGTGCCGGAAGTTGTCCGGGAGCGGCAGCAGCGCCTCCGGCAGCAGGTGGTGCCCGGTGGTGAGCACGACGTCCAGGTCCTCGCCGGCGAGCGCCTCGAGAGAAGCCTCGAGCACCACCGCCGAGTCGAGCGAGCCGCCCGAGACGCCGTAGCGCGGGTTGCCCGAGTAGACCCAGACGAGCGGGCGGCCGCGGCCGGGCGCGGCCAGCCAGGCCGGCAGCTCGGCGCGCTCCTCCTGCCAGAGCGTCATCCCGACGTAGGTGACGCAGGCGGCGGCGGGGAGCGGGTCCGTCTCCGGGGAGCCGACGACGAGCGTGAGGTCCCCCAGACTGAGCTCCTCGAGCCGGCCGATGCGCGGGAGCCCGAGCTCCGCGAGGACCCGGTTCACCACCGGGACCGGCGAAGGCGGCGCGGCCGGCGGGGCCTTCCACCACACGAACCCCCGGCTCAGGGGATGTGCGTCCGCCTGGATGACCGTGACGAGCGGCTTCCCCGCCACCCGCGCTGCGACGGCGGCGAACGGATTCCAGAAGTCCACCACCACGTCCGGATCGAAGCGGTGGACGACCTCGAGGAGCGCCCGGCAGCTCGCCCGGACGAAGCCCGCGTCGAGCATGCCCATCATCGCGCCGGCGTGGTCCATGCTCCACACGTCGTCGGAGGCGGGCGCGCGCCGGAGGGGGAGCGACGGCAGGAGCTCGCGCAGGAGCGAGAGCACGTTCCCGTGCCTCTTCCGCCAGCGTCCGGAGCGGAGGTAGGCGGCGGCGCCGCCGAGGGTCCGGGGGCCCGACAGGAGCTCGTAGAGCGGGTGATCCGGCAGGGCGTTCTCGAAGCCTCCGTCGGCGATGAGCCGGCGGGGCGCCGGGGCGGGGTTGCAGCAGAGGACCCGGTGGCCGGCGGCCCGGAGCTCCCGGGCGATGGGCAGCGACCGGACGAGGAGGCCGAGGTCGTCGCTCGGCAGCGTCGTGAAGAGGAAGGTAGCCATGGCGAGCACCCTTCGTTATTATCGTTGACGCTAATAACACCGCGGGGGGCGATCAAGGCCCCGGCCGGTGCCAGCCGCCGGGAGGGCGCGCCATGGCCGGACCCTCGAGGAAGCGCAGGCCGCGGACGCGCCGCTCGCCGGAGGCCGCGCGCGAGCTGCTCCTCTCCGCCGCCGAGTCGCTCGTCGCCGAGCGCGGCCCCGACGCCGTCACGCTCCGCGACGTGGCCGAGGCGGCCGGGGTGACCGCCGGGCTCGTGACGCACTACTTCGGCACGTACGCCGGGCTGGTCCGGGCGGTGCTCCGCAGGCAGGACGCCCTCACCCGCGAGCGGATCCGCGACGAGCTGCGGGCCGGCGAGCGGGCGCCCGACGCCGACGCCTTGCTGCGGATCCTCTTCGAGGCCCTGGCCGACCCCCGCCGCGTGCGGCTCTTCGCCTGGTCGGCGCTCCGCGGCGACCTCGGGACCTCCTCGACCCGCGGGCTGCGGGACCTCGTCGACGCCCTCGAGGCCGCCTTCCGGCGCACCCTCCCCGCCCGGCAGGTGCCGGCCCGGTCCCGGATCGAGCTGGTCGCGCTGCTCGCCCTCTCGGCGACCCACGGCTACGCGATCGGGAAGGAGGCCTGGCTCCCCGGCCTCGGCCTCGGACCCGCGACCCGCGAGCGAGACGAGGAGTTCCGGGCCGCGCTCACCGCGGTGCTGCGGCACGCCATGGCCGGCTTCGCCGGATCCTCCGCCGGGTAGGGCAGGCGGGCGAGGCCCGGCCGCCCCTCGCCGCGGGTGAGGGGCGGCAGCCCCGGGGGGGCCGGCCTCGTCGGCGCCGGCGCCGGGGCGCCCCGCACGGGCGGGAATGGCCCGAGCAAGGTCCTTGACCGACGCGCCCCCTCGTCACAAGCTCGGCGAGTGAAAGCGGCCCTCCTCCTCGTGGCGATCTCGCTGGCGTGCGCCGCCCCCCGGCGGGAACGGGTGCTCATCCGTCCTGCCCGCCCGCTCGAGGGCGGAGACATGACCCTCCTGCGCTTCGCCTCGTCGGAGGCGGCGCGCTTCCGCACCCCCGGCGGCGGCGCCTGCTCGCCCTTCGACCGGGTCCGCGAATATCTGGCCGGCTGGCAGTCGTCGAACGACGATCCGGCCTGCGTCCACGACTCCCTCGAGGACGGGCAGCTCCCCGGGACGCTCGATCTGCGCTTCCGCGTGGACATCCCGCGGGACGGCGATTACCAACTCGTCCCGGCGGGCTTTGCCCTGGGTGCGCTGGGGGTCGTCGTGAGCCGGGGCGCGTTCTACGGGGAGGCGGTGGCGAGCGCCACCGTCGAGGTGGAGGCGCGCGCTCCGAGCTGTGCGGGGAGCTGGTCGATGGAGCTCGCGGCGGCCCGCGTCACCGGCCCGTGGAGCCGCGCAGCGCCCTTCTCGGGCTGGCTCCACGTCGGCGAGATCCCGATCAAGAGCTGCAGGGCGGGCGAGACGCTCGAGGTCCACGTCCGGCTGGTCGGCGCGACCAACCGGGGCAGCGTGCTCGTGGACTGGTTCGGGTTCTCGGCCGCCTCCGACGAGGATCTGAACGCGATGTTCGGGCTGCGACCGCTCGGCGCCGAGGGACCGAAGGGCTGGCGGCCGGAGTCCCCCGAGCACCGCTCTCGAGCAGCCGCCCCATTCCCGGCGGCGCTCTCCCTCACGAGGCAGGATGGGTGAGGGGCGCCCCGGTCCGATCGACGCGGTCGCCCCACGAAGACGCGCGGCCCGGGCGTGCAGGTCCGATGGGCTCGCAGGCTTCCGGGCGCCGAGGCGCCTGGGTCGATTGTCGATTCGACGACGCAACCGGCGCCGTGTGGCGGGAGCCGCCCCCACGAGGACGCGCGGGCCCGCCGGACGGCAAGGTCCGGCGGGCCCGCCAGCTGCTCGGCGCCGGGCGCCGGCTACTCGACCTTGAACGCGACCGACTTCAGCACCGTCCCGTCGGGCGCGACGACGTCCACGTGCCAGTCGCCCTTGCCGTCGGCGGGGAGGGTCTTGTAGCTCCAGGTCCGCACGCTCGCGAACTTGAGGGCGAGCTTCACCTCGCTCTGCTTCTCGTCGCCCTTGTACCAGACGTGGCTGATCTCGCCGCCGCCCTCGGGCGCCTTGACCTTCGTCCAGCAGTAGACCTTGCCCGCGTCCGCCTTGAAGGACTCGGCGACGCCCTCCGGCTCGCGGTCCTTCACGCCGGTCCCGAGCTTCGCCTCGACCACCTCGTACGCCGAGGGCGCCTTCGCCTCCGCCTTGGGCGGAGCGGCCTCCGCCTTCGGCGGCGCGGCCGCGGCCGGGGGCGCGCTCGGCGGGGCGGCAGGCTTCGCGGCCTCCTGGCCGAAGCCCGCCAGCGGGACGAGGCACAGCAACGCGACGATCACCTTGGCCATGTGCACCTCCTCGACAGCATCCTGTTACCACACCCTGGGTGGAGCCAAGCTACTCCGGATCGGGGCGCTCCGCCCCCGCGAAAACGGGTGGGTACCCGGTGACGCGTCCGGCCAGCGGCGGTCGTTCGCGCCGGATCATGCGCCGGGGGGCCGGCGCCCGGGCGGAGCGGCGCTTCGAGCCGCTCACGAGCGGAGGCGGGGATCGACGCAAGCGGGCACGGCCATCAGAACGTCGCCGAGAACGTCACCTGCGGGCTCACCGCGTCGAGCGCGGGGAGCGTGCCGGAGAGCGATCCGTGCACGTCCATGAGCTGGGCGCCCGTCGCGCCGGGCGGAGGGATCCGCGTGAACGTGACGGAGAGCGCGCCGGTGCCGCCGACCCCCGAGAGCGGCGCCGTCGCCTCGTGGGTCAGCGTCGTCCCGTCGGCGGCGTAGCGGGTCGCGCCGCCGGAGCTCACGCTCGAGCTCGCGCCGCTCCAGCCGTAGGCGCTGGCGACCGAGGGCCGGCCGTCGTGGAAGAAGCCCACGCCCGCGCCGACCGCGGTCATCCCGCGGTAGGCCACGAGCTCGAAGCCCCACATCGTGTTCGCGGGGTCCAGGCTCGCGTAGTCGTAGGCCGTGACGATGCACCAGAGGTCCTCGTTCGCGCCCGCCGCGGCGCCGCGGATCTGGAGCTTGCAGGCGCCGAGGGGGCCCTGGTCCTGCTGCCCTCCCCCGCAGTCGAAGGCGAGGAGCGGCAGGGCGAGCACGACGGCGGCGAGGCGGAGCTTCACGAGCTTCATGGCATCGTCCG
>Ga0153916_10003192_pt1 | contig 12153 bp, 7 predicted proteins | sample Opewatmetagenome_FD_109642 | JGI IMG/M metagenome (GOLD analysis project Ga0153916, IMG submission 109642) | Freshwater wetland microbial communities from Ohio, USA - Open water 3 Core 3 Depth 4 metaG | ecosystem: Environmental > Aquatic > Freshwater > Wetlands | place: USA: Ohio, Lake Erie, Old...
CTGACCCAGATGGCAGCCCAAACCCCGGCATTGCAATCCTTCGTGTGCCCGGCGGACCCACGCTTTCTCCACCCCAGCGACGCCCAATCGGGCACGATGGTAGCCCGCATCCAGGCGTTTTGCCGGGAGACCAGTCAGCCTATACCGCAATCGTATGGAGAGGTCACCCGTTGTATCCTGGAGAGCCTGGCGTTGGAATATCGCCGGACAGCGGAACAGTTAACTGCCTTGCTGCAGAAAGAGCTGCCGGTCATCCATATCATCGGAGGGGGCAGCCGCAACCAACTGCTCAACCAGTTGACCGCCAACGCCACGGGACGGGTGGTGATTGCCGGGCCAGCCGAGGCGACTGCCACAGGTAATATCCTGGTGCAGGCGATTGCCACGGGTCATCTGGCCTCTCTCGAAGAGGGAAGAGACCTGGTGCGCCGTTCCGAAGAAATCACCACCTGGGAGCCGGCGGAGGGGTCCGCATGGGACGAGGTTTACGACCGGTATTTGAGGTGGGCGGTCTGAAAATATCTATTGTAGGGGCAGGTCTTCGGTAGGGGCAGGTCTGAGACCTGCCCCTACCGCGTCATATGACAAATAACACCTGACAATCACCCGAAATTTTTGTATAGTAAACACAATTGAGTTTCAATCTATCCTGCCAGGAGATGATTCCATGGCGAAACTGTCACGCCGTGAATTCTTACGCGCTGTGGTTACTGGTTTTAGCGCTTTGACGGTTCAACAGCTGGTCAGCGGCTGCCAGCGCCTTTCCCCGCCAGCCACTCCAACTCCGACCCCCAGCGCCAACCCAACGACTGAACCCCCGCCGTCTGCCACAGCCGCTTCTCAGATGTCGCCCGTGCCGAGCGAAACTGCGCAAAGCAATCCAACGCCCAGCTCCACTGCCGGTTTTCCCGATCTCGTGGTGGTGCGACACGGCGATCCGGAAGAAATGGTACGTCGCAGCCTGGCTGCGCTGGGTGGCTTGGAACGCTTTGTGCCCAAAGGAAGCCGGGTCGTTATCAAGCCCAATATCTGCGTTGCCTACCACAGCTACGAATACGCCGCCACCACCAATCCCTGGGTGGTTGGCGCGCTGGTCGAATTAGCCCTGGAAGCAGGCGCCAGGAGCGTGCGGGTGATGGACTCCCCCTTTGGTGGCACGCCGGAAGAGGCTTACACCCGCAGTGGCATCGCCGAACAGGTGCAAGCCGCCGGCGGCGAAATGGTGGCGATGAAGAGATTCCAGTACGCAGCGACCGATATCCCTGAAGGCATAAGTCTGCACAAAGCGCGCATCTACGACGAAGTCCTGAACGCCGATGTGCTCATCGATGTGCCCATTGCCAAGCACCATAACCTGGCGCGCCTGACCCTGGGCATGAAGAACCTGATGGGGACCATCCTCGACCGCAGCGAGATCCACCGGGATTTGGGCCAGCGGCTGGCGGATCTGCATAGCCGCGTACGGCCTCAGCTAACCGTGGTGGATGCGGTGCGTGTTCTGGTGAATCATGGTCCTACCGGCGGTAGCCTGGAGGATGTGAAACAGATGGATACCATCATCGCCAGCGCAGACCTGGTGGCCGCCGACAGCTACGCCGCCACACTGTTCGGTTTGCAGCCAGGCGACCTAGGGTATATCCGCGCCGCCACCGAAATGGGGCTGGGCCGAAGCGACCTGGGCGGCTTGCGCATCGAGGAGTTGGTTGTTGGCGCGTAATGCCCGCCGCTCCAGGCATAAGCAGCGACTCACCTGGAGCCACGCCCGTAAACTCAGCCAGGTCATCGCCCTATTAGCCTTCCTGGCGTCCTTTCTGGGCCTGTATTCCGCCAGGTTGCCGGGCAGCCTGGCTAACCTGTTTTTACGCCTGGACCCGCTGGCCGTGCTGGCGCAGTCGGCAGCCAGCCGCACCTGGCTGGCCGGCTCGGCTATAGCCCTGCTCACCTTGGGACTCACCCTGGTCTTTGGGCGCGCCTGGTGCGGTTGGGTCTGCCCCTTGGGCACGCTACTAGACCTGTTGCCGCTACATCGAATCGCCCATCCCCCCTTTTCTGACAAAGAGCGTCAAACCTTCGGCCCCCCTTCCCTGGCAGGGAAGGGGGAAAAGATGTCGAAATTTGGGCGTTTACAGGGGGTCATGGCCCCTTGTAAACGGTCAATTTTCGATTATTCTCCTCCACCAGATTCCTGGCGCAAAGCCAAAATCCTATTGCTCATCGCTATCGTGGGTATGGCCCTGGCAGGCAACCTGACCCTGCTCGTACTGGACCCGCTCACCCTATCCTTGCGCAGCCTGTCCAGTGCCATCTGGCCGGCGCTGGACAGGCTGGTCACTGCCCTGGAAACAACCCTGTACCCCTTGCCCGGATTGGGCCAAGCCGTGGCAGCTTTCGATACCTGGGCGCGCCCAGCATTGCTCCCCAGCCAGCCCCTGGACAGCCGGGCGGGATGGCTTTTCGCCGCTGCCTTGCTGGCTGTGGTGGCGCTCAACGCCTGGGCGCCGCGCTTCTGGTGTCGCTACCTGTGCCCGCTAGGCGGGTTGTTGGGGCTGCTCAGCCGCATAGCCCTCGTCCGGCGCGTGGTAAACGAGGAGTGCAGCGGCTGCGCGCGCTGCGAGCGTTCTTGCCCTACCGGCACGATTGACCCGCAGCGCGGCTATGCCAGCGACCCCGCCGAGTGCACGCTGTGTATGGACTGCCTGGAAGAGTGCCCGCGCAGCAGCATCCGTTTCCCGGGGAGGGTCTCGTTGGCCGAAGCGCAGCCCTACGACCCTGGCAGGCGGCAGGCGCTGGCGACCTTTGCCCTGGCTATAGCCGGGACGTCCTTGGTGGCGGCAGGAGACTCGAGCCGGGAACGCCACCCTTTCCTGCTACAACCTCCTGGCGGGCGCCAGAACGACCTGGTGCAGCGCTGCATACGCTGCGGGGCGTGCGTGCGAGCCTGCCCTACGGCGGCATTACAGCCAGCCCTGGCCGAAGCAAGGCTGGAGGGTTTCTGGACACCGGTACTGGTGCCGCGCCTGGGCTACTGCGACTATAGCTGCAACGCCTGCGGGCAGGTCTGCCCGGTGGAGGCCATCCCGCCCCTGGCCCTGGAAGATAAGCGCCAACAGGTGATCGGCCTGGCAGCCATCGACCGGGACCGCTGTATTGCCTGGGCCGAGCAAGGCGAGTGCATCATCTGCGAGGAGATGTGCCCGGTGCCACAAAAAGCCGTCTACCTGGAAGAGACCAGCATGACCGAGCGAAACGGACCCGCGCGCAGCCTGTTGCGCCCACACGTCGATCCTGGGCTGTGCATCGGCTGCGGCATTTGCGAGTACCGCTGCCCGGTCGTCGGCCCGGCGGCCATCCGCGTTTATTCGCTAGGCGACGAGACGCCCCCAGCCGGTATCTGAAATCGCTCCCCCCCAAGCCTGATCCTGAAAATAGGGATTTCCCTACCCTAACCTGGGTATTTCCCCCCATTGTCCTTAATTCTGTGCACACGTAGAATGGAGACACTCACAGAGTAGAAAATTCGATAATAGAAACGAGGCCTCGGGACTGATGAATTCAGAGATGTGGGCAGGCTTGGCCTGCCCACATCTCTTGAGGACACATCGATAGAACCACGGAATCAAATACCATGTATACAAATCGTCGGATTGCGTTTATCGGCAACTATTTACCACGTCAATGCGGCATTGCAACCTTTACCACCGATCTGTGTGAAGCAATGGCTTCACAGTATCCAGAGACGGAATGCTTCTCCCTGGCAATGAACGATCGCCCTGCCGGGTACGAGTACCCTGCGAGAGTCCGCTTCGAGTTATTCCAGGAAGATATAAAAACCTATCAATCTGCCGCCGACTATTTGAACCTACAAAACATCGACCTGGTTTGCTTGCAGCACGAGTTCGGGATATTTGGAGGCATTGCCGGCAGCCATATATTGACTCTGTTGCGTGGACTACATCTGCCGGTCGTCACCACTTTGCACACCATCCTCACCAATCCCAATCCTGAGCAACGTTTCATCATGAATGAGCTGGTGCAACTCTCGGACCGATTGGTAGTGATGAGCCAACGGGGGGTAGAGTATCTACAGAGTACATACGGAGTATCTGGCGAAAAGATCGATCTCATTCCACATGGAATTCCGGATGTACCCTTTGTAGATCCCAATTTTAACAAAGATAAATTCGATGTTGAAGGGAAACAAGTACTGTTAACGTTTGGGTTGCTCTCCCCCAACAAGGGTATCGAGTATGTCATTCAGGCCTTACCCGACATTCTGGCGCGACACCCCGATGTGGTCTACCTCGTGTTAGGGGCAACTCACCCCAACGTCAAACAGAACCAGGGTGAAAGTTATCGACAATCTCTGGAGCAGCTGGCAAAAGAACTGGGGGTTGAGGCCAATGTCATTTTTCATAACCGGTTCGTTGGTCTGGAAGAGCTCGTAGAATTTATTAGTGCCGCCGATATTTACATTACCCCCTACCTCAATCCCTCCCAGATTGTCTCGGGCACACTGGCATATACCGTCGGCGCCGGGAAAGCTATCATCTCTACCCCTTATTGGTACGCTGAGGAGCTTCTGGCTGACGGGCGAGGCTTGATTGTCCCATACCGGGATTCGCAGGCGATTGCCGAGCAGGTGGTTTGTCTCCTGGATAACGAAACGGAGTGCCACGCAATGCGGAAACGCGCCTATTTATATGGGCGTAATATGATCTGGTCTGACGTAGCTCAACAGTACATGCACAGTTTCAACCGCGCTCGCCAAGAACGCATCATAAACCCTCAGAACGCTATCCTACCTCGGTCGATGCGCGAATCTGCACCAGGGGAATTGGCAATTGATCTGCCCTCGATAAACCTGAAGCATTTACTCCGTATGACGGACAATACAGGCATCCTCCAGCACGCTGTGTTCAATGTACCGAATTATGGCGAGGGCTACACGACCGACGATAACGCCCGTGCCCTCGTGCTGGCATTATTCCTGAACAATTTGTACGGCGGCTATCACGAAGATATGGATACGTTGGCCTCGCGCTATCTGGCTTTTCTCTGGTATGCCTTTAACCAGGAGAAAGGCCGCTTCCGCAACTTCCTCGCCTTTGACCGCGGCTGGCTGGAAGGGGTTGGCTCAGAAGATAGTCAAGGTCGGGCGTTGTGGGGTTTGGGCAGCGTGCTCGGTCATGCTGGCAGCGAAAGCTTACAAGGGGTTGCCGCACGTCTGTTCGGTCAGGCCTTATCGGCGACCTCAAAACTCAAGAGTCCACGCACCTGGGCGTTTACATTACTCGGTATCAATGAATATTTACGCAGGTTTTCAGGCGACCGGGCTGTGATCCAGACCGGCGAAACGATGGCAGAGCGCTTGATGGATCTGTATCGCAACACACGCGGGCCGGGGTGGTATTGGTTTGAGGATGTCGTGACTTACAACAACGCCACTTTACCCCACGCGCTGCTCCTCTCCAGTCGTTGGATGGGACGAGCGGATATGGCCCAAGTGGCTGTGGAATCACTGACCTGGCTGGCAGAGAACCAAACCAGTAGCAAGGGGTACTTCACACCCATCGGCAGCAATGGTTTTTATCATCGTGACGGGGAGAAAGCCCGCTTCGACCAGCAACCGATTGAGGCCAGTGCGATGGTCTCCGCTTGTCTGGAGGCTTATCGTCTCACGGGAGAGAGAGCTTGGCATCAAGAAGCGCAACGGGCCTTTGAATGGTTCCTCGGCCATAATGATCTTGGCCTGCCATTGTATGATTCAGAGACAGGCGGATGCTGTGATGGTCTGCACCCCGACCGGGTAAACCAGAATCAGGGTGCAGAGTCTACTCTGGCGTTTTTATTGTCTTTGACGGAAATGTACCTGTCCCAACCACTATCTCCTTTGAAGGTCAATGCAGCACGGAGTTTTTTGCTCTTGCCCAACAGCAACTATTCCCATGATTAAGGAGCACCATGTCAAAAACCAGGTATGGATACACACAACTTTTCCTTCGATATCCATCCAACCCTATTCTGACAACCACCGATTGGCCCTATGAAGTGAATTCGGTCTTCAATCCAGGGGCTATTCTTTTGCCCGATGGTACGACGCTCTTATTGTGCCGGATGGAGGATCTGCGCGGCATTTCCCATTTGTGTGCGGCTCGCTCAGCAAATGGCATCGACAACTGGGTGATCGATCCCGAACCCACCCTTTGCCCTGATCCCGATAATCATCCGGATGAAATTTGGGGCATCGAGGATCCGCGCATCACGTTTGTCTCCGAATTGAATAAATATGCCGTTGTTTACACATCCTACTCTCATAGCGGGCCTGGTGTCTCATTGGCCCTTACGGATGACTTCCGCACCTTCGAACGGATGGGGGTGATCATGTCGCCTGAAGATAAAGATGCTGCCTTATTACCCCATCGAATTAATGGTCTTTGGGCCTTGATCCACCGCCCTGCGAGTTGGATCGGGGCCCACATGTGGCTCTCCTACTCGAACGATCTAACGCACTGGGGAGATCATCGCATGATGATGGAATCGCGCCGGGGCGCCTGGTGGGATGCCAATAAGATCGGCCTCGCGGCACCTCCTCTCGAAACACCCATGGGCTGGTTGACAATCTATCATGGTGTACGGCAAACGTGCGCTGGTTGCCTGTACCGCTTGGGATTGGCCTTGTTTGACCTGGAGCGACCCGATGTCTGTCTGCTTCGAGGCGAACCCTGGATTTTTGGGCCTGAAGAACCCTACGAACGTTTTGGGGATGTGAACAATGTCGTTTTTCCGTGTGGACTGACGCTGGCTCCAGATGGGGATACGATCAACCTCTACTATGGCGCCGCGGATACCTGCATTGCCCTGGCAACAGGCAGTCTTCGGGCGTTGTTAGATTGGCTGCACGAAAATGGCAGACCGTACCCCCCTCATGGATTGGATCACCCCGGACTCGAAGGTAGCTCACCCTATTAAGATTCGGAAGCTGTGATCACCGGAGGAAAAATGTTATACGACGATTTAAGTGAAATACCCGAAACCCTTACCCCTGGCATAGAGCCGCTGCCCGCCCCGTTACAGGTCCAGTTGGCTCCTGCCCCGAGCGCGGCGGTGATCGTGGCACATCCAGACGATGAAACTTTGTGGGCGGGAGGCATGATTCTCTCCCATCCGAACTATAACTGGTTCATCGCCTCCCTGTGTCGAAAAAGCGATCCTGATCGTTCACCAAAGTTCTTTCGTGCACTGCAAACCTACGCAGCCCGGGGCGCTATGGGTGACCTGGATGATGGACCTGGGCAGCTCCCCTTATCCGACGCAGAGGTTCAGTGGACTCTCCTGGAATTGCTGCCGAATATTCCTTATGACCTGGTCCTGACTCACTCGCCGAGCGGAGAATATACCCGTCACCGTAGACATGAAGAGGTCAGCCAGGCGGTGATGAATCTTTGGCAAGCTGGGACGATATCTACCAAAGAGTTATGGCTGTTCGCTTACGAAGATGACGGCGGCCAACGCCTGCCGAAAGCGATAGAGACGGCCCATCATTTTGAGATGTACCCTGAAGCGACACGGCAAGAGAAATATCGAATCATCACTGAAGTTTATGGGTTTAGCCCTGAGAGCTGGGAAGCCAGAGCGACGACGCCAAGCGAGGCATTTTGGCGCTTTGAATCGCCAACGGCTCTCCTGGCCTGGTTGGAAGAACTTAGAGAGTCCTCGTGAAGGTGCTCCTATTGTACGATTATCCCCCTCCGCCAGGAGGGTTGGCAACCCAGGGAGACTTATTGTACCGGGGGTTGAGAGAAATTGGCGTGGAAGCCCTGGCTACCCACGTCGAATCATCGCTGGAAAAAGAGTGGATCTATCGCTGGTTTAAACCGGATATCGTCGTAGGCACAGGATATTGGGGACATCTCCCTCAAATCGTCCTCCATCCTCAAAAGTTCGGCCTGCTCGCCGTTCCTTGGCTGGTCGCAGACGGCTATATCGCCAACTACCAGCCTGTGTTGAACGATTTGCCGCTGATCCTGGTTACGTCGAACTGGGTGAAGGAGGTTTACGTGCGGGACGGGATTCGAGGCGATACGATCGAGGTGCTACCCGTTGGTTGCGATACCGACCAGTTCGTCCCGCGCCTGCAAGATGACCCCAAGGTGGTGGCTATTCGCCAGATATTTGGCGTCCGTCCTGACCAAATCATGATCCTTACGATTGGAGGAGACGGCGCGTCCAAGGGGGCCCGGGAGGTAATGAGGGCGCTGGCAGGCCTGGGGCATAAGAGCCCGGCGCCTCAGAAGATGAACGGTCGGGAGGTCCAACCTACCTGGAAGTACATTTGTAAAGTATGGCCCCAGGAACGCACACTCGTGCAGAACGCCCTCGATCGAGATTTGGCGCAACGCCTTGGTATCGCCGACCAGGTGATCTATTCGATGGATCGGATTTCGCGCTCACTGATGCCCTATCTGTATTCCGCCTGCGACATCTACGCGGCACCTTCCCGGCTCGAAGGCTTTGGCATGCCGCAGGTGGAGGCTGGCGCCTGCGGAAAGCCCGTCATCGGCATTGCGGCGATGGCGATGTTGGATACCCTGGTGCAGGGTGAAACGGCCTTATTGGCAGGCGTTTATAAAGAGAATTATATCGATGAAGCCGTATTGGGGCCGGAGGCGGGTTACCCAGAGGGACGGCGGATCACATTTGCCAAACCCCGCATTGCTGATTATCGGGCGGATATAGGAGATCTCTGCCAATACCTTGAGGCATTGATCCAGGATGCCGGTTTACGGCAGAGGTTGGGCGAAGCCGGACGAAAACGTGTGGTGGAGCTTTTCGATTACCGGGTGGTAGCCAAGCGATTTGTGGAGATCGTGTCACAGCGGCTGGGGATTGGATAGGAATGGAAAAGTCTTGGCAGCAGTAGAAGAGATCAAAAAAGCTGCACTGGAAGTGCTGCTTCACAACCTACATGGACCGTACCAGGGCCTACCTCGCACCGCAGGTTGGGGCTATCCAGAGCCGTACACACGCGATTGGATGATCGCAGCCCTGGGTATCCTGGTCTCTGGTAACCAGGAGTTGATGGCGGCTTTGCAGCGCTTGCTGATCACGCTGGCAAGCCATCAGACGCGCCTGGGTCATATCCCCTCTTTAGCGCACGATCCGAGCGACGGCGGGGCCAGCGATACGACGCCGCTCTTTTTAATGGCTCTAGCGCTTTTCCGTACCGTCACGGCAGAGCCGGACTTCCTGGCAGAGGCAGCCGAGAAGGCGCTCATCTGGCTCCAGTACCAGAGCCCTGATGACACCGTCCTGGTGGCTCAGCAGCCCACCAGCGACTGGCGGGATGAGCAATGGGTTTACGGCTACGGGTTGTATGTCAATACGCTGGTGTACGCCTGTCTACGCCTTTATGGGCAGGAAGAGCGAGCGCAGGCTCTGCAAGCCCTGGTGAACCGGGCAGGCTTACGCCAGGTGCGAGCCGGCCACCGGGTTCACGAAGGGCTGAGTCTGGCGGAGAAACCCTATTATGCCCTTTGGGTCTATAAAGGACACATCAGCCAGCGATTCGATCTACTGGGCAATAGCCTGGCGATTCTCTTCGGCCTTGCAAGCCATTCCAGGGCTGAAGGGATCATCGCCTGGGTCGAGGGGGCCTGCGAAAGCTTGCGCCCCCGTGGGGACCTGGTTGGCGACCTTCCACCCTGCCTGATCCCTTACATCCTCCCCGAAGATGAGGACTGGCTGCCGCGCTATAGCCAGTACAACCGGCCTGGCGAGTACCATAACGGAGGCATCTGGCCCTTCATCGTAGGGTTTTATATTGCCGCCCTGGTTGCTGCAGGTCAGAAGCCGTTGGCGAGGCAGAAGTTGATAGCTCTCTCTGAGCTGTTGCAGGCGGCTCGCTTCAACGAATGGCTGCGCGCACAGGATGGCCAACCCCATGGGGAAGATTGGCAGACCTGGACGGCAGCCATGTATCTCTACGCCGCGGCCTGCGTGGAAGAGGGTAAGGCGCCATTCTTTTCGGCCTGGACGGCTGGGTTAGCCCCCCAAATAGGTTAACGGCTGCATGGGGCCAAAGGGGTGAGTCGGCGAATCAGAATCAGCCATCGAATCAATTCGATGGCTGTTTTACGAAACCCGCTCAAGCGGGTTGGCTAGGGCGATAACCTGCTCTAGCAGGTTTGGCAATCAGGCCGCGAATAAATTCGCGGCTTAGTCACCGAATCAAGCCCTTCCCAGCCTACTCCGAGCTATCCTGCTCGAGCTCCCCAAAGTCCCAGTTAGCCAGCAGAGACTGCAGCTCCTGGGCTGTGTCCACGCTGAATTTTGCCATGGCTGCTTTGAGGCGGCTCTTCACGTTGCTGAGGCGGGTATCCAGGCGCGTGGCGGCATCCCGGGTGGAAAAGCCCTGGCAGATGAGCGCTACCACTTCCCGCTGAGATGGGGTGAGGCTGTCCCATATCTCGGCGATCTCACGGGCGGCGGCTGCTGGCTTGCCAACGATTTCCAGCGCGGGCGCCCCGGCCATGGCGGGAGTGATGTCGAAGGAAAGAGCGTCGGCCGCAAGACCCGCCTGAGGGAGCAGGTTCTCACGGCGCAGCATCTCTTGCAGGTTGTGGATCTTCAGGGAATCTTTGAGTGGGTCGAAGGCGCTACCCGGATTGAAACCGATGAACTCAGACCAGCGATTCTGCTTGTTGGCGATGGAGGTGTGGTTGATGCCCGTTTTGGGGAAGGTCTCGAAGGTGATCACATTGGGGCCGTCGAGCAGATCGAAAACCCCCACTACGATCGCCTCGTGGGTCCAGCGCAGCCACTCCTTGAGGTCAGGAACTTTAGAGGCGGCCTTGGGGCCGGCCTTTTCGTCCTTGTGCTTGGGCTGTGGCTGCCCCGGGAGCGGCGGGGCAGGTTTGGTACGGGTAATCTCGTTGTTAAAGATGGAATACTTCCAGGTGGGGTCAATCTCCTGTTGAAAATCGATACCGGCGATCGGGTTTGCAATCTGCCAGGGGTTGGGCTTGGAGGGGACCCAGCCTAGTGAGAGGATACTGGCGCCGGGCTTGAAGTAGCTGCGATTGAGGGCACGCCCGAAATAGGGAACGCCGTCGGGGAGATCCTGGACAGGGGTAGGCGGAGGCTGGTCTTTTTTAATGGCAGCCTTCTCTTTTTCCATCCCAGGCTTGGCGGGAGCAACCGGCTGGGGGGGCGAGCCACCCGCCAGGTTCCGGTACCAGACCGGCTTGGCGGTCAGGCCGGAAGCTGGCTTGATGCCGCGCAGGTGATGGATGTGCTCGCTCAGCTCGTTGCACACGGCGCGCGTGACCACCAGGGTCAGGTCGCGGTAATGCTTCTCGCGCCAGGCGGCGATATCCTGTATCCACTCGAACAGGATGGTCTGCCAGCGGAAGTCTTTGCTTAGCTGGCGCTCGCGAATATCGTCCAGGGATAAGTTCTCCCAGTCGTTCGGCCAATCGCCCTTTTGCACGGCCAGGCGCAGGTCAGCATGGCTCACAACTTCTTTCCAGAACCAGTGCGGGAAACCCATGCGCTCTTTCATCAATAAAAGGCGCTCCAGGACCGTCAGGCTGGTTTGATCGGGTGACAGGTTGGGACCAACCGGCTCCTGAGCGGTCTGATAGTTAAAGAGAGCGTTCTTCTGCCCGTCCAGGTCAGCTGGCAGATTCTGAAGGCCGGCTGCCTGGGCTAACGCGGCGACCTGTTGAGGGGTGGCCTTGTTGAGCGTCTCGCGCGACATCTTTTCGAGCAGGGGAATCAACAAGGACGGATCGGCCCACGAGCCATGGGCGCTCTTGTAGCGCATGCCGGAGAAGTGCACCGTCATATATCGCAGCCAGTCAGGGTAGCGCTGGCGGGTGGGATCGGCGTCGAAGCGATCGAGTACCTCGGCGAGCAAGGCGTCGTGATCCATGGAGTTGTAACGCTGGCGCAGGGTATTCAGGTTCGTGGTGACCAGCGCCACACGCTCGGCAGGGGGTTTCAAAGCGTGCTGCGCTACCAGGCCGGCCTCGTCGTAGAGGAGCAGGAACTCGCGCAGTTTCGCCTCGCGCACCGGGTACATCACCGGGCGCAGGAGGGGATTTTGCCAGATGAATCGATAAGGCAGTTCTATCACGTTTGCACCTATTAGGA
>Ga0153916_10003193_pt1 | contig 12152 bp, 11 predicted proteins | sample Opewatmetagenome_FD_109642 | JGI IMG/M metagenome (GOLD analysis project Ga0153916, IMG submission 109642) | Freshwater wetland microbial communities from Ohio, USA - Open water 3 Core 3 Depth 4 metaG | ecosystem: Environmental > Aquatic > Freshwater > Wetlands | place: USA: Ohio, Lake Erie...
ATGGGAGGTCTGAAGACCTATGGGGTTAACCACCTGGTAGTCAGGCCTTGTCCTATCAGCGCATTTGTCAAGGGGGAAGTGAAACTCATTAAGTGGTACACGCCCGAATTTCCATAAATAGGACGGGATCAATTAATCCTCTGACGGCTTCTTCAAAGCCGAAAGCTGAGTGAAAGCTCGACAGGAGAACTGAAGATAAAAAGGTAGGGGAAGCCCTCACCCGAGGAGTGGCTTCCTCTACCACGGGAAGTTTTTTGCGGCCATTTCGCTGTAACAAGGAGTAGAGGTGAGCTTAGCCACGTTTGCGCAAAGCATATTGAATGGTTTAGCGGCAGGATGGATTTATGTTCTAGTCGCCTTGGGGCTGACATTGGTTTTTGGTATCATGAACATCGTCCAGTTTGCTCACGGCGAGATATATATGCTTGGAGCCTACTGTAGCTACTTCTTGATCAAGTTATATGGCTTCAGTTTCTGGGAAGCCTTGCCTTTGTCTGCGCTTCTTGTCGGGCTACTTGGTATCGTTTTAGAAAGGTTTTTTTTCCGCCCTTTTCGCGGCCGCTTCGAGCCCAGCATCATCGTAGCTGTAGGCTTGATGTTACTCCTGCAAACTATAGCCGTGGTAGGTTTTGGCACTGATACAAAATCGATGGGAGGCATCATTCCCGGAGTTTTAAGAATCAGTGGCGTCACACTCTCTTGGGACAGGCTGTTGGCTATACTTGTAGGCATCATTTTAGTCGCAGCACTTTTACTTCTGATTAAAAAAACCAAGACAGGCCAGGCTATGGTTGCAATTTCGCAAGACCCCTATGCCGCAAGCTTACAAGGTATAGACGTTAACCGTATCTCTACTGTTGCCATGGTTATAGGCTGTGCCTTGGCTGCAATAGCTGGCTCGTTAATGGGCAGCATATTTAGTACCAGTCCATTCATGGGAACTTCCGCTATCACCAAAGGAATTGCAGTGATAATCCTGGGAGGTCTGGGAAGTATTCCCGGCGCTGTTGTCGGAGGATTCATCTTGGGTTTGATAGATGGCTTAGTTCCCCCTTTGTTAAGTTCCACCATGGCCAGCATTGTCGGCTTTGGTGTCATTATCCTCGTGCTACTACTCAGACCCCGGGGGCTTTTTGGACATGAGTAAAGTAGCAAAATCAGTCAAGCCTCTCAGCTGTACTGTGCTGATACTTCTTTTCTTCTCAATACCGTTATTTACCAAGGAGGCATATCTCTTTCATATACTCATTACGGCCGGCATAAACATTATTCTTGCGACTAGTCTTCGCACGATTGCCACCACCGGGCAAATGTCTCTTGCCCATGCCGGTTTCATGGCGATTGGCGCTTACACATCGGCTTTGCTTGTTAAAAAGTTAGACCTTTCCTTCTGGGCAGCATTGCCACTGGGGGGCATCGCCGCCGCACTCATCGCATTGCTAGTTGGCTACCCATTTGTTCGTGTAAAGCGAGTATACTTTGCCATGCTCACACTTTTCCTGGGGGCGGTGATCCGGCTGATCATCATGGAATGGAGAGGTTTGACACGCGGTAGCTCCGGTCTCCTAGATATCCCTCCTCCAAATCCGATACTCATCCCAGGATCATTAAGCATAGTTTTTGATGCCAAGATCCCTTACTATTACCTTATTTTGTTCCTGGTGCTAATCACCTTTTTGTTTCTATATAGGATTGATTCTTCTCGTGTTGGAAGAACCTTGCTGGCTATTCAGCAAGATGATTTTGTCGCCGAGAGTGTAGGCATAAATGTCACCAACTCCAAGGTGTTTGCCTGGTGTGTAGGGTGCTTTTTCGCAGGCATCGCTGGCTCCTTTTACGCCCACTTCATTAAGACCCTGACTCCGGACAGTTTCGGCGTGCTTCAGGCAATTTATGTCGTCGTGTACATGGTAGTGGGCGGCCGGAGAAGAATTTACGGTGCCATCCTTGGAGCTTTCGTTCTCACACTTCTTCCAGAATTTTTCCGAATCCTGAAAGAGTATCAACCCTTCGTTTTTGTAGGGATATTGCTCATTATCACCTTCTTCTTGCCCGGGGGCCTTATAGATTTACCTAAGTTGGGAGTATCACTGGTTAGAAGGCTTAAAGGACCAAGTGTCAGCCATGCTTGAGATAAAGGGTTTGACAAAGCACTTTGGTGGTTTAGCGGCCGTGAGTGAGTTCGACATGAACATCAACAGAGGAGAGGTCGTCGGACTCATCGGTCCCAATGGTGCCGGCAAGACGACCATTTTCAATCTGATCACTGGCTTTGTTCACCCTAGCAAAGGTCAAATTCTTTTTGAACAGGGGGACATCACTGGTAAGGCAACGCACTCGATTGCTGCAAAGGGGATCGTCCGGACTTTTCAGCAGAACGCTTTTCTACCGGATATGACTGTTCTCCAGAACGTATTCACCTCGTGCTACTTGCATCCAAAAAGCGGCGTTTGGGAGGCCATCTTCAATACTCTCGGCTATCGAAAGAAGGAGCAACAGGCTCTTGAACATGCGATGGAAATTATAGCATTCTTGGGTTTGGATTTTGTGAGAAATGAGCTCGCCCAAGGCTTGCCCCACGGCTACCAAAGGTTAATCGGGATTGCGATCGCCTTAAGTGCTAGTCCAGAGCTGCTTTTACTTGATGAGCCATTAGCCGGAATGAATGCAAACGAAGTCAATGAGACATTGGTTTTTATTAATAAGATACGTTCCGTAGGGACTACGGTTTTATTAGTGGAACATAATATGAGAGCTGTCATGAAAATCTGTGATAGGATCGTAGTGATCAATTTCGGGAGAAAGATTGCCGAAGGATTGCCCCAGGAAGTTAAAAGGAACAAAGATGTAATCGAAGCCTACCTCGGAGTTGGCGAAGATGCTGCTTGACCTGAAGGATATCCGCGTCCATTATGGTAAGGCTGAAGCCATAAAGGGTGTCACCATAGGGGTGACGGAGGGGAATGTGGTGGGCATTATTGGTGCCAACGGGGCGGGCAAGAGCACTATTTTGAAAGCGGTGTGCGGTGCGGTCCCAACAACCAAGGGGGAAATATGGTTTATGGGTAAGAGGACTGATGGGATGGCACCTCACCATATCGTTAAGCTCGGCGTTACCCATATTCCTGAAGGTCGCCATCTTTTTCCCTACATGAGTGTCTTAGCCAATCTCAAAATTGGTGCCTATTTGAGGAAGGATAAGGCTGCGGTGAAAAAGGACCTGGATGAAGTCTTTGAACGTTTCCCAAGGCTCTATGAAAGACGTAATCAACAAGCGTCAACCATGAGCGGGGGTGAGCAACAGATGTTAGCGATTGGTCGGGGCTTAATGGCTAAACCACGTCTCCTTCTTTTGGATGAGCCTTCGCTGGGATTAGCTCCTCTCGTGGTTCAGGAACTTGCCACTGTCATTAGGGATATACATAAAAGCGGGATTAGCGTTCTTTTAGTGGAACAGAATGCTGGTTTGGTTACCAAGGTTACTGAAAGGGGTTATGTGTTGGAGGTTGGTAAAGTGGTTTTGGAAGGCAATTTGAAAGAAATAATGACTAACGAGATTGTGAGAAGTGCCTTCCTAGGTTAAAAAAATAGAGAATCTTAAGTTAGACACCGATTAATGCCAACCAACTCTTTGATCTGCCCCTAAATTTTTGATAAAAATAAACTGCTACAAAAATTGGGAAGTCCCCAGGAGAGTTAATATATAGAATCATTGAATGGGAAGCTGAGGGGGGATAGTTTACTGCCGTCCCTTCAAGTATCTGGTACGAATTCTTCCTCCATTTCTTCCTCCTCTGACGTTATTGTCTCCCTCTGAGTACTATCTCGCTGATTAAATCGCACTACTTTATTATTCTACCCACCCAAAAATGCCTTTCGCACGAGTTCATGGTCCATTAATTCTTTTGACTTGCCTTCCAGAACAATTTTACCCACTTCCAGTACATAGACTTTCTCGGTAAGGCTAAAAGCTAGCCCTGCATTTTGTTCTACGAGGAGAACGGTGATTCCCTCTTTATTGATTTCTTCTATCACGGTGGCGAGATTTTCAACTATTAAGGGAGCCAGCCCGAGTGAAGGCTCATCCATGAGAAGTAGCTTAGGTTTAGCCATGAGAGCTCGACCGATGGCTAGCATCTGTTGTTCACCACCGCTCAAAGTCTCTGCCCGTTGATTGCGTCTCTCACTCAATCTGGGAAAACGCTGCCAGATTTTGTCCAAGTCTTCCTTCATGGCAGTTTCGTCTTTTCTTAAATAGGCACCTGTTTCAATATTTTCCAGGATACTCATGTAGGGGAAAAGTTTTCGACCTTCTGGGACTTGGACAATGCCCAGTTTCACAATATCATGACTTGCCATACCATCTATTCTCTTATTTTGAAACCAGATTTCACCTGCAGTGATTGGCTGCAGACTAGATACGGCTCTCATAATAGTACTTTTACCAGCTCCATTAGCGCCAACAAGACCAGTTATAGACCCCGCAGCAACACTTATAGTGATGCCCTTTATTGCTTCAGCTTTGCCGTAGTGAACCTTCACTTCTTTTAGACTAAGCAGCATGTTTTCCAACTCCAAGGTAAGCCTGAATTACGTCCTTGTTTCGCTTGACTTCCTCAGGTGACCCTCTCGCAATCTCAGTGCCGAAGTTCAGTACCACGATTCTGTCACATACGCTCATGACTGCGCTCATGTTATGATCAATCAGTAGTATAGATATACCGCGAGACCTAATTTTACCTATTATTTCAAGCGCCACAGCAATTTCCTCACGGTTCATACCTGCGACAGGCTCATCAAGCAAGAGTAATTTCGGGTTAGCAGCTAGAGCTACGGCAATCCCAAGCAGCTTTTGATGCCCATGAGCCAGGTTACTAGCAATTTCATCTTTCTTATTATCTAATCCGATGAATTGGAGGATCTTTTTTGCATACTCCCAAACGTCTGCATATTTTGTACGATACCTGCGGGTGTGAAATATCGCTTCCCAAAAGCCGATTCTTGCATATAGACGAGATGCTACCATCACATTCTGCAGGACCGTAAAATCATGAAATATTCTATCTAATTGGAAAGTACGTGCTACGCCAAGCTCCGCTATCGCATTGGGTTTTCTGCCTGTTATATCTTTACCCCTAAATACGATTTTCCCACTTGTTGGTTGAAGAAAACCCGTTATCAGATTAAAAAGGGTTGTCTTCCCAGCACCGTTAGGCCCAATGATGCCAACTATTTCCGCTGCATCCACCTCCAGATCAATACTATTGATAGCTCGCAAGCCTTTAAAAGACTTGGTTACTTTGATCGTTTCAAGCATTTCCAGCCCGTCTTTTGTAAATCTTGCTTATTTCCACTCTAACTGTCTGGGGCAAACCAACAAGACCACCTGGAAGAAAGAAGATCACCAGTAGCAACACAGCTACAAAAACAAGTGGCTGGTACTCTTTTAGTATACGGAATATCTCGGGAATCATCGTTAAAACAATAGCGCCGATAATAGCACCTGAGAATCTCCTTCGTCCTCCTACGATCACGTGCACAATAATGTAGAGGCTGGGAAAGAGACCAAAGGTGTCAGGAGTTAAAACAGACGTATAATGAGCATAAAAGCTCCCGGCTAAACCCGCAAAAAAGCAACCTATGCACATTATAATCGCCTTGGAGTTAGCAATATTTGTACCGATGCTGGCAGCTAAGGATTCATCTTGCTCGATAGATTTTAAGGTCATGCCAATATAAGAATTTTCAATACCATAGAGAAACAGAAGGACAACGAATACGAGGAACAGGATAAAATAAGCATACGGGAGCTTAGTAGAGAAATCAATCGTTATAAGCCCGGGAATTGAGATAGTTCCGAGAGGATGGATGTTTAAGAGACCTGAGGTCCCGCCCGTCACTTCTCTCCACTTCGTTACCACCAAACTAATAACCTGACCGAGAAACATGGTGAGCATGGCAAAATAGATTGTCCTCACTCTCGTAATTGGGTAAGCAATCACTGCCGCCACAGCCATTGCGGCTAATCCTCCCAATAGCAAAGCACCATACGTTGGAAAGTCGAACTGCATCGTCAGTATGGCCGACGTATAAGCACCTATGCTCATAAAACCGGCATGGCCGAGAGAAACCTGTCCTGTGGTAGCTATTGCACGAAGGCTGATTGCTAAGATAACGTTGATCCCAATTATGATAAAGACATGCAGATAATACTCATTACCCTGGAGAAACGCCGGAAGCAGAAAAAGAAACAGAACCGGGAGAGAGTAGCTTAAGATCCTGCCTAATTTCATCTGATTTCCCTTAAGGAGTTAGGCTGCGAATAGCGCATTTGATGCAGAAAGAACCACTTGTCCCATTTTCATTCTTGGCCGAGAAGTCCTCGAGGTCTGATAATGAGTATTAAGATAATAAGAACAAAGCCAATGATAGAAGCACTGGTAGCATCCGCAAAAAAAGGCACGATACCGTCTATAAGACCTATTATTAATCCACCAATAACTGCACCTGCAATACTTCCCAATCCGCCTAAAATGATTACAGCAATACCTTTTGCCATAGCGAAGCTGCCCATAGACGGGTACACCTGGAATAAGCTCCCCATTAATGCACCTGCCACAGCAGCCATGGCACAACCGATGCTCATGCTGAGCGCCGAAATACGATCAATGTTCATTCCTTGTAAGGCAGCCCCTTCCAGGTTCTGAGAAATAGCAACCATCGCCTGCCCCACCTTTGTCTTTCGAATGAAGAGAAACAATAGAAGCGTTAGAATAATACCAACCATCATGGCTAATAGCCTTTGCCAAGGAAGTTGTATGCTCCCCGCTACCATAACACCAGCAATCGTCCCTGGAACCCATTTGTTTTGAGTACCAAAACTAACGGCAGCGATGGTTTGAAGGAGCAAAATGAGCGCGATAGCAACAATAATGCTGCTTTCCACCTGTCCACGGAATCGGCGAAAGAAAAACCTCTCAAGGGCTATCCCTACCAGGCCTAATGCGACTGCAGATATTATCAAGGATTCAAAAACGTTCAAACCGAGTACTACGCCTACATAATACACGCAATAAGCACCGAGCATGTATATTTCGCCATGGGCGAACTGCACAATACGCATAATACTAAAAACAATCGTTAACCCCAGAGCAACAAGCACGTATATCCATCCCAGTACGAGTCCGTTCGCTATACTTTGTAATATACCTTCCATATGGCCTATAAACTCTCGCTTACCCCCCTTTCATCTGGTCTCGGATTCAGAATCGGCCTTATTATGGTAAAATGGAACAGTTCTTTATCTTCTGCGATCATGGGGGACATGATACCCATGGGACTCAAACCGAACTGGAAAGGCGGCGCCTGAGTGCCATCGAACTAGTGAAACAAAGCAACGCAAGTCTGCCGACTGTGGCACGTTGGGTTGGAGCGGCCAAAGCCTCTGTCTCCCGATGGTATCAAGCGTATCAGAAGGGCAGTTCCAAGGCTCTATTTCCCGTCCTATCGATTACCTTATCGACGGGATTAGGAACCATCAATTACGGTCCAGAGGGTGGATTTGCCACAGGTTAAGGTACCCAAGGGTCAAACCACTTAACAAATTGCACCTTCCCATCTTTAAGGATACTTACAGGACAAGGGTTAAACACCATGTGGTTAATCCCGAAAGTCTTGGCACCTCCCATTCTTGCCTTTCCCCTCGCAGTTTCAATCGTATCCATCTTCTCCCATGCGTTCTTCACGTCGGTGGGATCAAGGCTTTGTGCTTTTTCTATGGCTTGTACGATGCACCACAGCGCATCCCAACCCTCTGGCCCGTCCGCATCAAATGGATCCTTATGGTTCTTTTCCCAGAGTTTCACAATTTCCTTTATCAGAGGGGTTGTATCTGGTCCATATGGGTCAAGAGATGGGTGAATGAAGTCTGTTGCGAATTTTTTGTCGCCTATCATCTTCATGATGAGATTGGCATCACCGGGAATAGCAGCAAACATGGGGCCTTTGTAACCTAACTCACGGCCCTGTTTTATACAACCAGCCGTTTCAGGGGGCATTTTTAAACCATTATCCACCGCATCTGGTTTCTGAGTTAGGATCTTAGTCCATTGAGGAAAAAACTCAGGTGCCTCCCAGGGGTGAATCTGTGGTTCCAGCATTTTAAGTCCATGCCTTTTCGCTATATTTCGTGATAGCTCTGCAACAGCCCGTGCTCCTGGTTCATCCTCTATAATCTGGCCCACTGTCTTAACCCCAGGATACTTTTCCAACAGGACTTCATAAAGAAAAGGTATTGGAGCGGCAAAACCATAATTGGATGTGAAGCTATAAGGCCTATCAGGGTGCACGATATCCGTTCGAACTGCAACATATAGCACCTTATTCTTTTCAGTGACAGACACAACTCCATCAACTTGGACAGGTACGACACACCCAAGAATGAACTTTACTTTTTCTTGATGAACAAGTTTGGTGGCTGCGTCTACAGACCCCGCAGGGGACATCTTGTTATCCTCAACCGCTAATTCAATTCGATATTTCTCTCCTTTCACCGTAACTCCGCCTTTCTCATTAATCCAATCCGCACACAATTGGACAACATCTCTCTCCATGAGCTGATGTTCAGAACCGGGGCCGGTCAGCCCGAAAATTACCCCAATCCTTAAAACTTTGGGTCCCTGTTGTTCCTTTTTTGAGCAGCCGCTAAGGATCAGGACACCCACCAATACCATACTTAAAGAAATTAGAAACAATTTTTTCACGGTTAGTTCCTCCTTTCTCTTTTAGTCTTATCTAATTCCACTCTTCTAATATCTTTTATCTGGTTAACAATTGTCGACCTCACAGGTGGTCGTGTCAGTGGTTATTTAGTCTATCTCGCACTGTGCGATGGTAAGAATCAAGGGAACATTTCATTAACGCTAAAATTTAGACGCCAGGTCTTCTAACCGAAGTTTGGCCAGAGTATCAGCGCGGGGGAATCCCGTCTCCTTGTCCCAACCTCGAAGGTCGTAATATTCCTTCAACATATTCAAAAATTTATCTCGATCAAGGGTTTTCCCTGATGCATTGACCGCCTCATTATCAGGGCCGGGAACCATGAAAGGCCCGGGCGGATTAAAGGGGTCGGTGAAATTGAATTCCGGCGGACAGTCATCCCTGGGAACTTCCCGGCCCTCTCTCAGCAGGATGGCTCTTTGCAGGTTGCTAATGACCTCGCCGTACCTTTCAATTTCACTGGATGCGATGCCGGTCACGGCCGTAAAAACCTTGGCTTCCAACTCGGGGTCTCCAATCTGGTCGGGGGTGTTGTAAGAGTAGCTGATGGGCCATGCAAAATCACATAGACCGAGGCAATCTTTGATATAAGCCCTGTTCTGCATCTTTACAGCAGCCAATGGCTTCCCCTCGTAACTGGACACGTCCCCAGCTTCCTCACTGCCCCAAAAAGTCTTGGCAACATCATGGTATAGTCTTATCGTGACCGGAGAAATCTCAGGGTTAAATTGATTCATCATCCATGCAGTCCAGGTAAAGGCATTACTGTGAAGAAGAGGCTGATGCACCCTGGGCTCCATTGGGATAAGCAGCCCATGAACAACAAACGCTCTGGGAGAGAGCGCGTCGCGGTCACCAATAGGCGCAACTCCCGGACCGAGCTTGGCACGGGCATCATCTGAAACCTTCTCGCTAGCCCTTACGATTCCCTCTGCTAGGATATCGCCAAATCCTTCCCTGTAAGATATTGAACGAAGCAGTTTTTCCAGAAATTCCCTCGTTCCTATCTTGGATAATGGCAGACCAGTCTCCCCCTCGGTCAGTACTCCTGATTTGTGACATTCATAAAGCCAGTCAGTTATATTTTTAAGTTCCCACGTTCCGATACCGTATTCATTGGCCAAAGTTGGGGCATCGAAAAAGGTTTCGATGGGCTCATCTTCCTTTGAGTACATCCAGGGCAGATAATACTCCTGGGACTGGCATTTACGAAGGCCTTCCAGCTTTTTGCCGTAACGATACACACCTCTGATACACTCCAACCCACACTGGTAACAACCACCTTTCCCAATAACTTCCAGCAGACCAGCACGACCGGACATTGTAACGACAGGAGGGATGGAGAGACGCACGCGCTTGCTGATTCTAACCGTATAAGCATTAAGCTCCTTGAGTTTTTTCGGGTCGGCCACCGAGACCTGTCCGTCCCCTTTCACGGCAATCGCCTTGAGGTTCTTCGAACCCATAACCGCGCCATAGCCCCCATCGGAAGCGGATTCATAGGAAGCCATGATGACAGCCGACCTCACAAGTTTTTCACCGGAAACACCAATCGCCAAATAGTGAACCTTGTCGCCATGGATCTTCCGGATTATCTCTCCCGTCTTGTAAGTCCCCTGTCCCCACAGAGCAGAAGCATCCCGGATTTCAACTTCATTGTTGTTTATCCACAGATAAACAGGCATGGATGCGCGGCCTTCGATAACGATCCCATCGTAACCCGCCCTCTTCAAGTATGGAGGGAAAAAGCCTCCGATATTCCCGTAGCAAAAACCCTCGGGATAGGTCATCGGACTTTTGCCGATCACTGCCATACGGTTGGCCGCCTGAACTCCCGTGGCTACAAGCGGGCCGGTCATGAAGATCAGCCTGTTTTCAGGGCCAAAGGCGTTGACATCAGGCCTCACTGTCTCCCAGTATATCCTCGATGCAATGCCTCGCCCGCCGAGATACTTTTCGGCATATGGTTCTGTCAATATTTCTTTGATTTCTGAATTACTCAGATTGACATGCAAAGTCCTTCCTGTCCAACCATGCATAAGATACCTCCGCGCACGGAGCCGAACTTGACGTGTAACTTAAGTCCCCAAATCGGTCCTAATCCAACTTAAGCGCCTCTCTTTCTTCAGCGGATAGGCTCCATTTGAAACTTTCCAGCTTAGCTGCTCCTTTCTCGGTTACAGAGGCTTTGCCGTCCTCGATATTGAGGTAGTTCATAAGATCGAGCTCTTCGGTTAACGGAGCCATAAGTTGAGGAGACAACGCAGGATATATCCCGTCTCTTTGCTCCTTTGAAAATTCGTCTATTATCTTATCTGCCTTGATTCCTTGATTCTTCATGACCTTGTTTAAGATTGTCATCATCCTTCTGAAGTAAGGCAAGGCATGGCCTTTATCGGCCAAATCAAATGCCTCAAGCTTCATGAGCATCGAGGTCCTAGAATCCGGGCAGATCACAGTCACATCCTTGGCAACGGTTCTTTCTCCGTGCGGTGGCCACACAAATGCATTCGGGGGGGTTAGATTTGCCATGTCATAAGGGGGAGGTACGATGGTTTTCAGGACATTTCTAAATCCTATACCATCATACTTTTTCATCGTCGGATCTGCAGTGCTCACGGGGGCGTACCAGAATGGATAGTAATAAACGGGTTCTACATATCTGGGCCCGGCCGCAAAAACCGCAGCCACCTTGGGAGTGAGCATCGGCCACACATCCGAACACAGCCTTCCGATATACTTTTCGCCGTCAAAAATCACCTCATCGCCAATTTTGTGATTGAAATGGCACGGATACTTATTTTGGTCTCCCAGGAAAGCAATGACAGTTGCTTTAACTTTGAACATAGCTGACCTCCTTTATATTAGTTACTGTGCTAATAACCCTCTGTCCAAGAGATCCCGTTCTCTATTTAATCAGCATCCATACAAGTGGCATTTAGTACAAAACCTACTCTTTGGCTGATATATAGGAGGAAGGCTCTGACGCCCCATTGGGGTCAAAGGTCTTCTTTATCTTCCTAAGCCATAAATGGTAATTGGACATGTGGGGCCCGAAGAAATCGTGAATCGCGTCACCAAACACATGATGGGGGAGTCCAAAATGGCCATTTACAGCCACTTGATTGGCTTTACCAACGTATTCCCTAAGGGCTTTCGATGTTTCGGGGTTGGGGGTATACCGGATGAGTACTTCAGAGTGCCCGAATTGTCCATGTTCAATGGATGTGGTAAACGGAATTGTACTGTCGGCATATATCAGGCCTTGCTTGATTAACTCTGATTTATCCTTGACCGAATGTTGAATAAAATTAGACTGAACGGAATACGCGTCGGTACCGAAAACCTCGCCGCCAAAAACTCCAGTTGCCCGA